>Ga0316204_10012265_pt1 | contig 10500 bp, 8 predicted proteins | sample 6monrhotite_MG_2_FD_205661 | JGI IMG/M metagenome (GOLD analysis project Ga0316204, IMG submission 205661) | Microbial mat bacterial communities from mineral coupon in-situ incubated in ocean water Damariscotta River, Maine, United States -... | ecosystem: Environmental > Aquatic > Marine >... | reverse complement strand
TTGCTCATAGGGAGGCTCCTGAAATTGTCTTGGTTATCGATGCGTGAGGTAGAAGCGATCTGCAACGCGCTAAAATATACGAAGTGGTACGGTTATGTTAGGCGACGCATTTACGATGACGCAAGGCCCGTTTCGTGATTTTGTTTGGTAACTATTGCCCAGGTGAATAGGGCTATTTTATTAGCTCATACCAACTGGCACCGGATGGCGTTAATCAATCACTGACTGCATGGACACATAGGTCGATGAGCTTGCGACATAAGGCAGTGAGGAGATTTTCTCACCCAGCACATGGCGGTAGGCATCGATATCGGAAGTCCGCACCTTGAGAAGATAATCGAACGGACCGGCAATCATGTGGCACTGTTCAACTTCTGCCACCCCCCTTACCGCTTCATTGAAGGCATCCAGTGCTTTTTGCGTTGTATCACGTAGTTTGACTTCGGCAAAAGCGATGTGACCAGCACCAATTTTCTGATTGTCTATGGTCGCGCGAAAACCGGATATAACGCCCTGCTCCATCAATTTATTGAGGCGGACATGACAGGGGCTTTTTGACAACCCAACCCGTTTCGCCAACTCCGATATACTCAAGCGGCCTTCGGCAGAAAGAATTTCAACAATTCGCATATCGTAACGATCTAATTCACTAATTTTTGGCAATTTTTAATACTTTCGTTCTGTATATTCATATAAATAGATACATATTTGAACTTATTTAGCTAATAAAAGGAAATAGTTTTTTTATATTGTGCTATCCTGTCTACTTGCTCTGATGGGAGATCGTGTTCATGGAAAACTTAGAATCACTACGCATAAAAATTCGCACTCAACATCGTGCAGATGAACAGTTAATCCTACAAGCCCTCGTCAAAGAATGTGAGATCAGCCCTGAGCTACGAAGCCGGACCGCAGCCCGAGCCATCGGGCTGGTAAACGATATCCGCCAATGCGGGAACCCGGGGTTAATGGAATCCCTGTTAGCAGAATATGGTCTCTCGACGGATGAAGGTATCGCCCTGATGTGTCTGGCGGAAGCCCTGTTGCGGGTCCCCGATACAAAAACAATTGACGACCTGATCGAGGATAAGATCGCGCCATCAACCTGGGGGAAACATTTGGGGAGTTCCAGTTCATCATTGGTCAACGCATCAACCTGGGCGCTCATGTTGTCGGGAAACGTTTTACAAGACCGTGAAAACAACGGAATTGCAGACGTTCTGCATGACGTTGTGAAGCGGTTGGGTGAGCCCGTGATCCGCGTCGCCGTGACGCAAGCCATGAAGATAATGGGGCACCAATTTGTCCTCGGCCGTACGATTGACGAAGCGATAGATCGCGGCAAAGCAGAAGCCGATAAAGGCTACACCTTCTCGTATGATATGCTGGGAGAAGCGGCATTGACGGCCAGGGACGCGGATGCGTTTTATCAATCCTATCGCGATGCCATTCATTCGCTTGCCAAGCAGTCTCCGTTTGCAGAGACACATCAAAATCCGGGCATTTCGATTAAACTGTCGGCGTTACATCCGCGCTATGAGCACAATCAACGTGATCGAGTGATCAACGAACTGGTACCACGCGTCAAAGAACTGGCTTTGATGGCTAGGACTGCGCGAATGGGTTTCAATATTGATGCGGAAGAAGCTGACCGGCTGGATATCTCTCTGGACATTATCGAACTGGTCCTGAGATCGCCAGAGCTTGAAGGTTGGGATGGGTTTGGCGTCGTTGTTCAAGCCTTCGGAAAAAGAGCTCCAGCTGTTATCGATTGGCTCTATGCACTGAGCACCGAACTTGACCGTAAAATCATGGTGCGCCTGGTCAAAGGGGCCTACTGGGACACGGAGATTAAACGCGCGCAAATCGACGGCGTTGCAGGATTTCCCGTGTATACGCGAAAATCTGCAACGGACGTATCGTATGTATGTTGCGCCAAAAAACTATTAACCTACGCACATCGTATTTATCCGCAATTTGCAACACATAACGCCCATACAGTCGCCGCGATCCTTGAAATGGCAACCGCTTCAACGGAGTTTGAATTTCAGCGTTTGCATGGCATGGGTGAAACTTTGCACGACATGGTTTTACAGCAAGCGAACACACGCTGCCGTATTTATGCACCGGTCGGCGCGCACCGGGATCTGTTGGCCTATCTGGTCCGTCGCCTGCTCGAAAATGGAGCCAACAGCTCGTTTGTAAACCAAATTGTCGACACCTCGGTTCCTGCCGAGCGCGTCGGCGCGGATCCTTTCACAAAACTCGGGCAGGATACCCCCCCCACCACATCGCAACTTCGCGAACCCCGCGACCTCTATCATCCAGAACGGATCAATTCCAAGGGGTGGGACCTGCGCAACGATGAAGACCTCGCCTACTTTGAAGCGGTCAGAAAACCATTTATTGAAAAACAATGGAACGTAAAACCATTAATCGCGGGCCCAAGCTGGCCGGACCAACCAGAGCCGGTTTTTAACCCGGCCGATCCTGAAGATTGTGTCGGCTACGTTGCCAAGGCAACAAGGGAGCAGGTTGAAACAGCACTTGGATCAGCACGCGGCTGGGTTTCCTGTGGGGCTGTGATGCGCGCCGGAATTTTGGAAAAATCAGCAGACCTTTATGAGGAAAATGCTGGCGAGCTTTGGGCTGCGCTGACCCGCGAAGCAGGTAAAACACCTTTTGATGCAATAGCAGAAATTCGCGAAGCGGTCGATTTTCTACGCTATTATGCAGCACGAATAAAAACAGCTGATGAGTTTGAACCGCGTGGTCTCATCAGCTGCATCTCGCCGTGGAATTTCCCCCTGGCCATTTTTACGGGACAAATCTCAGCCGCGTTGGCGGCTGGTAACGGCGTCTTAGCCAAACCAGCAGACCCAACGTCAATCGTGGCATCAATAGCTGTTCGATTGATGCATGAGGCGGGCGTCCCAAAGACCGTTTTACAACTGCTGCCGGGACAAGGTTCTCTTGTCGGGACCATGATCACATCTGACCCGCGCATCAATGGCGTATGTTTTACCGGATCGACCGCAGTCGCGCATAGGATCAATCAGGTTATGTCTTCGCATCTTGAGCCGGACGCTATGTTCATTGCGGAAACCGGCGGCCTGAACGCGATGATCGTTGATTCAACGGCCTTACCAGAGCAGGCCATTCGCGACATCATTGTCTCTGCATTTCAGTCTGCCGGACAACGCTGTTCGGCGCTGCGGTTGCTCTACATTCAAAAAGACGTTGCAGAAGAGTTTATGGAAATGCTGTTTGGGGCAATGGATGAACTCATTCTTGGTTCGCCGTGGTACATTTCAAACGACATCGGCCCCGCGATCAGCGGCGGCGCAAAACAGGGGGTCGATGCGCACATCGCACTGGCAAAATCTGAAAACCGTTTGTTAAAGCAGGTTGAGACACCTGAAGCAGGATTCTTCGTATCGCCTTCCGTTATCCGTGTTGAAGGAATAGCCGATCTGGAGAAAGAGATTTTCGGCCCTGTATTGCATGTCGCGACCTTTGAAGCCGATGAAATCGATCAGATCGTAAAGGATATCAATAAAAGCGGATACGGCCTGACATTCGGACTACACACCCGGATTGATGACCGGGTCGAACAGATCACAGCCAAATTGAATGTCGGCAATATTTATGTCAATCGCAACCAGATTGGTGCGATTGTCGGGTCTCAGCCGTTTGGCGGCGAGGGCATGTCGGGGACAGGACCAAAAGCTGGAGGGCCTAGCTACGTTGAACGTTTTACAAGAAAAAAAATGCCCTTGCATGGCGTTGTGGATGACGGGAGCCTTGGTCTGGATCAGGTGCAAACCGCCATTGATCAGCTTCCTGCACCTGAAAGATCGGTTGTGTATTCCGAGACCCTCCCAGGCCCAACGGGCGAATCGAACAGACTGATGACCTTTCCCCGCGGCGTGATCCTTTGTCTCGGTCCCACGGCTGACGACGCCATGCAACAACTCCGCATCGCACAGCAGTTGAGTTGCCCAGCGCTCGCCATTGCCCCAGGCATTTCGGGGCCCGCCACCCTACCCGGATATTTGGATCGGGCGGTGCTCTCAAAATTACAAGGGTTCGACGCCGTTGCTCTCTGGTCGGAGCTGGATGACCTCAAACAAGCGCGAAAAGCGCTCGCGGCCCGGTCCGGACCGATTATCCCGCTCATTTCAACCTACGAAATGGGGCCGTTTTGCCTGTTGGAACGTCACATATGTATCGATACGACGGCAGCAGGCGGTAATGCCTCGTTACTGGCAGAAGCTGACGAACTTATCTAAATGCTTACGGCAGTTACTTATGCGCGAAAATAGGCCCAGCCTTCAGATTGGCGGAGCGCTATATGGTGAACGGCTGCACCCACTGTTCGCATCCCGCCAGGAGCAATAATTTCGGCTGCCTTGAGGCTGTTTTCGCAAAGAACCAAATAAGCGTCGGTGTCCGCATCTGGCAGGGACAACGCTTCGAGCGCACCCTCACCGTTTGCTACCAACTCGACTTTTGCACCCGGCTCCGCTTTCAAAAAATTGCGCAGATTACTGCGAGCTCGCTTCAGCGCCGCTGCCGTCGGGGCGTGAATAAGTAACGCAAGTGTCATATACCTGCTCCGTCATCGACGGTTCCATCTGTAAGCGCAGCCGTCAGACGGTCAGACATTCCTGTGAGTTCCAGCGAATCGCGGCGCAGTTCACGATCCATAGCGAAACGCTCCTCGCGGACAATTTTCGCTGGCTGGCCCCCGAGGACAATCACGCGGTCGGCCAGATACGTCGCTTCGTCAATGTCGTGTGTGACAAAAACAACCGCCTTGCCGCTGGCCTGCCAGATCCGCACCAGTTCCTTTTGCAAATGCAAGCGGGTCATCGCGTCGACCGCACTAAACGGCTCGTCCATCAAAAGAATATCCGGCTCAACCGCCAGGGCGCGGGCAATGCCCACCCGCTGCACCTGCCCGCCGGAGAGTTGATGCGGCCAGCGATCTGCAAACTCCGCCAGGCCTGTGAGTTCGAGGACGCTGGTGATGCGTTCTTGTTTTTGTTCTTTGCTCAGCACCAAACCTTCGAGACCCAGATTGACATTGTCAGACACCCGGCGCCACGGCATCAAACGACCATCCTGAAAAACCATGGCGCGACGACGACGGCTTTGGTCCGCTTTGCCAGTAAATTCAACCGATCCCGCCTGCGGCTCAATCAGACCGGCGATCACTCTCAGAATGGTTGACTTGCCGACACCCGAGCCGCCAACAATCGCCAAAAACTCACCCGCGGCAACTTCCAGCGTCAAGTCTTGCACGACCCAGTTTTCAGAGTTCGGGTATCGATATCCCAGATTTTGAATACGAATTACGGACACAGTTTTTCCAGCGCTCCTGAAGTTATGGGCGCCATTTCAATACCATATTTTCAATGGCACTAAAGCTCATATCAGAAAGCGCATAAACAAATGAAATTGCCAGCATATAGACCACGACCGCTTCATAGGCTCCAACGCCAGCGGCGGAATTCATTTCTTGCCCAATACCCGGAACACCAAGTAATTCAGCCGCGATCAACGTCATCCAGGCCTGCCCGACGCCCGCCCGCATGCCACCCATAACACCGGGTGCGGCAGCGGGCAAAGTCACTTTCAAAGTGCGCTGAAAGTATTGGCCCTGACCAAATGCCCGTGCAAGTTCGTAATAGCGAGGATCAACGTTTTGCACGGCCGTATAGGTTGCGAAGTAATTGACCCAAAAAACACCAATGGAAATCACAAACGCCGCGCCCGCATGGCTGACCTGAAACCAGGCAATCGCGAACACGACCCAGGCAAGGGGTGGAATGGGGCGCAGCAAGCGCGCGAGGTAATAATGAGCTTCGTCAAACCAACGCAAAGTCGCTGCCAGCGCACCAACAAGAAACCCGAGCAGGGTCCCGAGCGATAACCCCCACACATAATGAATGAGGCTTGAGCCGATGGCGGGCAACAATCGCCCAGAGCGCCATTCGTCCAGGGCCGCTTCAGGAACCGCAAACGGGTTCGGCATGGTGCCGCGGCGCACCCATTCCAGGTCTTCAGAAAGCTTCCACAGCAACAGGAAGGCAACAAGTCCACCAATGCCAAGAGCTACGCGGCGAAACTTGCCTGTTTCCGTTTCCATAAGTTAACGCTTAAGCGCGTCGTAGAATTTAGTCTCAATCAACGCATCAACGTTGACATCGACCTTCAAGGTTCCGATCTCTTTTTGGAAATCCCGCATGCGTTTGGCGCCTTCGATGATACTATTCGGGTCCGCAACAAAACTTCCTTTGGACGAATCAAGTGCGGATTTGACGATGGCTTCCGGTAACCGGCCACCACCGACATACTTCCGGACCGGACCCACGGCCTGATCGGGTTGGTTGTTCAGAATATCCGTTGCCCGCGCGTGCGCATCTACCAAAGCTCCGACGATTTTGGGCGATTTAGCGATCAACGTTTCGCGTACCACAAGCACAGCACCCGGTTGTCCATCGAACATTTGACTGCCTTTGGCAACCACACGAGACCCTTCAACATCTTTGATGATTTTGGTGACAATCGGTTCCAGGATCGCTGCTGCGTCAACAGCACCTGTCGCTAACGCCTGCTGAACTTGCGCGGCTCCCTGATAGATTATCTTAAGGTCGTCTAAGTTAGCGCCAAGCTTCTTGCGCAGCCAATACTGGAGGACCGTTTGCGGAACGGATCCGACCGGGAATGTCGTGACAACGGCCTGTCGCCCCTTGTCAGCACGAAACCTTGCAAATGCCGTTGCCGGGTCCGCATCAAAGTAAGGGGCCAGTTCGCCCAAGGCGACAAAGCTAATTTGTTCCTTGATGCTCGCTGCGACGACTTTAATGTCGGCACCTTTTGCTCGAGCCACCATTGCCGGGCCAATCCCGAAATGCGCGACGTCAAGTTGGCCGGCCAGGATCGCCTGAACCATGGCGGGGCCGTTTTGAAACTGCACCAGTTTCACTTCCAGGCCCAAATCGCTCAACCACTTGTTTTCCAAAGCGACGAAAACCTGAGAAACCGGCAAGATGGGCATATAGCCAATCTCAATCTCGGTTTTTGCCTTCGCCTGAGGCGCAGCGAAAACAAATACGAGTAAAAATAATATTTTATACATCGATTTCATGTAATTCATCTCTATATCCTTCAAAATTAGAGTGGTATAGAGCGTTGAACGACCGATCTTGTCAAGATTTAACAGTTAAGGTCCCACAGGTTGCTGATAAACTTAGAAATCACAGTCTTTGAAGATTGAACCATCTGAAGTGTAAACAAACAGGTATCTCCGTCGAGACGGATGCTTTTCCCACCCGCATGAAGATCGACCTCAGCACCAAGTGGTCCTATCAACCCTCAGACAGATTAGGCCGGAGAGTTAAAAGGCGCCTACCTTATCGACCAACAATACACCAGTTTAGCCAACTTTGACGCCCGCGTTAGATCACCACCTATTCTTTTATAGTCAACGTAACAGTTGCATCTTCTGATGGGCTTTTACCGTCTTTATCGGTGAAGCGATAAGTCAACGTATCTGAGCCGACCTGATCTGTGTTTGGTGCATAGCCAAATTTCAGATTGTTATCGATTGCGGCAGTGCCTTTCGTCGGAGGTTTGATAATTTCTCCTTTGAATTTTGACGGATCGTCCGGTGCCTTGGTCAATAAATCCAGCCCATTGGTTGGCACATTTTTTTTGATATCAAAAGCTTGATCTTTCGCTTTGGGTGTATCGCTGGCGGAGGGAGGTGCGGCTTTTGCTCTCGTAAGTTTTACAATTGCGGATGATGTATTACCAAGCTGATCGGTGACTGCGTAAGAAAACTTGTCCTCACCTTCTTTGAAGTCAGTATTGGCCGTATATGTGAATGCGCCTGACCCGCTTGCGAACTCAGCAGTTCCTTTTTGCGGAGGGATTCTGATTTTTGTTTGTGTTCCAGACGGGATAAGATCGTTAGCGTGTACGGATATCCCGGCGAGTTTCCCTGTTGCCCCGACTTCGTAGTTATCATCGTTGGCTTTGATGGGGACGCTCTTACTACCCAATTGAGCAGAGAAACCATCTGCTAATCGGCTCGCGGCACTGCCTGTCGCAAAAAACCGACCAAGCTGAAATCCAGCTCCGTCACTGCCGCCAGTGCCATTGGCGCTAAATTGCCCAAGTACCGACAATGCATCGCGGTCGCCGTTTTTGGTCGATTGGATGAGGTCGTAAGATTTTTGCGACGAAGATATGATTTTTCTCAAATCCTCTTTCAGAGTTTCTTTCTTCTTTATTTCTACCGCGTTGCCAACTGCTCCGTCGGATCTTAGAACTGCGATCTCCGAAGCAATTGCCTCTATCCTCTCCGTCAAGCTTTTTGCAACTTCAGCTGAAATTGGGGTGCTGTTTGAATTGTTGGTTTCTTTTTTAACGGCGACGGGCACAACGGCAGCGCTTCGAGTTTTGAAACCGAGAACAATGCTGCCACTTGTCCCTTCTGCATTGGGTCCGTTGATTTCTAAGCCAACGTTGGTTTTATCAACAAAAACCAACGGAAGGGTCGAGCCGCAGCCGGCAACGGCGAGAATTGTGATCAGAACGCTTGTTGTTAAGAGAATTGAATCGTTTTTCATAATTAACCCCCATGCTTTATTTTACTAATGATCCGCACTTTGTTTTTCGCTGATACAAACTTCTCCATGTTTTTTGAGAAGATCGACGAGTCGCTGGATGTTTTGCTCTGTTTCGACGATCAGCACTATTTTGCACTCGGGGGACGCTGAGATAAACGACCCCTCATGGTATCCGAGGGAGAATCCCTCTGACGTTTGAATAAAACCTGTTCCTTTGAGCTCAATCGAGTGGATTGCCGTGTCGGAGGGTGGTGTAACGCTTACAAACCCCATATGCCTTTCGACCCGAACAATTTCCCCGTTCTCAGAAATATAGACATTGGTACATCCCAAGATCGAGCAAACGAAAACGAAGGGACACACCAGTTTTGCCCCTATAGAAAATTTGGGTGAAAGAGAAAAATCAAGAGCCTCGGCCAAAACCAAATTTAATTTCCAAAAAAGAAAAATCACTCCCCCCCATTTAATTGTATTTTTTATTTAATGAATCCTAATGGTAGTTCAACTAAATTGCAATATGATATGAAAATTCAACCTCTTAGGTAGAATCGCCAATGACTTAAAGTTTTGACCGAACCAAAAGAGCAGCACCTTGTTGGTTGGTTTGACAACCAAGGTGGTTTCTTAAACACACGGTACTAATTGTATTTTACGATCCTGCGGATTTTCGGTAATCGGAACCTCGATTCTGACAGGTTGCAGCGTGGCGATTACAACAACAGGACCTCAGGACACATCGGACACATGAAAATTACTTTGTCGGTAGCGGCCCCAGGTGTTTAGCCCAGTGAGACATGATCTCGACGCCAAAATCTGTTACCGGTACTGAAGGTTGCCGGGCAGAGCCGTTCGTCAGTCCAAGTCGCTGCGCCAACAGGTGTTTGCCGTAGGCGATAAAGTTTTCCACGGAACTCATCATAAAAACAATCAAGGGCAGGAGTTCGCGATGGAGGGCTTCTGCTTGCGCGATGGACTCGGGCGTGTCTTGGCGCATGAGTTCGTAGATGCGGACCTGCGGATCGAACAGATCTGCTGCCGGGATCATGCCTACGCAACCCGCGCGAAGTGAATCGGGGAATTGAATGCCTGCCATACCGCCAAAGATATCAAACGCCCCGTCGGTATCGTCCATCAGCTGCTTGATGTAGGCCGCTGGCCCCTCGGCCTTTAAGAGACACACATTGGGATGTTGTTTATTCAGTGTTTTTAGCCCCCCATTGGATAAACTTGTCGCCATCAAGCCTGGCGCGTTTTGCACGGCTAACGGTAATTCCGACTGATCGGCGACTGCGCCCAAGAATCTGACATATTCCATCTCAGGTACGCCAGTGATCGCAGGCGGCTGCAAGATCACCCAATCGGCACCCGCGTCCTTCGCGGCTTTGACGAAGGCGATCTGCCCCGGAACACTGCCCTCACCCACGGTTACCGCAAAAGGCACACGCCCAGCAATATCCTCACCCACCCAGTCAATCACCTGACGCCGTTCGTTGACATCCAGCTTACCGACTTCGGTGGCCAGGCCCATAACCGCGACCCCGTGGGCCCCACTAGCAACACAGCCTTCAACCTGGAGGCGCATGGCATCACGATCCAGTTTGCCATCACTATCAAAAAAACTGTAGAGAATTGGATATACGCCATGAAAACCTGTGTGTCCGCTCATCTTGTCACTCCTTTACGTAAATTTGTCTTATCGACGCCCGACCGGGCGCTTTGGGGTCGCGCCATCAAGCACGACCAAATTTATCAATCGCCGCGCGCATCGAACCAGCCTCTGCAATAAAGACCGCCATTTCAGCTTCAACGGATTCGGCTTCTTCCGCGAATTCTACAATAGCCTCTACATGGCGAGCCG
>Ga0316204_10012264_pt1 | contig 10501 bp, 10 predicted proteins | sample 6monrhotite_MG_2_FD_205661 | JGI IMG/M metagenome (GOLD analysis project Ga0316204, IMG submission 205661) | Microbial mat bacterial communities from mineral coupon in-situ incubated in ocean water Damariscotta River, Maine, United States -... | ecosystem: Environmental > Aquatic > Marine >... | reverse complement strand
TTAAGACTTTTGACAGCGCGTTCGATTAAGTCCCCTCGGTCATAGACTGGGACAATTTCCACGCCCTCAGGCAAACCCGCTTTTAACTCCTCTAACTTAGCGCGGACCGCTTGAATCGTCGCCAAGGCATTTTCACCAAAACGCATGATAACCACACCACCGGCAACTTCGCCTTCTCCGTTTAGATCCACTACACCGCGTCGCAGTTCAGGGCCTATATGAACATGCGCAACATCCTGCAAACGTATTGGTGTGCCGTCAGGATCCACACTCACCGGTATACTATTAAGATCCTCAACGGATTGAATATAGCCAAGCCCTCGAACCATATACTCGGTTTCTGCCATTTCAACCAAGCGACCACCCACATCTTTATTCGACATTTTGATGGCCATTTTTATTTTGTTCAGTGGGATGTTGTAGCGCAGTAGAGCATTCGGATCGACTTCAACTTGATACTGCTTTACATACCCGCCTACCGATGCCACTTCAGATACGCCTTGCACGGTCTGCAGCGGATAGCGCAGATACCAGTCTTGTAAAGATCGCAATTGCGCCAGATCGTGTTTACCGGTTTTATCGACTAACGCGTATTCATAAACCCAACCAACACCTGTAGCGTCAGGTCCCAGAGTAGGCGTAATGCCTTGCGGCAAACGGCCACTGACATAATTAATGGACTCAAGCACCCGTGAGCGTGCCCAATACATGTCTGTATTGTCTTCAAAAATTATATATACGAAGGATAAGCCAAAGAACGAATAGCCCCTGACAACATTTGTCCGTGGTACAGCCAACATAGAGGTTGTCAGCGGATAAGTGACTTGGTCTTCAACCACTTGTGGTGATTGACCTGGATATTCCGTAAATATAATGACCTGTACGTCGGATAGATCCGGTATGGCATCCAAAGGTGCGTTTTTGTAGGCAAACAAACCAACAAGCGCGACAATCACTGTGGCAATCAACACCATAAAGCGATCACGCAAGGAGGCCATAATAATGGCATTAATCATGGTCATGATCCTCCGGCGCTTCGTCATTCACATCATTATTCATGTCCATATCAGAATGCTCATTATTTTGTGGATCAATACGCATACTCTTCGAGCTATCGTTGGAACTTTTCAAGACATTCATCATTTTGGCAGTTGCTTCTCGCAATTTGGATTCAGAATCCACCAAGAATTGTGCAGAGGTGACGACCTCATCACCTACCTCAACTCCTTCCAAAACAGCAACTTGTCCATTAGACTCAAAACCTAATTTGACTATTTTCGGTTCAAACTTTCCTGGCCCCCTTACCAGAAAAACTTGAGTCCTTGTGCCGGAGCGGATAATCGCTTCAGCCGGTATTACCACGGCATTCTGTACTGTATTGGATTTGATGCTGACCTGTGCAAACATATCGGGCCGAAGTAACTGGTCACGGTTATCAAAAACCAAGCGTACTTTTGTTGTTCGCGTTTTCGCTTCAGCGTAAGGGTAGATATATGAAAGAGAACCCTGGAATATTTTATTCGGTACTGACGCCAGTGTCATCTCAACCTCATCACCAAGCTTGACCCAGGGCAATTCATATTCATACACATCGGCATACACCCAGACCTGATTAAGATCGACCATCATGTACAATTCGGTTTTCGGTGTAACGAATTGACCCTGCCGCGAACCTATGCGGATCACAGTACCGGCTGTCGGTGAATGTATGTGCATGTATTTTTTAACTGTTCGGGTTTTCTCTAATTCACGGATCTGATGCTCTGATACATCAAGTAACGTCAACCGTTCGCGAGAACTCCTCACTAGCTCTTCGGCGCCTTGCCTAATTTCATCAAATGGACTTTTTTCCAGTGCGGATACGTTATTCAATGCCAACAAATATTCTTGCTGGGTTGAGACCAGTTTTGGGGAGTATATGCTCAGTAAAATGTCATCCTTGTCAACATTTTGCCCCGTTTTGTCCACGCGCAACTCTTCAATCCAGCCATCAACCTTCGGATGTAATCGCGCCATACGTTCCTCGTCAAAATCGACACGCCCTACGGCACGGATCGTTCGGCTTATGACTGTTTGTTTTGCCTTAGTTGTACGCACACCAATGTTCTGAACAACCACGGGATCAATTGTTACAGTGCCCGCGACTTTACTTACCTCGTTATCAGCATAAACTGCGACATAATCCATACCCATTGAATCCTTGGCAGGGACTGGTGAGGTAACAGAAGGGTTCATCGCGCTGCGATAAAAGAGTATTTCTTGTGAAGACACCTTTTTATCTTGCTCAGCGTAAACGGGTATATAGTCCATTCCCATGGGATCTTTAGCGGGTATGGGAGATGTAACATCTGGATTCATTGAATTACGGTAAAACAATGGCTGGCTTTTTTCTTTGGTGATAACCTTAGAAGAAACATCTTCATCAAACAACCAATAGCCTGAACCTAGACCAATAAGTAACATTAGTGGAGCAATTAAAAACTTAGATTTATTCATAAACAGATCCCTCACCGACAGCGGCTTCCAGACGTGCCAAAGCTTGTTTCGCATCGCTTAACGCCTTCCAGTATTGCAGTTGGTAATTAAAAAGTGTCATTTGGCTACGCACCAGATTAAGGAAGTCAACTTCACTTACCTGATAACCTGCCAGCATTGATGCCACGGTTTGTTGTGCCTGTGGAACAATACCGCTGCCATAGAGCGAGAATTGCTGTTTGGCACGATCATAATCGGTAACGGCAGATGAGATGGCGGCCATAGTTTGACTCTTCTCATCTACTAGCGCATAACGATTTTCTAGAAGTTCACTGCTTTTCTGCGATACCGCTTTTGATTGCTTGCGGCCTGCATACAAAGGTATTTTTATGCCTAGCATAACAGAGACGAAATCTGAGCGAGCACCGCCTCGGGGTAGTGGATTGTCTCCAGTACGATCTCCGTAGGTCACGCCCAATTTAAAATCGGGATAATAGTCGCGCTTAGCCAAATCAAGACGGGATTGTGCGGCATCAATCTGTGTCGCCATCTGCTTCAGCCGTGGACGTATCACGTCAGCCTTTTGGTAAAGCACATTTTCTTTAACAAGATTTGGCATCATCCTTGATACTTCAGCTGGCAGCAAAACTGTATCGTTAGCAGGCTTATCCATGAGGATACTGAGCTGTATCGCCTGATTCCGCCGAATCGCTTGTAGTTGTATTTTCTGATCTATTAACTTCGACAATTCCAGCTGCGCAAGCAAGACATCTTGTTGCAATCCCATACCTGTTTCGTACTTGGTTTTTGCAACCGTAATAAATTGACGCAACAATGTTTGATTAACATCCACCGTTTCCAGAGCACGATCCAGATAAAACACTTGCCACCATTTGCTTTTTACGTTTTTAATAAGTTGCAAACGCACTTCTTCCAGCATATGACCGGCGGCTCGCGCATCATATTCAGCAGCCTCCTCCTTTAAACTTAACTTCCCCGGAAATGGGAACACCTGACTAAAGCCAATCTGGATCTGAGTCATGGCTTCCTGATCTCTATTATAGGAATCTACAGGAAGATTCATTGCATTAAAATTTACCATAGGGTCTGGTAGTGCACCTACTTGTGAAGGCACATCAGACAACGCTTTGTAACGTTCTTTCATTTGAGCAAGGCTAGGGTTATCTCTAACAGCCACTTCAACCGCCGAAACTTCGGTCAGCACCACATCATTGGGAGCTTCGCTGGCGTACAAAATATCAGTTGCAATGACTAAAGGAATAACGCCCAATACAAAGCCGAATCGATGCAACGTCTTGTCTAATTTTGGCAATTGACAGGACGCGACCCTTGAATACAAGTCGGTTAGTCGTTTCATGGTGTTTTATGCTCCAATGTGAAGAATTATCTTACAAACAATCGCAGCCTGTGCAGGCGTTTAGAGCCTACTAGCGAAAACCACCACCAACCTAAACTTCACTTTTTGTTTAATATCTTGAATAGCATCAACTTACTGCTTGACTGATGTTTTACCAATGCCGTTAATGGGATTTAAGGTTTAGGCCTTTTGCCGGGCGGCACTTTATGACATGACAAAGGAACATGTGTCGCATTGTTACGAACATTCTCGTCTACAAACTGGTAATAACCTTCTTTAAAATGTGTCCACCAATCATGTGATACATCTGCGTCATGTTGCAGCAATATTTCCTCCAGGCCGTCGAGGTGGCAGTGCGTGGCATCGTAAGCCAGATGTAAGGTCGCCGTTTTATCATCATAGTGCACACTGTCAATGCCAAAGGTGTTGTCGATGGCCTCAACAATGGCGTCACGGTTAGTCTCATTCACGCCTTCCAGTTTTAGGTGCCGCACCACTAGATTGGCTTCTTTGACGCCTACACGATGGTCTAAATCACTCATGTTGTTTCTCCTCAAATATTGAGATAAATGTCTAATTGAAATTCATTAAATTTTGGCTTGCGCAACGAAGGATTTCCACTGTTCAAGACGAGGAATAAACATTGGCACACCTTGTTTGTAGGCTATATATTCATTACCAAATTCGGCGATGACCTGTCTCTCTTCACGAAGCGATAAACGGTAGTAAATAAATACAATCACGGGAAACAGTCCGACTGAAAATAACGTTGGCCAATGCACTATGCCCTCACCAAATAGGGCAATAAACAAACCTGTATATTGGGGATGCCTTGCCAATGCGTACAATCCGTCAGTGACCAATTTTTGTTGTTGTCGCGCTTTGTATACCTGACGCCAGCCCTGAAAAAACACCCCTATGCCCACAAACAGTAAAATGTAGCCGAGTATCATAGAAATCATCATGCCTGTTTCGCCCATTCCTATTAAAGATGACCATAAATTGGCATTCAGTTCAGTGCGATCCAGTCCTCCAAAACGCGCCAACAGGTAAATGGTTAAAGGGAAACCATACATTTCAGCGTACAGGGCAATAATGAAAGCTTGTACCACCCCAGCCCCAGCCCATTCATGCCATGATTTTGGGGCTAAATATTTATACATATACCAAGACGCAATCACGATCATGATGACTGTCAGGATCCAGACTCCTGAGTGTGCTATGGGTTCGTTCATGGGCTTATCTCCTTCAGTTGATTATCAAAAACTGTCAATACACCTATTTTGCTTTACTACCGAAAAAGTTGTACAAGGGCACCCAAATCAGGGTGATAAACCAGCCATACAAATAGCTTCCAAACAGACCTAAAATGAAACCTTTTAAAGTTAACCACTCAAATCCAGGCAACAACTTTAGCCACACTTCATACATGGCCTGTTGCGGAAATAACAGATCAAAGCCCACACACAGCAAAAAACTGATGCTAATGAAAAGACTGCTTGCATGGCCAAAGGCAAATAAGGATATTTTGTGGCTCATGATGATGCTCCCTCGTTGTTTGTATTGGTTATATATTTTTCCGGATCCAGATCGAATTCATCGAGGCAGGTTTTGGAGCAAAAACGATAAAGTACACCCTGGTGTAATTTGCCGTAGCCTTGCTCCTGCTCAACTACCTTTGAACAAACGGGATCAATGATGGGTTCAGTTTTTCCTGATTTTGAATGTGTATGATGACCGTGAGCCATGTGTGCACCACAACCAAAACGCATCATAAAGTAGAAAAAAACTGCAAAAAGTAAAAATGAAATTAAACCGTCCAAAGATCACCTCCTTAAATAGATAGGCTGCATAAAACTATTTGACTGTTGCCGCCGTTATTTTTTATTAATTATTCGTTTGTTCACTCAAAAATGAGTTCGCGTTAGTGACCTGTGCCATTAACGATTGCAGGATCTGCATTCTTTTTTCAATAAATAGTAAATGTTCATCTACTGTTTTCCCCATCATCACTATTTTACTATCGCGGATACCACTATCAATCAACACGAGACTCCTTTGCAGACCTTGCTTATAGATCTCTTGTAGCAGCTCACGCTGTTCAGAGTCACTTTCACTGCGGATCCTTTTCTCTAAACTTGATAGATAAATATCCATCAGTTTCATATGCTCAATGATCAAACTTTGTCGGTCTGACAGATCACTGTTTCTTTGGATCTTTTGCATTAATGTATCCATAACTCTTTCATTGTTTCGTAGCATTTCATCTGAGTTCATTGATGTCTGTGCATAGGCAAGCGAACCCGTGATCAGGCTCCCTGATAACAAAATAGAAACTAAAACTTTTTTCATTTTTAAATCCTTAAATAGCGTTGTGAACTGGTGATGCCAAAATGCACGGAAAGCAACCTAGCGAAATTCCTTGGTATTGTGATGTTCATGTTACACCTCAGTTTCGAGTGTTATGGTTATTCATATTTTTTATAAAATTACTTTACTATCAAAGCACCGCGATACATCTGCATCTGGCAGTGAAACGGGTAGACCCCAGCAGGAGAGGCCGGAACGGTGACAGTCACCTGCTTGTTAAGCACCAATGTTTCGCTTATCTCTAGGTCAGGTATCACCAACATTTCTGCACAAGGTGTAGCATCTTCTCTAAAAAAAAGTATTTGAACTGACTCATTGGCTGGTATCGTGATATTGGCAGGCTGATATACACCGTCTTTTACACGAACCTCAATGCTTCCACTCTGGACTTCGGAGGTTTTTGCTTTGTATAACCAAAACCACCAGACAATAAGTGTAATCAACCCTAACCCTGCTAAATTGATCCATATCATTTTTAATACCTCCTAATGCTCTTTGGCTTTGAATAAACGCAAACGATTTGCATTTGTTACTACGGTTAGGGATGAAAATGCCATTGCGGCACCTGCGATTACTGGGCTGAGTAATAAACCAAAGAATGGATACAATACCCCGGCAGCAAACGGCACGCCGGCAACATTGTAAATAAACGCACCAAAAAGATTTTGTTTGATATTGGTGAGCGTTGCTTTGCTAACGGCAATAGCGTCTGCCAAACCATGCAATGAGCCTCGCATAAGAGTTATATCAGCACTTTCAATCGCTACGTCTGTTCCGGTTCCGATGGCAAACCCAACATTGGCATGCGCCAGTGCAGGGGCATCATTGATGCCGTCGCCAGTCATTCCGACTATTTCACCATTGGCTTGGTATTCAGCGACTTTTTTGGCTTTGTCTTCAGGCATCACTTCAGCCACAAAATCGGTAATCCCCACCATGCTAGCAACCGCTTTGGCGGTCATGCGATTGTCACCAGTTAACATAACAACGCGGATCCCATTATTCTGAAGACGTTTAATGGCTTCAATCGAGTCCGATTTAATCGGATCTGCTACAGCAATGACAGCCGCTAACTCTGCATCAACGGCAAAATACATAGGCGTTTTAGCCTCTGCTGCGAGTTGTTGGGCTTTGTCTAAGAACTGGTCTATAGCAATGCCCTGCTGTTTCATAAGTTTTTCATTACCAAACAACAGTCTTTTGCTCTGCAACTTTGCTTGTACACCCATGCCCGATAGTGAGGCAAAGTCAGTGACTTTTTTAGGGGAAATCCCCTTTTCTGCCGCAGATTCAACAATTGCCATGGCCAGAGGATGTTCCGATCCTGCCTCCAGACTGGCGACTAACAGTAAAATTTCATCTTCAGTTTGCGAACCGGCAACGATAATATCCGTTACCTTAGGTGCGCCCTCAGTTATGGTGCCGGTTTTATCCAAGATCATCGTGGTTATCTTCGACGCGGTTTGCAGCGCCTCACCATTACGAATGAGTACACCCGCTTCAGCTGCTTTTCCTACACCAACCATCACTGACATAGGCGTCGCTAACCCCAATGCACAAGGGCAAGCAATAATAAGTACGGTAGTGGCCGAAACAATCGCAAAGGCAACCGCTGGAGAAGGACCAAAATTCAACCAAGCTAGAGCACTCACGACCGCAATAATCATCACAACAGGCACAAAATAAGCTGAAATCACATCAGCCAATCTACCAATTGGAGGCTTGGAATTTTGAGCGCGTTTAACCATATTGATGATCTGTGCCAACGCGGTATCTTTTCCCACACGTGTTGCTTTGAAAACGATCGCCCCAGATTTATTGATCGTTCCTGCGACGACTTGATCACCCTCGGTTTTTTCAACCGGCATTGGTTCACCAGTTAACATGGACTCATCAATTGAGGTGTGTCCTTCAACTACATCACCATCGACAGAAATTTTTTCTCCCGGGCGCACACGTATCAAATCATTCAACAACACGTCTTCTATTGGGATATCCAAGTCTTTGTCGTCTCGTATTACTCTGGCTGTTTTAGCTTGAAGACCAATTAACCGTTTAATTGCTTCTGACGTTTTTCCTCTTGCTTTGATTTCCAAAGCAAGACCAAGGTTGATTAGACCGATAATCATTGCCGTTGCTTCGAAATAAACATGTCGAGCCATCAAAGGAACGACCTCCGGCGCAAATACAACCACCATGGAATAGAGCCATGCTGTGCCCGTACCTAACGCAATGAGTGTGTCCATATTGGCAGAATGGTTCTTAAACGAATTCCATGCACCTATGTAAAAATGTTTCCCTGCAAAAACCATTACACCCAGTGTTAACAGACCTACAGCCAACCAGACCATCTGCTCCGTGAATGTTGTGACCGTCATTTCACCCACAACTAGGCTGTATATCATCAACGGGATCCCGAGTGTCAGTGCAATCGTCATCTCTCGCATAAGTTTTTTATAATATTGCCAATCAGCCTGTTCTTTCTCTTCTAATGCATCTTCTTCACTCTCACTATTAGAGAGTTTGGCGTTGTAACCTGCTTGTTCAACGGCTTTAATCAATTTCTCTTCAGAAGCATTACCTGTAACTAATACCGTGCGCTGCGCAAAATTCATTTCCGCAGACTCTACACCTAATACAGATTTCAGAGCGTTTTCTATTTTTCCAACACAACTTGCACAACCCGCACCTTCAATAATGAGGTGATACTCTGAAACGCTGTTGCTGTCATCACTCACAATGGTATTGTCATGACAATTAGCTTCAGAGCTAACTTGCTGTTGTTTTTTTGCTGAGCAACAACATGATTGCGATTTTTCTGCATCATTAACTTCAGTTGAGTTATTCATAAGTACTCCCATTTATTGACATATTCATTCGTTTCAACCTTGGTTTGTCGTGAACTCTTCAATCAGATGGCAAATCACATTATCGCATGGCTCCATATCTGGCTTGTCACTCCAATTCTCGACAGCGGCTAACATCCTTTTTCGTAGCCTAGACGTATCAAGGTAACGTTGTTCCGTTTCATGGAGTCTTTTATCGATCAACCGCCGAACAGTCGGGCAAGGCGATTTACCATCATCTGCTTCGCTAATAATGTGTTTAATATCTTCTACCGAGAATCCTAAATCCCTTGCGCTTAAAATAAAGCGAAGACGGTTTTGTTCTGTCACGTTGTAAAATTTGTATCCATTAGCAGCAGACTTAGAAGGTTTAATCAAACCAATCCGTGTGTAGTACCGCACTGTATCGGGGCTTACTCCCAAATTTTCTGATAATTGTCTGACGCGCATTTGCCTATCCTCCACATGCCGCATTTCGCCGCATAAATTGAAACCTCTTCAGCACCGACACTTGGATTAATCCTATGACTAAATCCTACGTCTGCAACCAACCTTAAGCCTGTGTGCAAGACACAGGTCAATAGCTAAAATAAAATTTATATTTAGATTCAACTAGTGGCGTATTATCAAATTTAAATATTGTATTAACAGTAAAATTTTATTTCGCATCAATTCTTCAGTTTGTAATACACAAATTCCAGAATTTCCATAGGATTTGTATTCTTTACTTTTTCGATTTTACTAACTATGAGGGGCTGGAATTGACCAACCGATAACGAGTATTAACAAGACAGCCAAACAAGCGGTTCCTGCCAGTTTGGACCACGCTAGCGGGCTTTTATGAGAGCGTTTAATTTGCAGTAAAAACGAAATTCCAGTCTGCACTAAGTAGTATAGAGCGAATCCTTTTGAAGCGTAATTAATTATTTCAAATACGTTGGCTGTCCAGACTAATAAGATAGCAAGGGCCACGATCAGCATGTAATACACGTTTGTTGATAAGCGGTACTTAACCAGTTCCTTTAACAAACCGCCACCACCTATGGTGTCGGCCAACGCCGCGCTTAATTGGCTTGCGGTAGCAGCGATCAGTAGTAGAAAAGGCAATACCCACACTGCTTGACCTAATGTGTGACTAATAGTGGTTTCGTTGAGCTCAGTAATTGGAAAGGTTAAAAATATTGGGCACGTCAAACCAATAAAAACAACGTACAGAACAATAGCGATCCCTTGAGAATACTTAACCGCTTTTAGACGCTGACTAGTGGAATATTGTGAACCCATAAATCGCGTTGTTTCGAAACCCTGAGTCACCATAAGCATCCCAGCTAACATGCTCAGTGTTTCAATTAGGCTTAGTTGTTTTATTGGGGAATGCTCAAACCAAGCTGTACCCGTCGAAATATCGTAGGTGAGAAGAGTAATAAGCACG
>Ga0316204_10012262_pt1 | contig 10504 bp, 10 predicted proteins | sample 6monrhotite_MG_2_FD_205661 | JGI IMG/M metagenome (GOLD analysis project Ga0316204, IMG submission 205661) | Microbial mat bacterial communities from mineral coupon in-situ incubated in ocean water Damariscotta River, Maine, United States -... | ecosystem: Environmental > Aquatic > Marine >... | reverse complement strand
CTTCGGCAAGTTTTTCATCGGTGTATCCGGTGACCATGATAATCGGCAAAAATCTGTCCACGGCATCTTCGCCGCTTCTGATACGACGAACACATTCAACGCCATCGACGCCATCCATCTTCCAGTCGATAATCGCCAGGTTAGCGTCAAAACTGGCTAGAACTTCCATGGCTTCGGCACCATCCCGTGCTTCTTCGACAGTTTCAACGCCAAGTGCCTGCAAGATCGTCCGCATCAGGGTTCGAAAATGGAGATTGTCCTCGACAATCAGGACATTGATTTCACTGATTTTCAATTCAGGCATCGGTAACGTCGACCATGCCAAAGGCAATTTTGAAACTTGATACAAGACTCATATATTGGCCTAGTTCCTAAGTCATTTTCGCGCAGCAAATTGGCTAAGAAGCCAACAGGCACTAAATAACAGATCTGAATTGTTACTGCCCAAGTAGAATATTTTCTAACTTCATAGATTATATGGTGGACCATAGTGTGGGTCCAGCATCATCGCAGAAACCATCTCGAGGATTTTTTGAACCCAATCCACAGGGGCACAACAGGCAATACACGTGCGATTAGCCCTGCCCCCGTTAATCTGACACCATATATACCAGTCAAATTAGTTCATACGCCTTATACAACCTGGCTGCCGGAAAAATCATGGGCCTGAACGGGAAGAAAATTCCCTTCAACGTCGCCATACTGGCGCTCTTCGCCGGGGCTGCGGAATTTCGCTGATCAATGGAATGAGTGGCCGTTTCACGTTATCAAAGTTTGTTTTGACGGTGATGATTGCCGCGATGCCATTTCCTGCTGTTATCCTCTCGGGGATCATATCGCTGGATGACTTGCGGTTTTCTTTTTAAGCCTACAACAGTCCCAACCCACGTAGCTCAGCGGCCATTTCGCCTGGCAGGGCTGTATCGCCTGTTTCCTTTTTTATATCATTTGGCGCGTCCTCTGATTTCAGATACCGCCACCCCTGGAACGCCCGGAACTCTTTTAATTCGGTCAACACCAGTTGCGGGTCCAGGGTCAATGTACAGGTCGGCCGCCCGTCAGCATCCCGTCCACGTTCGATCCCTGTCAGGCGTTGGCGTATGCGAATAAACTTCTTGATCACCCAATAGATTGACCCGCCATTCAGAAGCTCAGCCGTTTGCCGCGGCGTTCCCCGTGTTACATGTACCAGTACGCCCTGGCGCTGCAATCGCAGGGACTGCAGTTCAATCATATGGTCAACATCTTCTACTCCGACCGCCAGTTTGATCAATTGTACTGTCACGTGTTCAGGCTTCCATCCAAGCCAGGGAGACTTTCGAAACCGGCTTCTTACCAAGCAAATCACAAACAAAACGCCCGGCCTCAACCAGACCGGACATATCGACACCTGTTTCGATATTCATGCCCTTGAGCATATAAAGTACGTCCTCGCTGGCCACATTTCCCGCGGCCCCCTGGGCATAGGGACACCCGCCAAGCCCTGCGACGGAGCTGTCGATGGTTGCGACGCCCAGTTCCATAACGCTAAGTAAATTCGCCAAAGCCTGGCCATAGGTATCGTGAAAATGCGCCGCCAGTTTCTCCACCGGCACCAGCGTGGTGACGGCCCGGATCATCGCCTGGGCTTTAGCCGGCGTTCCGACGCCAACGGTATCGCCAAGAGAGACCTCATAACATCCGGCATCAATGAGTTTCTTCGACACCTCGGCGACCGCAACCGGGTCTATGTTGCCCTCGTAAGGGCAGCCCAACACACATGAAACATAGCCCCGAACAGAAATTCCATTGGTTTTGGCGGCATCGCACACTTCATAAAAACGCTGGAAACTGTCTTCTATGGAACAGTTGATATTACGAAGTGAAAAGGTTTCCGAAGCCGCCGCAAAAACAGCGATATCCTTGGCTCCGGCGGCAAGCGCTGCTGCGAAACCCTTCATATTGGGCACAAGAACCGGATAGCGAACCCCCTCATCCAATTTCAGGGACGCGAGAACCCGGTCGGTCTCGCTCATTTGCGGCACCCATTTTTGCGAGACGAAGCTTCCGGCTTCGATCATTTCAAGACCCGAGGCCTGCAACCGGTTGATCACGGCGACACGGTCCATAGGGGACAGGGCCTTCGTTTCGTTCTGCAGTCCGTCACGAGGACCAACTTCAACCATTCTGATTTTTGCAGGGACGCGCATGATTACCGGTACGAATATTCGTTTTTACGACGTTCCGGCCCACTAAGTTCCTGCCCGCGACGACGTCGATCCGGGCCGAAAAAGCTGGCTGTGCGCACAAAATCTCGCGGATTTTCAATAACCGAACTTATGCGCTGATAGATTTTTTTCGCCGATACAGGTTTGGCAAGATATTCGTTGATGCCGGCATCCCTGGCCTCAATAATTCGTTCAAGGTCGGTAAAACCCGAAATCATGATGAAAGGAATGAATGGATCGACACCTTCGGCTCCTGATCGGATAAGACTGACCAGTTCAATCCCGTTCATTGGGGTCATCATATTATCGGCAATGATCAGATCTATATCGTGTTCTTTTAGATGATCGAAAACATCCAGGCCGTTATTCATCGATAAAATTTCACGGATGCCCAAAGCTCTTAAAACGCCGCGAAGGATTACAAGCATAGGCTCATTATCTTCGGCGAGAATAACCTTTAATTCCGTCAAATCATAATTCAGCATACGTCTTCCCGTCGCCCAAGCCCGAACGATTAGAACAATAATGAGTATTATCGTTCCTGCAATGATTTATAAGGTAAGCAAGCTGATATAATGACAATCCAGCCGTAAGATTATTCCAGACTCAGCAAATCTGCCCCGTCATCAACTCTGTCGCCGGCTTTAAAATGAACGGATGTGACCTTGCCGTCCTTGGGTGCGGTGATGCTATGTTCCATCTTCATGGCCTCCAGCGCCATCAAGAGCTGGCCGCTTTTTACGGCATCCCCCACTTTAACGGCGACGGAAACGATGCGTCCCGGCATGGGTGCGACAAGTCCGCCTGGTTCACTGTCTGTCACATTCTCCAAGCGACCTCCATCGCCGATGCTCAATACCACAGAACGCCCCCCTGTATCCACAAACAGGCGGTTCCCCCTGATCAAGGCCATTCCCTTGATACGGCGGGATGAATTTCCGTCAGACAAATCGGCAATCAGAGTCCCTTCCTCATCATAACGACCACTGGCGTCAAGCGTCACATTTGGCAACTCAAGCACAAATCCCTGCTCTCGATAATGCACGACCATATCGAAAGTTCTTACCTGCCCTGCCATAGTGCCGGAAAACACCAGATCATGGTGATTGTCGCCGTTCATGCGCCAGGCCCGGTTCGAATGCCAAGGCGAAAAGGGGTCACCGGAACGATGCGATACGTCATCCAATTGACGTTCACGCTGCAACATCACCGCCAGTGCTGCCAGTGCCAGGGTATCATTCAAGACTTGATCTGCGATGGGGGCCATCAAGTCGTGGGAATTTTTGGCGATAAATCCGGTGTCGACGGGGCCCGTCCGGAATTTTTTGTGGGAAAAGGCCCGCCGTAAAAAACCAAGATTGGTTTGCATTCCGGCAATTTCAATATCGGCAAGAACACCGCACATGCGCGACAAGGCCTCTTCACGGTCAAGCCCCCAAACGACGATTTTCGCGATCATCGGATCATAATCTGAAGATACCAGATCGCATTCACGCACGGCACTGTCGATGCGCACAGAACCGCCATACTGATCGACAGCCCCCAGACGGAACCGTTCTATAATTCCACCGGTCGGTAAAAAATTGCGATCCGGGTCTTCGGCGTACAGGCGGGCTTCAAAGGCATGCCCAGATGGGATCAGTTCTGGCTGTTCACGGGGCACCTCACCACCGGCGGCTATTTCAAACTGCCATTGAACCAGGTCTTCCCCGAAAATCATCTCGGTCACCGGATGCTCGACCTGAAGCCGGGTATTCATTTCCATGAAATATAGCGCGCCATCCGGTGCCAGCAAAAATTCCACGGTACCTGCACCGACATAGGAAATCGCTGTTGCGGCATTGATGGCGGCAGCGGCAAAATCCTGGCGTAATGCCGGGGACAATCCTGGTGCCGGTGCTTCCTCGATAACCTTTTGGTGGCGGCGCTGGACCGAACAGTCCCGCTCAGAAAGCGCTACGATATTGCCGAAACGATCACCAAACACTTGGACTTCCACATGACGGGCCCGTTGCACGGCCTTTTCCATCAATAATGTGGCATCGCCAAAAGCCGACTTGGCTTCGCGCTGCGCTGAAGCGACGGCTTCCTTTAATAGCGCAGGTTTATCGACAATGCGCATACCGCGTCCGCCACCGCCGGCCGAGGCCTTGATCATCACCGGGTAACCAATACTGGCGGCGGCAGTTTTAAATGTCGCCAGATCCTGCTTGTTTCCATGGTACCCTGGAACCACAGGAACCCCTGCCCGTTCCATAATGCGCCGCGAACGGACCTTCGATCCCATGTCATGAATAGCGGCCACGGATGGACCGACAAAGACCAAACCGGCATCTTCGACGGCTTGGGCGAAGTCAGCATTTTCAGACAAAAACCCATATCCGGGATGGATTGCCTGGGCACCACTTTGCAATGCCCTTTGAATAATCGCCGCACCATTCATGTAACTATCAATGGCAAATGCCTCATCACCGCTTTCAACGTGCAGGGCATTGCTATCCTGCTCCGTGAAAACGGCGACGATACGAATCCCCATGGCGCGGGCAGTCGCCGCGATGCGACAGGCGATTTCGCCACGGTTGGCGATCAGTATTTTACGAAACATGCTTTTAGTCCCTCACCCAGTTCGCCTTGCGTTTGTCCAGGAATGCCGAAATCCCTTCCTTGCCTTCGTCTGACGCCCTGACCCGTGCGATTCCTTCGGCAGTTTCACGAACGACCGTTTCATCGAAGCTACGGCCCTGCAATGAAAATACCAGCCCTTTGATCGCCGACATGGCGGCAGGGCCGTTCTGCAACAACAGGGATAAAATTTCCTCGGCCTTCCCATCCAGATCGCCCGCATCAACCACTTCGTGAACCAGGCCAATGCGCCTGGCATCGGCAGCTCCGAAGGGTTCTGCCGTTAACGTATAACGCCGGGCCTGACTTTCGCCGATTGCCGCCAACACATAGGGCGAAATGACAGATGCCATGATGCCCAGTCTTGCTTCTGACAATCGGAACTTCGCAAGATCACTGGCGATAACGATATCGCAAGCACCAACCAGTCCGACGCCACCGCCGTAGGCAGCGCCTTGCACCACCGCCACTGTCGGTTTGGACAGGCGATTCAGGATCCATAACATTTCAGCCAAGTCTTGTGCATCGGCCAAATTCTGATCATAGGAATAATCAGCCGTGCGCTTCATCCAATTCAGGTCCGCCCCTGCGGAAAAACTTTTGCCATTGCCCCGAACAACCACCGCACGCACATTTTCATCCACGTCCAGCTTTTTCAAATGCGCCGTCAGACTGACAATCATCGCATCATCAAAGGCGTTATGAACGTCTGGTCGGTTAAAGGTGACGGTCGCGACACCGCGGCTGTCGATATCGATCAAAACTGTTTCCATCGTCACATCACATCCTGAAAATGCCAAATTCGGTCTTTTCGATTGGCGCATTTAGGGAAGCTGAAATTCCAAGCCCCAAAACCATACGGGTATCGGCGGGATCAATGATGCCATCATCCCACAAGCGGGCGCTGGCATAATAGGGATGCCCCTGATGTTCATACTGATCCAGGATTGGCTTTTTGAATCGTTTTTCAGCGGCAGCGCTCCAGGTCTTGCCAGTCCCTTCGATGCCATCGCGTTTTACAGTCGCCAATACCGACGCCGCCTGCTCGCCCCCCATGACCGAAATCCTGGCGTTCGGCCACATCCACAACATGCGCGGAGAATACCCGCGCCCGCACATGGAATAATTTCCCGCGCCAAAACTGCCGCCGATGATGACGGTGAATTTTGGCACTTTGGCACAGGCCACGGCCATGACCATTTTGGCGCCGTCTTTTGCGATGCCACCTTCTTCGTATTTTTTGCCGACCATGAAACCGGTGATGTTTTGCAAAAACACCAGCGGGATCCCTCGCTGCGAACACAGCTCGACAAAGTGGGCGCCCTTTTGTGCCGACTGTGAAAACAGGATGCCATTGTTGGCGATGATGCCCACAGGGTATCCGTGAATTCGGGCGAACCCGCAAACCAGGGTTTGTCCGTACAAATGTTTAAATTCATCAAACACCGAACCATCGACAATGCGGGCGATTACATCACGTACGTCATAAGGTTTGCGCGTATCGGCATTGACGATGCCGTAAATTTCTTCCTTCGCATACAGCGGTTCCTGCGGCGCGCTGATATCCAGATCTATTTTTTTGACGCGGTTGAAATTACCTACCGAACGTCGAGCCAATGCGATTGCGTGGGCATCATCATCGGCCATGTGATCGGCGACCCCGGATATGCGGGTGTGAACATCGGCCCCGCCCAGGTCTTCGGCGCTGACAATTTCACCGGTCGCCGCCTTGACCAGTGGTGGACCGCCCAGAAAGATCGTACCCTGCCCTTTAACGATCACGCTTTCATCGGACATGGCAGGCACATAGGCCCCGCCCGCCGTGCACGATCCATGGACGACCGACAGTTGTGGAATGCCTTTGGCGGACATGATCGCCTGATTATAGAAAATTCGACCGAAGTGATCCCGGTCCGGAAATACGTCATCCTGATGGGGAAGAAACGCGCCACCCGATTCGACCAGATATATACACGGTAGTTTATTTTCCAGCGCGACTTCCTGAGCGCGCAAGTGCTTCTTGACCGTGATCGGATAATAGGTTCCGCCCTTCACTGTCGGGTCGTTCGCGATAATCATGCATTCCCGGCCATTGACGCTGCCAATTCCGGTGATAATTCCAGCCGCCGGAACATCATCGTCACCATGTAATTTGTATCCCGCCATCTGCGAGAATTCCAGAAACGGAGACCCCACATCGACCAGTCGACGAATACGTTCCCGCGGCATCAAACGCCCGCGAGCAATGTGCTTGTCACGTGCCCTCGCACCACCGCCGTCGCGAATCACAGAAACTTTTTCGTTCAAATCGTCAATCAGGCGACGCATGGCAACTTGATTGGCCTTGAAGGACTTGCTCGAGGCATCGACGGTGTTACGAAGAATGGACATTCGGCGACTTCCTATTGTTTCTTCTTTGGGTGTTCGACGATGGTACCACCGGCATCTTTCCAGGCCCTGAACCCACCGGCCAGGTGTTTGACGTTGGTCATTCCCATGTCATGCAAGGACTTCGACGCCAGCGCTGATCGCCAGGCAGACTGGCAATACAGCAAATAGGTTTTATCGTCCTTGTCAAAAACGTCACGGTGATAAGGGCTGCCAGGATCAACCCAGAATTCCAACATGCCGCGGGGGGCATGGTGGGCATCGGGAATCATGCCTTCACGGTCCAGTTCGCGAACGTCGCGTATATCGACCAGAATATAATCACTGTCTTCGCCGGAAATGAAACGGGCCGGATCGACCTGTTCGACGATGGCGTTTGCCTCATCAACCAGTTGTTTAGAGCTTTTAAGTATTGGCATTGTTCTCTCCCTTACCAGCCGCCCCGTTGCAGCCATTTTTTAACCATCCACATACGATCAGATCCCCAGAACCCTTCGCCGTCGACAATGAAAAATGGTGCACCGAACACACCTTGTTCAATCGCCTGGGCAGTTTCATCTTTCAGGCGTTGTTTGACCGCCGGATCATTGATACCGGCCAGTAATTCTTCACGGTCCACATGCAGGGCACTCGCCACATCGGCAACCGCCTCGCCAGACGTTATATCCTGACCCTCGCCAAAAAGTCTGTGAAACAGCGACTTTGCCAACAGCCGGGCCTGGTCTGGGTCTTTATCGTTGACCCAGTAAAACGCACGTGCGGCGGCGACACTGAAAATCGGGAACGTTTCCGGCATCTTCCACGAAAGATCCATGAACCGCGCCAAGCGCGCACAATCGTGTACCGAATAAGGGCCCTTGGTTGGAAAGTCGATCGGTGATGCCCCGCCGGTCGCCTTGAACACGGGGCCCAACAATATGGGTTTCCAGTTGACACTGCGCCCATTGGCATCGGCAATGGCATCAATTTTATTGGCCGCGAAATAAGAATACGGCGAAGAAAAATCGAAATAAAAATCTATGGTTTTACTCATTTGATCTTCTCTCATTCGTCCATAATGGCACGGGCGATAAGCATACGTTGAATATCGCTGGTACCCTCGTAAATCTGGCAAACACGCACATCGCGGTAGATCCGTTCGACGGGGAAGTCTTCAAGGTATCCATACCCGCCATGGATCTGGATTGCATCACTGCACACTTTTTCGGCCATTTCTGACGCGAACACCTTGGTCATGGATGCTTCTTTCAGGCACGGCTTTCCTTCGTCCCTTAAGCGGGCGGCGTTCAGGGTCATCAGACGGGCAGCTTCAATCGCCGTAGCCATATCGGCCAGGCGAAAGGCAACGGCCTGATGTTCGGCAATGGCCTTGCCAAAGGTCTTGCGCTCGCGGGCATAATCACGGGCGACTTCGAATGCCGTGCGTGCCATGCCGACGGATTGCGCGCCGATGCTAATGCGCCCCCCTTCCAGATTGCCAAGGGCAATTTTGTAACCATCCCCTTCGTTGCCCAGCAGAAGGTCACCAGACAGACGCATGTCGTCAAAGTTCAGGGCGACGGTTTGCTGCCCTCGTTGGCCCAGTTTCTTTTCAGGTTTGCCGATGGAAAACCCTGGTGTATCCGTCGGTACGATAAAGGCTGATATGCCCTTCTTTCCGGCGTCAGGGTCCGTTACCGCGAAAACAATTGCCACCCCGGCAATGCTGCCCGACGTAATGAACAGTTTCGAGCCGTTCAGCACATAGCCGTTACCATCGCGCACCGCGCGGCACTTGATTTGGGAGGCATCGGATCCGGCTTGGGCTTCAGTCAGGGCGAAAGCGCCGACCAGCTTGCCGCTCGTCATGTTCTGTAAAAATCTTTGTTTTTGTTCTTCAGTTCCATACTGCACGATGGGCAACGTCGCGACACCATTGTGGACGCTCATCATGGTTGAAATGCCGCCATCGCCTGCCGCGATTTCTTCCATGGCCAAGGCAAATGACACGGCCCCAACGTTCGATCCCCCCCATTCTTCCGGGGCCAACATGCCAAGAAGACCAAGTTCGCCCATCTCCCGATAAATCTCTGGCGGTGTCGCGCCACCTTGGTCCCAGGCCGCTGCATTGGGGGTCAAGCGATCACGGGCGAAGGCGCGTGCCGTGTCGCGAATCAGGGTCTGCTCTTCGTTTAGAATCATGGCGCAGGGAACCGTTGTTTGAAGGTGAAGGCGTCTGGTGTCGGCCCATTCTTTTGCAACAATTCCAGACGTTCGCGCCCCTCCACAGGGTTAGGGATATGCCCGGCGTCAATCCACCACAACGCCGAATATGCGTCCTGCAACCGGCCGAACCATTCCTTGCGGCGCGACATGATTTTCGTGTGGGCGGTTTTGTAGGTGTAATCGAACAAGGCATCCACCGATTCCCATACCGACATGTTGATCAACATGTTTGCATCGTCGAAAGCCTGAAGCGCCATGGCGTTGCCATCGTCGCCCTGCAGCCGCCAGATAAAACCGGGACTGTCGTCGGCCAGTTTGTTGACGGCATCAAGCTGGTCGGTGAAAGCCGCAATATGCGGATCGTCCATGGCAAGGTGAAACCTGGCGATATTGATCTGGGCCAAATGAAAATCGGTCATTTAAATGCTTTCGCTTACCAGGGAATTTCGCTGCCGTCGTAATTGTAAAAGCGGCCGGTCACATCCATGCTTAACCCGTCGATCACCCGGCGCATTCCGGTAACACTTTCGTCTGCATCGATCAGGCCGCTGGGTCCGCCCATATCGGTACGCACCCACCCCGGATGCAATACCGTCACGGAAATGCCTCGCGCTACCAGATCAACGGACAGACTTTTCATCACCGCGTTGAGCGCCGCCTTGGACGAACGATAGATGTAGCTGCCACCAGCACCGTTTTCGCCCATGGACCCCATTCTGCTGGAAATCGTGACGATCCTCTTCAAATTGCCAGCCACGATATGATCCAGGAAACACTCGCTGACCTTTAGCGGGGCCATGGCGTTGATACGCATGACATCGGCCCAGATGGCGTAATCGACGCCGCCCAGTTTGACAGGTTTCGGTCCATAGATACCCGCGTTATTCAGCAACACGTCGATGGGTTCTTTTTTTAACGTCTTCGCCAAGGCCTGGATCTGCGCATTGTCGCTAATGTCCAGGGTGTGCACTTCGACGTTGCCCTGCAAAGGCGCTAACCCTTGTGCCTTCAACGGGTCGCGGCAGGTGGCGATAACGCGCCAGCCGTCGGCTGCGTATTGTTTTGCGAATTCAAGGCCAAGA
>Ga0316204_10012261_pt1 | contig 10504 bp, 6 predicted proteins | sample 6monrhotite_MG_2_FD_205661 | JGI IMG/M metagenome (GOLD analysis project Ga0316204, IMG submission 205661) | Microbial mat bacterial communities from mineral coupon in-situ incubated in ocean water Damariscotta River, Maine, United States -... | ecosystem: Environmental > Aquatic > Marine >... | reverse complement strand
TGTTCATTCACGGCGCTGGATAAGGTGCGAATTGAGGCCGGGTTGCTGTTTTATGACTATGATATGACCTCGGACCACACGCCATGGGAGGTGGGCCTTGGATTCACCGTCAACCAATCCAAGGCGGATTTCCGCGGCAAGGCCGCGCTCATGGCAGCCAGGAACACCCCCGGATTGCGCAATGTTGGCCTGATCGTGGATCATTCGGACATGGTGAATGGTGCTGAGGAACTGCTTCTGGAAGGTCGCAAAGTTGGCGTGATCAACAGCCCCTGCTATTCGCACCGATTGGGTCAGTCACTGGCCCTGGGCCATGTTGATCCGGATGTGGCCGACGGTACGGTTGTGACGGTCAAAGGGGACGGGATTGATACCACAGCGGTGATATCCGCCCTGCCGTTTTATGACCCGCAAAAATCACGCACGCACCAATAAAGCGGTTTCGTAAAAAGCCTGACGTGCAGGTTTGGCGCGAAACACTTTGAGGGGCAACGCCCCGCCTGTCCGGGCGGGGCGCTGCATGACCTCTCAACTGTGGTGGGCGTTCCGCCACCAATCTGGCGCTTCAGGTTTATGGCGGAACCGCTTTGGGTTCGTGACGCTGACTTTGCACTCGATCTTGGTCATAATTTTGCACCGCAATTTTCAAGGGTTTCCCGCGTGTTGCTACTGTTCATGATCAGCAAAACTCAGCTCTCCGCTCGAAACTTCCGCAGACAGCGACCGGCCCATTCCGGACCTTCGCCCTGCCTCCGAGATACTGCGACCGCAGCTCGCATTGCGGACATTTGTGCGTCCAGCAGCATTCTTGGAATGCCGATGACTGGCGCTCAGCGGACTTTGCCGCCGTTTGTCCCAATAGCACGAATGATCGCTTCCTTTTCGTTTGCGGCCAATCATTTCGGGATGAATTAGCCAAATGTGCGCCAATTCAAAATTGTGACCAGTAAACCAGAAACGTGAGATAACGCATGTCTCGGCGATGTTGACGTGTCGGCGGATTCTCCGGATCAGATCAAAAAGGGCTGATCTCTGAGCCAATTCTCAAAACGTGTTGCTGCCGCAGACAAGCGTTGGTTTTTTGCAGGGATCACATAATAGCCAAAGTCCTTCAGCCAAATCTCAGAAAGAGGCGCCAGTAGGCCAGCATCAAGTTCTGGCTTTGCCAGTTCATCAAGGAGGGCGATGCCATTACCTGAAATGACGGCCTGCAGGCGGTTGTTGGCGTCGGGCAACTGCACAGGCTTATGTCGTGGGGCATAGTCAAACCCCGCCAGTGTGTGCCAGAGCTTCCAGCCTTCCATGCCTGATGCATCCGGCAAAAGCGGCACTTCGGTGACGGTTCGTTCCAGCCCAATTTCTTGAGCTCTTTCAGCCAGTTCAGGATTGGCCAGCGGCACAGTGCGCGACGGATAGAGAAATATCCCCTGACGTTTTCCCGTCTCGGCGTCACACCAGAACACGGTCATGTCCAAAACCGGATTTTGCAGATCGGCCATCGTGTTGATTGGTTCCACTCTAAGCGCGATATCGGGATGATTTCGCGTGAAATCCGAAAGCCTTGGCCCCAGCCAGCGTGAGATGAACCAGCTATGTGCGCCCACGCAAAGCGTGTCATCCGGCCGATTGCGCAAATCAGAAATCACTGTCTCAAGTTGATCAAAGTGGCGACTGGCCGCGCTCCACAGTGTCTCTCCCTCAGGGGTCAGTCGGATGTGGGTATGGCGACGCTCGAACAGTTGGTAACCCAATTCGCTTTCCAATTTGGCAATCTGGTAGCTGACCGCCCCTTTCGACATATGCAGCTCCTGCGCAGCGGCCGTAAAACTCATCTTTTCGGCCACGGTGCAGAATAGTTTCAAGCTGTCGAAAGATCGAAATCGCATGGTTCTGTTTAACTAGGCTGAACACAGAGATCAAGAAATTGAGTTTGCGCAAAGCCATATCCCGCGCCTAACCTTCGGGCAGGGAGATATCACCATGAAACCACGCGATCCGATAGCCCAGTTGCCAACCCACGAGGTAATCAACATGCCCCCGTATCTGGGGGATCAGGACCTATGGCAGGATGACCGGGCGCTACGGCATTGGACCAACATAACTGGCGGGGCTGCACATGCCGATCACATGGCGCATTTGGGGCATCAGGCGGGATTGGATGAAACTTTTGAAAAAGCCAATCAGGCCAACCGTCACGGGCCAGAGTTGCGCGCGTTTGATCGTTACGGCATGCGGATCAACGCGGTGGAGTTTCATCCCGCTTATCATGATTTGATGGACCTCGCGATTTCCAACAAGGTGCATAATTTCGCCTGGCATAATGAAGGCAAGGCCGGTCACGTGGGCCAGTCTGCTCTGACCTATATGTTCAGCCAACCAGAGGGCGGCGTGATGTGTCCGATGGCGATGGCCTATTCCGTTGTGCCGTCGCTGCGCATGACGCCGTCAGTGGCGGAGGAGTGGATGCCGCGCATCCTGTCCACGCAATATGACCGGCGCGACATTCCGGCAGAGGAAAAAACCGGGGCGATGATCGGCATGTTCATGACCGAGAAACAGGGCGGATCGGACGTGCGGGCCAATTCGACCGTCGCTGTGCGGTCCGGTGATGGTTACCTGTTAACCGGGCATAAGTTCTTTTGCTCGGCCCCTATGTGTGATGCGTTTCTGGTACTGGCCAATACCGAGGGTATGGGAATCTCGTGTTTTCTTGTGCCCCGCTGGCGGCCCGATGGCACACGCAACACCCTGTTTATCCAGCGGATGAAGGACAAGCTGGGGAACAAATCCAACGCCTCGACCGAAATGGAGTTTCAGGACACCTACGGCGTGATGGTGGGCGAAGAAGGCCGCGGCATTCGCACGATCATCGAAATGGTCACCGGCAACCGGCTGTATTGCGCCATGTCCTCGGCCGGGATCATGCGGCAGGCGCTGGTGCAGGCGTTGCATCATACATCGCACCGGTCGGCCTTTCAGAAACGGCTGATCCAGCAACCGCTGATGCAGAATGTACTGGCTGATATGGCGGTTGAGGTTGAGGCCGCGCTGGCCCTTGGTTTGCGCGTGGCGCGGGCCATGGATCATGTGGATGATCCGGCCGAGGCCGCCTTGGCACGTATCGGAACGGCGGTGGCGAAATACTGGAACACCAAACGTTGTCCTTCGCTTGTGGTTGAGGCGCTCGAATGTCACGGCGGTCCGGGCTATGTCGAGGAAAGCATCATGCCGCGCCTCTATCGCGAGGCACCGCTCAATTCGATCTGGGAAGGCTCTGGTAACGTCATGGGGCTGGACGTGCTGCGCGCGATAGGGCGCGAGCCTGAGGCGATTCCGGCCTTCATGGCCGAGGTTGAAAAGGCGCGCGGCAATCACCCCAATCTGGGCCGTGCCATTGATGATCTTCGCGATGAACTGGCCAATACTGACGGGATCGAAGGGCGTATGCGCATGATCACCGAGATGATGGCGCTGACGCTTCAGGGGGCGTTGTTGACCAATCAGGGCGATAGCGCTGTGGCCGAGGCCTTCTGCGCCTCTCGTCTGGCGCCGCGCTATCGCGGGGCATTTGGCACGCTGCCCGCAGGGTGTGATCTGGACACGATCATCACCCGCGCCTTGCCCGGCTCGTAAACATCACTCAAGACAAAGGAGCCATGGATATGGCCGGACTGGTTCTTCCCATCATCTCAAGCTGTGCCCGCTCGCCCTGGTTCAAGGCGACGCGCGACCTGACCACCGCTTACGGTGATCACGAAGGGCGGCTGACGCCTGTCACCTTTGATCGCCCCGTCACAGATGAATACCGCGTGCTGCGCACCCGTGCGGGTATCTTTGATGTGCCGGAGCGCCCGTTGGAAATACGTGGCCCGGATGCGGCGGCGTTTCTGGATTACGTCTTTACCCGACGGGTCAGCACCATGGCCGTTGATCGGGGTCGCTATGGGCTGATGTGTCACGATGGTGGGGGCATTGCCTGTGATGGTGTGGTGTTCCGTTTGTCTGAGGACCGGTTCTGGTACGTACACGCGGACCGGGATGTATTCACTTGGCTGAACGCTTTGAAATACGGCCACGACGTAGAGATCCGCGACCCGCAGGCCTGGGCGATCCAGATCCAGGGGCCGACAAGTCTCGGGATATTGGACGCCTGTGTTGATGGCGGCGCACCGGAAGGGTTCAAATATTACCACGCTCGGGCTGTCACGATGGGCGGGCAAAAGGTTCTGATCAGCCGGACGGGCTGGACCGGTGAATTGGGTTTCGAGGTCTACAATATGGATCCGAGCGTGGACGGCATGGCGTTGTGGAACCATCTGATAGCGGCAGGAGAGCCGCACGGGATGGAAGTGTTATCGACCTACGCCATGAACCCACGCCGGATCGAGGCGGGCATTCTGAACTACGGCACCGACATGAACTGGGACACCACCCCGTTTGATCTGGGGCTGGGGGCGTTTGTGGATTTTGAGCATGATTTCGTGGGGCGTGATGCACTGCAAAGCGCTGATCAGTCTCCTCGGTTTTCCGGGTTTGTGACCGGTGCTTCGGATGTGAAATGGGGGTCGTCTGTCTTTGCAGACACGCAGCCCGTCGGCCGGGTCATGGCGTTCGAGCCCTCACCGACTCTGGGCACTGGCATCGGCTATGTTTTGTTCAACAATGCTAATGCGATGACAGCTGGTGCTTATACTGTGAGGGACAGAGCCGGTGCCCCGCACAACCTGACCCTGCATGCGCTACCCTTCTTTGACCCCGACAAGACCATTCCCCGTGGCACCGGGGTGATGGAGTTCACAGGATGAAAGACAGTGCAGACGCCCGACGCCGGGCCAATCTGAAACGGCTCCTTGCTCCGCGGCATATCGCCTTTGTCGGTGGGCGCGCGGTTGAAGATTGCATCAATGCCACCCGCAAATCCGGCTTTGCCGGGCAAATTTGGGCGGTGCATCCAAAGTATGAGACGCTGGCAGGTGTGCCATGTGTTCCCAGCCTTGCGGAGTTGCCCGAGGCACCGGATGCGACCCTGATTGCCGTGTCGCGTGAACGCACGGTTGATGTGGTGGCCGAACTGAACGTCATGGGCGCAGGCGGGGCCGTGTCCATCACCGGAGAGTTCGCCGAAACAGGTGCTGACGGGGCCGCGTTGCAGGCTCGTCTGGTTGCTGCCGCCGGTGATCTGGCACTTGTCGGACCGAATTGTCTGGGCGTGATGAACATGTTTGATGGCATGGCCGTCTGGGGCGGCAACAATGTGTTTTCACCTGTCACGGGCGATGGTGTCGCCCTGATCAGCCAGTCAGGCTATGTCGCCTATTCGGTTACCAATGTCGAACAGGCCCTGCCGCTGGGCTATGCCATTTCGATGGGCAATCAGGCCGTGCTGAATGTGGCCGATTACATCGACGCCATGTTGGATGATCCCCGCGTGCGCGCCATCGGGCTTTATCTGGAAGGAATCGTGGATATCGCCGCGTTCAGCACCGCCGCCCTGCGCGCCGTGAAACAGGGTGTGCCGCTTGTTGCCCTCAAGGCAGGTGGAACGCAGGAAAGTGCTGAACTGGCGCAAAGCCATTCCGGCACCCTGGCTGTGGACAACGAAATCTGGTCTGCTCTTTTCAAACGATTGGCGATTGTCGAAGTTGGCTCGCCCAAGGCGCTGATTGAGGCGCTCAGACTGCTGGGCAGTCCTAAGCCCCCCAAAGGCAACCGCATCGTCGCGGCGGCAAATTCCGGTGGTTACGCCGCAATGATTGGTGAAAAGGGGCGCAATTCAGGGCTGGAGTTCCCTGCGCCGACTCAGCAGCAACGTGAAGATCTGGCGCAGACAGTGCCCGATCTGGTCTCACTTCTGAACCCGTTGGATTGGAACCTGCCCTGGGCTTCCATGTCCACGCCCGACACATCCGATGCGGGTTTCGGCATCATGATGGATGATCGCTGTGATCTGTTCGTCTATTTCGTTGACTGGCCGCGCGAACCAGACGTGGCCGGTGTCTGGTGGCCGACACTTGAGGGGCTGATCCGGCTAAATGACCGAATGGATCGCCCCGTTGTGGTCGCGAGCGTTTTCCCCGATGGCCTTCCTGCTGACCTGCGTAACCGACTGGCGAAAGCCGGTGTGGTCACGTTGCAAGGGCTGGACGACACGCTCAGCGCCTTCAGCGCAGCAGCGCGTTATCCCGTTTTGCGTGCACAGATTATGGCCGACCCCGAGAGCCGCTTGTTGCCCGCACCCGCCGTTTTGTCCACGCAGGTAAGCACCTTGAACGAGGCGATGGGCAAAGCTTTGATTGCAGAGCATGCCGTCCCGGTTCCGGTCCACGCGACCGGCACGGCCGAGGAGGTCGCTGCCGCCGCAGACCGACTTGGATATCCGCTGGCGGTCAAACTGCTCAACGCTGATCTGGCGCATAAGAACCATGCGGGCGCGGTGCATCTGAATATCAAAGATGCAGCAGGCGTGACACAGGCAATCAACGCCATTCAAGCCTCAGTCAGCCGGTATGACGCCAGTCTCGACACCGGCCATTTCCTGATCGAACGCATGGTGACCGCCCCGCGTGGTGAATTTATCGCCGGGGTCAGCCACAAACCGGGGATCGGTCATGCACTGGTGATCGGGCGCGGTGGAACCGATGTCGAAGAGCTGAAGGATTTTACGACACTGCTACTCCCGGCCAGCGCGACGCAGATCGAAAAGGCCCTGCACGGCCTGCGCATTACCCAAAGGCTGCAATTGCAGGAAACTGACATAACGGCTCTGACCCGAACCATTACCAACATTGCTCAATTCGCAGACCACGCGCGCGCGAGGCTTGTCGAACTTGATGTGAACCCGATACTGCTGAATGTGACGGGCGGTGTGACGGCCGTCGATGCATACATAAGGATTTCTGAGTGACGGACAGACGTGACCTTCCGCTGACCAGTTTTCACTGGGGCACCTACCGGGTCGAGGCGCGAGATGGCGAGGTTTTGGCCCTGCATCCGTTCGAAGAAGATCCTGACCCATCCCCCATCGGGCAAGGCTATGTTGGCGTGCTGAACGGCCCGGATCGGATCACCGCCCCGATGGTGCGCAAAAGCTGGCTTGAGGGTGGTCCGGGCACGGGCGGCCATCTGCGCGGCAAGGAGGGTTTTGCCGAGGTCAGTTGGGACGAGGCCGAGTGTCTGGTCGCCAAAGAGCTGCGCCGCGTGATCGACGAGCACGGCAATGAGAGCATTTTTGCCGGCTCTTATGGCTGGGCCAGCGCGGGACGGTTCCATCATGCGCAAGGGCATCTGAAGCGGTTTCTGAACCTGCTGGGCGGATTTACCAAATCGGTCAACACCTACAGTCTTGCCGCTGGCGAAGTGATCCTGCCGCATGTGCTGGGCGGGGCCGAGTTTATCTATGGCGCGACCAGCTGGCAGTCGATCATCAGTGACTGCGACCTGATGGTGGCCTTCGGCGGGCTGCCACTTAAAAACGCGGCCATCGGACAAGGCGGGGTAGGCGCGCACCGGACCGGTCCCGCCTTGCTGGAGGCAAAAGCCGCTGGCGTTGATTTCGTCAACATTTCGCCGCTCAGGTCGGATGTGCCAAAGGCACTTGAGGCCGATTGGCTGGCGCCCCGCCCGTCAACCGATACGGCACTCATGATCGGTCTGGCGCATGTGCTGTTGAGCGAAGATTTGGCAGACCGCGCCTTTCTCGATCGTTATACGGTTGGTTTTGATCAATTCGCCGCCTACCTGACTGGCAGGATCGACGGCATTGCCAAAACCGCAGATTGGGCCGCTGAGATTTGCGACCTGCCTGCTGAAACAATTCGCAATCTGGCGCGCCGCATGGCGAAGGGGCGCACGATGATCTCTGTTGCCTGGGCGCTGACCCGGCAAGATCACGGTGAACAACCGTTCTGGCTGGGCACTGTTCTGGCCGCGATGCTGGGGCAGATCGGCCTGCCCGGGGGCGGCATCGGCTTTGGTTATGGCGCGACAAACACCGTTGGGCTGGAACGCGCATCGCCGCGGTTTCAGGCGCTGCCGCAGGGGCGAAACAAGGTCAAAGCCTTCATCCCCGTGGCGCGCATAACGGACCTGCTGGAAAATCCCGGCGGGTCATTTGATTACAACGGTAAAACCCACACCTATCCCGACACCCGGCTGGTCTGGTGGGCCGGTGGCAACCCGTTCCATCACCATCAGGACCTGAACCGCCTGCGCCGTACCTGGGCAAGGCCCGAGACAGTGATCGTCAACGACTGGTGCTGGAACGCCCTCGCGCAGCACGCCGATATCGTCCTGCCCTGCACCACACCGCTGGAACGCAATGACATCACCCTCTCGCCACGCGATCCCTATCTGGTGATGATGGATCAGGCGGTGGCGCCCGCAGGGCAAGCGCGCGATGATTATGACATTTTCCGCGGCATCGCCCGACATCTGGGTATCGAAGAAAAATATACCGAAGGTCGGGATGCCGGGGAGTGGATCCGGTGGCTTTACGATGCCTCGCGCCAATCGGCCGCGCGGGCCAAGGTGGACCTTCCGCCGTTTGACGAATTACGTGCCAAAGGCTGGCACAAGCTACCAGCGCCGGAAACGCCGCACGTCATGCTAGGGGATTTCAGAGCTGACCCGGTGGCCCACAAGCTGCGCACGCCAAGTGGCAAGATCGAGATATTCTCGGAACGGATCGCAGGTTTTGGCTACGACGACTGCCCCGGTCACCCGATCTGGATGGACCCAGCGGAATGGCTGGGACATGCCAGGGAAAGCCAGCTCCACCTGATCTCCAATCAGCCGAAAAACAAGCTGCACAGCCAGCTTGATCAAGGGCCGCTGTCCCAGGCAGATCGCATCGATGGATATGAACCCGCCCTGTTGCACCCCGCAGACGCCGCGGCGCGAGGGATCAAACAACACGACATCATCAGAGTGTTCAACGGACGTGGCACCTGCCTCTGTGCGGCCTTTCTGTCAGAAAACATCCGCCCAGGTGTCATCCAGATCAGTACCGGCGCATGGTTGGATATGAAGGGTGACACTGACTTGTGCCGACAAGGCAATCCCAACGTACTCTGCCTCGATAAAGGCACATCCAAGCTCGGCCAAGGCCCCATTGCACATTCGTGCCTTGTCGAAATTGAGCCTGCAGGATCAGACCATTCACCTGAATAGCAATGCCCGCTCACCTGCTGGTATCTCCAATTCGCGGCATTCGCTGCATCCAGTAGAATGGGTTCAGCGGAGACCGGAGGCGGCGCAGCCGCCTGTGATACACTGCCTTGTCAACGTCGGGTTGACGTTGTGGCGGGGCGTGGCGATTTGGAGGAACCACCATGCATATCCCAAACTTACCTGCCATTCGTGCCTGTCGCCCTGCTTGGAATAAAGGACGTGTAGTTGGCCAGAACAGGCCACTGCTCCCTAAACATGTCTGGGCCATTCGCGTCCGGTTAGAGATTGCTGGCAACTTTCGAGACCTGCTCTGTTCAATCTGGCCATCGACAGTAAATTGCGCGACTGTGATCTGGTCAAGCTTATGGTGGCCGATGTTTATGCCGCAGGTCAGGTCAGGTCAAAGAGCGAACATCAATCATTCAGAGCAAGACACAAAACCGGTTCGGGACGAGATCACAGAAGGCACGTGTAAATCGCTTCTTCGGTGGATGGAAGAACCTTTGATGGTCAGCTCCAAGTATCTCTGGCCGGGGCGCTTCCACGAACGTCTTCACATTTCGACGCGACAATACGCGCGGCTGGTTCGCGAAACTGCCATTGGTTTATGCCGCAACGAATGACCGCAAACCGCCCAACTGCAGAATGGACAGCCAGTCATTTCCACCTATTAAAGCGTTTCGGGATTAAGTCGGATCACAACCTGATTTTGAGGCGCTCGCGACATCACATGTTATGCGCGTTTTGCGTTAAACCTGCGTTTCAACTTTAACGCAAAACGCTTTAGAAACCCCGCTCAGCAGCAGAAAACCGCCTCGGGCACGCACAGCCTGATTGGATGGCCGGGCCGCCCGAGTGCAAAGTCATACCCGAACCTACGTCAGTTCAGAAATCGAGATTTTCGACGTTCAGCGCGTTTTGCTGAATGAACTCGCGGCGCGGCTCAACCACGTCGCCCATCAGTTTGGTAAAGAGGTCATCGGCCTCGGCCACGTCATCCACTTTTACCTGCAGCAACGTGCGCGCATCAGGGTCAAGCGTGGTCTCCCACAGTTGCTCGGGGTTCATTTCGCCCAAGCCCTTGTAGCGTTGCAGCGACAGACCCTTTTCGCCCTCTTGCAGGATCGCATCCAGCAGGTCCATCGGACCCATGATCATCTGACTGCGGTCCTTGCGGTGCAGCGTGGCAGGCCGGTCATAGACGTCTTGCAGCGATTGCGTAAACGTGCCTGTCTTGCGCGCCTCGCCAGAGTGCAGCATGGGACCATCCAGCGTCCGCACTTCTTCGACGCCGCGCAGTATGCGGGCCAGGCGGACCCCTTTGTCCTGAGTGACC
>Ga0316204_10012260_pt1 | contig 10504 bp, 9 predicted proteins | sample 6monrhotite_MG_2_FD_205661 | JGI IMG/M metagenome (GOLD analysis project Ga0316204, IMG submission 205661) | Microbial mat bacterial communities from mineral coupon in-situ incubated in ocean water Damariscotta River, Maine, United States -... | ecosystem: Environmental > Aquatic > Marine >... | reverse complement strand
TAATTGACCCGGAAGAGTGTATCGATTGCACCCTGTGTGAGCCTGAATGCCCAGCCGAAGCGATCTTTGCTGAAGACGATCTGCCTGAAGATCAGGTCCATTTCACCGCGCTGAATGCGGAGCTGACTCAGATCTGGCCAGTGATCACCGAGATCATCGATGCGCCGGCAGACGCCGATGAGTGGCTCGGCGTCCCAAACAAGCTCGAGCATCTTGAGCGATAAGCCAGCCGATACCTTTCCGCCCCGGAGTCCATCTGGGGCGGAGATCAATCTCCACTCGACCAGCACCTCTGCTGTCACGCTCCACCCCTACGCAGCCAACCTGTTTGCGCAACTCGCGTCACAACTGCTGACGCAACACATTGCCGACTGCGAATCAGAAACAACGCCACATCATCGCGGCGACCTCACCCACTGCATTGTTCTATTACCAACCCTTAACGCCATTGCGCCGCTGCGCCGCCAGTTATTAATACAGGCCAATGCACTCGGTATTCCGGCGCTACTCGGGCCGACGATTAACACCCTGCGGGGCTGGGTAGAAGAGACCACACCCGCCAGTTGCGAACGCCTTAACGCACAAGGCTGCGAGTTGATGCTGGTTGAGGCACTCGAAAAATTCCCTAATCTATTCGGCAGCAGTAGCCCGTGGTCGTTGAGTGAATCGCTGATCAAACTCTTTGATGAACTCACCTTTCACCACATCACGCTGCCCGATGATGTCGATAGCTTTATCACACAACTCGAACAGGCCTACGAGACAGACGGCAGTGATAGCAGCGCCCTGTCACGCGAGGCCTATCTAGTACACACGCTGTGGCAGGCGTGGCATCAGCAGCAGCATGACGAGTCGGTGGTCGACCCACAAAGTGATTACATCGAACGCCTCGCCAATAACCTTGCAGGGATTACCGCGCAGGCACAGTTTTATGTCGCCGGTTATTACCAGTTGATCCCGGCTGAAAAGCAGTGGCTTAACCGATTAATCGAACGCGACCAGTTACAATTTGTATTGCAGGGCAATAACGATGCCGCCGTCGCTGCGGATGACTACCATCCCGATGCGGTGATTCACTCGCTACTACAGGGCTTACCCGCAGTAGCGCCTGTTCCGCAGGAACAAAGCGAACGCAGCGCACTATTTGATCAGGTCTATCCCGCACTGGCAAAAAAACAGGAAACGTGCCAAACGCCGCCACTCGCCAGTCGCGCTAAAACCTTTGCACAACAACACCCAGTCAGCCCTTGCGTTGAAGCACTTCACTGCCATCAGGCCGGCAGCCCCGAACAGGAAGCCGTTGCAATCGTCACACAGCTGCGTGAGTGGCTGCATAGCGGGAAAAAGCGCATCGCGGTGGTGACAGAAGACCGTCGTCTCGCACGCCGCTTACGCGCGCTGTTAGAGCGGGAATCGATCACCTTAAAAGATCACTCTGGCTGGGCGCTCTCGACCACTCGCGCCGCTGCAACGATGGAACGCTGGCTGGAGGCGGTCGAAGAAGAATTTGACCAACAACCGCTGCTCGACGCACTCAAGTCGCCCTTTGTCTTTTCAGGACAGCCGCGCGAGACACTCAACAAAACGATCTACCGCTTTGAACAGGATATCGTGCTGCATGAAAACATCGCGCGTGACCTGTCCCGTTATCGCCGCGCGATTGAAGTGCGCCAACGTCGCCTGCCGTGGAGCAATGTCGACACCGCCGCTGTCCATGCGCTATTGAATAGCCTTGAAGCCGCCGCCGCGCCACTGCTGAAGTTTATCGATAACAAACCTCACACACCCACTGACATGCTCGATGGGCTGGAAGAGAGCCTGCGCAGCATCGGCATCTGGCAGGCATATAGCAATGACCTGGCGGGCGAGGCGATCATTACCGAGATCAATGCGATGCGCCATGCGGTCAAAGACCGCAGCCTTGCCATTAACTGGACAGAGTTTCGCACCTGGCTCGGGCGCGCACTGGAACGCGCCAACTTCGCCGCACAGGAGAGCGGGCAGATTCAACTGCTCACGCTGGAGCAGAGTAACCTGCAACAGTACGATGCGATTGTGGTGGCTGGCATCACGCAGGAACACTTCCCCGGCCAGAAAGAAAACTCACCCTTTTTTAATGATAACGTGCGTCACGCGCTGGGCATTCCACCGGCGAGCCAATCACTGGCCCGACGTTTTTATCATTTCAGACGTCTGCTCGAAGCGGCACCCACTTTTCTGCTCACATGGCATTCCGATGAAGGGTCAGACATTTCAACACCGTCACCATGGCTTGAGTTACTGCAGGGCTTTCATCAACTCGCCTACGGAGAACCGTTGCATGATGGTGGCCTGGCGCTACGACTGGCAGCCTATCAACAGCAACGAGAAGCGCTGTCGATTGACGGCCTGAATACCGCGCCCGCACCTGCGCCAACCGTACCTCGCGACTTAATACCGAAAAACATCTCCGCCAGCAGCTATCAAAAATTGATCGACTGCCCCTACCAATTTTACGTCAGCTACTGCCTTAACCTGCGCGCCGCCGATGAGATCCGCGAAGCACTGGAGAAGTCAGACTACGGCGAGCATGTGCATCACATCCTGCAACTGTTTCATGACCCGCAAGGGAAAGAGGCCTTTCAACTACCGATAGACAACGACAACCGAGATGCTGCGATTGAACACCTGGAAGCGATATCACAACGCATCTTTAAACAGGACCTCGAAGATAATTATTTACACCGCGGCTGGCTACAACAGTGGCTCGCGATTGTGCCCAACTATATCGACTGGCAGATAGAACGCGCCCAGAGCTGGCAGGTCAGCGCGGTTGAACAAGCAGCCAAACTCGAAACAGTTGATCCACTATTTGATATCAAAGGCAGGCTCGACCGTGTCGATAGTTCCGCCGAAGGAACAAGCGTCGTCGATTACAAAACAGGGATACCCGCCAAGCTTTCCAAAATCGAAGAAGGCGAAGCCGTGCAGCTCCCCTTCTACGCACTACTCTCAGACCCCGCGCCACATCGGGTTGAGTACCTCGCGCTCAGCAGAGAAAAAGTTAAAACAATGGGTGTATTAGAAGGCGATGAACTCGCATCACTCGCAGAACAAAACCGCGTACGCCTAAAACAGCTCATGGCAGAGATCAACCAAGGTAAACCCATGCCCGCCTGGGGCGATGAAACCACATGTGGGTATTGTGATATGCAGGGGCTTTGTCGGAAGCAGGCTTGGACAGGAAACCACGAAAGCAACTAACAACCCTGATTAAATGTAGCCCGGACTGAGCTTCCAGCGAAATCCGGGAGGGCAGTACCAACACCCCCTGGGTTTTGTTGTGTGTGTGTGTGTGTGTGCATTAGCGGGTTAGATGCCCTGTCCGTTTAACCGCGTTTATTAGCTTTTCTGCTCTTAGACTCCTCGAAGCTAGATAGCCCAGACTCTATCTTCTTTGCATCTCTTAGAATTTTTTCTCTATTATTTTTAATTTTCTCTTTAACCTCTTCAACAGAAGTATCTGGGAGGCCATCTTTATTCTGACTCATCGGTATTCTTCCTGTCTCTGCGTACATCTATTTCACTAGGCGTAGTTAACTTTCCATAAGGCTCTGAATCGACTACTTCTTCAGATCGTTTTCTAGCTTCCTCCGCTTCCTGCTTGCGTTTTTCGAAGATCTTTCTAATTTCTTCTTTTCCTTCTTCGGTTGTAGGATCAGGTCTCATAGTACTCTCCTTTGACCAACTCTTCGGCCATGATATATCTGCCTGTCGCCAAAATTTTCTCTCATATAGACTTCTTCCAAGTTAGGATCAGGGTCGAGGACCCATAGCTCTGTAGCACCAACAATGTCAGCAAATGTTGCTGCCGAAAAGGCCAAAATTGGCAATGCTCTACGGCCTAATGGGGACGGTCTTATAGGAATTGATTCTATAAGATTCATTCGAACTTTTGTTCCACGCTTAGACGTCTGCCCATAACACAGCGCACACAGATTACCTTTAAACCACAATGATATTTCAAACCTATTTGGTCTATTTCTATAAAACGGATATTCTTTGGTCCATTCCCACGTACCTCGATATGCTCTAGCAGAAGGTATTGGAAGATTTTTCCAGTTGTCTGCCGTAACACAATTAATAAATTCTATTCCTTTAACCTCTATTCCAGGAAACTCAAGCATAGTATTTTCATAAACCAATTCACGATAAGCCTGATATCTATTTTCTGCGTCTATATATTCACTTCTTTTATGTGCAATATTGCTCATGCATATTCCTCCTGAAAAGCTAACGAAGCTGTAGGCAAACCCCGCCTATAATTTTGTCATAAAAATGGATTCGTAAGAAGCTCACCAAGCGATGATCTCAACACAAGCAATGCTTTTTCCGCCCTAAATTCACCTGTTTTTTTAGCTTAGGAGGGAGGGCTACAGCTTGAACGTTCCGCATAACCGGCATACCGTAGCGGCGTATAAATTGTGCTAACGTAGCGAAGCGGAGAGCTCAATTTAAACACCACGGAAACATGTCCGAATTAATTCGGCTTGTTAGACTTATCCCCCCTCCCTTTCAATTACATATTCAAATAATCCAATGTAACGATCAAGTCGATTAAAGTGAAAATGAAAGTTGAATGCCATAACATACAAAAACAAAACTCCAATCGCAGCACCCTCTACTATGTAAGGTGCAGGGCTCAAATTAATCTTTGACCAAAATGCGAATAGCAATGTGAAAATCCCAGGAATAATCCCAATTTTTTCGAGTGCCCCGACCAACACCCCAACCCTTCTCTCAAAAGCCTGCCTCTCAACTACCAAATGTTTGTAAACATAATCTACCGATGATTTTTCATATTGTAATAAGCTTTCTACAACTTCCAAATCTTTAAGGCACTCATTTCTAACTGCCCCAAGTGTCACGGATGATGCGTTCCTTGCCAGATCCATTAGGTCTTTTCTTTGTTCAAAAATCAAAGACACTTGACATACAACTATTCCGATATAAGAAAGTGCAACTGATAGAAGAGGACTTAGCTTCCACAAACTGGAGCTACCAGAATAGATGGCAGGAATAATGAATATAATTGACAATGCAGCAGGAAAAATAACAAATGTATAGAATAGTTTCCCAGGCCATTGTTTTATACTTGGAAATAACGAGCTTATATTCGCATCATACTTTGAGTTATATTTAACTAGGCTATCAAATATTTTTTCAATTTCGCTACTTTTCATAATTCACTGCTTGAACCTAACGCCAGCAATAACCGAAATTTTGTAGTGGCGTTTCTCTTGTGCTAGGCTCTTTTTAGCATAAGAGAAACGCTGCGGAAGAATGTCCGCGTTGATTACTTTTGTTATCTGTGTGTGTGTGCTTATTTACCACGCACTCAAACATACTTTACATGAAGCGCCTTGTTGTTCGTAACGATCTCTAACATATTATCTTCTATCCATCTGTCCATAGCACAAATTATTTCACATAAAGATTTACCAAGTTCTGTCAATTCATATTCAACATGAGGAGGGATTGTTTTCATGTCATGGCGTACGACCAACTTCAATTCCTCTAGCTCCCGTAGCGTTTGGGTAAGCATTTTCTGAGAGATACCCTCCACAAGCCGTAATAGTTCTCCATTTCTCATATTTTTATCATCTAGCACATCAATAATCAAAATACTCCATTTCCCTGAAACTTTATTAAGTAGATAGCGAGCAGGACATTTCTCTCTAAAAACATTGGCCTTGATTAGATTTTTATCACTTGGGAGTTCAAGCATGACTCACTTATCCCTTGGTTACCAAAAGGTGCGTACTATCTTTTTAGATCCTATCTTAATAAGATCACTGATGAAAGCTTTCAACACATTAATTTGAAGAATTACCAATAAACAACTAGGAGAATAAAATGCCAAATTTTGAGCAAGTTGAACCTGAGACAGCTACCCACGAAGCTAAATTGGCTTTTAATGAAGCAAAAAATCAGTTTGGAGCAGTCATTAATCTTTTCAAAACATTAGGAAATGCTCCAAATGTACTAGCTGGAATTTTAGCATTAAACAAAGAAGTCGCTTCATCAACTGAGCTAGATAACAAACTTACCGAGCAAGTAGCGATGCTCACCTCAGCTCTTAACAAGTGTGACTATTGTGTAAACGTTCACATGAAAGTTGGCGAAGGTACGGGCTTGACTAGGGATGACTTGTTACTCGCAATGGAGGGCAAAGCAAAAGACTCTAAAGCACAGGCTTTATTGAATTACACCAACGAGGTAGTGCGAAATCGTGGATTTGTAAACAACAATACACTTCTTGCAGCAAAGGAAGCAGGGTTTAGTGAGAAAGCACTACTCGAAACTATCGGTATTATCGGTATCTACACAACTTTGCAGTATATTCGTCACGTAACTGATCCGGATCATGATTTCCCGAATGTTCATGAGTTTAGTGCCGAGAAGCATGGCGCAAATAGCAATCTTCTATTTGTTTCCAAGTAATATCCGGGTTTTGAAGCTACGGTTTACAAGTGTTAAGCCGTAGCACAAAACACATAACTTCCATTAGTAGACATACTAAAATGTAGCTTATTGGTCTTATTTAAGTAGGTGGCGAAGAAATCATCTGAGTGTTTTTACTAAGTCTAGATAAGAGCCTAATTAGGAATAAGCAAGAGGTAGTATATGAATACGTACAAAGGAAGTTGTCATTGCGGTAAAGTGAAGTTTGAAGTCGACACAATGATAGATAAAGTTATCCACTGTAATTGCTCCATATGCACAAAGAAAGGGGCATTACATCATCGGGTATTACCACACCAGTTTCGCCTATTAAAAGGCAGCGATTTTTTAAGCTTATATAAATTTAATACCAAAATAGCAAGTCACTTTTCATGTAAAAAATGTGGGATGCAGCCCTTTACCAACCCAAGAACAGCTCCTGATATGTATAGCATCAATGTTCGATGTCTGGATAACTTCGATTTAGATAGGGCGGACTTTCAACTTATTGAGTTTGACGGTAAGAACTTTGAGACATCAATTAACAGTCTCAACAAAATGCATTCTTAGATTCAAATATAACAACAGTCATTGATAGCGGCTTGTCGCCACTACCATTATGTTCAAGACGCTCATATTCAGAAATGAATTGCATTATTAAAGATATACAAATTTGTTTTATTGGGGATTCCTTTGTTAATGGAACAGGTGCCAATCACACATAACTATAAGTAGACGACAAAGTACCGCGTTATAGCACGACACTTTGTCGCATATTAATCACAATACCTCTTCTACCATATCGCTGCCCCTAATCAAGAAAAAAGGGACACCACCCTTTTCGCTCTTTTAATGCACCTTCAAACAATTCGTATTGCTCCGCAAAGCCTGGTGCGCAAACAATAAGCCGTTTTCACACCCTACATCGATACAATCCCAGCGCCCGCTTTGGGTCGAAAGCAGCATCACATAACACCCATTTAACATCCCGATTATATACACAAGCAAAACCATTAATCGTAGGATTAATACTACAAACAACACCGCAACTTAGCCGTTAACGCCCTATCACGCCCCACCCTGCCTAATCATTTTCACCACTCACCCGATAAGAAGTGATTAAATAAAGTATTAAAGACATTCCCGACTGACACCCTGACCAGCAGCCCACGCCGCACAGAGGAGACAACAATGAAAAAGGCTTTAACGATCGGAACACTATTAATAGTAGGCGGAGCTGCGGCAGCCGCGCCGTACATGATCGGTACTCATGTGGAAAAGGAATATCACAACCAGCTTGAAAAAATGCTTGCAAAAACAGGCCAGTCACCTGGTATACAGTTCCAGATCGACCGTTATGAGCGCAGCTATCGAACCTCCACGGCTTACATCTCAATGACAGTCGACACAAAAGAGTTACAACAGCCCCCAGCACCCGGAATGCCAGCGATACCTGAAAGCATCTCGATCACAATGAAATCTGAGATCGAACATGGCCCGCTGATCAGCGGCGCACCATCACCACTGACACTAGCCAAGTTTGTCTCAACCTTTGAACTCAACGATGAGTTCAAAGAGATCGAACGTTTTTATTTCAAGGACAAACCCTTCTTTACCGACACCGCCTATCTCGAAAAAGACGGCACCAGCACCAGCGTGATGGTTATTCCCCCCTATCACGGCCCCTCGCATGACCAAAGTGCAACGATTAAATGGGATGGTCTGCGCGGTACTACCAGCGCTAACTGGCTCGACCTTTCAACCAAGATGGAATTTTCTACGCCGCTGCTTCAGGTAACCATGGGTGACATGAACGTGACTATGAAAGCGGCAAGCGCGAGCTCCGATAACTGGTTTTCTCCGCAGGACATCGCCCTCGGCAAAATCTCAGCTAGTCTCAGCGAACTCAACATCAGCGGCCCTGGCCCTGCTGGCCCTCAGACTGGGATGACGTTAACCAATTTACGCGTTGATGGCGCTGCCGATCAAAATGGCACACTGATTAATGGCTTTCAGGAGATCGGATTTGAGCAGCTTCAGGCCGGCACGGAACAGTTAAAAAATGGCGTTATCCGTATCGAGCTCAACAATCTGGATGCGCTGACCATCAGCAAACTACAGCAGAAGCTTCAAGCTCAGACTGATTCGCTGGGAGCCAATACCGATCCAAAGGCTGTGACGAACATGATGTTATCCGAATTGCAGGCGACACTGCCCGAACTGTTAAAACACTCTCCCGAGCTGCTGATCAGCAAGGTCGGTGTTGAGAATGGCGATGGTGTGATCGCAGGCCGTTTGAAATTCGCCCTTCAACCTTCCGATCAGTTCAATTCAGATATGGGTCTGTCTGGAATGATTCCTCTGCTCAATATCGAGCTCGACCTCAGCGCCCCCGCTGCCACGGTGACCACGTTGGCAAACTCAATGGCCGATGATCAGGTTCGTGCCCAATTGGCCGCACAGCAGCAGGTGATGGAAGAGGAGGAGATCAAACAGCAGAGCCAGATGGTCGCACAGCAGATGTTGCAAATGGGGCTGCAGCAGCATTTTATTCAACAGAATGGAGAGGACTTTACCGTCAGGCTCCGTTTCAAAAATGGCGAGCTGCTGCTCAACGGGCAACCTTCAGAGCAGCTGATCAACATGCTAATGGGTGCCGCAGCACCCAACAGTGGAACATGACAGCTATCTACTCTCTTTTAGGGGACCTCTGATTAATTGCTTTATTTGTCATTGCGAGCAAAGCACGGCAATCTCGACGCTATCTAAATCATTGAGTTAAGAGATTACTTCGTCGCGTAACTCCTCGTAATGACAATTAATCAGAGGTTCCTTGGTCTATTAACCTGATCGAGGGGGCAGAACCTAACGCCCCCGGATCAGCGCCTTATAATCTTCATTCTCACGCAGACCAGCAAAGGCATCACCCTTAATATCATCCCAGGTAGCAACGCCATTACTAACACCACCCAACTCAACAAACTGCTTTAGGTAGCCAACTGTGCTTGTGATATCTGCCGCTTCACCTGAGACACTTATACGAGCTATGTGAGTACTCGCAAGCTCATACAAAACCATCTGTTGTAGACTCAGCTGACGATCGCCCATCTCGGCTGTAATCAATTTAGCATCACCAAGTACTGCGATGGCCTGCTCAATTTTGTCTACCGCCTTCAATGCCTGCGCATATAACATAAGCAGGCGTACGTGATTAACCCGTACATTTTCATGATGCCCAACACTAAATCTCATATGGTAAGCATCAAGGCGTTTAATCTTTTCAGCGTCCTGTAAAACGCTTTTTAGTCGTTCAATACTACTGGGCAATAGATTAATCAGTTCAACTATTTTAGTCGGATCATCCTCGATCACTCCTTCAAAATACTCAATCGCCTGCTGATAATTACTGGGTAACCACTTCGGATCAAAATTAGAAAGCGTGTCGCTATGAAAAGCCCAAAGATCATTTTCATCGACAGGATCATCGCGATAATTCCGAGCGGTTGCCCTGGCAGGCAACTGCCCCGTTAAGCGTTCAATACTCTTATCCACCAATTGATCCAACTTCTCAGTTGCATATGCTGACTCCAGCAGTTCCGAATAAGTCTCAAGCGCCTCATCATTTCGCCCTAACGTCTCTACAAGGCGCGCTTTAAGGTATTTAATCTGAGCACCTCTATTCGAGGTATCAAGATTGTAATCCAGATCGACCAGCAACCAGTCGATCACCTTTAGATGATCTTCAGCCGGCAGCATAGCAATCGATGCATCTACATTTTCACCCCCACTATTAATACTACCGTAGGCATCAAAAAATCCGCGGCGACTATACTCTATAGGCTGAGGTTCACCAGCATTCATCATCATAAAAAAGTTATTCAACATAGCGGACAGTATCGCAAGCCGCACTTCCCCTGCGTAATTACCGGATTCATGCGAAGCCTTAGTTAAGTAACCGATCTGTAACTGGCGAACATATTTCTTTTCCATTCCTCCCTGTAATGCAAGGGAAAACATTGAC
>Ga0316204_10012257_pt1 | contig 10508 bp, 10 predicted proteins | sample 6monrhotite_MG_2_FD_205661 | JGI IMG/M metagenome (GOLD analysis project Ga0316204, IMG submission 205661) | Microbial mat bacterial communities from mineral coupon in-situ incubated in ocean water Damariscotta River, Maine, United States -... | ecosystem: Environmental > Aquatic > Marine >... | reverse complement strand
GACTTACTATCCAAGCATAGAAACAGTAGCTGGCATCGAAATGGAGGTAATGAATGTTGTGCGCATTAAACGTTATTAATGTTAGACGATATCTCAATCATTGGTATACCATCTACACTAAAAACCTTTGCAAACAAACTTTAAGAAGTTATATGATACACTAAATAACATGAACTATTTTTGAATACGGATTATTCTACGCTTATGCACTATAAACGGCCATTTGTTTTTCTGTTACTACTTTTGACAGTTAATGCCATAGCTGCAAACCCCTCTGCATTAAAATTAAGCGAAGATGAACAGCAGTGGTTGAAAACACACACAACCGTAAGCTTTACAGGTGACCCTAACTGGTTACCCTATGAAGCGTTCGACAAAGATGGAAATTATATCGGCATTGTTTCCGAGCACATCTCACTCATCTCAAAAATAACCGGTCTAAAATTTAAAATAAGTCCTAGCACAACGTGGACTGAATCAACAGAAAAGGCAAAACAAGGTCTGGTCGATATCTTGTCTGAAACAGATGACTCTGATTTAAAGTCACATCTTAACTTCACCTCTCCCTACATATCTAACCCGATTGTTATTACAATGCTTAGCAGTGAAAACTATGTTGAAAATATCGGGATTATAAAAGATAAAAAAATAGCCTTAATAAAAGATTACGGTTATACCTCAAAAATCCGTAGAAAATATTCGAATATTCAATTCATCACTGTAGACAATATACAAGATGGCCTACTCTCAGTATCAACAGGTAAAGTGGACGCACTATTATGTACACTAGCACTTTGCAGCTACACCATCGCTGAACTGGGCTTAAATAATGTCAAGATTACTGGTAAAACTGAATTTGATACTAAACTAGCGCTTGGGGTGCAAAAAAATCTCCCTGAATTACTGTCTATACTTAACAAAGCAATAAAAAAAATCAGCCGAGAACAACAACAAGTCATACTCGATAATTGGATAAAAAATAAATTTCCAGAACAACTAAATTACAAGCTGGTTTATCAAATTGCCGCTATTGCCTTCATTCTATTGGCGATATTTGCCTTTTGGAATCGTCGCTTATCCCGTGAAATAACCCTGAGAAAATCAACAGAAGAAAGACTACGGCTTTCACACCAACGTATATTGTTCCACCGAGACCACACTCCCCTTGGCGTCATCGAATGGAATACAAACTTTGAACCTATAGCCTGGAACCAGTCCGCAGAGAACATATTTGGCTTTAGCAAAAAAGATGTGATTGGTCATCATATTTCAAAACACATACTTCCCGATAGCGCCAAAGAGGCCGTCAATCAAATATTTGCAGACTTGCTAGAACACAAAGGTGGTCAACGTAGCACCAATGAAAACCTTACCAAAGACGGGAGATTAATATTATGCGAGTGGTACAACACGCCTTTGGTTGATACTGATGGAAAAGTAATTGGCGTAGCCTCTCTAGTAGATGATGTAACCGAGAAAAAAAAATCCGAAGAACTGATCTGGAAACAAGCTAACTTTGACACCCTCACTGAATTACCTAATCGAAACATGTTCCATGATCGCCTGCTGCAAGAAATGACAAGAGCCAACCGCGATAAATCCTCGTTAGCGCTACTCTTGATTGACCTGGACCAATTCAAGGAAGTAAACGACACGCTCGGACATGATGCGGGTGATATCTTACTACAAGAAGCGGCCTATCGAATCCGACATTGCGTACGCAACTCAGATACAGTCGCCCGCCTGGGAGGAGATGAATTCACTATTATTCTAACTGAGTATAACCAAAAATGTACTATTGAAGATGTCATTCAAAAGATCATGAACAACCTGGAAAAAACATATACGCTTGGTGATGAAGTTGTTCATATATCAGCCAGTATTGGCATTACTCTATACCCTGATGATGCTACTGATATTGATACATTGATAAAAAATGCAGACCAAGCTATGTATGCTGCAAAGAAAAAAGGCCGCCACTGCTTTAGTTATTTCACTCAATCACTACAAGATGCTGCTCAAAAAAGACTTCGATTAACGAATGACTTACGTCTCGCTCAAGCTAATAATGAGTTTGAGGTCTATTACCAACCCATCATTGATTTAAAAACCGGGGAAATTATCAAGGCTGAAGCATTACTTAGATGGCAACATCCAAAACGAGGACAGATAAGCCCTTTAGACTTTATCCCTTTAGCCGAAGAAACTAGCCTTATTAATAATATTGGTGATTGGGTTTTCAAGCAATCTGTGCAACAAGTAAAGACCTGGAACCACTCTTTTGATAGCGACTTTCAAATAAGTATAAATGTTTCTGCCGTTCAATTTAAACTCGACAATAATTTATTCATATCTGAATGGCAAAATTATTTAAATGAGATGGGAGTTTCAGGAAAAAATATTGTTGTGGAAATTACTGAAAGCCTACTTTTAGATGCCGAACCTGAAGTTATTGACAAATTACTCTGGTTCCGTGATACAGGTATTCAAGTTGCCATTGATGATTTCGGTACAGGTTATTCTTCACTATCCTACCTGAACAAGTTTCATATTGATTATCTAAAGATTGATAAAATATTTATTCATGACCTTGAGTACAACACTAATGATGTGACCCTGTGTAATGCCATCATCGTAATGGCCCATACATTAGGCTTAATGGTCATTGCTGAGGGTGTAGAAACAACAAGCCAACGAGATATTTTATTAAATGCTGGCTGCGACTCTGTTCAAGGATACTTGTTTTCTAAACCGGTTCCAGCGACAGAATTTGAAACGATTCTAGCCGCTAATAAAAATGAAAACGAAACACCCTGAAACTGATTAGTCGTTAACAGCCAATTAAAAAATCTTCATTCTCTAAGCTTTCTTGTACCACTCTCGCCTGAACATGTCCTTGTTGCGCTGCCTGGTCCAACCAAAATAACCCAGTCGTCTGATTTTCATCAATCTCTTCACCATCTATATATAACAAACCCAACTGAAACTGCGCTTCTGAATTACCATTTAAAGCTGATTGCTTGTACCACTGTATCTCTAACTCAGTATTTTTCTGGCTTTCATATATTTTTGCTAAAGCCAACTGCGCTTCTGCATCACCTGAATTGGCTATATCTACTAATGACCTTTTCGTTACCGTCGGTATATCAGAACGAATACTGGCCAACAATTGTGCAATATCAGTATGCATATTACCTGCTAATGCAACATTACTTATCAAGCAACTATTCAATATTAATGATGCAATTTTACTTATCTTATTCATCTTCATTCTCCCCACATTACTCTATAAACTTACATGAACTATAAATAACGACTCATAATACGACGGGCATTTACCGTTTCATGCGACTCATCAAATGTGCATGTTGGAAAATACCATGAACGTGATTTACCAGGTATTAACGGCATTTGCATTTTTAATAAAACACACTGATCTGTTTTTGTCTCAAAACCGTGAATATTACCTTCTGTTTCTTCAAACCAGGTAACTTCGAAAGGGCGAAGCAGCTTTCTTTCACATTTTTTCATTTCAACCAGTCCAGAAGATACGCTATCCTTATACTTATCGGCCAAACTATACCGCTCTACTTCTACTTCACCGTCCAGCACCATCATCACACCACATGAACCTGGATGATCATGTAATGGAACAGGCGTATCTTTATAAATTGAAAACAATCCAACCTTACCCAGGCCATCTTCATGTATAGAGCGCCACCCCCAATATTTACTTCTAGCTAACTTATTGAATGAACTATTAGCAAGTGTTCGATACATAGATGACGATAATAATAATTTGTGCATCAAAACCATATTATGGTTAAACACCGACGTCATCTCGGCTTTGTTCTTGTAACCACCCTCATTCATGAATGCAATACTATTTACAAAATCACTCCACACACCACGTAGTGATTCACTCGCTGTTACATCCTCTGGAGCCTTAAAATTCATAATATCTGCTTGTGCCAACATGACAATCCACCTTTAGTTATTGTTACAACATACAAGTTCCATTCATTTAATGTTGTAACTGACTTGTTAAATTCCTTGATGTCCTTTAGTGATATTGTCGTCATTTGCAGCAAATAAATCGGTGTCATAATACCGGGCGTTTTGTGACATATTCACATTTTTACCGTCACAAAAAAAACACCCCATCCCTGGCAATGCCTCGCTTAAACGCATTAAATTGGTCAGCAATAACTGTCCTTCAACACCAGTCCTCAACACTCAAAAACATCATGTCCTTCACGTATACAGCCTCTTTGCTTTCTTTATGAAGCCTGTGCCAGGTGATTCTGAAAGATCATCCTCACCAAAATTCCGTTTAGCATTTCCGGAATCCGGCTATTATTAACACTATCGATCCTTTCTGATCCGTAAATACTCGCCCCAAAAATGTTCTCAAATTGAAAAATTGATCCACTAATTTTCAAATAATGTCGTTTAGGTAACACCTTGAAACCTGCATCACGAAAGTATCTGGCAGTCTGAATAACCGTCTCTAGATCCGGTAGATAATCACCAATCTCAGCATCTGTAGCTGCTATATGGCCTCTAATGTTGCGCTGATCTGAAATAGACTTAATAATTAATGTTGCCTCTATTGCTTCATGCATGACGGCGCCCTCGCTTATCTAAAACACAGGACTATTTTCAATTATTTAAACCACCAGTTAAGTGATATAAAAACGTCACATTATGTGAAATATTCACATTTAATAGAGCACTAATATTTCACTACAATATGAAAAAATTAACTTCTTAGAAATACTGGAATCTATAGAATCGTCGTCTATAGTTATTAATATGAACACGTTTCATATACCAACAAAGATATAACCGATGGAGAGTTAGCTATGTCAGAGTCAATTATTCAGATGTTAAACCCTGCTAAAAACCATGAAAAAGAAGCGTTATTCCCGCATGCGCCAGAAGGCTGGACGAGTGCTGATGCAGAGAAACAAGCAGGGGCTGAAGGCATAACGTTAGATGAAGTTCACTGGCAAGTTATTATTGGTTTGCAGGAATATTATTCAAAACACAGTAAGGTTGTCATCCGTGAACTACATGACGCTATGGATGAAAAATTCCATGAAGACGGTGGTATACGCTATTTATACACCGTACTGCCACAAGGCCCTATCGCACAAGGTTGTCGTTTAGCGGGTTTACATGCCCCAGCTGACACCGCTAGCAATGCATTTGGCAGTGTCCAATAACGCAGGCATTTAGTTATAAAAACAAAAAACCCGGCTAAAAAGTCGGGTTTTTTTGTTTCCAGCACTACAAACTAACATTAAATTAATTCACAAATCAGCCGTTATATTATTTGAACACGTAAACTAAATGAGGTTTGATCATGTTTGCTCAATTCAAAAAACTATTACTGACTGTTGCTGCACTTTGTGTCTTTAGTGTGTCTTCTATTGCAGCTGAATCTACCACTGTCACACCCAAAGCGGTCAAAGCTAAAGTTGAACAGGCCGCACCAAAGGTAGAGGAAGGCAATAAAACACCAAAAGTCTGCGATTTTAGAATCTCTACTGCTTAATGGTACATAAAAGATTCCAGTAATCTGTAAACAGGTTACTTGGCGCCGAAAACAGTTTTTAATAAATCAGTTGTTCGCGCAACGGGGTTTGTGCGTATCTTTTTTTCTTCCACGGCTATCATCAGGAATAACCCGTCTAGTGTCTTCCTGGTAATATATTGATCTATATCGATATCATCCTGAGTCATAAATTGACGTGCAAAACCCATTTTACCCATCATTTTTTTATACGCACTAGTCACACCTGTCGAACTGGTCATGGATTTTGTAATCGGTAACATTTTGCCTGTTAGCTCCGTTTCAGTGCTCCGTCTGAAATACTGAGTGGCCTCATCATCAGAACCTTTTAGTATTTTCAAGCCATCTTCAATACTCATGCCTTTAATGGCTTTAAGAAAAACTGGGCTTGCCTCAACCACTGCTTTTTCAGCAGCATGATTCATGGTCTCAACAAACTCATCAGCATAACGAGATGCACCTAGTTTACGCAATGTTTTTTCAACCTTACTTAATGTGCCCGGCATCGGAATACGCACATCGCTATTACTCAAAAAACCATCTGTTTTACCCAGTTGATTAACCGCTATTTGTGAGGCTTTTTCCAATGCCTGCTTCAGACCACTAATAGCAGTTTTGTTAGTTAATACTCCACTAACCGGGTCAGGCGATGAGATTGATGATTCGGTCTCTTCTGTACTATCACCAAACAAGTCACCAACCAGATCACGCCAGCCTGCATGGCCTGAGAAGGAGCAAGCAATAAGTACCATAGATAAAGTAATAGAAAGGCTGTTTTTTAGTTTCATAGCAAATGACCATTAATATATTTTTATTAACCATACATCAAAACTGAGCTAGAGAACAATCCACTCTGGTACTGATAGCGGCTTATATATTCTAATTAGTTAAATCTAATTAATCATTATTTTCCATATGTGTAAAATTACTATAATGAAAAATGCGAAACGAAAAAAACCGGCTATAAGCCGGTTTTATCAAATCACAGAACAAACAGCTTATTTAGGGCAGTCTCTTGGCCACCATTTTTGATTACCTTCACCATCTCTATATGAAAAACAATCTGGGCTATTATGTGTTTGAGTAATATGAACTTCGTTAATTAACTTACGTCCTTTTGGAAAAGCATTTTTTACTCTTTTAGACTTTGGCAACTTATCAGTATGATAGATTGATGTTACAGCACCATCCATACTAACTAACATAGCCCTTTTACCCAGACCCAGGGCATCCCATACTTTACGTGGAATATAAACGTCTCTTAAACCATTAACTACCTTACCCGGTTTAATAATTTGTTTTACATGGCCTTGCATATCATCCGTCTTACCACCACTTCCACTTTGAACCGAAGCACAACCCAACATCGACATAATCATTACATACAACATTATACTTTTTTTCATAACACCTCTCCTTCTATCGTATACTTAATAAGATACTGTTAATTATTTATTTTAAATTAATCATCATTTTTAATAATATTGTTCGTGTCGGGAAAAATCGTGATTCTGCTTTAAAAGGATCAAATGAAACTATATTTTCATCCTGAAACAAAAAATCTTCATCCAACACATTTTTAACACCTAAACTAAAAACACCACCTCGTTTTGGCAGGTGATAACCAACTGCAAAATCCAGCAACCCAAATGATTCACTTGTTTCAGGCAAACTAAACCCAGTAGCAAGCTCCAGACGCTGCTTAACATATGTAACTGTTGCTTCAGTAAAAAATTTATTCGTCGCAAAATACTTGGCTGTAATAGGCACTATAGTTGTTTTAATATCATCTATACCGGCGACCGAACTTCTAAGCGAACCAGTAAATTGATCATAATCCAATGCACCAGATAAACTAAAACTACTATTTATTACCTTACTCCAATAAAAGTGAAAACGTTTTTCTTCATGCTCTAGCTCACTAACTGTTGCACTTGGTGATTGCGGTCGTGTGACATCTCGATTTAAATATTCAAAACCATATTTAAGATCATTAGCTTCTGATACATCCAACCCTATTCCATAAACAGTAGCTTGCGCAGCATTGGCATCATCATAAAACTGATTAAATCCCGCAATCTGTACTGGCTCTAGCGTTTGGTTAGCAAGCAATACGCGTTTAAGTGTTTTAAACCCAGCCGCTCTTAATTTAACTTTGTTTGAAACATTCCAGATTAAACCCAACTTAGGATCAGTCTCTTTAAACGTTTGCTGCCAAAGCCCATGTTCAAACTTTCCAAAACTAACCCCCGCAGTTAACAGCAGATCATCTTGCGGAAAGAAATTTCCATATAAATAAGCCAACTGTTGTTTATGTTCATAATTATCGATGGTAGGTGGCGTTGCAAAAAAACCAAAATCCAATACTTCTTCATCGTGCACATTTATATCATATTTACCCAATCCTGCTATCAAGTTATATCTACTGCCTTTACGTATATACTGCAATTGAATATCAGTAGCATCTCTTCTAGAGTCACTAATAATAGTAGGATTAGGAAAAGGTAAAATATTTGTAGCAGTCGTCGATCTCTCAATATCAAACACAGAAAACAATAAATTAGACTCTGGCGATAACTTCAACCGTGCACCCAGCCTTGTTGTTTGCTGATCCAATGACTGGCTTTCAGATGGTGTTGGATTAGCTACAAAATTAAGCCTTAAATCGCCTACTGCTGTTTCACGGTCTCGATACTCTAATTGTATATCCAGGTTGTCAGTTACGTGCGCCTGTACAAAGGCATTGTAAATATCATGATCGATATTCGCGCCGGGGCGGAAGCCTTCTGTATCATGATGGAATTGGCCTACGCTATATGACCATTTCTTACTCAAGCCTGAGAAGATAAACTCATCGCTATTGAGTGAGTTATTACCCATTAACATTGAAAAATCTGCTCGTACACCCTCACGAACAAAGCTGGACGAATACTCATTAAATGACTGCTGCACTGAATCAGATAACTTCACCTGATTTAAATTTGTTTCCGAGTTCTGTGGCTGAACCGGATTTAAACCGAGCGGCTGCAATAACTGTGATTGCAATAATGCACTGGAGCGAGCTATTTCATGCCTTGGACGGCTCGCATAGGCATCTGATAAAAATCGATGAGCCGAATGATTGGCAGGATCACGCATTAATGTTTCAGCAGCGAAATTTTTAGCGACATCAGACAACCCCAACCTATCATATAAATGCGCCTGCCCCACGTTTTTAGTAGCAAGATCATTATCTATATTCAATGAAGAACGGAAAACAGCACGATTTTTGTTCAACGCAATCGATTGTTGCAAATCATTCAGTGCACCCACTGGATTATTTTCACTTTTCTTCAATACCGAGCTATATAACCAAGGCGTCGGGTCTTTCGGGTCCATTAGTTTTGCCAGTGTAAACTGATCAGCGGCCAGCTTGTTACGCTTTTCCTCAAAATAGGCTTTACCCAGATAACTTCTGATAAGCGAATTATTTGTATCCAGACTGGCGGCAATTTCAATTTCGCGACGGCCTTGTGTTAGATCACCCTCACGAATGGTTGCCAAGCCATTACCTAAGCGTGCCAGAGGGTCGGATGAATCAAGCTCAATCGAGCGTTTGAATGACTGCTTGGCTTCACTGGTTTCATACTGAAGCAAATGAGCAAAACCCAGTATTGCTTGCGTTCTCGATAATTCAGGTTTGAGCTCTACCGCTCGTTTAGCAGCAGCCAGACCTTCATTAATATCACCTAGTGACAGGCGCAGCTCAGATAACCTCGCCCATGCCATGCCGTTTTGATTATCAACTTGTACTGATCGTTTCGCGGCCTTTAATGCTGCGGGTAAATCAAAGTTCGCCTGCAGCGCATAAGAATGTGCCATGTGTGCGGCGACTGAATTTTTATCGGTTTGAACTGCTTGTTTTGCAAGTGCTAATGCTTGTTGTTTTTGATTAGTGGCAATTGCGATAATTGTTTTTAATGATAAGGCTTCGGCTGATGTCTGGTTTGCGAGTATCGTTTCCGCTTCAGTTATTTGCCCTGCTGAAATCAGGTCTTCTGCTTGCTGCAAACTACCTACATTTAAACGTGGGTAATACAATGACCAGTGAACACTATCTGCAGGTTTAATATCCAGTCTTAATGTCGGCGCTTTGTCTTTATAAGTAATAGCGGTTTGATCTTGTGCAAGCAAAATACGTCCATATTCATTTGAAACCGCCACCATGCCTTCAATAACACCGACGATGGTATTGTCTGCTTTTACTCGTACCTGAAACTCAGTGCCTTCAACGGCGGCATTAACAAATGGGGTTTTAATTTTTAATGAACGAGGCACACGCGTTATGGCATGCAGCGAGCCTTTTAACAGGTCCAGCCACGAGACGTCTTTTTTAGGGCCAGATAATACCAGTGTTGAATTCTGATTAAGGCGGATGATTGTTTCATTATGTAATTCCAGTGCGGCACGGCTGGTATTATTGACTCGTATTACATCGCCTTCGCAATAGGTTTGCTGTAATTTGGCTGGCTGCCATACTGTTTCGTTATACGTACGTACTTCAACCGCGCCCTGAATTGAAACCACTCGGGCAACCCAGTCTTCACAATTTGCATAGACGGTAGATGAGAAAAAAAGCGCGATAAAAATCGCTGACAATGTATGTCTTTTAGACTTTTTGTTTTTTGAAAAAAAATTAATAATTTGCTTCACTGCATTCATTCTTTTTTACCTCGTCAAACAATCTGTAAAATAACAGATTGCATCACCCCCTGAGGTTTGTATGCTTGTTAAACCACATACTACAATTTAATTCTTATTTTGTAGGAATTGTACTGCCTGACAGCTTAGTATTCAATTGATTTCTATCAATACACATCTACAAACATAGAAAACACAGAATAAATAACAAAAAAGTTATCCATATTATTTTTCTTCCATGTTAATTACA
>Ga0316204_10012255_pt1 | contig 10510 bp, 7 predicted proteins | sample 6monrhotite_MG_2_FD_205661 | JGI IMG/M metagenome (GOLD analysis project Ga0316204, IMG submission 205661) | Microbial mat bacterial communities from mineral coupon in-situ incubated in ocean water Damariscotta River, Maine, United States -... | ecosystem: Environmental > Aquatic > Marine >... | reverse complement strand
GTTATTTCCAAGAGAGTTTAGATGTATCCATAGAAGAGGAATTGGAGTTCCAAAGTCAGGGATCTTATGTAATGGATACTATTATTAACCCGAGTCGAAAAGAAGATGAATATGATATAGATGACGGAATATATTTCCTGGGTAAGAGACAAACTTATAATAGACCAACAGAACAACAATTCCACGATTTTGTAATTGCCTCGATTGATGAAGGAAAAGGCAGCTACATCATTGAGAAGGTGGAAGACAAGGGTACTTGTGTAAGGGTAAGATATAAGGGAAACAATGGAGAATTTAATTACCATGTTGATTTGCCAATCTACTATGCTACAAACGTTCAAACACCAGAATTGGCTGATACTGCAGATGGATGGAAAGTAAGTAACCCAATTGAGTTCATAATGTGGTTCGAGGAGTTGATGAAATCCGGTTTTAAAGAAGAATATATTCTCAAAGCGGAGTCATATGAGGAAGAGTACAGTCAATGGCTAAATGACAGGAGGAAGAAAGATCACCAACTAAGAAGGATCGTTAGATATTTGAAGGCATGGGGGGATCATTTAAAAGGAGATATGCCTCCGGGTGTCGTAATGACGATATTGGCAGGATCAGATTCTAACTTCGTAGAAAACGAGCGTGATGATGTAAGCTTACGAAATACATTGGTCAATATCCAACATTGGTTAAGAGTCAATGGCTTTACATGCCCAAGACCAACAACACCTGAAGGAGAAGATCTTTTTAAAGGCTACTCGCAAACTAAAAAACAATATTTTGAAAATAAACTTGATGCATTTATCATTAGTGCAGATCAAGCATTGAATAATCCAAATCAAAAGGATGCGTGCCACAAGTGGCAAAAACATTTGGGAGATCGTTTCCCTTGTGAATTGGCAAAAGATGAAATTGAAGGTGCCAAGGAATATTTAATTCCTCCGGTAATAAAAAGCAACCAGTCAAAGAGTGCATGATTGATCATGAAGAGGCCAAAAAGATCGCTTATTTAGACCTTAAGAAGATAGAAAATGTTCGAATTCTTTCAGAATGTGAGAGAAAGACAATTTTTCCAAATCATAATGAGGAGATTTGGGAAGTAGTCACTGAAATAACAGGCACTAATGGACTTGAGGAAATCATTTTGAATATTGTATTTCTGCCTGATTTTCCATTGTCTTTACCTGTTATATTCCTGGGTGTTGATGATTATAACCGTATCAAATACATTCCTCATGTCGAAGTTAGCCGGTTGGTGTGTACATATCTGCATGATGCTGTTCCTGACCCGAATAAGCCCTATGAGATTGTTGAAGAGGCTATAAGAAAAGCCAAGAGGATCATTGAAGATGGTATATCAGAAAATAATTCATCTGATTTTGAGGAAGAGTTCAAGGCATATTGGGAAAATAAGTATTCTGACAAAGACTCTGTTCTTAAAAATATTTTAATTCTAACGGAAAAGCCGTTGGATTCCCTCTTTAAGTTTATTCGTCTTAAAAAGCCCTTGAATAGCATATCCTATTATATTCATCAAGATGAAACTCATGGAAAAAATTTTAAAGAGTTTCTCGATGAATGTAAGCTGGATTATTCAGAATCTGAAGGTTTTTACATTGGAGAAATTGAAGGAGTATTTAAACCACCGTTTAATTTAAACAATAGAAAGGCAATTGAGATAATTCAGAATACTGACCCAACCCGATTTATTGAATACAAACGTTACTTGAACAAAGCGAATAATCCTAAACTCATCATGTTTTCGAGAAAACTTAATGATGAATTAAAGTATTTTGGCTGGTTTCATCAACATCCAAATCTTCAAAGAGATGGTTTTAGACCTGGTGCTCTGAAGTATTTCGAAGCGATTTCGAAATACGAAATTAATTCATATGTAAAGAGAGTTAGCCCTGAAGTTTTTAACCCAAGAAGACTAATTCAAAGAAGTTCTGGAGATTTACCTGATTCCCATGAACCAATTATTTATTCAATTGCTGGCGTTGGAAGTATTGGATCCAATTTAATTCATTTTCTTAAAAGTGATTTGCGTGCCGAGTTTCGCTTGATTGATACAGATATATTAAAACCGGAAAATATAGGAAGGCATCTTCTCGGTTTTAATCATTTGAACTGGAAAAAGACATTAGGAATTAAAGATTACTTAAAAGGTACAAATCCCATAAGAGAAATATCAACAAGGGAATTACCAATTTTTGAAGTAGTGAAAGATGAAGCTGAGTATATAAATGATTCGAGTGTTTTGATAGTTTGCATTGGAGAGGAAAACACTGAAAAATGGATAGCTAAGCAAATCGAGAAAAAGGTTATTAATATCCCAGTGCTTTTTGTATGGGTAGAACCTTATTTAGCGGGTGGACATTGCATATACATAACTCCCACAGATAATACTTACAACAAGTATTTTGATGAGAATGGATTATTCAAATTTAATATCATTCATAAAGATATGTATAAAACATATAATCCAGTTCTTTCACTTAGAGAAGCCGGATGTCAAAGTTATTTTATGCCCTACTCTTCGGATCAGGTAATGTGTTTTCTGGGAGCCTTATACCCACATATTTCAAATTTAATCCATTCTAAAGCGTCGGAATCATCAAGTTTTACTTGGTTAGGAAGCAGAAGTTCATTAGCAGATATTAAAATTGATATTTCGGAATATGGTTCAAGTTTAAATGAGGGGACAATTAATATGAATACTATATGAGAGTAGTTGAAATTGATCAATACCGCCTTCATTTTACGGATTCAGTACTTAACCTTATTGATAGCTATAAACAAAGAAATTCAAGGTCTCCTGAATCAGGAGGAATCCTTCTTGGACAGGTTAAGGACAATGATGTTTATATAATGAAGGCCTCCATTCCAACTACTTGGGATAAAGCTACTCGCAGGTCTTTTATCAGAAATAAGGAAATTGCTCAGCAAATAATTGATTATGAATTTGCCAATAGTGGTAATCGAACCATCTATTTGGGTGAATGGCATACTCACCCGGAGAAGTATCCCCATCCTTCAAAGGTAGATGAGAAAATGATAACTGACCAGTACAGAATGAATGACCTAAATGAGCCATTCTTAATTCTTTTCATTCAAGGTATAAATGGCATGTATATTGGGCTTATTAATAAAAGTGGTTTACACGGAATGCCAATAAAAACAAGATAATGCCGCATATTTGTTGTACAATTTAACTATCCTTTGTTGTACAAAAACAAAAAAACCTCCCAGGAATGAATCCTGAGAGGTTCTAAGTAGCCCGTAGGGGAATCGAACCCCTGTTACCAGGATGAAAACCTGGCGTCCTAACCCCTAGACGAACGGGCCATAAAATGCTACAGAACCGTATGTTCTGTAACCAGGATAAAAACCTGGCGTCCTACTTGTCCGACAATGCTTTTAAGCGAAGTTGGTACCCCTAACGCATCCACCGAAGCTTTAGCGAAGGTGGGGACGAACGGGCCTTTTACCCTCCGAAGCCTTGGCGTAGGAGGGATATTTTCAAAACGGAAATGCAAATATAGAAGGTCGATGTTTATTTGCAAAACCCCTGATCGATATTTTGTTAAAAAAAGTAAAAAGATATTCCTTCAATTCTCCAAAAGGCATAGAATATTCCTATTCCGTTAAATTAAAGCCTATAATGCTGCCAATCCCATTGGTATATCCTCTACAGAACTACTATATTTAGTATTGGGCACTTTTAAGTATCCGATGTATAAATCAAAAGAACTATGCAACGAAGATCATTTCTAAAAAGGACAATTACTGCTTCTGCCACCCTTCCTCTAATACAGTATACCTTTTCACAACCCTTATCTCCCGGTAATAAGAAACCATTCAATCTTAACTATGCACCACATTTTGGAATGTTTGAGAATTCTGCCGGTACAGATCTGATGGATCAGCTTCAATTTATGTATGATCAGGGATTCCGATCTATGGAAGACAATGAAATGCGAAACCGACCTCAGGAAGTACAGGAGCAGATTAGCGTTAAAATGGCTCAGCTCGGAATGACCATGGGTGTGTTTGTAGCGCATAAAATCTATTGGGAAAAAGCCAACCTGGCCAACGGTAATCCTGAACTTCTTGAAGAGTTTTTGCAAAGTATAAAGAGTTCAGTGGAAACAGCCAAGCGAGTGAATGCAAAATGGATGACAGTAGTGCCGGGTCACATGGACCTTAGTCTGGAACCGGGATATCAAACAGCGAACCTGGTGATGGCTCTAAGGAAGGCCAGCGAAATTCTTGAGCCCCATGGCCTGATCATGGTATTAGAGCCGCTCAACCCATGGGCCAACCATGCCGGACAATTTCTATCGAAAATACCCCAGGCTTATGAGATTTGTAAAGCTGTGGATAGCCCATCCTGTAAAATACTCTTTGACCTTTACCATCAGCAAATTACGGAAGGCAATCTTATCCCCAATATTGAAAAGGCCTGGGATGAAGTCGCTTATTTCCAGATCGGGGATAATCCCGGGAGAAATGAACCGGGAACCGGCGAAATAAACTATCAAAATGTGTTTAAATATATCCATTCTAAAAATTTCTCAGGTATCCTCGGAATGGAACATGGGAATTCAATTGAAGGGAAGGACGGCGAAAAGGAAGTAATTAAAGCTTATCGGCAAGTGGATAGTTTTATATAATAAACGTAAGCTTTAGTAAATCTTCAAATAGTTCAATTATTTTTACTAAAATGTTGAAAAAATATAAGATTACTACTATATTCAAGATTGTTAGAACCAATTAATTATAACCAAATCTATTATTATGAAAAACCTAATCATTGCAATTTTAATGACATTGCCAGTTATGCTGTTTGCACAGGATGACAAATCGTACACTATGTATGAAACCATTTATCTCTCTCCGGATGGAGACAATCTTGAAAAATTGACAGAAAACCTTAAAGCCCATAACAAGAAGTATCACAACAAGGCACCTTACAGTGCTTTTGTATTCAATGTGGCCAATGGACCTAACGCCGGACAAATGATCTGGATGATGGGCCCTTTGATGTTTAAAGACCTGGATAATCGTCCTTCTGAAGGAGGTCACGATGACGATTGGGCCAAAAATGTAGTTCCTTACCTTGCAGGATCAGGAACCGTTGAGTATTGGAAAAGAGATGATGAATTATCTAATGTTGTAGGTGATCCAAAGCCGATGATTTACAACCGTTTCTGGAAAGTTAGCCGTGAATACGGTTTTCTTGTAGATGGTTTGCTAAAGCAAGTGAGCGAAACCGTTAAAGGCATGGAAGGTGAAAACCCTTGGGGAGTATGGGACAACCAATTCCGTCAGGGTGCTCTTGGACGACATATTGTAACTTCTTCCGCAATGAACAATTGGGCGGAAATGGATGACGATGACAATTTCAGGGCAACATTCAAAAAGGTTCATGGAGAAGATGCATGGCAACCGTTTATTGAATCCATGTCAATTGCCTTTGAGGATTCTTTTGATGAAATCTGGGTTGTTCAGCCAGAATTGTCAGGGACTGAATAAGTACCAATAAATAAATTTGAAAGGGCGTATGAGAGTATGCCCTTTTTTTATGCTCTTTGCGGGTTTAATGAATTGAGATAACAATCAATAAACGATGAGAGGCATGTTTTTGAAATGATAAAAATGGATGATTTTAGTAAGAGCCATTTTGCCCCACAATCCCCGGGCAATAAAATTAGGCAATTTTTAATATAAAAAGGATGTTTTAAGTGCTTAAGAATTCTCAATTGAATAGAGTTATCTATTGGGTTTACATCTGTTTTGATGAAATCCCAAATCCCAAATTCCAAGTAAATTTCAATAATCGAAATTCAAAAATCAAAATTCTTATTTAAGGAAATTACAGTTGATTATACTCTAAAGGATTGTAATTTTTACTTTGTAATTTGTTTGGATATTTATTCATGGTATTTGGTGCTTTTGATAAAATCCCAAATCATAAATCTCAAACTCCAAGCAAATTTCAATAATCGAAATTCAAAAATCAAAATTCTTATTTAAGGAAATTACAGTTGATTATACTCTAAAGGATTGTAATTTTTACTTTGTAATTTGTTTGGATATTTATTCATGGTATTTGGTGCTTTTGATAAAATCCCAAATCATAAATCTCAAACTCCAAGCAAATTTCAATAATCGAAATTCAAAAACTCAAATTCTTATTTAAGGAAATTACAGTTGATTGTACTCTAAAGGATTGTAATTTTTACTTTGTAATTTGTTTGGATATTTATTCATGGTATTTGGTGCTTTTGATAAAATCCCAAATCCCAAATCCCAAATTCCAAATCCCAAGTAAATCTCAAAAATCGAAATTCAAAAATCAAAATTCTTATTTAAGGAAATTACAGTTAATTATACTCTAAAGGAATTTTAATATTCTGATTGATTTTACGAAAGCTAAAGTACTTTACTTATTTTTGACTAATGCAAAAGGTGCTAAGTGACATAGACAGTAAACTGGATCTGAAGTGCTTTCATTGTGGAGATGTTTGCCCCAACAATGAGATCTCGATGGAAGAAAAGCACTTCTGTTGCCTGGGATGCAAAACGGTATTTGAGATTCTGGATGAGAATGGTTTGTGCGACTATTATGACCTGGAACAAAATCCAGGGATCAGCCTGAAGAACAAGGACTTTGAAGATAAATTTGATTTTCTGGGGAACGAAAAAATTATTCAAAAACTCCTTGATTTTTCTTCAAAAGACCGGAATAAGATCAGGTTCACAATACCTTCCATTCATTGCAGCTCCTGCATCTGGTTGCTGGAGAATTTAGATCGCTTGAAATGCGGAGTGCTCAAAGCAAAAGTTAATTTTGTTAAAAAAGAACTCTTTATTGATTTTAATCCATCTGTATTAAGTCTGCAGGAACTGGTGGAAACAATATCAAGCCTGGGTTATGAGCCGGAGATTACACTGGAAGCCTATCAAAATTCAAAACAAAAGAAGGAGTCCGGATCGATCTATCTGAAAATGGGCGTTGCCGGATTTACCTTTGGCAATATCATGCTGCTTAGTTTTCCCGAATACTTTGGCCTGGATGTCCTGGATCCGTACATAGCCGCATTCTTTCCTTGGATAATATTGACGTTGGCCATTCCGGTATTCTTGTATTGTGGATCCGATTATTTTCTATCGGCCTATCGAGGACTCCGTTCGGGTTTTGTAAGTATTGATGTTCCAATTGCACTCGGGATTACGGCCTTATTCATCGAAAGCTTCTATCAGGTAGTCAGTGGAACAGGGCAGGGTTATTTTGATTCACTGGCAGAATTACTCTTCTTTTTATTGATTGGAAAATGGTTTCAATCCAAAACCTATCAAAATCTTTCTTTTGAAAGAGACTATAAGTCCTATTTTCCATTGGCAACGACTGTCATTCGTGATAATAATCAGGAAATTATTCCGGTAAATGAAATTGAAGTAGGGGATCGGGTTAAGATTAAGAATAATGAGCTGGTGCCGGGAGATGCACGTTTATTAAGTGAAGAAGCCAGTATTGACTATAGTTTCGTAACCGGAGAATCTCTACCGGATTCTCATGCAAAAGGGGACTATATATATGCCGGGGGAAGAAATATAGGTCCGGTCATTGAGTTGGTTACTGAAAAAGAAGTATCCCAAAGTTATCTTACTCAATTGTGGAACAATGAAGCGTTTAGTTCGGATCAAAAATCTGGTGCTCAATTGCTAATCAACCGGGTGAGCAAGTATTTTACAGTAATTATCCTTGCAATTGCAGTTATTGCTTCATTGGTCTGGTGGTGGTTAGACCCCGGAAAATCCGTACTGGTCTTTACTTCAACATTAATTGTTGCCTGTCCTTGTGCATTGGCACTGAGTGTACCCTTTACCTGGGGGGCAACTATGCGAGTTCTTGGGCGTAATGGCTTATATCTGAGAAATGCGGAGGTAATTGAAAAACTATCCGGCATTGATTCCATTGTACTGGATAAAACAGGAACCCTTACCGAACCACAACTGCAGTCGGTTCGATTTGTAGGAGAAAAACTTACTGAGATAGAAGAGGATCTGGTTTCCGCCTTAGCCGTAAACTCCAATCATCCATTGAGCCGAACACTGGTAAATTTTCTTGGAAATCGAACGGTGCCAAGTATTTCAGAATATAAAGAATTTGAAGGAAAAGGAATGGAGGGAAGAGTCAATGGGAACCAGGTACGGATGGGTTCGTCTAAATTTATAGAAGATATTCAGCTAAATACGGAATTACAGAGTAGCCGGGTATACCTCAATATAGATGGGCTTACCAAAGGATACTTTGAAATCAGCAATAGATATCGTTCCGGTCTGGATCAACTGATACAGGATCTTAAACGAAGGTTCAAACTTTATCTACTTTCAGGAGATAATGAAGCAGAAAAGGAAAGATTGGGGGATATTTTTGAAAGTCAGGATGACTTGCTCTTCAATCAGCTGCCGGATGAAAAGTTGAAATTTGTAAAAAAACTCCAGGGATTCGGCTTAAAAGTACTCATGGTAGGGGATGGATTGAATGATGCCGGTGCACTGAAACAGGCCAATACCGGTATTGCCATTACGGAAGATATTGCCCATTTTACCCCAGCTTCGGATGCCATTTTGGATTCTTCCAAATTTATTGTTTTGGACCGTTTTATGAATTTATCCCGTCAATCTATGAACGTGGTTATTGCGAGCTTCACTATTTCATTTTTATATAATTTTATTGGTTTGGCCTTCGCCGTTACTGGAAACCTGACTCCGGTTTTTGCAGCCATCCTGATGCCCATTAGTAGTATATCGGTAGTACTATTTACTACTGTTTCCATTGGTTTTTTGGCTCGAAAAAATAACCTTTGAGTATGTCAGTGATCATTATCCTAATATTGATTTCCGTTTTGGTTGCCACCGGCTTCCTGATTGCTTTTTTCTGGGCGGTGAAAAGTGGGCAGTATGAAGATACCTATTCACCTTCGGTTAGGATTCTATTTGGAGATAAGAAGCCGCAGAAAAAGGAAGAAGATGAAACTACTAAGGACTAGTATTTTCTAATTCCGCAATCATTCTACGTTTTTTACGAGCCATTATTGTTCCAAAAATCGGCATCACGATGGCATAAAGCCAATACGTGAAACCTGCAATAGTGAAAATATGATTGATTCCATACCCAACTATACTAATAATGGCAGAAAGCAATGGGATTGAGCCCATGAGGATATTGTCAATCAAGGATACTTTTGTATCAAAGACTTCAAGAATGTTAAGGTTAAGATGTTCTCTTCTGCGATAGGCGAGTAAATACATAATCGCAAGAGTAAAGAAAATTGCCGCCGCCCCAAATCCATAAATGATCATCAGCATAGGAGCATTTTCAATTGGGATTATCTCTGTGAACAAGTGATTCATCATTTTCTGATTTCCACTAAAGATGGCTGTAAACAAGATGTAGAGAACTTCAAAGAGAAATTTCAGGGGATAGATATAAAACAGAATCAGAATTAGAAGGAATGTGTTAATGGCAACAATAGTAGCATCTTTAAACCCGTACCGTATAAAGAAAACATAATGCTGATACCAGATCAACATTAATAGGACTATACAAATGGTAAAGGGAACCAAATCACTCAGAAAATTAATTAACTCAACATAGGTATTTGGGATAGAGGTGGATATAACGAGCAAGGCGGTTGCCAGGGCAAAGACTCCATCTGAAAGTGCCTCAATTCGGGTATTGTCTGTACCCCTAAATCGAAAAGTACCGGGTTTTTGAATCGTTTTTTCCTTAAGTTTATCTCGGATCATAAGATTTGTTTTCTGAGGTAATATAAATAAATGAAGTGAGATGGAAAATTTGATACCTAAACGATTTATTCAGGTGTCGCTGGTATTTTTTCTTATTGCCGCCATCATGGGTCTGCTATTAAGGGTGCAGATGGTGAGTCCACTTCCCGGCATCAGGTACAAATTCTTACTACATGGCCATTCTCATGTGATTCTTCTGGGTTGGGTCTTTAATTCTATGCTTGGACTGACCCTTTTTCGAATGAAGCAGGATGGGCATAGCGCCTCCACCTCCTTTTGGAGAATTCTATTTTATGCATTTCAGGTTTCGGTCTTGGGAATGATGATTTTTTTTCCATTACAAGGCTATGCAGCATGGTCCATTGTGTTTTCTACCCTTCACATCTTGCTGTCTTTAGTTTTGTTTGTATACTGGATTCATAAAAAGATTTTATTCAGCAAAGGTTATAGTCTGTTTTCCTGGGCATGGATATTTTTCATTCTATCTACTATGGGTCCATTGGCTTTGGGTGTAATTATATCAAAAGGACTGGCTGGTTCGACAACTTATTATCTGGCCATTTACTTTTATCTTCATTTTCTATACAATGGATACTTCATGTGTATGTTGTTCTGGTTTTGGGAAAACCGTTTATCCTCTTCAGGCCTTTCACTGAGGTTTTGGAAATGGATAAAAATTCTGCTGGTAGTTTCA
>Ga0316204_10012251_pt1 | contig 10513 bp, 9 predicted proteins | sample 6monrhotite_MG_2_FD_205661 | JGI IMG/M metagenome (GOLD analysis project Ga0316204, IMG submission 205661) | Microbial mat bacterial communities from mineral coupon in-situ incubated in ocean water Damariscotta River, Maine, United States -... | ecosystem: Environmental > Aquatic > Marine >... | reverse complement strand
ATATGTGTCTGTGTCGATGGAAAATCGATAACGATCTTTTTCGCTTCGGTTAATGGTTGCACAGGCGGCAGAGGCGCAGCCTTGTCACCTGCCGGCAAGCTCGAGATGATCACTTTGACGATTTCCTCAGCCTGCCAGCGCTCGACATTACCGACGAGCACTAGCGTTGCATTTTTTGCCACATAATACTTTTTGTAGAAGGCACGCACGTCATCCAGTGTAATCGAGCCAAGGCTCTGTTCCGTTCCAGTTACCGGCAAAGCATAAGGATGATCGCCAAACACGGCTTTATTGAATGCTTCACTGGCCAGCGCAGACGGTGACTGCTGCCGCGCTTTCACCGAAACTTTCATACGGTTTAATTCACGCTGAAAGGCAACTTGCGGAAAGTCAGGCTGCGTCAGCACTTCGGACAGGGTGTTGATCGCCGTACCAAGATAACGTGACTCCGTCAGACTGCGAACACCCAGTATAGCCATATCACGCAATGCACTGTTTTCGATCTGTGCACCGACCGACTCAAAAGCTTCGGCGATCTGCTGTGAACTTTTTCCTGCTGCACCTTCTGCGAGCAGGCCGTTGGTCAGCACCGCAAGTCCACTCAAACCGTCGTCACGGGCAGCGCCGGCATCGAACACCAGCCGCACATCCAGCATCGGGATATCATCGGCCGCAACAAAAAGTACTTTAGCGCCGTTTTCTGTCTGCCAGGTCTGGATCTGTGGCGTCGCCAGTACCACCGAACTTAACAATAACAGACACGGAAAAACCAGATATCTAGTTAAAACAGTCATCAGATTATTACGCCGTACCCGGGAGTCAACCTCAAACTTAAATTCAGGATCATACATATTGCTGGTCATCAATTTATCTCTGCTGCCGTTTGCCTTTGCGCTGCTGGCGCCTGCTCTTCATTCAATGGTAACGGATCTAAAACGGCGACCGTCAAGCGGTCATCGGTAAGATATTTTTTGGCGACCATCTGCACCTGCTCGGCGGTAATAGCAAGGATATTATCTACATATTCATCTTTCAGCCGCCATGGCAGGCCGATGGTTTCCAGGGTGCCGACCTCCATCGCCTGGTAGAAGGTCGAATCCTGTTTGTACACCTGGGCTGCGACCACCTGTGCTTTGATGCGGTCGAGTTCTTTTTCATCGGCGAGCGTTGTTTTCAGCACATTCACCTCTTCGCGCAAGGCGAATTCGAGAACCTCGATCGCCACCTTGTCGTTAGGGACCGCCGACAGAACAAACAGGGTCTCATGGCGGCCTGTCATGCCGTAACTGGCACCGGCACTAGTTGCGATCTGCTGTCCACGTACCAGCTTATTCGTCAGGCGCGCACTGTCGCCGCCATCGAGGACGCCGGCCAGAACTTCAAGCGCATACAGTTCCCATGTTTCTTCGACCTGGCCATAAACCGGCGCTTTGTAGCCCATGACGATATAGGGAATCTTGGCCGGGACTTCGACACTCACCCGCTGGGTGCCATATTGCCTGGCTTCGCGCCTGGGTTTTGTCTGCGGTATCACCGATACCGGCAACTGGCCAAAATATTGTTTTGCCAGTCGGTAAACGTCTTCTGCCTGCACGTCACCGGCGACGACCAGTGTCGCATTATTCGGTGCGTACCAGGTCTCATACCATTGCCTGACATCTTCGATGGTCAGGCTATCCAGATCCTCCATCCAGCCGACGATCGGACGCCGGTAGGGACTATTGGTATAGGCCACCGCATTAAAACGCTCATAGGTCAACGCTGTGGGTTTATCTTCCGTACGCAGGCGGCGCTCTTCTTTGACGACTTCGACCTCCTTGAGGAAATCTTTTTCATCCAGCAGGAGATTGCGCATACGATCGGCTTCGAGCTCCAGGCACAGCTCCAGCCGGTCATTAGCAATCTTCTGGTAGTATCCGGTAAAATCCTGCCCGGTGAACGCATTTTCTTCACCACCGTTAGCTGCCACTATTTCAGAAAACTCACCTGCCGGGTGCTTTTCAGTCCCTTTGAACATCATGTGTTCCAGTACATGAGAGATACCGGTGATGCCATCATGTTCATAGCTCGCGCCAACCTTGTACCAGACCTGCGATACCACGACTGGTGCGCGGTGGTTTTCGATCACCAGTACTTTCATGCCATTAGACAGGGTATAAGACTGTATCGCCTCAGTGCTTTCCTTATCTACCGGTTCATCATTATTGAACAGGGTCCAGCCAAGTAACAATGTTGCGACTATAACCAGGGCTGCTATCGACCTTACATTCATATTATTTCTCTTTTACTTTTTTACTAATTCTTTCAAATAAAACGTCAAGTGATGATAGGATAGCCACTTAGTTAGTTGCTAACCACTCGCTATTACCGAATCACCAATACTAATCACCAACTCTAAATCATCTGATAACAAATCATGTTTGGCTTTCTAAAACGCAAACGATCCGAAGCTGCGGACACATCCGAAAAAATCGATACGGTTATCGCCGATAAACCTCAGCAGAGCATAGCTGCTGCTGCAGACGTCGATGTTAATCTAAGCCAGTCCCTGGAAAAAACCAAACGCACATTTACTGACGGTATGGCCGATTTTTTACTCGGCAAAAAACGTCTCGACAACAGCATCCTTGAACAACTGGAGACCCGTCTGCTGTCAGCCGATGTCGGCGTCGATGCTACCACAACCATCATCGATGAACTTCAAAATAATATCTCGCGCAAGACCATCACCGATATCGACGCCCTGCACCTCAAACTGGCAGAGATAATGAAGACCATCTTACAGCCCTGTGAACAACCGCTGAGCACCGTCATCGACGAATTCAAGGCAGACCAGGAAGATAGCAGGCCTTTTGTCATCCTGGTGGTCGGCATCAATGGTGCCGGTAAAACCACCAGCATAGGCAAGCTGGCAAACCACTTCAAGCAACAGGGTAAATCTGTCATGCTTGCTGCCGGTGACACCTTCCGCGCTGCCGCCGTCGAACAGCTGCAACAGTGGGGACAACGCAACCAGGTACCAGTGATTGCCCAGGGTACTGGTGCCGATCCGGCATCAGTCATCTTTGACGCGGTACAGTCTGCAAGTTCAAAAAAAATTGACATTATTATTGCCGATACCGCAGGCCGCCTGCATACTCAGGATAACCTGATGGATGAGCTGGCAAAGATAAAACGCGTCCTTGGCAAGATCGATGCGACAGCACCGCACGAAACACTTATCGTGATGGATGCCAGTTTCGGACAGAATGCACTACATCAGGTTCAGCAATTTCATGACAGTATCGGTCTGACAGGGCTGGCCGTCACCAAACTCGATGGCACGGCGAAAGGCGGTATCTTGTTCTCCATCGCCAATACGCTGAAATTACCGGTGAGATTCATCGGCGTAGGTGAAGGCATCAATGACCTGCGACCGTTTGATGCCGCTGAATTCGTCGATGCGCTGCTCGATTGATGTTTCGTGAATAGTAAAAAAACAAAAAATTATCGTATCAAAGGCACCAGCTATTTACTGACTGTTGACAGACACGGCACATGATTCATTTTGATAACATCTGTAAGCGTTACCCGGGCGGACACGAAGCTCTAAGTCAGATCAATCTGCGCCTGGAAAAAGGACAGATGGCTTTTCTGACCGGCCACTCCGGCGCTGGCAAGAGCACCCTGCTGAAACTGATCGCCATGATCGAACGCCCGACACGCGGCCAGATATTTCTTGATGGTGTCAATCTGAACAATATCAGTAACAACAAGATTCCTTACATCCGCCGAAATATAGGCATCATCTTTCAGAATCATCACCTGCTCTACGATCGGCCGGTGTTTGACAACGTAGCGATGCCGCTGATCATCCAGGGCTATCGCCGCCAGGAGATCCATAAGCGGGTGCGAGCAGCACTCAACCAGGTCGGCCTGTTGAGTAAAGAAAAGGCAGCGCCTATCACCCTGTCAGGCGGTGAACAGCAGCGTGTCGGCATCGCCCGTGCCATAGTCCACAAACCGCTATTACTGCTGGCTGACGAGCCAACAGGCAACCTTGACCCTGATCTCTCACGAGAGATCATGCAGCTGTTCAGCCGTTTTAACCAGGTCGGCACCACCGTACTGATCGCCAGCCATGATCTTGACCTGATCGAACAGATAGGCAGCCCGATGATCAGTCTGCAGGATGGAAAAATCATCGACAATGGCTTGCCATTCAGTGTTGGCAATCAGCAGGCTATGGCAGAAAAAAATGCGTAACACCTCGCACAAAAATAGTCGTATCCGTTCCTATTTTGCTCACCATATGCGCGTTAGTCTGGCCAGCCTGGGCCGGCTCTATGCGCAACCCGTAGCCACAGCGATGACGGCAGCGGTCATCGCTATCGCCCTAGCACTACCCGTCGGTCTGTATATAGCACTGGAGAATGTCAGTCAGATCAGCAGCGGCTGGGATGGCTCAACCCAGATATCACTGTTTCTGGACAGCCGGGTAAGTAAAGCAGAAGCTCAGAAACTGCAACAAAGATTAGAGAAGCATAAGGACATCAGGAAGATCGAGCTCATCGACAAAGAACAGGGACTTACACAGTTCAAAGAAGTTTCCGGTTTTGGTGACGCACTCAAACATCTCGACGAAAATCCGCTACCGATCGTCCTCGTGGTACAGCCGGAGACGGGTGTCAATCAGCCCGATATAACCGGCAGACTGGTCAGAGAACTGGGTAAAAACAAACAGGTGGAACTGGCACAGTTAGATGTGCAGTGGGTCAAACGACTATACACGTTCCTCGAGATAGCACACAGGAGCATCTGGGTGATCAGCTCGATGCTGGCGATCGCGGTGCTGCTGGTCATCGGCAATACCATCCGGCTGGACATACAGAACCGGCGGGAAGAGATCGAAGTGGCGAAGCTTATCGGCGCATCCGATGCTTTCATACGACGGCCATTTCTGTATACCGGCTTATGGTACGGCATCATCGGCGGCGCACTGGCCTGGATCATCACCCTGATATCACTGTTTATGATGAAACAGCCAATACACAAGCTGGCGCTGCTCTACCACAGTGACTTTCGCCTTATCGGCCTGGGCACAGACAATACCCTCTTGCTCATCCTTATCAGCTGCTCTCTCGGGCTCATCGGCTCATGGATTGCCGTCAGTCGTCACCTGAAAGATATAGAGCCCAGTTAGATATATAAAAATCAATGGCTTGGAGAATAAAATCCGGTCTCCACAAATGATATTTCAAACCGGCATGGCCGATTTAACAATATCGATCGCGATTGTAGCTTTTTTTATAAAACCTGGTCTTTTACGCTGAACTTTTCCAATTATTAGCACTCTTATCCATTGAGTGCTAATATAGCGATATGAGAGAAGAAGATATGACAACAGCATTAGTTCCAGCCCTGCACGGTACCGCGCTCAGCGCCGGTAGTATCGATGCGTACATCCGACAGATCAATAGTATCCCTGTGCTCACATCAGAGCAAGAACGGGAGCTGGCACTGCGTCTGGAACAACAGAATGACCTTGCTGCCGCACAACAGTTGATTATGTCCAACCTGCGTTTTGTGGTAAAGATCGCACGCGGATACAGCGGTTACGGTCTGCCTTTGGCCGACCTGATCCAGGAAGGCAACATCGGTCTGATGAAAGCCGTCAAACGTTTTTCAGCCAGCCATGAAGTACGCCTGATCTCCTATGCTGTACACTGGATAAAGTCAGAGATCCATGAATATGTGCTACGTAACTGGCGCATCGTCAAGGTTGCCACCACCAAGCCACAGCGCAAGCTGTTCTTCAAACTGCGCAGCTCCAAGAAGCGCCTGGGCTGGTTTAGCCATGAAGAAGTTAACGATGTAGCAAAGACTCTGGGCGTTAAACCGGAAACAGTTGTCGAGATGGAATCACGTCTCAGCAGCAGTGATGTTACATTTGATCCACCGACAAATGACAATGATGATGAGCATCACTTCACACCGGCTGCCTACCTGAGCGATGAAGGCACAGATCCATCCCAGCTGCTGGAACATGATGATACCCGTTCACAGGAATTGCAGCTGATGGGTGACTCGCTGAAGACACTGGATGAACGCAGCCAGAACATCATCAGACGCCGCTGGTTAGAAGAAGACAAAGCAACTCTGCATCAGCTGGCCGATGAATACCAGGTCTCCGCTGAACGTATCCGTCAGATCGAGAAAAACGCTCTGAACAAGATGCGCGGTGCCTTTCAAGCCTAACGGCATAAGCACTATATCCTAAAGAACCGTCGATACAGATCACTTCCTGTATCTGCGGTTTTTTTATGCCTGGTAACCAGTGAATCTTCTACTGCAGCAAGCGTTCAGTTCAAACCGCGCAAATACAACGGCAGCAAATAAAACGGCTGGATGAGATATACGTTATCAACGATGCCTCAACCTTCAAAGCTTATATGGATATCTTGCCTGTGAATCGCACGGGTTTGCGACTTCCAGGCATGCCCGTAGATAACCTCATAACTGGCAGGCAAGACACCCTGTTGCCTGAAGCCTTCATAATTATCACGAAGTCTCTGCAATACTTTTTTACCGGTCAAACCAGAAGCGCCTCCAGCGGTACCACCCGCAGCCTGCCCTGCCACCTCCCCTGTCGGCTTAACACGAACTGATGGCGCTGTCACATTGGCACCGATGGCTTTCAGATCTCGCATCAGACGATCGACCGTATCATAGGTTACCGTCATCATCTCTGCCTCCATTACCGGTTCGACAAAACCGTCCTGCAGCAGCGCATCACCGATATCGTGCATATCGACAAAACGGTTTACATGGTTTTCATCATCGATAGCCGCCCAGCTCTGCTTAAGCTCTTTCAGGGTATCGGGCCCAAAGGTGGTAAACACAAACAGGCCGCCGGGCTTGAGCACACGCCAGGCCTCTAACAATGCTGCGTTTAGATCGTTACACCATTGCATACTGAGGCTGGAAAAGACCAGATCAAAAGAATCATTGGCAAAAGGCAGCTTCTCGATATCGGCACAGACCCGCAGTGGTGAACGAAACAGCCCTCCATGCCTGGCGGCCTGGGACAGCATATTCTCAGACAGATCAAGTGCCACCAGCTGTGATTTTTTGTATCGTTCAAACAGGCCAGGAATAGCACTGCCTGTACCTGTTCCTGCATCGAGGATCAAGCGGGGAGATATCTTTACTATATCGAGTTTTTCCAGCAGACGCTGGCACACTTCATTCTGCAGGACGGCAAACTCATCATAGCTTTTAGCCGCACGATCAAAAGCTCTGCGTACTCGATGCTGCTCGAATATCTGCGACACATCTGTTTCAAGGGTATCGGCAGATACACCGACAGCATTCTGCTTAACAGCATACTGATCCACTGGTTCCTGCTCAACGGGTTTCTGGCTCATAATATGAATTCTATCAGCTGTCGCGCTGCACTTCTGCCATACTGATCAGGTACTTTATGAAGTCATCACTATGTGAAATAAAAGGCGCGTGACTGGCCTGTTGGTGTACCACGATATCAGACTGGTAATAATTCTCCTGTAATTGCTGCGCCAAAGCGGATGGTACCAGGCTGTCTTTCGCCCCAAGATACCAGCTCAACGGCCTGTCGATGGTACGCAGAGAATCACGCAGGTCCGTCTCCAGCAGCATCTTTAAGCCTGACGCCAATGCCTGAGATGACGCACCGCCGCGTGTCACCATACTCTGTTGCAATTTTTTGACCGTACGCATGGCCCCGGTTGAACCTTTCACCTGTAATGCAAGGAAGCGCCTGATCGTCTTTTCCTGATCCACCGACAGATCACTGGCAAACTCATCAAATACCTGGGCGGCAATGCCAGTTTCCCAGCCAGGCGCCTGCACGAAGCAGGGGTTGGTCGCGACCAGCAAGGCCGCTGCAACACGTTGCGGATATAGATCGGCGAGCCGCAGCACAGCCAGCCCCCCCAGTGACCAGCCGACCCATATCACCGGGCGATGCACCAGCGGGTATAGCGCCCGGACAAAATCATCCAGTGATTCGACCGCGACGTCCGCCATCGAACCATGTCCTGGCAGATCGACCAGGATGACATTTATCCAGTCGGGCAACTGGCTGATACACTCCTCCCAGACAGCACTGTTCATCGCCCAGCCATGGATGAACACACAGGTTACAGTGTCATGTTTCATCAACGTATTGTCCCATTCTTTTCTCAATACATTATTTAAAGTATTTTTCCGGCAGCTGGGGTAAGCTAAGCAACATTGAGCTGGACAGGATATGCAACCCTGTCCGATCTAAAGTTATCAACCGAAAAATATCAGCCTGAATCTATCATCCAGAGACATCATCATACTTACCAGCTATGGACGACCTTTTAAACCATCTCATTTTTTCTACACTGGCCTACCTGGTAGGGTCATTTTCGACCGCGATTATCACCTGCAGGCTCATGGGGCTGAAAGACCCGAGGACCACCGGCTCTGGTAATCCTGGCGCCACTAACGTTCTGCGCTCCGGCGGTAAAAAGGCGGCTATTATCACCTTAATCGGGGACATGTTAAAAGGACTAATCCCTGTATTGATCGCTGTGCAAATGCAGATGCAGATGTCGGTCGTGGCTCTCACAGCACTATTCGCCTTATTAGGTCACGTTTTTCCGGTGTACTACGGTTTCAAAGGCGGCAAAGGCGTAGCAACATACTATGGCGCCATCCTGGCGATTGACTGGCAGGCCGGGTTAATCGCGCTGATGATCTGGCTGATCGTTGCTGCCTTACTAAAAATTTCATCATTATCCGCACTGGTATCGATATTCTCTACGCCCTTCATATTGTGGTATTTTTCACAATCGATAGAACTGACGACAGCCGCCGCAGTGATGAGCCTGATCGTTTTCTGGCGGCATCGAACAAATATCCAGGCACTGCTGGCAGGCACCGAAGAAAAGATAGGCACCGGTTCGAAATAACTATAGCGACACCACGTCAAACACTACCACTGCCTATACTGTTTTTTATATCGCTTTAAGGTCCTGCATGGACCACCTGGCACGAGCATCGATCTCGAGCGACTGCGTCTCACCCGCCATCAGGCGAAAACAACCCGCCTGTGCGATCATCGCTCCGTTATCAGTACAAAACTCGATATCCGGATAGAACAGACGTCCCTTCAGTTGAACGGTCATTTCATGTAACTCACGGCGCAGGCGACGGTTTGCGCCGACACCGCCTGCGATAACCAGCGTTTTACAGTTCTGCTGCTCCAACGCACGGCGGCACTTTATTTTCAGGGTATCGGCAACCGCCTCTTCAAAAGCCAGTGAGATGTCAGCCTTATCCTGCTCGGTAAGGCCGCTGTCACCGGTACTCTTCTCTGTGGGAGCAGCATTATCAGCATTCGCCTTTACTACCTGCTGCATCGTGTTCAGTGCATATGTTTTCAGACCGCTGAAACTAAAGTCCAGCCCGGGACGGTCGATCATCGGTCTTGGAAAACGGTAACGGCCATGCTCACCCTTTTCAGCCATCGCTGCCAGTGCCGGACCGCCTGGGTAACCCAGACCGAGCAGTTTGGCGGTTTTATCAAACGCCTCACCGGCGGCATCATCCAGACTCTGCCCCAGTAACTCATACTGGCCGATTCCTCTCACATATGCCAGCAAGGTGTGACCGCCTGAAACCAGCAAGGCTACAAACGGAAATTCTGGCGCATCCTGTTCCAGCATCGGCGCTAACAGGTGCCCTTCCATGTGGTGAACTTCAACAGCAGGGATGCCCAGTGCCCAGGCAAGTGAACGCCCAACAGATGCGCCCGACATAAGTGCACCGATCAATCCCGGACCTGCTGTGTAAGCGACGCCGTCGATAGCCGTTTTTTCGATACCGGATTCTGCCAGCACCTGATCGATTAGCGGTATCAGATAACGGATATGGTCCCGTGAAGCCAGTTCTGGAACAACACCGCCATATTCTGCATGCAGCTCGATCTGGCTGTGCAGAACATGGCCGAGCAGCCCCTGCTCACTGTCATATAATGCGATTCCTGTCTCATCACAGGAACTCTCGATACCTAAAACGATCATCTTTAAGATATTTTCCTAACGCTTAAAATTACGGGTAAAAATCTGCTCTGCACAATAACAATCACCGGCCAGGACCGGATTGTTACACGAATTGAGCAACAGGTACACGGCAAGCATGGGTCGGGCGGACAATTTTTGCCGATTCCGGCGACTAAGTCCGGTGCCGGCCAGATTACGAATATTTCTACAAATTGCAGATATCCTATGTGCATTCTTATGAAGAATACGATATAATTGGTCGTTTCACCGCAGTCTAATGCGGTTTTTGTGAGTTAAAATTTAATTTTTATCCAGTAATTTTTATCCAGATTTATATAGAGAGCACTATGCCTGCAATACGAGTTAAAGAAAACGAACCCTTTGACGTGGCTTTACGCCGCTTCAAGCGCTCATGTGAGAAAGCCGGTGTTTTAACCGAAATTCGCAAACGTGAAGCATAT
>Ga0316204_10012250_pt1 | contig 10513 bp, 8 predicted proteins | sample 6monrhotite_MG_2_FD_205661 | JGI IMG/M metagenome (GOLD analysis project Ga0316204, IMG submission 205661) | Microbial mat bacterial communities from mineral coupon in-situ incubated in ocean water Damariscotta River, Maine, United States -... | ecosystem: Environmental > Aquatic > Marine >... | reverse complement strand
GTTCTGTGATCGAAGCCGCGTCCATGACTTAGCTCCCCTCTTTCAACATGGGATGAACCACCGCGCCGTCTTTGCACACGCAGGTGCCGGATACGGTTTCATCATCGAAATCAAAATTGATGGTTTTGGCTTCCTTGTCCACGTGCGGGCTGAGGAAGTTAAACAGGTTTTTGGCGAACAACTGGCTGGCGTCCTTGGGCAGACGTCCGGGCACGTTGTTGTGACCGACGATGTGCACGCCATTTCGTGACTTGGCGACCTTGCCCGGCTTGGAACCTTCGACGTTGCCGCCCGCTTCCACCGCCAAATCGATAATCACCGAACCCGCCTTCATGCTGGCGACCATTTCCTTGGTCACCAAAATCGGTGCGATGCGGCCCGGGATCAGGGCCGTGGTGATGACGATGTCTTGCTTTTTGATGTGCTCGGACACCACCGCTTTTTGCTTGTCGAAATATTCCGGCGGCATCTGCTTGGCGTAACCGCCATCGGTTTCGGCGTCACGTTCCATTTCTTCATCAACGGTGAGGAACTTGCCGCCTAAGCTTTCGACCTGTTCGCGGGTGGCCGGGCGCACGTCGGTGGCGGTGACCACCGCGCCCAAGCGCTTGGCCGTGGCGATGGCTTGCAAGCCCGCGACGCCGACACCCATGATGAAGACCTTGGCCGGGGCAATGGTGCCCGCCGCCGTCATCATCATCGGCATTGCCGAACCGTATTCGCCCGCCGCGTCCAACACGGCTTTATAACCGGCTAAATTCGATTGGCTGGAGAGGATATCCATGCTCTGCGCACGAGAGATGCGCGGCATCAGTTCCATGGCGAACGCGGTGACGCCCGCCTTGGCCATGGCCTCAACCTCGGCCTTTTCGCTGAGCGCCGACATGTGCGCGCACACGACCGCGCCCTTTTTCATCAGCTGAAGCTCGTCCGCATTCGGGCGCTGAATTTTCAGCACCACGTCTGCGTCTTTCAACGTGCCGCCGCCATCTTTGGCGATGGTTGCGCCAGCGTCTTTGAAATCAGTGTCGGTGATGGAAGCCGACGCGCCTGCGCCCTTTTCCACCGTAACGTCGAAGCCGAAGCCGACCAGCTTCTTGACCACCTCAACAGACGCTGCGACGCGCGTCTCACCGGGATGGAGCTCCTTTGGAATTGCGATTTTCATGATGAACCGTTTTTTTTCTGGGAAGACCCTATGAAACTTTATCAATTTTTATGCCCGCTTGCGCCCTGTTACACAAGCGTTGCATTGCGAAATCGCGAAAAAATGCAATATTTCCCACGATGCAAAAATATGTAGCGCAATTGAAGGACATTCAGCGGGTAAATGAACGTGTAGCCGCGTTGAATTGGTCAGCTTGTCGCCACTTTTCAAGTGTAGCGTCACATTTTTAGAGCTTTCAGCACTACACCCTTGGCGCACGTGCCCCATTTGATTTAAGGTTTCGCTTATGAACGCCACGCCCTTCAAATCCAAAACGCTTGGTCTGGCACTTGTGGCAGGCCTTTTCGGCTTTTCGGCCGACGCCGGCGCGGCCACGCAAGACGCCACGCATTTGCGCTATGAAGCCAAATGGGGTGGTTTGCATGTCGCTGATTTTACGCTGTCGTTGCTCAACGGCGGCGAGACCTATGAAAACCGTTTCCATCTGGAAACCCGCGGCCTGACCCGGTATTTCACCAACATGGGCGTCACGGCCAAAAGCGTCGGGCGCATCATTCAGCCTCTGGCCCCTCAATCTGGCCTCACCAACGGCTCAACGGCTGTTGGAAATGGGGCCAACGCCCCGCAAGCCGAGACCTATTTGTCCAGCCATTACCGCACCGAATACACCAACAAAAAGCATTTTCGGTGGGTCGACATCACCTTTAACCAAGCTCCAGATCCCGCAACAGCGGTCACCGGCACGGCGCCGATCAAAGGCCGCGAGGCCAATTGGAACCCAAAAGAAAAGGGCCCGGAAGTGCTTGATCGGGTCGAGCCCGATCAGCGCATCGGCGTCAACGATCCCATCACCTTGATCCCGCAGCTGATCGCGGTGGTGCGCGCGCACATGTCGGGGGGCTCTAAATTGGGCGTGGTCAAGGGTTTCGACGGGCGCAGACGCTTTGACATGCGCATCACGTATATGGGGCTGGCGTCGCGCACGGTGGGCGACACGCGTCATGAGACCTACCGCGTGCGCATCGACCCACAGCCGGTGGCTGGCTTTAAAGAACGTCATAAAGTGATTTGGAACAATGCGGCGTATGATTTTTATCTCAGCCGCGACGGTCGGTTTTTACCGCTGCAGATCGTGCCGGTCAAAAACGGCCCGGTTCTGACCTTGGTCACCACGTGCCCGTCCGAATGCGAACTCAAAGCCGAAGAAGACTAACAAAGACAACGGGGCGGACTATCCAACCGCCGCTTTTGCCTTGTCACGCTGGGCGACCATATCTTTGTACACTTTGAAAGTGTCGCGGATGCCGTCCAAGCGGTCCGCCGTGCCGTCACCGAACATGAAGTCCAGCTTTATGCTTTCCTCATCGTCCCACAAGGCGCGGAACAAATCTGAAAACAACGCCGTAAACAGCAATTGAAAGTGGGTGTCCTCGAACAAAAAACCCGATTGGCGTTCGGTGACATTGTTGAGGATGGAAATGAAATTGCGTTTCGCCCAGTCGAAATCTTCGAATTTGAGCAAAATGCGGATCAGGATGTTATAGGCGAAGCGTTTGTGGCGATCGTTTTTGCCGATCATTTTCCAGATCTCGCCATCGTCGTCGGTGCGGAACTGGCTCAGCAGTTCCTGCGCTTCGACGTTGAGTTCGCTGTACAGCCCCTCACCCAGCAACTTTGCCAGGTAGTTATCGAAGCCCATCACCACTTCACGTGGGAAGACCGGATTTTCAGGGTCTGCAAACAAATGTGAGAAGCGTCCCGCGATCAAGCGCAAGAGGAATTTCGAGCGATTGCCCGATTCCTGTCCAGGCGGCGGGGCGGCGGCCGGGCCAGGGCCGGGCCCCGGATCAGCAGCGGCGGCGATGAGCATATCATTGCGGATTTTTTCCGCCACCTCATTGCCGTGATTGAGCAAGTTGGTGCGGATCACCACTTCGATTTCGCGCACCAGTTCTTTGATGTCTTCGTCGAGCTTATCGGTTTTTTTATCGCGTGTGAGCAGCAAATTGGACATCATCAGGTCCAAGACGGAGCGGATGATGGTCTTGGTGGCCGCCGTCGAACGATGCGCCACCTGGATGGTGCCGCCCGTATCGTTCGGGTTACCGTTTGGGTTGTCGTCCGGTTCGATCATGCTCGAAATCCGCTGGGCTCCACAAATGCTGACCAAAATGCAGGGGGTATTCCACCTGCCACCCCCGGGAATCGGCCCGGAGCCGTATTAATATTCTTAACACATATCGCTCTAACAGTTCACTAAGGGACTGCATATACGTATTTTTATCTAGATTTTTTTAGCTTACCGCTTCCAGCTCATCGATAAAGCCGGAAATGACACTGAGGCCGCGCTGCCAAAAATCGGGGGCACTGGCGTCCAGACCGAACGGGGCCAACAGCTCTTTATGGCGTTTGGTGCCACCCGCCGCCAGCATGTCCAGATACTTCTGCTGAAAACCCTCGTCTACACCACCGCCTGAGCCCCCATTGGCGAACACGTCGTACAGAGAATTCACCAAGCAATCACCGAACGCATAGGCGTAAACGTAAAACGGCGTGTGCACGAAGTGCGGGATGTAGGCCCAGTAATTGCGGTAGTTGTCATCAAAACGGATCGCGGGACCTAAGCTTTCGCTTTGCACCTCGATCCAGATATCGCCCAGGCGCTCGACCGAGATTTCCCCCGATTTGCGCTCATCGTGAATGCGCCGCTCGAACTCGTGAAAGGCGATTTGACGGACCACGGTGTTGAGCATGTCCTCGACCTTGCCCGCCAATAAAATCCGTCGCCGCGCCGGATCGGATTCATTGTCGACCATCTTGCGAAAGGTCAGCATTTCACCAAACACCGACGCCGTTTCCGCGGTGGTCAGCGGCGTGTCGGCCATCAACGCGCCTTGCTCGGCGGCAAGAACTTGGTGCACACCGTGGCCCAATTCATGCGCCAAAGTCATCACGTCACGCGCTTTGCCGTGAAAGTTCATCAAGATGTAAGGGTGTGCGCTGGGCACGACAGGATGCGAAAACGCGCCGCTGTCTTTGCCTTCGCGGGGTTGGGCATCGATCCAGCCCTCATCGAAAAAGCGCGCCGCCACGTTCGCCATGGTGGGTTCGAACGCACCGTAGGCGTCCAGCACCAACGACTTCGCCTCATCCCATTCGAACTTGGCCGAAGCATCGTCGGGCAGCGGTGCGTTGCGGTCCCAGTAATCCAGAGCCTCTTGGCCGAACCACTTGGCTTTCAACGCGTAGTAGCGGTGCGACAGGTTCTTGAACTCGCCCTGCACGCTCGACACCAGGGCGTCGACCACTTCGTCTTCGACCTGGTTGGACTTGTTGCGTTCCGATACCGGGCGCGGGTATTTGCGCCAGCGGTCTTCGATGTCTTTGTCTTTGGCCAGGGTGTTGGTGATCAACGCCAGCAAGCGCACGTTTTCGCCCAACACCTTGCCGAAGCTCTGCGCCGCAGCCTTGCGCTTGGCGGCGTCTTTGTCGCTCAACAAGTTGAGGACTTGCGATTGGGTCAAGCCCTTACCCACGCCTTCGACGTCGAAACGCATGTCCGAAAACGTTTCTTCGAACAGGCGCACCCACGCGGCATGGCCGGTGACGGACTTTTCCAACAACAGCTTTTCCATGTCATCGGATAGCTGGTGGTCGCGAAATTGGCGCACTTCGCGCAGCCACGGCTGATAGCGCGCGGCGGCTTCGTCGCTCATCTTGGCGTCCAGCACCGCATCTTCAAGACGGTTGATTTCCAGCGTGAAAAACAACGTGTCGGCGGAAATATCGGTGACGCGTTCTTGCAGTGTTTGATAAAAACGACCGATTTCCGCATCGCTGGTGCTGACCGAAAACAGCAACTGGCCGTAGCTCATGGCCTTGTGCAAAATTTCCAAAATGCTTTCGTAGTCAGCGATGGCCTCGGCAAACGCTGCGCCGTCGATGTCCGCCAATTTTCTGGCGTAAGCCGCTGAAAATGCACGAGAGCGGCTGGCGGCTTCGCTCAAATCTGCATCGAGGCGCGCATCCTCAGGATTGTCATAAAGGTGCGATAAGTTCCAATTGGGAAGCTCTGCGGTGTGCGCCATGTTTTCCATCTCCGTGCTAGGCCGTCTTGACCGGATACAAGATATAGGGTTGGAATGAGGCTCAACACAATACGCAATGTGGGGACGACAACGGATGAGTGAGCAAAATTGGCCCAATTTGGTCGCGATGTTTTTCGACCTTGTGGAAAAGCAAGGCGAACACCCGTTTTTGTGGGCCAAACGCGACGGTAAATTTCGCCCCCTGACGTGGCGCGAAGTGGCCGTACAAATCATCGAGCTGGCCCACGGCCTGCAAGCGCTGGGCGTCAAAGACGGCGAGCGCGTGGTGCTGGTGTCGGAAAACCGCCCCGAATGGCTGATCGCGGATCTGGCGATCATGGCGGCGGGCGGCATCACGGTGCCCGCCTACACCACCAACACGGTGGACGACCACCGCCACATTATTGAGCATTCCCAAGCCGTCGGGGTGATCATCTCGACGCCTAAGCTGGCGGAAAAAGCCCTGCAAGCGGCACACCTATCCGACCTCACCCGCTTTGCCGTGATGATGGAAGAGATTGACCTGCAACAGGGCCTCAACGTCGAAGTGTTGAGCTGGCAAGCGGCGCTCAACCGCACCTCGATGTCTCAAACCAATATTGTCGAGCAAGCCCAAAGCTTCAAAAAAACCGACACCGCCTGCATCATTTACACATCGGGCACCGGCGGCACGCCCAAAGGTGTGATGCAAAGCCACGCCGCGATCATGCACAACCTGGTTGGGGCGACCGCCGTGCTGGAAAAGCTTGGTCTCAGCCACGAGGTATTTTTGTCGTTTTTGCCGCTGTCGCACAGCTATGAACACACCGCCGGGCAGTTCTGGCCGATGTCCTTGGGCGCGCAGATTTATTACGCCGAAGGCGCGGATCAGTTGCTGGGTAACATGGCTGAAGTCAAACCCACGATCATGATGGCGGTGCCACGCCTGTATGAAATGATGCACATGCGCATCACCCGCGGGGTGAAAAAACAAGGCGGCAAAAAAGAGGCCCTGTTCAACAAGGCCGTTGCGTTGGGCACACTGGCTTTTGACGCGCCCGGTGATATGACGGTGCTGCAAAAGCTACAAAATGCGGTTTTGGAACGCTTAGTGCGCAACAAAGTCCGCCAGCGGTTCGGTGGACGCCTCAAAGCGTTCGTGTCCGGCGGCGCGCCGCTGAACCCCGACATCGGGTTGTTTTTCACCGCACTTGGTGTGCGCATCTTGCAAGGCTACGGTCAAACCGAAAGCGGACCGGTGCTGTGCTGCAACGTGCCCGAAAACGTCAAAATGAACGGTTCCGGGCCGATTTTTCCCAATTCGGAAGTGCGCATCGCCGACGACGGCGAAATTCTCATCCGTGGCGATTTGGTGATGAACGGTTATTGGCGCGACGAAGAAGCCACCCGCAACACCATCGTGGACGGCTGGCTACACACCGGCGACATCGGCTTGATCGACGACGATGGTCATTTGCGCATCACCGATCGCAAGAAAGACATCATCGTCAATTCCGGCGGCGACAACGTCGCCCCGCAACGGGTCGAGGGTATCTTGACGCTGGCCCCGGAAGTCTCTCAGGCCATGGTCTACGGCGACAAACGCCCGCACTTGGTGGGATTGCTGGTGCCCGATGCCGACTGGCTCAAAGACTGGGCTGCGGCCAACGACAAACCCCGCGATTTGGCAGACGTGGCCAGCGACGCCGATCTGCACCGGGTGCTCGGCGAAGCCGTGACGCGGATCAACGGCCAGCTTTCCAACATCGAAAAGGTGCGCAAGTTCATCGTCGCCAGCGAACCGTTCACCATCGACAACGCGCAGATGACGCCGACGCTGAAAGTGCGTCGTCACATAATCAAAGAGGCATATGGCGAGGCCCTCAGCGCGCTGTACAGCTAGATCTTTCGTATCGTCGGGCCGGTTCCGGCAATTGTGATACCTGAAAAGATCAACACCAGCGCGACGATAGCCTCGCTGCTGACGGTTTCATCCAAAAACAACACCCCCCACATAACCCCTAAAATCGGGATCAGGTAGTTGTTGAGGGAGACGAACGTCACCCCTCTGGACGCGATCACCATGATCAAGATGATGGTTGCCAGGGCGGTCGGAAGCACCCCCAGATATACGCCCGCCGCCAGTGCATCGGCGGTGAAGTCGATGGTCCACGGCTGATCGCCAAACAGCGACGCGGGGATCAAGACCACCGAGGACATGATCATCACGCCGGCGCCGTGCTCCAAGGGGCTGGCTTTGGGTAACTTGCGCAACAAAATGCCGGAAACCGCGTACAACATCGCCGCCAACGCCACCGCCAGTTGGCGCACGGCCTGTTCGCCAAGGGACAACAGCTCTTGGGGGCCGATGAGATACACCACACCCGCAAAGCCCACCAGCACGCCGGTCAGACGGCGCACGTTGAACACCTCGTCGGAAAAAATGCGCCCCAACACCAATGCCGCCAGCGGCATCGAGGCGATCATGATCGCGGCCAGCCCCGACGGAATCGCCTGCTCGCCCCAATTGATCATCGTAAACGGGAACGCGTTGCCCACACAGCCGATGAGAAAAAACGACCACCACACCCGCGGTTCCGTGGGCAGGCTATGACCCTTGGCCTTCAGCCACCCATACAACACCGCCGCTGCGATTGTTATACGCATCATCGCCAGCGTCACCGGCGGTATGACCTCGACACCGATTTTGATCACCGTGAACGATGAGCTCCAGATCGTCGCTAAGATCAGTAAAAGCACCAGATCACGGCCAAGACTTGGTATCACAGAACGAACCACATCAGCACCGGCAAGGTCGCGAACGACATCACCGTCGACACCACCACCGCACCCGCAACCGTTTCAGGATCCGTTTGGTAACGCGCCGCGAACAGATAATTGAACACCGCCACCGGCAAGGTCGATTGCAAGATCAAAACGCCCTTCATCGCGCCATCGAAGCCAAAAATTTCGGCCAAAGCCAAGCCGACCGCGAAGCCCATCAACAAGCGGATCATCGCCAGGATCAGGCTTTTGCCCATCTCGCCGATTTTCAATTGCTGCAAGGAAATGCCCAGCGTGATCAGCATCAAGGGAATGGTGAAGCCACTGAGGATTTCGATGGTGTTGCCCGCCCATGCGGGCACCGCCGTTTGCGTCACCTTAAAGACCAGCGCAATGATCATCGCGTAGATGGTCGGCACCCGCATCAGCGCCATCGGCGACGTCACGCCAGACGACACCGCCACCCCGACGGTGAATTGGAAAATGATGCACACCGTAAAGTACGCCACCGCCAGCGCCATGCCCTCGTCGCCGAACGCCAGCAGCGCCAGCGGTAAACCCATGTTGCCGGTGTTGGGAAACACCAACGCGGGCAGATACGCGCGCAGCGATTGGTGCCACATCTTGAGGATCACAGCACCAACCGTGCCCATGACAAAAATGGCGGCGAATGTCGCGCCCGCCATCTTCGCCAACGCGTCCAGGTCGATATCGACATTGACCAGCGTGGTAAAGACCAAGCACGGCACCCCGACCGTCGAGACCAGGTGCGTCACCATTTCGGTGTTGTAAGGCCGCCCCGCGCGCGCCCAGCCATAACCGATGGCGGCGCAGATCAAGACGGGGGCGATGATGGCGATTAACGTTTCAAACACGTATCTTAAGTCCTGGGGAAGTTGAGGAACGCTCACGCTAGTCGGTTCGCCGTCAAAAGAAAAGCGGCGTCCACTGAAACAGAGGACGCCGCCGCTAACTTTCCGTATGGCGAAAGTGCCAAAACGAAAATTATTCGCCGAAAATTTATTCCACCTTGGCGATGTGCATGATGTTGGTGCCGCCGGGTACGCCGAACGGAATACCGGCCACGATCACCACGGTGTCGCCTTGTTGAGCGAAATCTTGGCGCATGGCGATACGCACCGATTTGCCCATCATTTCACTAAAGCTTTGCACATCCTTGGTGCGGATGGAGTGTACACCCCACGCCAACACCAAACGCCGCGCAATGTCCAAGTTCGGCGTCAGACCCAAGATCGGCACCGACGGACGTTCACGCGCAATGCGCATGGTGGTCGATCCGGTGGACGAAAACGACACGATGGCTTGCGCCGAAATGGTTTCCGCCGTCTGGCGCGCCGCCGCTGAAATTGCATCGGCAGCCGTGGCTTCGGGGATCGAGCGCGCCGCGTCGGTCATCTTACGATACAAACGATCGCGTTCGACGCGGTTGATGATGCGGTCCATGATAGCCACCGATTCAATCGGGTAGTCACCCACCGCCGTTTCCGCCGACAACATCACCGCGTCGGCGCCGTCATAAATGGCGGTCGCCACGTCGGAGGCTTCGGCGCGGGTCGGCGTCGGAGCGTGCACCATGCTGTCGAGCATCTGCGTCGCCACCACCACCGGCTTGCCAGCAATACGACACGCGTTGATGATGCGCTTTTGCTGCACGGGCACGTCTTCGGGCGGCAATTCGACACCCAAATCGCCACGTGCGACCATGATCGCATCGGAAAGTTCGACAATACCGTGCAGGTGTTCGATGGCGGATGGTTTTTCCAACTTGGACATCACACCGGCGCGGCCGTTAATGATTTTCTTGATTTCTTCGACGTCGGACGGACGCTGTACAAACGACAGCGCGATCCAGTCGACGCCCAATTCAAGGCCGTACTTGAGATCGGCGTGATCTTTTTCGGTCAGCGCGGACAGTTCCAAAATCGCGCTGGGTACGTTGACGCCTTTGTGGTTCGACAATTCACCGCCGAACACGACTTCGGTTTCCGCAAAGTCCTTGCCCGCTTTATCCACGCGCAATTTGATCTTGCCATCGTCGAGCAGCAAATCCATATCGGGGCGCAAAGCCGCGAAGATTTCCGGATGGGGCAGTCCCGCAACCGTTTCGTTGCCCAGCGCGTCGGTCAATTCCAAACGGAAAGGCTGGCCTTTGACCAATTGAATGCGTTCATTTTCGAACTTGCCCACGCGCAGTTTGGGACCTTGCAGGTCCATCAAAATGCCGATGGGGCGCTTGAATTTTTCTTCCAAGCCGCGAATGACGTTGTAACGGCGTTTGTGGTCTTCGTGCACGCCGTGTGAGAAGTTGAGACGAAATACGTCGGCGCCGGCCTCAATGAGGTCGGAGATGTCTTGTTCAGAAGAACGACCAGGCCCGAGCGTGGCGATAATTTTAGCGTTTCTTGTCCTTTTCATGATGGTCCGCAACATACTGCGCTTATTGTGAAAGCGCTATCTATTTTCGGTTAAGCAT
>Ga0316204_10012248_pt1 | contig 10514 bp, 5 predicted proteins | sample 6monrhotite_MG_2_FD_205661 | JGI IMG/M metagenome (GOLD analysis project Ga0316204, IMG submission 205661) | Microbial mat bacterial communities from mineral coupon in-situ incubated in ocean water Damariscotta River, Maine, United States -... | ecosystem: Environmental > Aquatic > Marine >... | reverse complement strand
TAAGCATTGCCGTGGCAGTATTGGAGATCCACATAGACAAAAAAGCGGTAGCAAACATAAACCCCAGCAATATGCGGGCTGGACTGCTGCCAATAACCTTGAGGATCTTTAGTGCAATTCTTTTATGCAGGCCCCATTTCTGAATGGCCAGGGCCACAAGGAATCCCCCAATAAAAAGAAAAATAACATGATTGAAATAGGTGGCGGACACATCCCTGCCGTTCATGATCCCAAACGCTGGAAAAAGCACAATAGGTAGTAAGGAAGTAATAGCCAGTGGCACAATCTCTGTTACCCACCAGATGGCCATAAGTACCGCAACGGCCAGAGTATAGGTTAGATCGGGGTTGTTGGGGTCTAGTTCTACAAATAGGATTAGATAACCTGAGAACACAGGCGCTAAAAGAAACAAGACATAGCGCAAGACCTTGGTAGGATTTTCAGCAATATATCTTCTTCCTGTTGGCATAAATGATGTCTATTAACTTAATTCTTGTAATAGTTTTCATAACACGCCCAATACCTGACTCCTATAAATGTAAGGATATTTCTATTTAGGATGAAATTAGCAAGCTTCGAAAACAGTAACCTCAATAAACTGTTCAAAAATTAGTACTAATAATTCCAGACTTCCAGTATTTGAATACAGAGATATCTTAAAATAAGTATAGAAGTGTCTCTAAGGGAATTTAATATGTGTATGTGAATGGAAGGTTGATTAGGGAAGGAAATCAATGCTATACATTTGAGAAATTCTATGGTTTAACGTTGTTAAGGCTATCCATCTCTTTCCTAAATCGCAAGATCATAAAACTGTCTAATTCTTGCCCTATGCTATCGCGCATATACCGCCAATTTCTCGAATTCATTTTAATAGTATAATTCCTAATGTTATTAAACCTCTCCATATTGAATCTATTCGCCTTCCAGGCAGCCTCTGTGCTCTCCTGATGCTTAAGATCCTGAAGATATATCCCAACCCCAAAGCCGGCGATAACCAGGATCAGAACAATTATAAAATGTTTCTTTGTTTTTATCAACATCGTGCTTTTGTATTCCTAACCTACTAAACTATAGTATTTTAATTCAAAATTAGTGTTTTATTTTTCTGTTTGACATGATATAAGACGAAGTGACACTAAATAAAGATATCATGGATAAAAATGGTGACTTTTTAAGAATCGTTATATTTATAACAACCAACTATTAAACCAATGATCAAATTCTTCAGAAAGATCAGGTAACATCTTCATAAAGAAAACATGAGCAATAAATATTTTGCCTTTCTGTTAGAATGGAAACATCAAGTTTTCGAATGCCATAGATGCCTTTGATCTTATGGATGAAAATGGGGACGAAATACTACTTAAAAAATAATTAGTCGTAAATACTATCTACGATTGAGATGATTAAAACTATTGCTATCATTCCTGTAATTGCTGTGAATAATAAAGTCATATCATGTTATTTTAATATTCCTACAAAATTGATGCTAGATAAGTTTGCGTCCTATGACTTATCTCATAGTTCCAAAAATTTCTTTAAAAAATTCGACAAAGTTGTCATCTACTTTTAAGAATATGGTCTTGAATTTGTTTTAATAGTGGAGAGAATTGAATAATCGCTACCTTTTCCAAATGAAAATCGTGTTTGTGGTTAACAACAAAAATAACCGCCTGGTAAAAGTGCTCCCAAGGCTTAAACGTTACTGTCAACAAACGAATATGGGCAGTATGGAGATCATTTCGACCCTAAGGAGAAAACATGCCATAGAATTGGCCAAAAAGGCTACTGAAAACGGCTGCGATTATATAGTAGCCGTAGGGGGTGATGGCACTTTGAACGAGGTTATCAATGGCATGTTGCAAAGTAACATACCAGTCAATGAATACCCGGTAATAGGGCTGCTCCCATATGGCTCGGCCAATGATTTTGCCAGAACGGCACGCATTTCCAATTCCATTGAAGAACTGATGGAGCTGATTCAATCCAATACTAGCCAAAAGATAGACCTTGGGAGAATAATACTGCAACATACTCAGGAACCCCATTATTTTATAAATATAGCAGGCGTTGGGCTGGGCCCAGAAGTGGCTCAGAATCTAGAACAATCATCAAGTGTGTTAGGCCCGGGTTTCAATTACTTCAAGCACATCATAAAAGGGTTTCTCAGCTATGTTAAAAAAGAGGTAAGCTGCACAAGCAGCACGTGGCAGTGGAAGGGCAAGTTGCTGCAAATGGCAGTAGCCAACGGACGTTACCATGGTAATGCCATCTGCATCGCCCCCGATGCCAGGCTTACCGATGGGCAGTTTCAGGTTGCTATCTTCGGGGATTTGAGCATTTGGGACTATCTAAAAAACCGTGGCAATCTGAAAAAAGGAGTAAAAATCAACCATCCACAAGTTAGCTACTATGTTGCCAATGAAGTGTTGCTTAAAAGCAACGACTCTTGCGGCATTGAGGCTGATGGCGAGTATGTGGGCCTTGCCCCAGCTACCATAAGCGTATGGCCAAAAGCTATTCGCTTTTTAATGCCCCCTGATGCCCAATAAATCGGGCTTATTTTTGATTTGTTGGGCGTACACAGAGTCAATGATATAAGTAAGTTTATCGAATATCTATTATAGATGATCACATTTTATTTCATAGCTAAAGTGAATACCTTAGTATTGCGATGTATTAAAATTCGAAACAATCTATTATAATTATGCACGCGTACTTATTTCCTGGTCAAGGCACTCAATTTCCAGGTATGGGAAAAGGGCTATTTGAAAAAAATAAGCTGGCTCAAGAATATTTTAAAAGAGGTAATGATATTTTAGGATATTCAATTACCGATGTAATGTTTGAAGGATCTGCTGAAGATTTAAAACAAACAAAGTTTGCTCAACCGGCAATTTTTTTACATTCATTTATTTTGGCAAAAACCCTTGGTAAGGATTTTAATCCAGATATGGTTGCCGGGCATTCATTGGGTGAGATATCAGCGTTGGCTGCTATTGGATCTTTAGATTTTGAATCGGCACTGAAACTTATATCTAAGCGTGCTTCAGCTATGCAGAAAGTTTGCGAAGTAGAAAATACGGGAATGGCTGTTGTAGTTGGATTATATGATGTAATCGTTGAAAATATCTGTGATCAGATAGACGGAGTAGTTGTACCCGCAAATTATAATGCCCTAAAACAAGTTGTAATTTCAGGTGAAATGAAGGCGCTGGAAGAAGCTTGTGAAAAATTAAGGCCAGGGGCTCTAGCAGTGATAAATTTACCTGTAAGTGGAGCATTTCATTCTCCCCTTATGGAGCCAATAGTTGAGGAATTTAGAGTGGCAATAGAGGCAACTAAATTCAAAACACCAAGTTGTCCTATTTATCAGAATGTCAAAGGACGACCAACTGTCAATATAGAATTAATTAAGAAAAATTTAATCGATCAATTGACGCATCCGGTAATGTGGAGGCATACAATTCTCCACATGATAGAGGATGGAGCAACTGAATTTACGGAAATTGGCCCGGGTAATTTTTTAAAAGGACTTGTTCGTCAAATCAATAAAAATGTACATACATCCGGAATTTCGTAATTGGTCACTTTTATTAGTGAATAATTGTTTGTAAAAGAGGTACAAGATGGACTTTCAGTCTGGACTGGATTCTTTGCTCGTATTGCTCGCAAAGGGCCCAAGGGGTGGGTCTGCAATCATCCACCCTTCGCCAACTCTGTTGGCTGGTTCTTTTTTAATTCTTTCGCACGTATGCGCAAGCTCATGTGCTTCAAAATGAAAAAAGCCCCTCACTTGCGTGAAGGGCTTGATTATTTGCGGTCTGGACGGGACTCGAACCCGCGACCCCCTGCGTGACAGGCAGGTATTCTAACCAACTGAACTACCAGACCGTGGCGTTTAGCGTGTGCAAATATACGCTGCTAAATGAATTCCACAAACAATTTTTTCTAAAATTACCGTCTACTATCCAAAAGTGGATCGTTCGATCATAAAAGTATTTAACACCTTAGAGAAATTCTCTCGAATATCCACATCCACATAGGTGATCTGATACTTGGCACAGGTGAGCTTTAAATCCGATATAAATCCGGATACTTCTTTCTCATAGGCTTCTTTAATAGTTTCTGCATATAGATCTATATGTTTCCCCGTTTCCACGTCCAAAAAGCGTTTTGGAGTATTCTCAAAATCAAAATTGACCTCCGTTTCTTTGTCTAGTAAATGGAAGATGACCACCTCGTGCTTGTTGTATTTTAGGTGCCGTAGGGCATCAAATAATTGATCGTCCTCTCTGGCATTTTGGAACATATCTGTAAATAAGAAAATAAGACTACGGCGTTTTATCTTTTCAGCGATCTGGTGCAAAAAGGTATACGTTCTGGTCTCTTTTGAAGGCTCAGTATATATTGATACTTCATTTAGCTTGGCTAATAACATCTGATGGTGCCGTTCACTTCCTTTTTCAGGGGCGTAATACGAGTAGGTGTCGGAATAGATGCTTAGACCCACCGCATCGCGTTGTTTCTTTAAGACATTCATGAGGGCTGCAATAGCCAACACCCCAAATCCTATTTTATTGAGATGATCCAGATCTAAATTGGCGTGCTCAGGATAATACATTGAGGCCGAATTATCCAGGATCATATGACACCGGAGGTTGGTTTCTTCTTCATATCGTTTGGTATACAACTTGTCTGTCTTTCCAAACAACTTCCAATCTATATGTTTAGTGCTTTCCCCTGTATTGTAGGTCTTATGTTCTGCAAATTCCGCTGAAAATCCGTGAAAAGGGCTTTTATGAATACCACTTATAAACCCTTCAACCACCTGTTTTGCTAGTAATTCCAGGTTTTGAAAGAGCGTTCCTTTTTGAAGCTCGTTTTGAATTTTCATAGCCCTAAGATAGGCAACCCATAAGACATTTCAGAATTTATAACGCTCGTAATTGGGTCCAAAGAACATGGTAAACAAAAAAAGGTCCGGCAATTGCCGGACCTTTACTTATTAATTTTATACCCGCTTTATAAAGCCGCGTCTATAGCGTCGGTATATACTTTTTTCGGAGATACACCTACTTGCCTGTTTATGATTTCACCATTCTTAAAAACCAATACAGTTGGGATGTTACGAACACCGTATTTAGCGGCAAATTCCTGATTGGTATCTACATCTACCTTACCAACAACTGCTTTTCCTTCGTATTCATTACTAACTTCTTCAATAATAGGACCTACCATTCTACAAGGACCGCACCATGCTGCCCAAAAGTCTACTACGACCGGTTTATCACTTTTTAAAACTACTTCATCAAAAGTAGCATCTGTTATTTCTAATGCCATGAGTTACTGTTTTTATAATTATGCAAATTTAGTCAAATATTTACCTCTTTCATTACAAACAACATATTCGTTTTTCCTATAACGGTATCAATCTCAGTTATCAGTTAAGTTTATAATGTACTTCGTTCTCTTCTAAGGTGGTTAATAACTCACTGGTTATTTGTACTTTTTGTTTTCTGCTCAGCATGGTTACTTTAATTTCCTCTTCCATATCATATACAATGAATTGTAAGGTATGATCTCCTTTAAAGGAAACCAATGTGTCTTTTAATTCATGAATGTTCTCTTCCTCTAACTGATCTATATTTAATTTTACGGTAAGTTTCTTAGCATAATTCTCCATCACCTCCTGCAGTAACATAAATTGGTTGAACTGTAATCGGGGATCGCTCTTCTTGCCGGTTTCTCTGTTCACCCATCCATCCCGGACAAACACTTTTACATACACAAAAGAATTTATCATCATAAAATGCCTGAATTTTAGGTACTCCTCCCCAAATATTCGGAATTCGAAAGTATCTGTGTAATCCTCAAGCGTAAATAGCGCCCATCCTTTACCATTTTTGGAGACCCTATGTTGCACATCTGTTATGACCCCTGCAAAACAAAGCTCTCTGTTGATATGTTCCTCCAGGTTGTGAAAGTAAGAGACATTGGCATTGCTGAAGGCTTTAATCTCGGTCTTAAAATCATCCAATGGATGCCCGGAAATATAGATCCCAACCACTTCTTTTTCCCTTCGTAACTTTTCCATGGTGCCCCATTCTTCACAAGGGGGTATGATAGGTTCAGGGATTTGTACCTCACTGGATTCCCCAAAAAGGCTTACTTGTGAGGAATTCTCATTTTCCTGATACTTGGCTCCATATTTTATAACCTTTTCTAAGAAGGTGATCCCCTCTCCTTCAATATGAAAATATTGAGCTCTATGAGAGTCACCAAAAGAGTCAAAACCACCTGCCAGCGTTAGATTCTCAAAAGCCTTTTTATTGGCAGCTCGGAGATCGATCCGTTTAGCCAGATCGAAAACAGATTTAAAGGAACCGTTTTCTTTTCTTTCTTCAACAATAGCCTCCACCGCTGATCGGCCAACACCCTTTATGGCTCCCATGCCAAAGCGAACTGCATTGTGCCTATTTACCGCAAATTTATAGTACGATTCATTTACATCTGGCCCCAGCACTTCCAGACCCATGCGCTTACACTCTTCCATAAAGAAGGTCACTTGCTTAATGTCGTTCATGTTGTTAGACAAAACAGCAGCCATATATTCTGCCGGATAATGAGCCTTTAAATAGGCCGTTTGGTAGGCGATATAGGCATAACAGGTAGAGTGACTCTTATTAAAGGCATAGGATGCAAAAGCCTCCCAATCTTTCCATACTTTCTCAAGGATCTCTCTGGGATGTCCATTCTTTTCTCCCCCGTCCAGGAACTGAGGTTTTAGTTTTTGGAGCAAGGAAAAGATCTTTTTCCCCATCGCTTTCCGCAAAATATCCGCTTCACCTTTTGAAAAGCCTGCTAATTTTTGAGAAAGTAGCATCACTTGTTCCTGATAGACAGTAATGCCATAGGTATCATTCAGGTATTCTTCCATTTCCGGAAGGTCATATGCTATCTCCTCCCGTCCGTGTTTCCTGCCAATAAAACTTGGGATATATTCCATGGGCCCTGGTCTGTAAAGGGCGTTCATGGCAATAAGATCATTAAAAACTGTTGGTTTCAGATCCTTCAGATGTTTTTGCATCCCCGGAGATTCATACTGGAAGATCCCAACGGTATCTCCACGTTGAAAAAGTTCGTAGGTTTTCTCGTCATCCAAAGGAAAATCATCCGGAACAAGTTCTATATTGTGTTTTGCCTTTACAATTTTTACAGTATCCTTAATCAGTGTAAGGGTTTTAAGTCCAAGGAAATCCATTTTCAGCAAACCGGCACTTTCTACCACCGAGTTGTCGAATTGAGTAACATAAAGATCCGAATCTTTCGCAGTGGCCACCGGAACAAAATTTGTAATATCATCTGGCGTAATAATAACCCCACATGCGTGAATTCCTGTATTTCGAAGCGAACCTTCTAAAACGCGGGCCATATTTACGGTTCGCGCCTCCAGATCGTCCCCTTCAGAGATATTTAGCAATTGATGCACCTTGTCTAGCTCATCCGAACGAAACTTTTTGCGAAGATCGGCTTCAGGGATATTGAAGATCTTTCCTAGTTTCGACATGGTCGGAATTAACTTCGCTATCCTATCGGCATCGCCCAAGGGCAAATCTAACACCCTCGCTGTATCTCGGATAGATGATTTAGCCGCCATGGTGCCATACGTAATGATTTGTGCTACCTGGTTGGATCCATATTTATTGATGACATAGTCCATCACCCTACCTCGACCTTCATCATCAAAATCGATATCAATATCTGGCATAGACACACGGTCCGGATTAAGAAAACGCTCAAAAAGCAGATTGTATTTAAGCGGGTCTATATTGGTAATCCTCAAACAATACGCTACCACTGAACCAGCTGCAGAACCACGCCCGGGACCTACAGAAACGTCCATATTTCTGGCCTCGCGAATAAAATCTTCAACAATCAAAAAATAACCGGGATACCCAGAATTTTCTATGGTTTGCAATTCAAAATCTATACGCTCGGTAATTTCGGGTGTTAAGTCTGGGTATCTTTTTTTGGCACCCAGGTAAGTAATGTGTTTTAAATAGGCATTTTCCCCTCTTTTTCCACCATCATTTATATCTTCTGAAACATTAAATTCGGTTGGTATTTCAAATTTTGGTAAGAGTACTTCCCGGGCAAGCTCGTAGGCTTCAATTTTATCAACAACCTCCTGTATATTTACGATGGCCTCGGGAACGTCTTGAAAGAGTTTTTTCATCTCTTCCGATGACTTAAAATAATATTCCTGATTGGGTAGCCCATACCGGTATCCTCTTCCACGTCCTATAGGAGTAGCCTGTTTTTCACCATCTTTTACACACAATAAAATATCATGAGCTTCAGCATCTTCTTTGTTGCAATAGTAGGTGTTGTTTGTAGCCAGCACTTTTACCTGGTGTTTTTCTGCCAGAGAAATCAGCACCGGGTTTGCACGGTTTTCATCTTCCTGATCGTGCCGCATCAGTTCCACATAGAGGTCGCTCCCAAATTGCTGTTTCCACCAAACCAGCGCTTCTTCCGCTTGTTTTTCACCAATATTTAATATTTTGGAAGCTATTTCGCCATATAAGTTACCAGTAAGTACAATTAGGTCTTCCTTGTATTTTTCTACAATGCTTTTATCTATCCGTGGCACATAATAAAAACCATCTGTATAGGCAATTGAGGCCATTTTTGCCAGGTTGTGATACCCCTTTTTGTTTTTTGCAAGTAAGACCATTTGATAACCATAGTCTTTTTGATTCTTATTCAGATGATCCTCGCAGACAAAAAATTCGCACCCAATAATGGGTGTTATTTCCAATTCGGCACTGGTCTCACCTTTTTCAACAGCCTCATTCATTCTGTCCCGGACCCCAGCATTGTGTGCCTTCACTTCTTTTACAAAATGGAAGGCTCCCATCATATTTGCATGGTCTGTAAGCGCAACGGCTCGCATGTTATTACTTGCTGCAGCCGCTACCAGATCTTTTACCTTAATGGTAGATTGCAAAACTGAGAACTGTGAATGGTTGTGGAGATGAACAAAAGGAAGATCTTCCAGAGTTTTGATATTCTCCTTAATTTCTTCGTGCGAAATACCACTTGCAGATTCCTTTTCTTTTGCGGACGCAAGTTTAGCAGAAGCTTTTTTAAGGTTGATATGTTTTAATCCAATGAGTTGAATTTCCTTGGGATTGGCTTCTGCAAATGTGTCAAAATAATCGGGTTGCGCATCTAGTTGTTCCTTGGTAAAACTCCTCCTTCTTAAGAGTTCTAAAAAACAGCGGCTGGTAGCTTCCACATCAGCGGTAGCGTTATGGGCTTCAGCGAAGGGTTGATTAAAAAGATACTGATGGAGCTCTGTTAAGGTGGGCAACTTAAATTTCCCTCCTCTGCCTCCGGGTATTTGACAGAGTTTAGCGGTTTCTTCGGTGCAGGTATCTAAAACCGGGAGGGTGCCCAAATTAGTTTCCATCTGAAGACGATACAATTCTGCCCCCATGATATTAATATCAAAACCTACATTTTGACCCACCAGGAACTTTGTCTTATCTAGAACGTTCTTAAATTTTAATAAGGCTTCGTCTAGCGGAATTCCATTTTTCGTAGCCAATTCTGTGGAGATACCATGAATCTGTTCTGCGTCATACGGAATGTCATAACCCTCGGGAATAACAAGAAAATCTTGTCGTTCTAGCAGGTTCCCCAAACCATCGTGTAATTGCCAGGCCAGCTGTACACACCGGGGCCAATTGTCGACCTCCGATACAGGAGCGTTCCAACGTTTAGGCAAACCGGTAGTTTCAGTATCAAAAATTAGGTACATAGAAGGCGTTTAGCAATTAAAAGACAGGGGGTAAATTTATGGAATTGACATTGGTTTTAAAAGGGTAGTTTTTAGTAGTTATCAACTATGAATACTATCTTATAAAGCATAAAATTTATTATCTTTTCTGTTGGAATAAATGAAATAGAAAGATTATATTTGCACGCTCTTTATAAAAAGAGTTTGAAAGAATTAATAATCGAGGGTCGGGCACCCTACAAAATTAATGTGATATGCCAGTTAGAATTAGATTACAAAGACACGGGAAAAAAGGAAAACCATTTTATTGGATCGTTGCAGCAGATGGACGTTCTAAGAGAGACGGAAAGTTTCTAGAAAAATTAGGCACTTACAATCCCAATACCAATCCTGCTTTAATAACCCTTGACATAGAAAGTTCTGTAACCTGGTTACAGAATGGAGCACAACCTTCAGAAACAGCCAAACGTATTTTATCTTACAAAGGAGTACTTCTTAAACATCATCTTCTTGGGGGTGTTCGCAAAGGAGCTTTAACGGAAGAACAAGCAGAAGAAAAATTCAATGCTTGGGTGGCTGAAAAGGAGAAGGCTGTTGCTAAAAAAGAACAGACGTTAGATGAGGCAAAGGAAGCAGCGAAGGCGAAAGCTTTAGAAGCTGAGAAAGAAGTAAATGAAAAACGCGTTCAGGCAGCTGCTGAAGC
>Ga0316204_10012247_pt1 | contig 10515 bp, 13 predicted proteins | sample 6monrhotite_MG_2_FD_205661 | JGI IMG/M metagenome (GOLD analysis project Ga0316204, IMG submission 205661) | Microbial mat bacterial communities from mineral coupon in-situ incubated in ocean water Damariscotta River, Maine, United States -... | ecosystem: Environmental > Aquatic > Marine >... | reverse complement strand
GCCCCTGCTCGGCTTGCTAGGTTCTTGCGTCGTACTTCTGCGTCTTCCTTCGCTTGAAGTTCCTCCGCAGTAGGTCCCGAAGAGGGTGTTCCAAATATGGTTTCGAATAGGGCACTCATTGATGACCTCCTTAGGTATACGGGACATGATGACCTTCAGCATATGTCCAGCCCCGTTAGCTCTCTGAAGGTTAATGATGATCGTCTCAGGATCAGTACTTAGTAGATCGGTCTGGGAGTTGTGAAACAATCCAGAGGCCGTCTGATATTCACGGATTAGCTCATCGAGTAGTTCGGGGTTAATCCAGTTCTTCTTATTGTCTGGTGAGTTCTCGATAGATAGCACCGGGACTTCTCGCTTTCGTTCTTTGACCAATCAAGCTCCGGGTCCTGTGGACCACCATTGAGCATGAGATTGTGTCTCGTGGGAAACCTGTAAGGTACCAGATCAGGATGTTGAACCAGTGATTCTTCTCACCCTTTGGTAGAAGGGTATCGAATATCTCAATATCACCAACATATCCAACCTCATACACTATGTAGTCTGGTTTAAGCCTAGGCTCTCGACTAGTCCACTGCGTCCCAGACTTTGTATTCCAGTTGCAGTAGACTAGACCAGTATCATCCGCTACACCAACCACAACGTGGGTGATATCTGAGCGTGATACAAACCGAATGGCCCTTGCACCAATCCCTCTGAAGGAACTGAGCATACCAAGGAAGGACTGTACTAGACTAGTAGGGTAGATGCTGTTAGGCTCTACCGTACTCTGTCTGTAGAACAGATACACTATGGTTACTGGTATCATACCTTAGCCTTAACACCCATCCAGAATCGGGCTTCTCCTATTGTGGTGGAAAACACGTCCTCAGGGTCGAAGTCGTTGTGGTTAATGGACTTAAGGGACTCTGGGAGCCTGTTGTGCTTGATTGTGGCACAGTAAAGTTGCTGGATACAGTACTCTGGGTCCAGATCCTTACTGGCATACAGTTCCATCACGTCCTTACTGGACACCAGCCCGTCCTCACGGTCCTCAAGGAGGCCGGTAAGCCACTTGCGGTACTTCTCAACCCCTACTCCGGGGATTCCCTTGTACCCGTCGACGGGATCTCCGACCACCCACTGGTAGAACAGCATCTGGGCACACTCTTCGTCCGTATAACGGTCTGGGTGGACCGAGGTATCAGGGTTAAACACGTAGGCTGGCACCTGTCTCATGTCCTTATCGGTCGTTACGATGATACGCACCTCCCCGTTAGCCGGTGTCTCGGTGGCGTACAGGGACATACGGTCGTCAGCCTCCAGAAGGGGGTCAGACAGGACCTGCTCGTACTCGTCTAGCATCCACTCCTTCGCCGCCTTAGCGTATCTGGGTACCTGCTTACCAATACGGTTGGTCTTGTACTCCGGGTAGACGGTGTGTCGGAAGTTCTCACCCTCTGACATGAAGATGTAGGACTTGTCGGCACCAATCTCCCTAGCCCACTTGGTTATGAAGTTTCGGATACACTGAATAACGTCGTCCGGGTCGCTCTCCTCACACACGGCAGCAGCCCTGTATGCAATAACGTCCCCGTCGATGAGGGCCACGATCTTGTTCTTCTCTGTAATCAATCAATCACCTCCATTGTACTCGATAACACTGTACTTGGTACGGTCCATATCGTCAAGCTCCTCAGGGAGCGTTCCGTTATCAATGCGGTGGACAGTCTCGTACATACACAGCACGTTCCAGACCCAAGAGATAAACGCCGAAGGACCACCGTTTCCTGAGATGTACTCCATCTTGTGTCGCTCTGCTGCATTGAAGAACCCAGACACAGGGAGCCCCTTCTCCCAGTTACGACCGTGTGGGTTCTCCATATGGAGGGCGAGGTCTGTGAGGACACGGGGGAACCCGCACATAACAGCCATCTGGTCGCCCTTACCGGTCTTGTCCTCACGAACAGCCCCGGTTGCTGTCTCCACAATGGGGCGGGCAGACTCCTCTGGAATCCCATCTGGATTATCAAACCACCATTCGACTACCTCTGACTTATCTTCCATCCTGTATGGGCTCCAAGAAGTGGACTTGCTGTATGGGAATCTAGTTACCCAGAAGACATCCCCGTAAATGGTATCAATAGTAGTCCACTCCCTTGATTGTCCAACACGAACCGGATCGCCAACCTTCATTTCTGCCATTTCTATTCCTTTCACTAGTGGGTATCTGCCCACGTTTCGCCTACATCGTAGGCACCTGTCAACTTAACCTGCATGTTGAAATGCTCGCCAGCCTTTGTGATAGAGTCCACAAAGATCTGACCAACGTCCTCAGCAATATCAGGCTCACACTCAGTCTGCTGCTCGTCGTGTACGTTTGCACACAGTGCCCATCGGACACCGTGGGGACCATACTTCTCTACCATAGCGTCGTAGAAGATAATCAGGGCCATCTTCATAAGGACAGCACCGTCTCCCTGACACACGTTGTTCACTGCCACACCATAGATGCGTGACTCCTTGTCCTGCTCGGTCCTTTCGTTACCATACAGGGGTCTCTTTCGTACGTGGACCTTACGCCCGTCAATAACCGTAACGTGTCGCTCAATCTTCGCCTGCCTGATACACCGCTTCTTCAGCTTCTTCAGTCCGGGGCACTTGTCGTAGAGCTTACGCTCCATCTTGGGGTCTGTCTTACCACCGTAGATGAACTTGAAGTAGAAGGTCTTCGCCTCCGCTCGTGTATCCAGTTCTGCAAGCCTCTGGTTAACGTCGTGGATGTTCTCCTTCTCCAGCATCCTACCGAACTCACCACCGTCCCACTCGGCAACACGATTGCCCAGCATCATAGCCTCTAGTGCAGAGGCATCGGCACCAACCAGCTTCCATCCGGGCCTCGCTGTGAACAGGGCACGGCACCTAGGGTCTGATGGGATCTGGCCCATGTTCGGGTTGTTGTGGGACATACGCCCTGCAACAGTACCGTTGGTGATAACACCACCGTGAATGCGACCGTCAATGTGTGACACCTTCCAGTTCGCCAAGAACCCAAGGAGCTTGTCCAGATCGCTGAGATCACAGAGTACCTTGGCCTCCGGGTAGGGTAGTTCCTTTAGGATCTCGCCCTTAACACTGGCCTTCTTGGTCTTCGTGAACTCGGTAGGTCTCCAGTTGTACTTCTCGAACAGGAGCCTTCGGATATGATCGTCTGATCCGGGGTTAAACATGATCTCCTCACGCTTGACCTTGTTTGGTCCGGGCACGAGCCGGTCCTTGATAGCCCCTGATCCCTTACCCTTCACGAGACCCTTCGTCTCATACCGCTCACCTGTCTCTGGGTCCTCCCAGTACTGGACAGATTTCAGTTCCGTCTCCTCAACCCAAGGCTCAATGTGGGAGAGGCTGTCCATTAGGGCACACCTCTCCATAACAAGCTCTGCCTCAAGCTCGTGTAGCTTTTCAACGTCAATACGGAATCCGTTCTGGATCTGCTTGGTGATGATGGATGCAACACGATGCTCAATCCATACGGCCTTCTCCCATCCCTTGATCTTCGGGAGAATCCACTCGTACAGGGCCTTCTGGATACGAACGTCGCTCTCACACCGCTCAAGCATCTCTGGTGTGAAGGTAGACCAGTCGGTTATGTCTGTGTGTTCCTTCTTGAACCCGAGGAACTGGCCCCACTTCTCTAGTGAGTGCCCCCCGCTTGGGGCGGTTCCTCTGTCTGACCAAAGAAGACGAGAAACAAGCACAGTATCAAAGCAAGGAGGGAGATCTGGTAGGGAATGGGGTCCCCCAACAAGTCGCTCCAGCACAGGAACATCATACATCCTGCCATTGTGAGCAACAATACGGTCAGCCTCAAGCAACGCCATGTAAAGTGCAACAGGGTCTGTATAGCTCGTGTACATCTTTGTACTATAGTCATAGATAACTCCGCAGTGTATCTTTGTGGCCTCCATTAGGAGACCGTCTGCCTCAATGTCAAACGCTAGAACCTTCATACTACTCTCCCTCTAATAGCTCAAACAGCTCCCACATACCTGACTTCCGGTTGAAGAAGTGTGAATACCCTTCCTGAGGCTTGGGACAGTAATGCTCTGCTTCCACCCAAAGAGTAAAGAAATCTTCTTGGCTTAGCCTGCTGTACATAACAGTGGCTCCTAAGTGCTCACATAGAGATTGATACTTCAGCACCTCCTTCTCCAACTGCTTCACACGGATCTCAGATGGAGTCTGAGGAGGGCTTACCGTTGTTGGTTTAAGCATCCTCATCCCCCACCAACGCAGCCCAACTCACCGGGAACAGTGGTTCCACCAGTTCCCCAATAGCCTTGGCAAACCGCTGGGTTTCCAACTGTGCCGTGTCGTGGGTACGCTGTTTGTACACACGGGCGAAGGCAGAGAGGGAGCCGGACCAGATCCACTCTGTGTAGGTGGACTGGGGGAGGACCATGCGGGCTTGTTCGGGAGCTACATTCTGCTCTAAGAGTTTATTGTATTGGTCAAGAGCAGCCTCATGAATCTCCCCAACTCTCTCTGAATAGGACGAGTAGCCTATAAACTCAGGCTCTCTGTAATAATCTTCAAGATATGGGTAACAAGGCTCTCCACTCCCCTGCTTGATGCTCTTGTCTGGTCTGGCCCTCCATTCAGTGGGCTCGTAGAACTCCGGCGGAGTGTCCACATAACGCCTGCTCACCTCGTTCTCAGTGAGCCCCACCTTGTGCTTGAACAGTTGGGTGCGGACGAAGATAGGAGCCTTCACCCGGAACTTCAGGTAGCAGTGGGAGAAGGGGGTCCAGTGGTTGTGGCGGGCGAGGTAGGAGATGAGCTTGGAGTCTGCGGTGGAGAGGATTCCACGGGTAAACACACACTTACGCCCCTCCGCCTCACACCGCGTCTCAATAAAAGCCGGAATACTTTGGAACTCATTTCCACAGTTGTCACATGTATGCTTCTCCCACGCACTCTCCTTCGCAAAGCTCACCCTCGCTGCGTCCACCACAGCAAGGTCATCCCCCATGTGGTCCAGTAGTTCTACGGAACCCTTGTCTAGTACATCAATCTTCATTATTAACTCCTTCCAAAGTAAACCCCACGGCCCCCTTCTCAGAGGACCGCAGAGAGATATGCTCACCTCCAGACTAACGGTGTGAATAAGTCATTACGCCTCGTCCTCAACCTTCTTAGCCCGTGCCTTCTTCGTAGTCTTCTTCTTCGTAGTCTTCTTCGGCTCACAATCCTGACCTAACGCCTTCCACAGTTCCCGAAGCTCAGTCAGGACAGCCTTGTGGTACGTTCGCTCTCGTCTGTTGGTACTGATCTCCCGCGAAAGGGAATCAGCTACCTCATTAAAGTCTTCATTAAACATTCTCGGTCTCCAGTATGTAAGGCTGCGGTACCTCTCCTTCGATTGCGAGTCTACCAGTTGCCTTGTCGTACTGCCTGCATTCAATCAGGCCAGTAAACTTGTTGTCTCGGCCCTTGAGGGAGTGGAAGTACACTGTGTTCCTATCCTCCTCGTCTTCAGCCGTTTGATCTCGTGTGATTGCCAGTAGTTCGTCGAACGTACCCGGCACATTCTGTGTACCACGCATGTCACGAGGTACAGGAACCCTACCCTCTTCCCAACTCTTACCGTCTGTCTGTGCAAGCTGGGAGATAATCATAAAGTGTGCAGGAAGTCGCTTGGTCAGCCCCTGAATACGCTTCGTGAACTTCTCAAGGCCAAGAGCCCCCTCGTCATTCGTGTTGACTAGGTTCATATGGTCCAAGATGATTGACTGACACCCCAGCCCGGACACAAGGTACTCCATCTTCTCGATGATTGAGTCCTCATCACCCTCACCCCAGTGGTCATACATATGGAGGTTGGTGTTGTTGTCTAGTTCAGAAAGAACATTGTCCAGTTCATCGTTGTCAAGCGTGTCTGGGAACTCAGGGAGAACCCGACTGTCAAGCTGCATGAGTTTACGCTGGTACAAGATAGCCCGAACAGGCTGGTTCAGGATCATACCTGCAATGTCCAGCTTCATGTTACTTACCGTTGACTCAAGGAAGATACCACCCACCCTGATGTTGTTACGGAAGACATCTTCCATCATCTGGTCGAACACAAACGTAGTCTTACCAGATCCTGTACCAGACAGTACACCGGTCATAGTGCCGATCTTCCTGCCTAGCATCTTGGCTGTCATAACCGGTGAGGAGTAGGTGAGGATATCACCAATGTCCTTGGTCACGACGATGTCCTTGAGGGCCACGATACCCTGCGGGATGAACTGTGGGGAGTTCCACAGGTCCTTCCACAACTGCTGGGTCTGTCCCTTCATCAGGTACTCATTCGGATCGTTGTACCGTAGCTGGGTGACGTGTGCCTTACCGGGAGGGAACAGCTTAGCACAGGCTTGTGCGGACTGCTGCCCTGCTACGTCGTCGTCGAAGCACAGGACCACCTCCTCGAAGGTGTTAAGCCACTCGTAGGAACGCTTGATCTCGTTGACTACCTTAGATGCCTTACCCTTCTCGTCACCAGACGCACCGTTCTTAATGGACACTACCGCCCACTCTGACTTGGTACTTGCTGCGATAGTTTGGTACACAGACAGGCAGTCAATCTCACCCTCGGTAACGATGACACGTTTGCCACCCCTATCAAACAGGTGCTGACCGAACAGTTCTGCGTCCCTCATAGCTGACCCGCCATAGCCTACGAAGTTCTTCGTCTCTATGTTACGGACCTTGTGTCCTACAAGTTCTCCTTCCTTGTAGTAGGGTGCGATGTGGCAGTTACCGGACACCGTGTACCCATACCTACGACACGTCGCCTCTTTCAGCTTACGCTTTGCAATATCCTTAAAGTCTCCACGCTTGCTCGGCGGTAGCGGGTCCGCATACTTCTTGTTCGTCACGGGTTTGGCCTTCCTTTCCAATGGTTTGCCAGACGGTGGTATCCTGTGGTCGCAGGCATGGCAGGTACTCCACCCGTTATCGTAGGTGTGGAGGTTGTCTCCCGCCGTATCCCTGCCCTGCTCTGCACACTTAGGACACTGTGATTTGATAGGGTATTCCTCTTCCACTAGAACAACCAATCCTCCTGTACAGGCTCTGCTGGTCCATCGGGGTTCCACTCACGGATGACCTTCTGTACCTCGTGGTCCTCGTACTTGATAGCGTCCTCTACAAGGTGCTGATCGTGACCACGCATGATCTCCTCGTACTCGTCCCAGTCCAAGTAAAGCTGTCCAACACAGTCCTCGCTGTATGTATTCTCAAGTCGGCTCATCTGGTCTCCCTTGCTTAAAGTCTGAAAGTCTAATCTCTTGGTCGGTATGTGTCCAGCGGTTCTTCACCTTCTTCCACCCGACTACGATGATGGTCCTGCTCTCTTCTTGTAGCCAGTCCCACGCAAGCGGGGAGGCTAGGATCTTCTTGACCCTAGCCCCCATGTTACCCGCACTTGTATCCTGAATACCAATAGTCTCCACTTCATCGAAGGCTATAACGTCTATGAATCCAAGGAGGTCCTTACGCTTACGGCTAAAGCTACACCAGTACTCAGTCTTCCATACCTTGTAGCCATAGCCACGGTATAGTTTCGTCGTGTGTGTAGTTGTAGCTGTCTTAGCCATTACGCAAGGTCGCCAACTGCACCGTGGTCAACGCTCCCCTCGTCCTCGAACGGTGCGTCCTCACCAGCCTCACCAGTCTCGTCGTCGAATGCGGCAACGCCTGAGGCACCCCCACCCGAGATACGCTGGACAGCCTTGAGGTACAGGGTGACGTACGGTGCCTTACCGAAGTACCCGAACGCAGCCGTCCCGTTCACCCGGACGGTGTCACCACCGGTCGAGCCACCAGAGACAAGGTCAGGCTCGATGGGCTGACGGTCTGGTCCAACGACAGAGAACTTGTCAGCCGACAGGGACTTGAAGATGAGTCGGGACTCACCGTTAGGCTCCCACGCCTCGTCCTCCTCGTTAAAGGCAACAACGTCCTTCACACACAGGAGGGTATCCTGCGGCTTGTTCCCGTCACGCTCCAGACACTCGTTCTGGAACTCAAGGAGGGACGCAAGCAGGTCGTTCCACTCCTTCGTGTCCTCGATGAGGGTACTGATCTCGAACTTCTGCGAGGTCTCGTTGATCTCACCAAGGCTAGGCCAGATGGCCTCGCACTTGGGGGTAGTGAAGTTACCCTTCATGTAGGTCTGGGACGGGCTGCTCTTCTTAGTCTTCTTCGCCATGTGTGTACTCCTTAAGTGTACAGTGTTTCCAACTCTTCCGTGTCTATGTAGTCGTACATAAACATCCTGTCTGCCCCTCTTGGGTAGACTCTCAATAAACCATAGGTCCACCCAGTGGTGGAGTCAAGGCAGTAGTGTTCCTTTGTGTCCTGATCCAGCAGTGCTGGTCCATTCAGGAGCCCTCGGACACTGTTCTTGGCACCAACCTGTGGGATGGTCTCCAACATCATACGGTGGGTGTGGCCCCAGATCAGGTGTCGTGCGGTGTGCTTCCTGATCCACGCCATAGACGCTGCCTTACCCATCGTATTTAGTGGGCAGTGTGTGTAGTCCACTCCCCTAACGTTAACAATCTGACCGTACCGATAGTGTTCCTTGAACAGGTCCGGTGGGACCATGATACTATCGAAGTCAATCATACTAGCATACCCGTCCGGGTCGTGCTTGCGGATACGCTTCTCTCGCTCCTCGTGGTTGCCCTCGCAGAAGATGGTACGTGGCTTGTACTTCTTCCGTCTGGTCTTGTTAGCTTTGAGCATAGGCCCGAACATCTTGTCGTACCCAGTCCTGATTGCCTCAACGTCCTCCTGCATGGTACACCTTCGGATGGTGTCATACTGCGAACAGGAGTCAAGGGACGCGAAGTCACCAACGATGATGATCTCGTCTGGCTCCTCCTCTACAATCATGTTGCCTACTGCTTCGTGCCTGTTGAAGTTGTCACCCGGATGGGTGTGTACGTCTTTGATTACGAGGGTATAACTCATTCACACCTCAACCTTCTGGCCCCGGATATTGATATACATACCGATAGGCTGCATCACCTCAACGGAAACACCAGCGTCGATGAGCATGTTGAGGCCGTTCTCAACCTGTGGTCGCCAGTCCTCTGGGGTAGCGTCCATAGCACCTCGGTTCACCACCACACGGGCCACACCAGCAGTGATGATGGACTGGGCACAGTCTGGACACGCTGCCCACGGTGCGTACAGGGTCTCGCCACGGGTGGAGATACCAACACGGGCACAGTTCAGCAGGGCCGTGGTCTCTGCGTGTGGTCGACCACCGCTCGTCTTGCAGGTACTGTTAGATCCCTGAATACCACTGATGTATGCCCCTACCTGAGTACGGTGGTCGGACTCCTGTGCGGCGTAGATAGCCTGAGTCATCCCGAACACGTCGTCGTACATTGGTGTCTCGATGTTAGTAATGTTCATTGCTTCAATCATTTGCATTCCTACCTTTCCTTAAGTAAATGCGTAGGTACTCTTGAGTACCCGGCTCACGTCAAACGTCCCCTGCTTGGGGTACATGGGCAACTCTACACCAAGCTGCTCCTCAATCTGATCCTTGAAGTCCTGTAACAGGTTTCGACTGTGGATCTTTACAAACTCTTCTCTGACAATACGGTGGAGTAGTGGGATGTGGCAGAAGTGTACACTGTACTCGTCGTGTGTCATCCTCATACACGTGACCCCCTCCTCCTTAAGCCTTATGATTACCCTAGCCATATGTGCAGCGTCAATAGCGTGTACAAAGTTAGGTGCAATCCCGTTGATCTGCCTCTTACGTACCATCTCCCTCTCCTTGAGGTCGTGTACATAGAAGCGGTAGCGTCCGGTGGCTACCCGAATCTCCTTCTGCTTGTTCTTGAGGTACTCCTGATGAATGTGCATACCGGCTGGGTTGGTCCAGCGGATACACTGACCGAGGTCGTGGGCTATACCGGCTACTTCCTGCAACCACTCCATGATCTCTCTAGCCATGACCACTGTGTTGTTCACCGCGTCATATATCTCGTCTCTCATGTAGGCAGCGTTGATAGCCATAGAGCCATCGGTGTCGTCGAGGAACCCGTCAGTGATAAGCTGTGCCATGATGCCCTGCTTGGTGACACCGTAGCCCCAAGTCATAGCACCACGCTTGACCAGCTTCCTGCTCGTCTTACCCCTCCACTCCAGTGCAGCACAGAACTCCTTCTGCCTCTGCCTCTCTATACGCTGCTCGTCTGTAAGCTGTAGCTGCTCACCGTCACGAGGCTTGAGTGGCAGCTTGTTCTCAATCTGATCGAGGTTGGCCTGCTTGATAGTGTCTGTGATACCCTCGTCTACCTTGTCCCACACGAGACTGTAGATATCCTGAGGCTCGTCCATCGGCTCCAGACAGGTAGCCACGGCACCCACCTCATCCCTGCCAAGGGCAGACAGGTGCTGTAGTCCGTTACACTTCCCGTCAATCCCACCGGGTAGGTAGGATACGTACTGGGATGGGTCGCCTGAGTC
>Ga0316204_10012246_pt1 | contig 10516 bp, 9 predicted proteins | sample 6monrhotite_MG_2_FD_205661 | JGI IMG/M metagenome (GOLD analysis project Ga0316204, IMG submission 205661) | Microbial mat bacterial communities from mineral coupon in-situ incubated in ocean water Damariscotta River, Maine, United States -... | ecosystem: Environmental > Aquatic > Marine >... | reverse complement strand
ATGATCAGGCACCCAAAATCTGACGGGCACGCTCCAAGTCGGCGGGAGTATCGACCCCGAACGGAACTGTGTCAACGCGCGCCGCGTCGATGCGCATGCCGTTTTCCAGCGCGCGCAATTGTTCCAATTTTTCGCGCAGTTCCAAAACCCCAGGACGTAAGTTGACAAAGCGTTCCAGCGCGCTGCGACGGTACGCGTAGATGCCGATGTGGTGATACAGCGGGCCGTCGCCGTGGGGTACGGTGGCGCGCGAAAAGTACAGCGCCCGGCCGACACTATTGCCGTCCTCGAACCCGACCACGGCCTTGACCACGTTGGGGTTGGTTTTTTCCTCTTCGTGTGTAATTTCGGCGACCAAGGTGGCAATGTCGACTTCTGCATCATCCAAAGGCTTCATCGCTGCACGAACCACATCGGGGTCAAGCACCGGCAAATCGCCTTGCAAATTGACGATGGCGTCATACTCACCGTTCGGGTCGCACGATTGCAGCGCTTCGAAAATACGATCTGATCCCGACGGATGGTTCGGGTCGGTGAGCACGGCGCGGCCACCCGCAGCCTCGACCGCGTCCTTGATTTCGCGTTCCGCGCACGCCACCACCACCGGGCCGATGGCGGCCTCTTCGGCGCGCTTGAGCACTTGCACGATCATCGGCAACCCGGCGATGTCGGCCAGCGGTTTGCCGGGCAGGCGCGTAGACGCCATGCGGGCGGGAATGAGGACGATGGGCTTGAGATTGGACATAGGCGAAACCTTCGTATTGTCGAACGGCCTTCACGAGACCATATCGCTAGTGCGGATTCAAGGCCTTGGGCCCATTGAAGTCGGCGCGATGTTGTGGTTAAAGTCGCACTCCGTTGTATGCTGGCGACTTATTAAGCATGCGGCGGCGGGACACGGACAGGTTTTGGGCATGTTTTCAGCAGGTTCTCACATGATCAGAGACGTTATCGGCGCTATTGTTTTCACCATCGCGGTGTTCGCATTCATCAATTTCATCGGCGATATGGCGATCCCTAAGCATGTCCCCGAACACGAAGTCGCCTCAGCTGCACCAGAGCCTGCGGCGGACGAAGCGGTCAGCACACCCGAGCCGATGCCCGAACTAGAGCCTACGCCTGCGCCGAAACCCGTTGCCGAGGCGGCGCCCACACCCGCGCCCATCGCAACAGAGCCGAATGCTGACGCTATCCCAGCCGTCGCCCCAGTCGGCATCGCCGACGCCTTGGCTGGCGACGCCGCCAAAGGTAAAAAGACCTTTCGAAAGAAATGCATGAGTTGCCACACCATAGACAAGGGCGGCAAGGATCGCACCGGCCCCAATTTATGGGGCATCATTGGTCGCGCCAAAGGCGCGGCTGAAAACTTTCGCTATTCCAACACCCTGAAAATGTTCGGCGGCGTGTGGACGGAAGCTGAAATCGGATCGTTCATCGCTGGACCGCGCACCTTTATCCGCGACACCAAGATGACCTTCGCCGGTTTGAAAAGCGCCGAAGACCGCGCCGACGTCATCGCTTATCTCAAAACCCTGGCGGACTGAACCGAAATGGCCGAACTGCAAAACTTCATTGATTTGGCCCAAGTGCTCGCCAATGCAGCGCGCCCCGAAATCATGAGTCGCTTTCGCACCGGCATCGCCGTCGATGCGAAGTCCGACGCTTCGCCGGTGACCGAAGCCGACCGCGCAACCGAGCGCGTGATGCGCAAAATCATCAACGACACCTATCCCGATCACGGCATCTTGGGCGAAGAATACGGCTCTGAAAACGTCAGTGCCGAATTCGTTTGGGTATTGGACCCCATCGACGGCACCAATTCGTTTGTCACCGGCAAGCCGTTGTTCGGCACGCTAATCGCGCTGTGTCAAAACGGCGCGCCCATCGTCGGCGTGATCGACGCGCCGGGCATGGATGAACGCTGGGTCGGCGCAAAAGGCCAGCGCAGCACGCTCAACGGCAAAGCCATCAAAACCCGCACCTGCCCGGCGCTGGATAAAGCCTGGCTATACGCCACCACGCCGGACATGTTCGAGGGCGCAAACGAAGCCGCTTTCAAGCATTTGTCTGACGCGGCTTGGCGCACGGTCTACGGCGGCGACTGTTACGCTTACGGCTTACTCGCCGCCGGTCATGTCGATTTGGTCTGCGAGGCCAGCCTAGGCACATATGATTTTGCCGCCCTGGCACCCGTGATCGAAGGCGCCGGCGGAATGCTCACCGACTGGGATGGCGTCCCGGTCACGCTTCAATCAGACGGCCGCGTGCTCGCGGCGGGAGATAAAACCACACACTCGGCGGCCCTCAAGCAGCTTCAAAGCTAATCGCAACTCCCCAGAGGGAGAATAAGAGTGAACGACACAACAAGAATCGACTGCGATTCCGAACTTTTGCGCGCCATCTCCAATTTGGTGTGCGTGCTGGAAGACGGTCGCCTGACCTATATCAACCCCGCCGGCGTGGACATGCTCGGCGCGGATGATGAGAACGCTGTGCTCGACCATGAACTATCGGAATTCATCCATGCCGATTACGCCGATCTGATCGCATTGGGCATTGACGCATTCGCTGAAGAAGAAGCAGGCGTGCCGCTCAAATTGCGCCCCCTTAACGCCATGCCCATCGACGTGCTGATGGTGGTGCGCGCACTGGACAGCCAAAACAACAGCTTCATGGTCGAATGTCGCGACATCAGCAATTACATCAGGGCTTCCGAAGATGCGCGCAAGCGCGAACAACGCCTCGCCAACGTGCTCGGCGCGGTGCGCGACGCCATCATCACCATCGACCAAAAAGGCAACGTGCAATCCATCAATGCTGCAGGTGAACGCATCTTCGGCTATCCCAAAACCCACGTCCTGGGCCAAAACATCAAAATGCTGATGCCCAAACAATACGCCGATCATCACGACAATTACCTGGACCGCTATGTCACAACGGGCGAGTCGGAGATCATCAATTCGTCGATGGAATTCGAAGGCCAGCACGCAAATGGCGCAATTTTCCCCATCGAACTGACTGTCACGGAGATGAGAGAGGGCAATCAGCGCCTGTTCACCGGGGTCATTCGTGACATCACCGAGCGCAAAAAGGCGCTGGAGAAAATCCATCACCTCGCCCACCACGACGCACTGACCAACCTGCCCAACCGCAACCTGTATATCGAACGGGTCGAGCGCGCCATTTATCGCGCTGAACGATCCAATAAGCCGTTGGCGTTGATGTTCGTCGATCTGGACAAATTCAAGCCCATCAACGACGAACTGGGCCATGAAGCGGGCGATGCGGTGCTCAAAACCGTGGCCGAACGGATGCTGTCTTGCGTGCGCCAGTCGGACACCGTGGCGCGGTTTGGCGGCGATGAGTTCGTGGCCATCTTGGAAAACCTCGACTGTGCGGGAAGCGCCGCAGTGGTGGCGAAAAAGGTCATCTCCAAGCTGACCGACAGCATCCCCGTGCCGGGCGACAAGCACGCCACCGTGGGCGCATCCATCGGCATCAGCATCTTTCCCGAAGATGGCGCCACCATGGATGAGCTGGCCCGCGCCGCCGACGAAGCCATGTACGCGGTCAAGGAAGAGGGCCGCAACAACTTTAAATTCTACAAGGACCTCAAAGACAAAGCGGACTAAACCGCCAACATGTCCTTGATCCGGCCACAATCAAAGTGCACATTCGAAGCTGATTTCGGTCACGAATTTCAGTGGGGACCTCTATGCCGAGTTTGAAGAGCGCTTTTTGCGCCACCGCCGCCTTTTTAAGCATTGCATTTTTGACGCCGCAAGCTTGGGCCGAAGACGTAAAGCCCACACACGCAATCGCCATGCACGGCACGCCGAAATACGGGCCAGACTTCAGGCACTTCGATTACGTCAACGTCAACGCACCCAAGGGCGGCACCATCCGCCACGCCGGATTTGGCAGCTTTGACAGTTTCAATGCCTTTATATCAAAAGGCGAAACGGTTAACGGCATTGGCAGTATTTACGATTCCCTGCTCACGTCTTCGGCAGACGAAGCCTTCACCGAATACGGCCTACTCGCCGAAAGCGTTGAAGTTCCCAAAGATCGCTCTTGGGTAACGTTTCACCTGCGCCCCAAAGCCAAATGGCACGATGGCAAACCGATCACCGCCGAAGACGTCAAATGGACTTTTGAGACCCTCATCATCAAGGGCAATCCGTCGTTTCGGTATTACTATGCAGACGTGGCCAAAGTTGAAGTGCTTTCTGAGCGCACCGTGAAATTCACCTTCAGCACCAACGAAAATCGTGAACTGCCGCTGATCTTGGGGCAGCTGACCATCTTACCCAAGCACTACTGGGTGGACCGCGATTTCACCAAGACCACGCTGGAACCGCCGCTGGGCTCGGGCCCTTATAAAATTGCCGATTTTGAAACCGGGCGCTCCATCTCTTACCAGCGCGTCGAAAATTACTGGGGGCGCGACGTGGCGGTGAACGTTGGCCACAATAATTTTGACACCATACGTTACGAATATTTTCGTGACGCCAACATCACCGTCGAAGCGCTCAAGGGCGGGGCCATCGATTTTCGCAGCGAAAACGTCTCAAAGACCTGGGCGACGGCCTACAACATCCCAGAAGTTGAAAACGGCAATTTGGTCAAAGAAAGTGTCCACCACAACCGCCCCCAAGGCATGCAGGGGTTCATCTTCAACATCCGCCGGGACAAGTTCAAGGATGCCCGCGTGCGCCAAGCGCTGGGCTATGCGTTCGATTTTGAATGGTCCAACAAGAACTTGTTTTACGGCCAATACAAACGCACCCGTAGCTACTTCGACAACTCCGAACTGGCCGCCGCCGGTCTGCCCAGCGCAAGCGAACTGAAGATTCTCGAACCCTACCGAGGACGCATCCCCGACGATGTTTTCACCAGCGAATACAATCCCCCCGCTACCAAAGGCGACGGGCGCATTCGCGCCAACCTCAAACAAGCCGACCGCTTGCTCAAGGAAGCTGGCTGGGTGATCAAAGACAAGCTGCGCGTCAATAAAGACAGTGGCGAAACGCTCGAATTTGAAATTATGCTGATCCAGCCTTCGACCGAACGCATTGTCTTGCCGTTCGCCAAAAACCTCGAACGCTTAGGCGTCAAAATGCGGGTACGCACCGTTGATCCAGCCCAATACATCGAGCGACGCCGAAACTTCGATTTCGATATGATGACCCAAGTGATCGGCCAATCGCTATCACCCGGCAACGAACAACGCGGTTTTTGGGGCACGCATGCCGCCGACACCCCTGGCAGCAGCAACCTTATCGGCATCAAAGATCCTGTGATCGACGAAATGGTCGAACAGATCATCGCCGCGCCCACCCGCGAAGACCTCATCACCCGCGTGCGGGCGCTGGACCGCGTGTTGGTGTGGAACCACTACCTGATCCCCAACTTCCATCTCAGTTACGACCGCCTGATTTATTGGAATAAGTATTCCCGCCCCGACGTCGTGCCGATGAAGGGCACCCAAATCGACACGTGGTGGTATGATGAAGCCAAGGCCGCGAAACTGGCCACTGCTCAAGGCAAGAAGTAACCGCACGCCATGTTCGCATACATCCTCCGCCGTCTGGCCCTGATTATCCCGACCTTATTCGGTATTATGGTCATCAATTTCGTGGTCATTCAGGCCGCGCCCGGCGGTCCGGTGGAACAGATGATTGCGAAAATTCAGGGCCTCGACGTCAGCGCCACGGCGCGCATCTCCGGATCGAACGGCGGTGAAGTCGGCGGTGGAGGCGCAAACAAAACCACGGCCCAAGGCGGCGGGCAGAGCAAATACCGCGGTGCCCAAGGCCTCGATCCCGAATTCATCGCCCAGATCGAAAAGATGTACGGCTTTGACAAACCCGCGCCCGAACGCTTTTGGATGATGATGAAGAACTACGCCACGTTCGATTTCGGCGACAGCTATTTCCGTGATCGCAAGGTGGTCGACCTGGTGCTCGACAAAATGCCGGTGTCGATTTCATTGGGCCTGTGGACCACCATCTTGGTCTATCTGATTTCGATCCCGCTGGGTATTTTGAAGGCGGTCAAAGATGGCTCGCGGTTTGATATCGCAACCTCGTCGGTGGTCATCGTCGGCAACGCCATCCCCAGTTTTCTGTTCGCCATCTTGTTGATCATTTTGTTCGCGGGCGGGCGCTATTTCGATTGGTTCCCATTGCGCGGGCTGACGTCTGACAACTGGTCTGATCTCACCACGTTCAGCAAAATAACCGATTACCTGTGGCATATGGTGCTGCCGGTGGGCGCATTGGTGATCGGCGGTTTCGCCAGCCTCACCATGCTGACCAAAAACTCGTATCTGGAAGAGATCAACAAGCAATACGTCATGACCGCGCGCGCCAAGGGCTTAACTGAGGGCCGGGTCATGTACGGTCACGTGTTTCGCAACGCCATGCTGATCGTGATCGCCGGTTTTCCCAGTGCGTTCATCGGCATCTTGTTCACCGGGTCATTGCTGATCGAAGTGATCTTTTCCCTCGACGGGCTTGGCCTGCTGGGATTTGAGGCGGCGATCAAGCGTGACTATCCGGTGATGTTCGCGACGGTTTACTTCTTCACCCTGTTGGGTCTGGTCATGAGCCTGATCGGCGACATCATGTATCACGTCATCGATCCGCGCATCGATTTTGAAAAGATGGAGCGTTGACCATGACGCCCACCGCCCCCACCACCTCAGCGCGCCGCTTTTTCGGCTTCACAATTTCGCCCATCAACCGCCGGCGCATCGACAACTTCAAGGCCAACCGCCGCGGCTATTGGTCGTTGTGGATTTTCATGTTCCTGTTCGTCACCAGCCTGTTCGCCGAAGTGATCGCCAACGACCGGCCGATCTTGGTGAGCTACGCCGATGAGCTCTATATCCCCATCGTCATGGATTATCCCGAAACCACCTTTGGCGGTTTTTTGGAAACCCCGACGGAATATTCCGACCTGGAAGTCCAAGACATGATCCGCGAACAAGGCTGGATCGTGTGGCCGCCGATCCGCTTTTCTTATGATTCGGTCAACTACGCCCTGACCCAGCCCGCGCCGAGTCCACCCGACGCCGTGAACTACCTAGGCACCGACGACCAAGGCCGCGACGTCGCGGCGCGTTTGATCTACGGCTTTCGCGTCTCCATCTTGTTCGGGCTGACGCTGACCATCATCAGCTCCGCCATCGGCATCGCGGCGGGGGCGGTGCAGGGCTATTTCGGCGGCCTCACCGATTTATTGTTTCAGCGCTTTATCGAGATTTGGTCGGGCCTGCCGATGCTCTATCTGCTGATCATCATGGCGTCGATCATCGAGCCCAATTTCTGGTGGCTGCTGGGCCTGATGCTGCTGTTCAGCTGGATGAGTTTGGTCGGCGTGGTGCGTGCGGAGTTTTACAAAACCCGCAGCCTCGATTATGTCCGCGCCGCCCGCGCGCTGGGTGTGTCCAACGCCACCATCATGTTTCGCCACATTCTGCCCAACGCGATGGTCGCGACCATCACCTTTTTGCCGTTCATCACGTCGTCGTCCGTCACCATTCTCACCGCGCTGGATTTCATGGGCTTTGGTTTGCCGCCGGGCTCGGCCTCGTTGGGTGAGCTTTTGGGTCAAGGCAAAGCCAACCTGCATGCGCCGTGGTTGGGGCTGACCGCCTTTTTCGTCGTCTCGATCATGCTGACGTTGCTGGTGTTCATCGGCGAAGCGGTGCGCGACGCCTTTGATCCGAGAAAGGTGTTTCGCTCATGAGCCGCCTTCTCGACGTCAAAGATCTCTCGGTGACTTTCGGTGAAGGCCACCACGCTGTTGAGGCTGTCAAAGGGGTGTCGTTTCACGTCGAAAAAGGCGAGACCGTGGCCCTGGTCGGCGAAAGCGGATCAGGCAAATCGGTGAGCGCGCTGTCGATCATGAAACTGCTGCCCTATCCGTTGGCCAAGCACCCCAGCGGTTCGGTCAAGTTTCGCGGCGAAGAACTGATGGACGCGCCGGGAACGGTGATGCGCCATTTGCGCGGTCAAGACATCTCGATGGTGTTTCAAGAACCGCTCAACAGCCTCAACCCGCTGCACCCCATCGGCCAGCAAATCGCGGAAATCATCACCACCCACCACGCACGAAGCAAATCCCAAGTGCGCGACCGGGTGAGCGAGCTGATGCATCTGGTCGGGCTGGAAGCGCAAATCTCGCGCCTGGGCAACCTGCCCCACGAATTTTCCGGCGGACAGCAGCAACGCATCATGATCGCCATGGCGCTGGCCAACGAGCCCGATCTGTTGATTGCGGACGAGCCCACCACCGCCGTCGATGTCACCATCCAGGCGCAATTGCTGAAACTGCTCGCCGACCTTCAGGCTAAGATGGGGTTGGGTATTTTATTCATCACCCACGACTTGGGCATCGTGCGGCGCATCGCCGACCGTGCCTACGTGATGCAAAACGGTTTGCTGGTCGAACACGGCGAAACACAGGCGGTGTTCGACAATCCCCAGCATCCCTACACCCAGCACCTACTGGGATCAGAGCCCAAGGGTCGCCCCGAACCCGCCGACGCCAACGCGCCTGAAATCATGAGCGCCGACGAGCTTAAAGTGTGGTTCCCGATCAAAAAAGGTTTCATCCGCCGCACCGTCGATCACATCAAAGCCGTCGATGGCGTGAACCTGTGTGTCAAACGCGGCCAGACCCTGGGCGTCGTCGGCGAAAGCGGATCGGGCAAATCGACCTTGGCGCGCGCGCTGTTGCGTTTGGAACGCTCCAGCGGCGCGATCACCTTCAAGGAACACAGTCTACAAGATTTGACCAGCAAAGCCGTGCGCCCGTTGCGTCGCCAGATGCAGATCGTCTTTCAAGACCCGTTCGGTAGCCTCAGCCCGCGCCTGTCAGTGGCCCAAATCATAGGTGAAGGGCTGGAGGTTCACGGCCTCGCCAAAACCAACGCTGAACGTCGCGCCCTGGTCGCCGAGGTCTTGGATGAGGTAGGCCTCAGCGCTGACATCATGGACCGCTATCCGCACGAATTTTCCGGCGGTCAGCGACAGCGCATCTCCATCGCTCGCGCGTTGGTGCTTAAGCCCGAACTGATCGCGCTGGATGAGCCGACCAGCGCGCTGGATGTGTCGGTCCAGGCGCAAATCGTCGAGCTGCTGCGTGAGCTGCAAAAAAAGTACGATCTAGCGTACCTATTCATCAGTCACGATCTGAAAGTCGTGCGCGCCTTGGCCCATGACGTGATGGTGATGCAAAAAGGCCGGGTGGTCGAACAAGGCCCGGCGGACGAGATTTTCGACAATCCCCAGCAGGCCTATACCCAAGCCTTGATGAACGCGGCGTTCAACATCGAAGCCGACGAAACCGGCGTGGTCGAAATCTAATCATCGACCTTACTGAATATAGCCGTAAGAGATCGCCAGCAAAAAACCGCCCAGCGCCAGACGGTAGATCACGAACGGCGTGAAGCTGGCGCGTTTGAGCCACGCCATCATCAGCGCGATGGCGATCAGAGCGGACACAAACGCAAAGCCAACCCCGGCTAGCGCGGCGTCGATCTGCACCGGATCGCCTGTTTTATAAAGCTCTAAGCCCATCAAAACGCCGGCGCCGACGATGGCCGGAATCGACAACAGCATGGAAAAGCGTGCGCAGTCGCGGCGTTCCATTCCCAGCATGCGCGCCGTGGTCATGGTGATGCCGCTGCGCGAGGTGCCGGGAATCAGCGCCAAGCACTGTGATACGCCAATAATGATAACGTCGAACAGCTTGAGGTGTTCCATGCGGCGCAGCGTCACGCTAAAACGGTCGACAAGCCACAACAAGACGCCGAATCCCAGCGTCGCCCAGCCGATAACCTCGATCGAACGAATGCCGCCGGGCATATACTTTTTCATCGCCAACCCCGCTGCGATCACCGGCAATGTGCCCAGCACCAGAAAAAACGCCAAACGCACCCCGTCGTTCATGCCGCGTCCCTTGGCGAACCGCCACAACCCGCCCAGCATGGCGGCAATATCGCGCCATAAATAGGCCATCACCGCACCCAAGGTGCCGACATGAACGGCAACATCGAGAATCAAGCCCTGGTCCGGCCACCCGGCGAGCCACGGAACCAAAACCAAATGTCCGCTGGAACTGATGGGGAGAAATTCGGTCACGCCCTGAACGAGCGCCAAAATCACAATATGCAGGAGGGGCACGGCGGGACAAAACCTTACGATATGATGAGCTGGCGAGACTTTAGCGCACCAGCCTTTCAGCGCAAAGAACTGATTGTGCACAGCTTTTTCAAATCACCCCGAAAATGGGAAAAGTCTCACCTTGGAACAGTCGCCAAACGGGCCTAATCGTGAATCGGCAAAGTGTTTCAAAGTGTTTCAAAAACTGCAGCGCCGGGGTTCCCTTTTGCCTTAAGTTCTAGTAATGTCGCGCCTCCAAAGTTCCAAGAGTGATGCAAAATGGCGCAGGCCGCGCCGGTGGATACTGGCGGCGGACGTGCTATTAGCGCCTTGAACCAAAT
>Ga0316204_10012245_pt1 | contig 10516 bp, 9 predicted proteins | sample 6monrhotite_MG_2_FD_205661 | JGI IMG/M metagenome (GOLD analysis project Ga0316204, IMG submission 205661) | Microbial mat bacterial communities from mineral coupon in-situ incubated in ocean water Damariscotta River, Maine, United States -... | ecosystem: Environmental > Aquatic > Marine >... | reverse complement strand
GGCGAGTTGGAAATCGTTGCCAGCTTGACCGCAGTTTATGGTCGCATCCTGGATCGTGTCGGTTTGATTTTGGTCTCCAACGCGATCAAGACATTCTTGGTCGCAGTCTTTATGTTTGCGATGGTGTATTGGCTGTTGACCCGTCATTTGGATGTGATGGCGGCGTTTGCCCGGCGTCTGGACTTTTCACTGCCTGAAGAACCACTCAACCTTGATCGTGGTCCTTTCAGCGGCAAGCGCGACGAGATGGATCAGTTGGCCGAATCTCTCAATGATATGCAAGCCAAGCTATTTAATTCTTATGAAGAATTACGCGGCCTTTATAATGATCTCGAAGACCGTGTTCTGGAACGCACCAAGGCGTTGACGAACGAAGTCGATGAGCACAAACGCACCGAAAATAAACTTGCCGAGAGCGAAGCACGATTGCTCGATATGGCGGAGTCAGGGTCTGACTGGCTGTGGGAAATGGGCCCCGATTTGCGCTTCACCTATGTTTCCATAGGCGGGATGCGATCCACGACAGTCAATCCAAAACAGGTAATTGGGCGTACCCGCCGGGAACTGGCCGTTGAATCGGGAAATGTTGAAAAATGGCAGGATCATTTAGAAGACTTGGAAGCGCACAGGCCGTTCCGCGACTTCATTTATGAAACCCGCGGCGAATTTGGCGCGCCGGCTTTTTTGAAAGTCAGCGGTAAGCCGGTGTTCAGTGATGCGGGTTCATTTTTGGGCTACCGGGGGGTCGGTTCCAACGTAACCCAGCAGATCGCAGCGGAACGCAAAGCGACCAGCGTAGAGGAGCAGTTGTATGTGCTGTCGTCCGCGATGGAGCAAAATCCATCCATCGTCTTCATCACGGACCATGAGGGCGTTATTCAATATGTGAACGCCAAGTTTACGGAGGTTACGGGTTACAGCCCGGATGAAGTGCTCGGCAGCAACCCGAGACTGCTTAAGTCCGAAGACACCCCTGTCGCCGTTCATAAGGAGTTGTGGGAAAGCCTTAAATCGGGTCTGGAGTGGCGCGGCGAGATTAAAGACACGTGTAAGGACGGCAGTTCCTTTTGGGCTTACGCCGTCATTGCGCCGGTGAAGGACGAGGCCGGTAAAATTACGCATTATGTCGCCACCCACGAAGACATCACCACGCGTAAGCTCGCCGAGGCCCAGTTGCATGAAGCGACAGAGCGCGCTCAACTGGCTAACCGCACCAAGTCAGAACTGATGGCCAATATGTCGCATGAGCTGCGCACGCCATTGAATGCAATCATCGGATTTTCGGATTCAATGAGGTGTGCTGTTTTCGGGCCTTTGCAGAACGAACATTATGAGGGTTATGTCAATGACATCCACAACAGCGGTCAGCATCTGTTGGAATTGATCAACGACATTCTTGATGTGTCGGCGGTAGAAGCGGGGAAATTGGAATTGCAGTCCGAACCTGTGGACGTCACTAACGTCGCATCGGCGTGTTTGAAATTGGTTTACCACCGCGCCAATGACGCACGGGTGAAATTGTCTCATCATATTGAAAAAGACATCCCAAACCTGTTGTGCGATGAGCGACGCCTCAAGCAGGTGTTGTTGAATTTGTTGTCCAACGCGGTGAAATTCACGCCTGAAAATGGGCAGGTAGCGCTCAACGTGCTTAGGGCGTCGGATGGCGGACTACGGTTTGAGGTCGAAGATACCGGAATCGGTATGGATGAGCTCGGGATCGAAACCGCGCTGACGCAATTTGGTCAGGTCGACAGCAAGCTATCTCGGCGCTATGACGGCACCGGCTTGGGCCTGCCGCTCTCCAAAAGTCTGGTTGAGTTGCACAACGGCACTTTGGATATCCGTTCGCGCCTTGGTCACGGCACCACCGTGGTGGCGCACTTCCCCTCGGAACGCACCATCGACATAGGCGCTAAAAAAGTGGAGGTGAAATCACCGGACCCAGACGCCGAGGGGGAGGGGCGAACGCCCGTGCCCGGTGATCACAGTGACAAGAAAATCCCAACCGTACACTGAAACTCAAATGAGCTATGCACCCAGTATGCAGACCGCACCGCGCCAGCAAAAATAGCAAGCGCTCGGTGCCGGGATCGTCTCGCCTGAGGCCCCGATCGGGGGGCTCAACTGAACGGCGGGCTTATTGTGCCGTTTCGGCCTGCGACGGCGCGTTGGCTTTTTTGATAACGCTTTTGAGCAGACGCAGATTGTTGGTCAGCACGGGCGGTAACGATGCCAACGCGACCGCGAACAGCACGATGACAAAGCCGGAAGGGGTGGAATGGAGCACTTGCGGCGCCGTGTAACCCAACAATCCAGCAACAGCGATGCCCAAGGTGACCGTGCGCATGTTGGAACAGCGCTGGCACTCGACGGTGAGCTTTTTGACATAGTGAATGTCGTAGCCGTCGAAGTTTTCGACGCCCAAGTATTCATTGCCTGAGCTTTTACAGAAGTCGCGAACATTGGGTTCTGCAAAGGTGTCGGTGGTCATCACGCCGAACACCGCATTGTCGGCGGCTTTCTTCAGGGCGGTTTTCAATTTGAGGATCGGGATAGGGCATTCGGAACCCTTGGCGTCGATCAGTGTGCTGGTGCCCAAAACGGCATCGAGAGTTATGGAATTCATGGGGGAGGTCCGCTTTCTTCAACGCTGAAACACACAACGGCAACAACCGTCGCAAAAGATTTCCGCCGCCAACAAGCGTCATATTTGTCGCGACGCAACATTAATTGGTGCGGCGCAACATATCAAGAAGGGCGCAGCAAGTCCACCCTTTAGAGTGGGTATCGAGTTTTTGAGTAAGTTTAATTGTTTTCATTGCACTAGCTAAGTTTTGTAGGGCTGGATGGAGCATCACAATAGAAGTTCTGTGTAATCGTTCGAGGATTCGTCGTTATACTGAGTTCAGCGGCATTCGGCATCGGCGTCGAATATAATTGACGATGATCAAGTTCAATAAACATTGTGCATGCCATGGTGTGAAGCCTGGACTTGCCAACGGGGGTCGGTCCCCGTAAAGTTCGCCGATCAGTTTGCATGTTGATTTCTGTGTGGATTTTGGCCTAAGAGCATGGCGCAGAAATTGGGGGAAACGACACTGATGTTCGCTATCGGGCGCTGCATACGCTTTAACCGCCAAATCGCCGCCATGCGCCGTCAGGGTGCTGTGTGGTTAGCTGTGTTTGCGGTTTTGGCCCAGGTGCTGATGCCGTTCGGCCAGGCCTTGGCGCTCGATGCCAGCTCAGATTATGAATATCAGGTCATCTGTACCGCCACCGGGATTACGCAAGTGGCCATTGGCGCGGACGGCAAGCCGATTGAACCCTTGGACGTGCCCAAATCGTGCCCGTTCTGCTCTCTTCACAGCACACTGGTTCTGCTGGAACCCGAAAGCGTTCCGGCCTTTACCTCAAAGTCTGCGTTGGCGCCCGTTGCGTTCGTGCAACCCACGGAACAGCACATCGCCAGCATTTGGCGTGGCGCACCGCAGCCCTCAAGAGCCCCACCCGTTTCCATTTGATGTGAGTACCGCGTACGCGGCGCGTTGGACCTTTGAGTCCACGGGCAACGCCGTGTGCGTTTCATAAAAATCAAATGACACGATAAGGGGGCGCGCCCTATTTGATGGTGCGTGATACCAAAAATGAAGAACAATATCTGGATGCCGGGCAAAACCGGCATGGCCTTGAGCGCACTTTTGCTTTCCACCACCGCAGCTTCGCCAGTGTTGGCTCAGGATGCAAGCGCCACCCAATTGGACGAAATCTCTGTCACCGCCACACGCGCCGCGCGCGGCACCAAAGAAGTTCCAGCATCGATTACGGTGATTGGTGAAAGCCGCATCGCCAACGAAAAGATGTTTAATATCAAGGACGCCATACAGGGCACGCCCGGTGTTCAGATCAACTCCAAAAACGGCGGTTTCGATTCACGGTTGGTGATTCGCGGTGCCGGTCAAAAAGCCAACTACGGCGTGCGCGAAATCATGGTGTTGCGCGATGGCGTGCCGATGACCGACCCAGACAGCTTTACGCGTTTCGATTTCATCGACACCCAAGACATCGAACGCATCGAAATCACCAAAGGGCCGGGTTCCATCTATGGCGGCGGTTCGGCTGGCGGCGTCATTCAAATCTTGTCTAAATCCGTGTTCGAACCGGATGAAAACCGCGTGCGCATTGGCGCTGGCACCAGCGGCACCAGCAACGCCCACGCCCGTGTGGGGTCGATGGTCGGAGATAACGACGCCGTCGCGGTGACGGTTTCTCGACGCGCTGTCAATAACAGCTGGCGGCCGCGCAACAGGTTTGAAAGCACCCAGGGCAGTGTCAAACACGGTCACATGTTTGAAAACGGCGGCACCTTGGAATCGGAAATGAGCTTTTCCGAAGTCAATATGGATCTCCCCGGGTCCATGAGCCAAGCCCAATACGAGGAGTTTCGCAGGACCGGCAAACAGAACGGCAACAGCGATGCTTTCGATTTTTCGGGCCGCGATTCCAACAGCTACTTCTTCAATTCGAAGTATGAGCTGCAAGATGGCGACATCACCTACAAGCCGCGTATTTACGCCACCAAGTGGAGCCACTACCACCCGGTGACCGGTGCGATCAACGTCAGCGACAACAACGTGATCTCGGGTGCGGATGCTGAGGCGCACTATGAGCATCAACTGTGGGGGGCTTCCACCCTGGTCGCAGGCGTCAGCGCGCGGATGGACAAGACCAAGGATGCGCGCAAGTACCAGTACCGCGATGTGACCTATGGCGGCCCTCGCATTACCGCCGTGCTGTCCGACCAATTGGGCGCCTTGATGGAAACGGAAGATGCCACCAACACCCTAGTCGGGGTCTTTGCACAAGAAACCGTGCATCCGAATGACAAAACGCTGATCGATGTCAGTTTGCGTCTGGATCGTTCTGTGTTCGACATTTCCACCAATGAAATCACCAAGTACGACTATGCCAACGCCAAATATGTCGCTGGAGCGGGCAAAACTCAGGTCGATAAGACGTTCGATTTGGTTTCGATGCGCATCGGCAGCAGCTATGCGCTGGATGATACGACGAACGTTTACGGCTCATTCGCCATGTCGGACCAAGTGCCGTCTACCGGTGAGATTGGCACCAATACATCTCTTACCGCTTCGACCGCCGCTACCGTCGAAGTGGGCGCCAAAGGGCGCCAGGCTGGGTTCAGTTACGATGCCGCGGTGTATTTTACGGCAGTCACAGACGAAATCGTGTCGGTGTCGGAAAACGGCCAGACCACATTCAGTAACGCGGGCGAGGTTGAAAAAAGAGGTCTTGAGCTCACGGGTAATTATAGCCTGTCGGATGAATTTTCCCTCGGCGCGAATTATGCCTTTAGCGATTACACGTTCAAAACCTTCAACGAACCGGTCAACAACGTCAACATCAGCCGGGCCGGGAATAAGATGCCGTATGTGCCACGTCACCAGGTCGCCATGTCGCTCAACTATGACAGCGGTTGGGGTGTCAAAGGCGGGCTGCGCAGCGAATCGTGGAGTTCCTACTTCATGGACAACGCCAACACCGAAAAGTATAGCAGCTACAAATTCATCACCAGCGCCAACCTCAGCTATGACATTTCAGAGCAACAGTCCGTTGCGTTGAACGTCGAAAATCTGCTCGACAAGCATTATGCGGTGGAAGCCAAAAAAAGCACCCGTGGCACGCAAACGTATTCCGCCGGTCAGCCACGCACCTTCGTGCTGACGTATAGCCAAGATTTCTGATGGGGAAGCGGATATGAAAACGATTTATAAAATGGCCTGTGTAGCGTTTGTGCTCAGTACCGGCGTCGCTCAGGCTCAGCACGCTGGACACGGCGGCATGCCCAAAGGGCCTATGGCTCCCGACTGGACAGCCTATCCGGTGCTTGCATCGGGTGGCGGTTTCAGCCGCGCCGGTGCGAAGTTTCAAGCGTTCAACATGCATGCCATGGACGCGGCGTCTTATGCGTCGTTCGACGGTCAGACGGCTGAAGATCTCAACACCGCGACCCAGCCTTTAACAGTCGATGAAAACGGCGCCGTGGCGGTTAAGTCCGGGGCCAAGGGCGGTTACTACATTCTTCGTGTCACGGGTCACGGCCCGGGCGGCGAAGAAGCCACCGCGACAACGTTGAAGTATTTTTCAAACCCCGGACCCGCGCCGCGCGATTTGCTAAACATCGCCCGACCCGGTTTTGAAATTATGCCAGCGGTTTTGCCACGAGAGCATTCGCATTACCGCGAGAATGAAACTTGGGCTTTCAAGGTGCGCATGGACGGCAAGCCGATGGCAGGCTTGGCGGTGGTGATGGAAACCTCCAACGGCACTAAAACCGAATACGTCACCAAGGCCGACGGAAGCGTCGATGTGACGTTTCCCGGCGACTTCAAAGACATCCCCAAAGATCAATGGCGTCACGGAAGCCCGCCAGCATCGAAATTCGTCGTGGCGGTGCGCGATGGCGGCCTGCTGGCGACCTATAACGATAGCTACAACCTCGATGCTTACGGCGACAAAAATCTGTGGGCAGGGATCGGCTTTGCAATGCTGGGCATGATCGCCGCCGTGCCGTTGGTGCGTCGTCGCAAGACCGATAAGAAAGGGGCCTGACATCATGACGAGTTTTTTCACGCTTTCACGTATTCGGATGTCGGTTCAAATCGTGATGTTGGTGTTCACCGTCTATGGCGGCGCCTTGGTCGGTCACTATCTGTCGGACAAAGTCACCGGCGCGTTGCCGGCGCTGTCGTGCGCGTATGATCAACAGAACGCGGGCTATTGCGTGCTGATTCCGCTGCAGCATCAGCTGCATCACCGGGTCGGCGAAAGCATTGTCCGCGCTCAGCAGTTCAGCTTCGATTACGTCATTCCATTGGCCTTTACCATGCTGACGTTCTTGGCGTTTTTCGTGGTTCTGAACAAGGCGTTTTGCGGCTGGATCTGTCCGCTGGGCACGGTGCAGGAACTGATCTACAAGGTCGGGCGGCGACTGCGTTTGCCGGTGCGCCGCTTCACCCAAGCGACCGTCGGGCGCATCCGTCCGTACAAATGGGCAACGCTGATATTGTTGGTTTTGGTGCTGCCGTTGATGGCCGGTCTGGGTTACACCAGCTACGTCACCGGCGACGCCTATTGCCAGGTCTGTCCGTCGCGCGTGGTGACCACGTTGCTGACTGCCAACGGCGAACAGATCGCCGTCAATACGGCTGATCCGACCGCGTTCGCTTTCAGTGCGGCGCGCAGCGCCATCTTCGGCTTTATTTTGATTTTGGCCTTCGGCATGCGCCAACCCTTTTGCCGGGTGTGCCCGATGTTGGCGTTGCATGCCGTGTTTCGTCGCATTGTGCCGTTACGTCTGGCCAAGAAAGAAACCGGCGAGAAGTGCGGCAAATGCAAAGCTTGCTATCAAGCGTGCCCGATGGACATTCATGAGGTCGCATTCGAGTTTGGATCGAAAGCCTTTCATGCAGATTGCACCATGTGCGGGCGCTGTGTGGAGTTTTGCCCCGATGACGGCATGCTGGCGTTGAAGCTGGGTCCCATTCCGTTGTTTACGGCGTCGGCTTCGTACATGAAGGCGCGCGCCAAAATCGACAAGCCGGACGGGACCTTGCCCAAGAAGAAACCGGCTACCAACCCGTCACCGGCGGAGTAAAGCTATGGGACCGGAATTCTACGGACCCGATACCCCGGGGATTGCGGTGGGCTTGCTGTCCATTTGGATTCTCGGCTTGTCCGTCGGACTGACCGCATGCACCGCCACCTGCTTGCCCTTTATGGGCGCGCTGGTGGTGGGCGACGGCCAGTCTGCGGGCACGGCTTTTCGCCAAACCGGCGCGTTTGCCCTGGGCAAGGTTCTGGCCTATGCGGTTTTGGGCATGGCGGCAGGCCTGATGGGTGATGTGTTGCTTGACGTGGTGGAAAGCAGCCTCGGCAACTGGCTCATCGGCGGGGTCAGCATCGCCACCGGACTGTGGTTGGTGGTGGCGCGCAAAGTGGTGAAAGGCTGTACCACGTCGCGTGTGTTTCAGGGCGCACCGCCGTTCGCTTTGGGCTTCGTGCTGAGCTTCGTTCCGTGTGCGCCGTTGGCAGCGTTATTGGCGGCGACGGCGTTGGGCGCCGATCCGGTGCATGGCCTAGCCATGGGCGCGGTGTTCGGTATGGGCGCGGCGCTGACGCCGTTGTTCATCGTGGTGCCGTTGTTGGGTCGGTTTGGCCGGGAAATGACCGCAGAACGTCCGGGGCTTTTGCTGGCCATGCGTTGGCTGGGCGCGTTGATTTTGATTGCGCTCGGCATGCGCCGGATTTTGTTGGCGTGGTGAGGAGACGGAGGAAATGGCGCTCACCTTAAACCGCATCGCACCACCATCCGCCGCCTTTGTGGTGGCAAGCGGCGTGCATGTGGCCGTTGCGTTGGCGTTGGTGTGGATGCCGAAAACGGACATCACGCCACCCGTCGCGGTGGGCGGATTTGAGGTGGTGGATTTGTCCGCGTTTGGTGTCGCCGCACCTGTGGAACCGGAACCCATCGAAGAAGAACCCATCGAAGAAGCCAAAGTTGAGCCGATTCCTGAGCCGGAACCGAAACCCGAGCCAGAACCGATTCCCGAACCCAAAGTCGAAGCCCTGCCAGAACCGGAACCGCTCCCCGTGCTGAAACCGGTGGTGAAACCCAAACCCAAACCAAAACCGGTGGTAAAACCTAAGCCTCAACCGCAACCAAAACCCATTCAAAAGACCGAACCCAAACCGCAACTCAAGCCTAAACCCCAAAAACCGCAAGCCAGCGCACCGGGCAGTCAAAACGCATATGTGCCGCCAACCAGCATGGCGGCGTATTTGCGCAATCCCAAACCGGCCTATCCAGGATTGGCGCAACGGCGCGGCATGCAAGGGGTGGTGCTGTTGTTGGTCGAGGTATCGGCCAAGGGTTATCCGACTGCGGTGAAGGTCAAAAAAACCAGCGGCTTCATGTTGTTGGACAAGGCCGCGCTGAAGGCCGTGCGGTCGTGGCGCTTCGCCCCGGCCAAGCGCGGCTCGTTGCCGGTTGCGGCGTCGGTCGAAGTGCCGATACGATTTACATTGAACGACGCATAAAAAGGAAAACAACGTGGAAAGCGGAAATCTGGAATTGCTGTCATGGTGGGGCGATGCCGATTGGATCGTGCGCGGGGTGTTCATCATCTTGATCGCCCTGTCGGTCATCAGCTGGACCATCATGGTCTATAAATCGTGGCAGCTGTCTTCCATCTATCGGCGTGAACGGGCCTTTCAAGGCCGCGGCGCACCGGAACACGGCTTGCCCTCGGCTCACGTGGTCATGGGTCTGCACGGCATTCCAAGTGCTGAGCGCGAAACCATGATGGGCGTATTGGTGCGCGAAAGTCGTCTGGATATGGAAGGCGGCCTGACGTTGCTGGCGACCATCGGCAACACCGCACCCTTTATCGGCCTATTCGGCACGGTGTGGGGCATCATGCATGCGCTACAAAGCCTTGGTGGGGCCGATGCTTTGAGCATGGACATGGTTGCCGGTCCGGTCGCCGAAGCCCTGGTGGCGACGGCGGCAGGGCTGTTCACCGCTATTCCGGCGGTGGTCGGCTACAACCTACTTTTGCGCCAACTGCGCCGTCTGTTCGGCGTGGTCGATGGCAACGCGGTGCGCATCCTTTCGCGTTCCCCTGAAACGGAGAACAGCTGACATGGCGGGCGGTGCGTCTGGCGGCGATCCCGATCAGCCGATGAGCGAAATCAACGTCACGCCCTTGGTTGACGTGATGTTGGTTTTGTTGGTGATTTTCATCGTCGCCGCGCCGTTGATGGCGGAAGCCTTGCGCGTCGATTTGCCCAAGGCCAATGCGGAGCCGCTGACCGAGCCCGACGTGACCACCTTGGAAGTGATGGCCGACGGATCTTTGCGCCTGGATGGGGACACGATCAGCGACGATCTATTGCCGGCAAGGCTCAAAGCCATCGCCCACGAAGATTCTCAACGGGTGCTGAAGTTGGGCGGCGACGGCGCAGTGCCCTACCAGCGCATCGCAGAAGTGCTGGCGATGGCCAAACTAAGCGGCATCGGACGCATCGCTTTTGCCACTCAATCGCCACGTTGACCTTTAGGTATTTTTGGACAGTAAGCTGAGGGCGCGGGCTTAACCTAGATATTGAGCGTACACGTAATCCAAGCGCGCCGTGGCGCTTTTGGGCAATTGTTTGAGGCCGTAAAGCTCGGTCAGTTTTTGGTACACGGCGGCTTTATCCGTCCCGACTTCGTCCGCCAACTCAAACATCACCTCGCCCAATTCGGATGCAGGAATATCGTCGAAGCCACGGTTTCCATACTCGCGGGGATGAACGCGGTTCATCGATGGCAGCCACAACAGGGCTTGGGTGTGTTTTTCGTCGGTATCGAGTTCCATGGAAATCTTTCCGGCGATGATGGCTTTTTTCAGCGCTGCGGAAAAACGTCGGGCGGCTGTCGCACTCAGCTTCATCA
>Ga0316204_10012244_pt1 | contig 10519 bp, 6 predicted proteins | sample 6monrhotite_MG_2_FD_205661 | JGI IMG/M metagenome (GOLD analysis project Ga0316204, IMG submission 205661) | Microbial mat bacterial communities from mineral coupon in-situ incubated in ocean water Damariscotta River, Maine, United States -... | ecosystem: Environmental > Aquatic > Marine >... | reverse complement strand
GGGTAGGGTTCTGGCACGCCATGAGCCTTGTTTCCGGGTTGTGTTGTAACTCTCAGGAGAACAAGGTTTCATGGCGATTTCAAATAGTTGATTCATCAGGCTGAGCTAAGCCGAACACGTATGCAGGATACTGTGAGGACCACTGACCATTCTCCAGAAACCCTGCTATCAGGGTTATCGCCGCCCCATCATTCCCGAGGTTGTAGGAGAACACATTGTTGTAGACATGCACATTCTCGGTCCCGAAGTGCATGATGAGTCCAGGCGCCTGGTTTTCATAAATCCTGTTGTTCCGGATCACGATGGGGAGATCCTGTAGTCTCCGCTCTGGACGATATCCTCCGCTCTCCCGTACCCATACTGTCTCCCAGTAGGTCCGATTTCCAACGCTCTTCAGATCGATGCCGTTTCCGTCATCTGCGCCGCAGTTACCCTCTTCGCAGTCACCACTCTTTGAGCTCTGCCCTACTACATGACCGAAGATCAGGTTATTCTCAATCAGGTGGCCACACCCACCGTTCGTCATCGTGATGCCGTCCGTTCCCCACATCAGTCGTTGGTCGGGATCATCGGGCGTAAGATAGTAACCTTGGTTGGGGGTCTCACAGGCATCTCCCGGACGAAATCGGGTGTGATTGACCCACCATGCGCACTTGTTCGGCCATGAGCGATGATGGTTAGCGCCATAGATCTTGTTGTGACGGATAGTACATCGGGAGGAGAATGCACTGATATCCAGGTTTCCTCCTGCGCTGTTGTTGCCATCACCGTTTGCGTAGACCTCGCAATCTTCGATACAGATAAGTTCGGGCCACCATCCATGGGGTTCGACGTTCAACTCGACAGGGGCGTGCACCCCTGTAATGTCAATCGCTGCGACAAACCCGTCTCCGATGACAACCTTTGATTCACCGACCCCCTCCCCTTCCGCCACCTTGTCGATGCCCGAATGAACCTGTATTCCAATCCGCCAGTTTTCACGAACGATAAGTCGGTGCAGGTTGATGTTTCTTGCCCCCCAGAGGGGCCCTTGATCGCGCAAGGATCGAACGATGATTCCGACATCACAGTTCATGATCTCGATCTCCTGCACCTGGACCCACTCCGACCCATCCAGGATGAAGCCCTGCATGGTCGCTCGGGTCGGAGTGTCCGTGCGGACATTATAGTGACCATCCCCATCGAAGACCGGATAGTCATTGGAGCGGCTCAGCTGTGTATTGTAATAGGAGTCGATGATAATAGGCCTGCGCTCTACACCACGGGCGAGAACCTTCAAATAATAACCCTCTGAGCTGTGGGCGCAGTCCCCTGGGTTCCAGTGCTCACCGCGCAGGAACCGGATGTGGAGCCCATATCCCCAATCATACAGGGGCTCTTTGAGCATCGCCTGGAGCACCTCAATGGTTGTAGGATGTCGAGAATTGACACCGGTAGAATCAGGATCTCCGCCCTTGGAGACATGAATGACGCGCGCCGCCTGATGCGGCTCAAAGTAGCAACAGGGAGCCCGCCCGTTCAGACGACCGGCTACGCTGGCGGGCTCAGGTCTGTCGCGACAGTACTGGGAGTTGGGAGCCTCTTCCTCATCCCCCGACAACCGCTCATCCAGCGGCTGAGACGCATCGTGTGGGGCGCCCTCATGCACCCCTCCGTCAACCTGCGCGTCGGAGAGCCCGTTGAGAACGCCCATCATCTCGTTGAAGGTCTTCGTAGGCCAGCTCCCTCTCTGTAGTTTGAGGTATCGCTGTACCCCCTGGAAGGAAACTCCCTCCGCCTGCCGCGTGACTGTGCCGCGTCTATCCAACCATTCCATCTGGACCACAGGTGTGCTCCGCAGATCTGGCAGAACATAGGGGTGTCCCACTTCATCCCGTGAGTCGTCTCGCTCTCGCCGGGGGTAGAGCGACACGCGCAGTTGACCATCATCGAGCTTTGTACTCCAGGAATACTCCGGTGGCTGTGAGCCCATGGGGCCGACTGAGAGCACCTCCTCCAGCCACTGCTCGGGCTGGAAGCGCACATAGCGAGGCAACCACCACAGGGTGCGGTTCCAGGCCTCCCGGTCCTGAGCCCCGACCGAACGGCGGCGGGTCCGAGTCACGGGCATCACTCTGGGCCGCAGGATGCCAGGATTCTCCCATTGCTTTCGCTGCTTTTCGTGGAGTTGGATGCTCTGGTAGAGCACGCGCCGCCAGAAGGTCTTGAAGGCGGCGGTGTCCCTGCAGCAGGTCGCCCCCACCCAACGCTCCAGCGCCCCCTCGGCGGTGGTGCCCTCCAAGGACTCAGCCAGCCCCGGCAGCGTGCGCCGCAGGGCGTCGTACACCGCCACCGCCTGGGGGCGCGTCAAGTAGCTGCGCATCCAGGGGGCTGTGGGAGGATGTGACCGGTCCGCGGGCCAGACCAGCTCGAAGGCGCTCAGAAGGGTGGGCAGGTGCAACATGGGCTTACACCTCGCTCAGAAGGGCTTCAGGGAGGTGTAGATGTCCGCCAGGATCCACTGCTCGCTGGTGGACGCGCTGTCGCTGACCTCCAGAGCGAGGTTGAGGTAGTCCCCGATCATCAGCGAGGCATCGGTCTGCCCGACCATCAGCAGGTCCGCGTTCATGGCCACGGGGGTACCCGCCGTGCCGAAGAGGTCGGAGTGCTTGGTGAACCGGAAGCCGTCGGGGCTGTGGAGGGCTTGTAGATACAGGCGAATATTGGCGCCCGAGGACTGCTTGATGACCACCATCACAAGCAGCTGCTTGGCCTCATCGCCGCCAGCCCCCAGCTCGATGGTGTAGGTCAGGGCACCGCCGCTGCCGTCCGAGGAGAACCGTGCGTTCGAGACTACTTTCTTCATGACTGCATCCGTCCAATGTAGAGCTGGAACGGAGACAACGCGCCTCCGTTCGTGGGGAGGCGCGCTGAAGCCAAAGCGGCGTCAGCGATCGTGTGGGCCCGTGGCCCGACGATGGCAAGGAGGGAACCGCGGCTCGAAGCCGCTGCGGCGTCAGCCGTCGATAAGAAGAGAGCTGTGAGCTGTGAGCTGTGAGTTGCTCATTGTCCGGCCCCCCTGACTGTCAAGAGGCTACACCAGTGACGGTGGGGACTCCATTACAGCGGATTACAACCTGAGAGAGACCGCCCCCCTCGAAATGGATCACCGCCTCCTCAATATTGATGGGCATCGGTGTAATCACGATCGCCAGAGGCGCGGGCGGCGGCCGCTCGGGGGGGCTCGCCGACGCGGAGGCCGCAGGCTTCTCAGATCGCCAGGCTCTCCGCCCGATTCTCCCGCGGGGTAGCGCCGCGCTGGTGCAGCTCGCTCAGCTCCATCACAACCACACCGTTCGCGGCCTCATAGTTCTTGCGCCAGTCGGCGATCAGCTCGAAGCAGGCGTGGTCCACATACTTCAGGTGCTCCAGGTGCAGGTGCACCTCCAGCCCCTCCGGCAGCCCCTCCAGCTGACGAGCCAGCGCGGGCAGGCTCATGAAGGTCGCGCTGCCGTGCATGTCCACATCCAGCCGCCCCCAGTCCTGCGCGCACACCTCAATGTCGATGTGAGAGAAGCCCCAGGCGATCCTGGCCACGCTCAACACGAAGCCGATGATGAGCCCCTCGAGGAGATTGGTCGCCACGATGGCCGAGACCGTCACCAGGTAGATGGCCAGCTCGCCCTTGCCGCGCTCCAGCAGCCCCTGGATGACCTGCACGTTCACCAGCTTGAAGCCGATGTACACCAGCACCGCCGCCAGCGACGCCACCGGCACCTTCTCCAGCAGGAACGGCACCAGCGCCACCGCCAGCAGCAGCCAGCCGCCGTGCAGCACCGCGGACCAGCGGCTCGTCGCGCCGGACTGGATGTTCGCCGTGCTGCGGACGATGACCCCCGTGAGCGGCAGCCCGCCCAGCAGCCCGGTCACGACATTGCCGAGGCCCTGAGCGCTCAGCTCCTTGTCCAGATCCGAGCGCTCGCCCTCGTGCAGCTTGTCCGTCGCCATGGCGCACAGCAGCCCCTGAGCGCTGGCGATGGCCGCCAGCGCGACCGCCGAGCCCAGCACCGCCGGGTTCAGCAGCTTGGCGAAGCCATCGACCGTCGGCAGCATGAAGAGCTCACCGATGCCCTCGGGCATCTCCACGTAGGCGATCGGCAGGCTGAAGCCAGCGGCCACCGCGACCCCCGCCCCCACCGCCAGCAGCGGCGCCGGCACGGCCTTCAGGGGCCCGGAGATCCGCTCGCGGGCCCAGCTCCAGCCAGCGAGCACGATCAGCGTCAGCAGCCCCACGCCCGCGGCGAGGTGGTGCGGCGTGCCCTCGACCGGGGTGACGCCCTTCCAGATCGCCTGGGGGATGGTGAGGAGGTTGCGCAGCCCGTTGGCGCCGGGCGCGTCGTCCACCATCACGTGGAACTGGGAGCTGAAGATCAAGATCCCGATGCCGGCGAGCATGGCGTAGATCACCACCGGGGCGACCGCCCGGAACCACTGGCCGAACTTCAGGCGGCCGGCGACGAGCTGGAGGAGGCCCGCGACGATGGCGACGGGCCCGAGGGCATCGAGCCCGTGGGTCTGCACGATCTCGTAGACGATGACCGCGAGCCCCGCGGCCGGGCCGCTGACCTGCAGCGGCGAGCCGGCGATGCTGCCGACGAGCAGGCCGCCCACGATGCCCGAGACGAGCCCCATGACCGGCGGCACGCCCGAGGCGATGGCGATGCCCATGCACAGGGGCAGCGCCACCAGGAAGACGACGACGGAGGCGAGCAGCTCGCGCAGGGATCGCTGGACGGTTCCGGCTTCGGTGGTGCTCATGGTTTTTGCCCTCTTCGGAGTTCTTCACCCACACTATCGACATACGATAAATAAATCATGAAAAATATGTCGTGTATTATTTGTCGTGTATTATTTGTCGCGTATAGGACTTCTGCTGTTGGTAGGATGCTCGGAGACAGGAGGCCTCGAATGGCGCACTGGACCTTCCTCTCCAACCACGCTCACGTGCTGCTGCTGCTTTGGGAAGATCCGGACCTCCGGGTCCGAGAGCTCGCGGAGCGCGTCGGGATCACCGAGCGCGCCGTTCAGCGCATCACCCACGACCTGATCGAGGACGGCTACCTCGAGGTCACCAAGGACGGGCGCCGCAACCACTACGTCGTGCGCGACGATCTGCCCCTGCGCCACCCCATCGAAGCCAACGCCAAGGTGAGCTGCCTCATCGACATCCTGAAGGCCACCAAGCGCGAGTCTGACTAGGGCCGTGGTAGATTCCGTGGGTTCCCGCGGAGAAGACGAATGCACCGCATCCTGCTGCCCCTGGTCCTGTTGAGCGGCTGCACCTGGATCTCACAGTCCGACGTCGACCGCCGGCTCGAAGAGCTGGACGATGACGGCGACGGCTTCCCCCGCGACGGCGACGACTGCGACGACGCGGACGCCTCCATCTACCTCGGCGCGCCCGACGAGTGGTACGACGGGATCGACAGCGACTGCGCCGAGGACGACGACTACGACGCCGACGGCGACGGCGTCCGCGATCCCTCCGGTGACGGCGGCACGGACTGCGACGACGCGGACGCCTCCATCTACCCGGGCGCGACGGACGACTGGTACGACGGCGTCGACAACGACTGCGGCGGCGAGGACGACTACGACGCGGACTTCGACGGCTACCAGGACGCCTCCAGCCCCAACGCCACCCCCGCCGACACGGACTGCGACGACACGGACGCGACCATCAACCCGGGCGCCCGGGACGACTGGTACGACGGCGTCGACAACGACTGCGGCGGCGAGGACGACTACGACAAGGACGGCGACGGCTACCAGGACGCCTCCAGCCCGGACGCCACGCCCCTCACCGCCGACTGCGACGACGAGGACGACACCATCTACCCCAGCGCGACCGACGCCTGGTACGACGGCATCGACAGCGACTGCGCGGGCGACGACGACTACGACGCGGACCTCGACGGCGTGCGCCACGTCTCCTCCGGCGACGCGCTGGTCGACTGCGACGACGACGACGCCACCGCCTACCCCGACAACGACGAGGACGTGACCGACGGCGTCGACCACGACTGCGACGGCGGCGCGGACAGCTTCGAGGGCGTGACGCTGGACTGGGCGCTCGACGGCGCCAACAACGCGCGCTTCGTGGCCGACGCGGACAGCCTCTACCTCTCCATCGTGACGCTGGAGGCGGACGACGGCGGCACGGTCTGGAACGACCAGGGCCTCGCCTTCGTCATCCCCCAGACCGACCCCCGGGCGACCCCGGAGCTGCTCAACTGGTACGCCTCCGTGCCCGACGACCGCGGCTACATCTTCACCACCGGGCAGTCCATCCTGCTGGACGACACCACGCTCTTCGGGGCGGTGGGCTACCTCGTCATCGGCAAGAGCTCCTCGAACCGCTACCTGCAGATCGCCGCCTACGACGACAGCCTGAGCGACCCCCGCAAGGTCGTGCCCTACCCCTACCCCGGCGGGATGGACGCGGACTTCTCGGACATCGCCTTCGGCGCGGACTCCGAGGGCGGCCTGCACGCCTTCGGCTGCACCCGGGACGACGGCGGCAACCTCCAGTACATGCGCACGACAGCCGCCGATCTCCAGGCGGGCTCGGTGCTCGCGAGCTTCGTGCTGGAGGGCGTGGAGATGGGCCCCTGCAGCGTCTACTTCGACAACAGCGGCTTCGGCGGCACCCCGCAGGGCCTGCTCGGCTTCCAGGACGAGGCGACCGACGAGTACGTCATCTGGTCCTTCGACCCCACGGACACCCCGCCCAGCGTGCTGGATGAGCCCGAGGACTACTTCGTCGAGCTCCAGCGCTCCAGCGACTACTCGGTGATCGACCTCGAGTACCCCCGCCTGGACATCTTCACCGAGGTGTTCATCGACGACGGCGTGGGCGTGGTCATCCGCGAGGGCCTCACCACCGCGACGGTGGCGCCGACCGCGCCGCCGATCAACGCCAACACGCTGATCCACGACGACCTCTGGTACGTGGCCTGGGCCGACACCGACGGCAACGTGGGCGTCACCTGGGGCGACCTCGACGGCGGCTTCACCGACACCGCCTGGATGAGCCTGGACTTCGTGGCCGAGGAGGCCGTGGTGCAGGTCACCGACGACGGCGCGACCGTGCTCGTCGGCGCAATCTCCGCCGAGCAGATCGCCGTGGGTCACTTCCCGACGCCGTAGCTACTCGGCGGCGTCCGTGGTGGCGGGGGCGACGCCGCGCACGTACCAGCTGGTGCGGGTGCGGAGGCCCTGGTCGTCGGTGGCGTAGACCGTGTAGCGGTTGTCGCCGGGCTGCACCTCCAGGGGAACCTGGTAGGTCTGGGAGAGCGCGTCGCCGGAGGCGTAGGCGACCTTCTCGCCCTCGGCCCACACCACGAGGTGATCGACCTGCCGGTCGTCCTTCACCTTCAGCGCGAAGTCGAGCGTGCCAGCGGGGGTGCTGGTGGGCAGGTCCACCGCCTCGATGCGGGGGGAGGAGAACGCGATCGTCTCGCCAGAGCGCGGCACCTCGACGGGCCACTGGAGGATCTCCCCGTAGCCGTCGGCCTTCACGTGGACCATCAGCGGGACGGTCGGGGCGTCGTCCAGCAGCTTCAGGCCCAGCTTCACCTGCTTGCTCTTGCCCGGCGGCAGGGTCGAGAGCTGCGCGTCGAAGCGGGTCAGCTCCACGGCGGCGGACTCGGGGTACTCGAAGCGAACGCTCAGGTTGTAGAGGTGCTCGTCCCCCTCGTTCTCCAAGGTGACGCCGGCCTCCCAGGCGTCACCGCTGGGCTTCAGGGTCAGCTTGAGATCGACCACCGGGGCCGGATCCGCCTCGTACTCCAGCACGGCGGGGGTCACCGCCACGGCGGGCCGCTTGTCGGCCTCGACCTGGATGGTGACGTCGGAGGCCCGAGCCATCCGGCCGGCGGCGATGGTGAACTGGACCGTGCCCTCGCTGGTCTGCCCGGGGGCGAGACGGCCGATGGGCAGGACGCGGTCGCGCCAGGTGCCGTCGCCGCTGTCGAGCCGCACCACCACGCGGTGCAGCGGGGTGTCGCCGAGGTTCTTCACCTTGGCCCGGAGGCGGGTGCGCTCCCCGGCGATCTGGTTGGCCTCCGGGTAGAGCTCCACCTCGACGTCGGGCTTGTCACCCGCGACGTCCGCCGGGCTCCAGTCGATGTTCTTGGCGTCGAAGGTGTCGATGAGCGCGGCCTCTTCCTCGGCCCGCACCTGAACGCTCACGGTGTCCAGCGCGCTGAGCACGCTGCCGCGATCGGACTGGTTGGCCTCGGTGAGCACCCGAACGGCCAGCCCCTCCAGGGTGTCGCCACGGTCCACGGCCTCGGCGCCGGTCTTCCAGCCCGCGCGCTTGTCCACGAACAGGAGGGGGTCGTTGCCCTCGTCGCCGTTGATCTGGCGGACGCCGTTGTAGTCGAAGACCAGCTTGCCGACCTCGAGGTCGGGGGAGAGGCCGATGTCCCGGATGGAGAGGCCGCCGGGCAGCAGGTACTGGGCCACCGTCAGCTTGAGCCGGGCGCTGGGGCCGAGGGTGTAGACCTTCTGCACGGTCCCCTTGCCGTAGCTGCGGGTGCCGATGAGCACGGCCCGGTTCAGCTCGCGCAGCGCGCCGGCGACGATCTCCGAGCCGGAGGCCGTGCGGTGGTTCTGGAGGATGACGATGGGCACGTCCGGCTCGCGGCCGGTGTCCTGGGCCTTGATCTTGGAGACCAGCCCGCTGACGGGCTCGCCGTCCCAGCCCTCGGTGCGCAGCAGGGTGCCGGCGTGCAGGAACTGATCGGCGACCCGCGCCGACTGGATCATGGAGCCGCCGGTGTTGTCCCGCAGGTCCAGCACGAGGCCGTTCTCCAGCGCGCCGACCCGGGCCAGCTCGGCGAGGGCGATCTCCAGATTGGCGACGGTCTGCTCGGAGAAGTGGTCGATGGCGACGTAGCCGATGCCGCTCTCCAGCGGCCGCCAGCTCAGGTTGGGCAGCTTGATCTCATCGCGCACCAGCGTGAGGCTGAAGAGGATGGGCCCCTCCTCCGTGTCCCGCTCGACCTGGAGGTTGATCTCCGAGCCCTTGGGGCCGGTGATGCGATCGACCGCGTCGTCGACGGACATGCCCACGGTGGAGGTGTCGTCGATGCGGACGAGCCGGTCGCCGCTCTGCAGGCCGCCCTTGTAGGCGGGGGTCTCGGCGTAGATCTCCTTGATGAGCACTGCGTTATCGACCACGCCGATGCGCGCGCCGATGCCGGAGAGGGTGCCCTTCAGGCGCTTGTCGAAGCTCTTGAGCTTCTCGCCGTAGAGCACCCGGGAGTGCCGGTCCAGCGCGTCGGAGACGCCGCGAAGCAGCACCACCTGGAGATCCAGGTCGTCGTCCACGGGGGCGCCGGAGTTGCGGATGACGCTCTCCAGCGCGACGAGCCCGCCGTAGAGGGCCTCCCAGTCGCGGATCTTCACCTCGCCGAGGCGCTCACCGCTGCCGTGGTAGAGGGTCAGCCGTTCGTCCTCGACCTCGACCATGGCCCACTCGATGTCGGCCTCGATCTGAGCGGCGACGGCGGCGAGAACCTCGTTCATTTCGAGGGTGTCGCGCCAGAGATAGACGCTCTCGATGCGGTTCAGGGCGGAGCGGTAGAGGTCCGGTGGGGCCTCTGCCTGCACCGGCCATGCGAGGGCGGTGAGCGCCACTCCGAGGGAACAATAGCGAGCAAATCGATTGAAATTGAAAATCACGAAGTCAGGATACAGCCGAGCTACCAGTGGATCCATAGTCCTGAGCGGCTCACGAGCTTTTGACGTTTGGCGACATCCCCAAAGCCGACCAATAGACCGACCCATACCCGCAGGAGAAACGCATCAAACGTTGGCGCGCCATACGGTGTGTATTGACGGAAGGTGCGGGCTTGGAGAAGAGGAGATGGGGTGCGTCTCCGTTTGATGCGTTTCCCCTACCAATACCCGTCGCAGACTCACGGCGGCGAGGATTGGCCGTAGTAGTCGTTGCCCCAGCAATGGACAGCCCCCTTTGTTGAAAGGGCACAATTATGTTGAGTACCTGCCGCCAAGGCAGAAAATGTACCATCACTTTTTTCAGTAGTCACAATCATATTGGGATGGCCCCAACATTGTATCTGGCCGATTTCATTGATGCCACAGGTATGAACATAGCCTGAATCGATATCGACAAAGCCCCCATCAAGTGGAGTTGCTTGTTTATTATCATTTCCTCCCCAACAAAATACCTGGCCGGTACTTTGAATCCCACAGGAGTGGTAACCACCGGAACTTATACGAACAAAGCTATATTCTGGAGTTAACAATGGCTCTCCAGCATTGGTCCCCCAGCACTCGACTGTGCCATCAGCTTTCAAGGCACAAGCATGTGCATCTCCACAAGATACAGGGTCGCTCGTGCATGTTGCCCCTGAAGCCGTGGTGTGAACCTTCTATGCAGGAGGTTGTCATGGCGTATTCCAAGAAGTTCCGCATCTTAGCCATGAATGCATACATGTCCGGTACGCTG
>Ga0316204_10012243_pt1 | contig 10521 bp, 10 predicted proteins | sample 6monrhotite_MG_2_FD_205661 | JGI IMG/M metagenome (GOLD analysis project Ga0316204, IMG submission 205661) | Microbial mat bacterial communities from mineral coupon in-situ incubated in ocean water Damariscotta River, Maine, United States -... | ecosystem: Environmental > Aquatic > Marine >... | reverse complement strand
GCCTCTACAGCCATGCCTATTTCACAATTAGCAAGTAAACACACTATTTCACGTCAAGGAATAACGAAACACCTTAAAGTATTAAACGAAGCTGGTTTGATTTCTATTGAATCATCGGGACGTGAACGCTATTGCTCGGCAGATGCTGCTCCTCTTAAAGAGGTACAAAAGTGGCTCGGATTCTATCAACAATTTTGGGATGACCAGCTGGATCATCTGGGAACCTATCTGGAAAATAGCTAACTATTTAAATAAAATGGGTACTACAAAATATGCAATTGCAAATAGTAGACCTACCGAAATAAAGTTGAGGACAATTCCTATTCTTGCCATCTGGTCTACTCGTACATGACCACTTGCAAAGACAATTGCATTTGGTGGAGTTGCCATCGGTAACATAAATGCACAACTAGAAGCGAGTGTAACCGGCACCACCATTTGTAAGACAGGAACATCCATTCCAATCGCAATTCCAACAACTAGAGGAACCAATATGGTGACAAGTGCTACGTTGCTCATTAATTCGGTCATAAAAAGCATCAAGAAAATGAGCATGGCGGTTACGATCCAAATGCTCCAATCTTGCTGTGAAGCAATATAGTTTCCTATTAAATCAATAAATCCTGACTGAGCAAGACCTGATGCAAGTGCGAGCCCGCCACCAAATAAAACCAGTATCCCCCAAGGCAATTTGGAGGTATCCTTCCAATCTAATGGAAAGCCGCCTTTTTTAAAATCCAAAGGCACAATAAACATTAACAGTGCAGCAAGTATGCTGATGGTGGTATCGGTTAACGTAATTTCTGGAAATAAACCATTTAAATAGCTACGGAACATCCAAGAAATAGCAGTGAGTAGAAAAATAACCAACACCGTTTTTTCACCTCTATTCATTTTTCCTAGTTTACGCAACTCTTCTTGTATGATCACTCCAGAACCTCCAATAGTTCCTAGTCTATTTGGGAAAAAGACCTTCGTAATAAAAAAATAAGTTATTGCCAGCATAAGCACTGCAAAGGGTACACCCATTTTCATCCATTGAAAGAAACCAATATCAATTTGATAAGTTTCGTTTAAAAAGGCTAACATGACAGAATTAGGAGGAGTTCCAATTAAAGTCGACATTCCACCAATATTGGCAGAGAATGCAATTCCTAACATAATTGAGAGGGCAAAGTTGCGATCGTTCTTCGTAAATCCGTCTGCATCTTCCATAAGCAACTGTATCACAGAAACAGCAATTGGCAACATAACAACAGTACTCGCTGTATTCGAAATCCACATGCTCATTAAAGCGGTTGCGATCATAAATCCTAATACAATTCCGTTGGCTTTGGTGCCTGTAATTTTTAAGATAGAAAGTGCAATTCGTTTGTGTAATTGAACCTTTTCCAATGCCAAAGCGATTACAAATCCTCCAAAAAATAAATATACAATGGGATTGGCATAATTACTTGCGACACTCTTTATATCTCCTATTCCAAGCAGTGGAAAAATTGCCAATGGAATTAAAGCAGTTACCGAAATAGAAACCGCCTCGGTTATCCACCATACAATCATCCAAGCAGCCACTGCAATTACCTTATCGATTGCAGGTGATATTAATTCAAATGGAAGGGTCAATAACAGAATACAAAGAATTGGGCCTAGTATAAAACCTATTTTTTTCGAAAGAGGAAAGTGCTTCATCGGGATTAAAACTACAAAAAAAGCGTCGGACATAAAATCCGACGCTTAGGTCATAGGTTATTTGCTTGTTGCAAAAATTTCCTTCAACTGCTTTACCATGCCATCTTTTCCATTGACGGTAATTTCGCCAATCTTTTCGGCGATCTTTTCAACATATTCCATCTCCTTCAATTTATAAAGCATTTCATTGTCTTCCATCAATTTGGCCGTATTTAACAAGCTTCGGGTAGAAGCCGTTTCTTCACGTCTCGTGATTACATTAGCTTGTGCTTGCTTTTGAGCGATCAAGACTTGGTTCATGATGTCTTTCATATCTCCAGTCAAGATTACATCTCGCATACCACAGTTCAACACTTTTACGCCCAATTTAGTCGCGGCTATCTTTGTGTCTTCAAATACAGCGTTCGCAATCTCAGATTTGTTTTCCAACAATTCATCCAAGGTATAAGTGCCTACATAAGCTCGCAAGGCTAATTGCATTGCAACGTACATTTGCTTTTGATAATCCTTGTTTTCCAAAACTGCCTTTTCGATATCAATCACTTTGTATTGTACATCAAAATTGATTCGAACAGCTGCTTTATCTTTGGTCAACAATTCTTGTCCAGCAACTTCCATTTGCAATTGACGTAAGTCTACTTTGGCAATCTTAATAGTTGTATCATTTCTCCAGAAACGGTAAGTCCCACCGCTTAAGATTTTCACGAATGCATCATCCACTAACAAGACAGCTTTTTCATAAGCAGCTACTTCAAATACACGTACGTATTTCGACATATCGTATTTGTTCAAAACGGCCTTATCGATTTTCTCGGTAATGTAAATTTTGGTCAAATCTACTTTGGTGAACTCATAATCCACCAACCCTTTCCAATAAACATAGCGTCCTGCGGTTAAGGTTTGACTGTATTTTCCGTTCTTGTACACAACCATTAACTGGTTATCAAACACATCGATCACGTGTAACATTTCGGCCAATTTGGCATCGCGAAGCAACACCTCTAAAGCCACAACATTTGTGGTAAAAGAAAGCGCCATGTTATACTTAGCTACTTTCTCACCAAATTTCAACCAGTATACACCGGCTGTTACTACTCGCTTGTAATCTCCATTCTTGAAGACCAAGCCTACTTTTCCAGCATTAATTCTAACTCGTTTCATTTTTCAAGTTTGGATCCCGCAACTCGTACGGGACAGGTTAAACAATTATTAATCGATCGTATTTGTAACGGAATACCATCTTATCTTCGGGCGTTACCTGCCTTTGGCAGGTCGGGCTCTCGGTGTTACTCGGTAACTTACCTCCATCCCTAACGCAATATCTAAAAACAAACCCCACAAGATCTATCATCGACCTAACACGGAATTTTTGACACTAATGAACATTCAACAACAAGTGTAATGAGCAATATCCAAGAGAAGAAAATTGCAATAACAAAGTTCTTGTCAAACACATTGATTTCACCGCAGTTACTGTATCCAGCTTCCTACTTTCAAAAATTCAAAGTACCTAATCAACTTGTTGATATCGCCTTAGCCATATCAACCAATAAACCTTGTACGGTTCTAGTGGCCACATTTAACAGCGTGACGGACTGTCGATCATTTTTATAAGTGATCAGCTTTGGTGGTGATTATCATATCACATCCTACATCCTGAGTGTAGTGCTCTACCACTGAGCTACATTAGTCCTGCACTAATGACCGGATTCGAACCGGTGCTAATTAACCTATTGTTCTAACCAGACTGAACTATCCGTTTACACGGAGTGGGAATCGAACCCACGACCCATAGGGAGACTATTACTTTGGTGAACAGTCAAACCTTCAAGTCAAGTTGGATATACAACCGCCATGTCTCTCGACAACGATGTATACAATGGTGCTATACCGAAACACACAACAAGACTCGCTTGATGTGAAACAGAGTGGAATCGAACCACTATTTTCCCGTTTTCAGCGGGACGCCTTGACCACCTTGGCTACTATTTCTTTGTCTACGCAGTAGGACTCGAACCTACACCTCAAGAGTCAAAGTCTTGAATGCTACCATTACACTATGCGTCGTAATGCAGGTCTAATAGGATTCGAACCCATACCACTTGGTTCGAAGCCAAGCATGCTATCCATTACACTATAGACCTATTTTCAGAATAAAAAAGCACTTTACACCTTACTATTTATTCTAAATTGAACCCCTTACCAGATTCGAACTGGCACTTTCAGCTTACTGAACAGATTGGCTCTAAATGCGCTTCCCTACTCTCGATCCTGTCCATTTCGGTGCTTCTGCAAATTCTATTCATTAACGAGCGAGTCATCAACGACTTCTTCCAATCTTACACGGCGCAACTCAAAAGTCTTTTACCGCAGCACTTCCCTTTATGCTAAAGGGGCAATTTGCAGTACCGATGGGACTCGAACCCATACCCGCTCGGGAGACAACCGAGTGCTCTAGCCTTTGAGCTACGATACTAAGTGAGAATGACAGGATTTGAACCTATTCAGCTCTTGCAACAGATTTTAACTCATTTGCAATCTGTTGTCTTAACCTTTCAATCACCTTGTCTTAAACCGCCCCTTATTTTTTGTTGGAGCGGTTCTTTTTTACTCCTTTCTTTTTAGACTTTTTCTTCTTTTTTTTCTTTTTGTTCTTGCTTGATATCTTGTTCTTGACACGTGTTATTTCGTCATTAACGAAATTCACAAATCGTGTATTTCCACCTTTTTTTCGCGCCAATTTATAGGCCGCCAAAGAAGGTTTTAACAAGTTTCTACGTTCCATTAATTGCCCTTGTAACAATCGGAGCACTGCTTTATCGGTAGCTTTCACGGTAAGTGCAAACTCCAATAGTTTTTGAGCCGCTTCATAGTCTTCGTTATTGATAAGCACATACAAATAATCTGGATATACCTTGGGCATATCGATTTTGATTCCCAAAACGGCTTCAAAGCATTCTTTTGCTGCTTCATAGTCGTATAATTGGAATGCATAGACTTGCGCCTTCAAATACAAAGCCTCTGTACTTTCTGGATGGTAAGACAAAGCATAGTTTAATGCCTCCATCGTTTCTTCCAGATTATATGGATACGCGTCCAAGGCTTTGAACAAATAATTATTGTGTGTATTTGTTCCCATATTCGGTTTATTTAATAATTATCTTTTAGAGCTTTTCTAAAAGTATTTCCTGTACCGAATCGGAAACTAAAGATGCGCTATGGCATAAAAAAAATCCGAAACGGTTCTAATTGCTTCGGATTTTTCATAGAAGATTGTTTTATCTATTTATAATCACGAAGCCATTGATTTAGTACACTTACACATGCACTTTCTTTCTGAGTATACGAGGTACGTATCATGACTTTATGTTTTAAATTATTTTTAATGTTCACATCTGATTGCGTTCAAATGCGGTGCAAAGATGCAATGATATTTTTAAATTCCAAATAAATTTTAAACTTTATTTTATTGATTATCAGTTGTTTATGTGAAAAAAAGACAATAGACACCCTGTCCGAATTCTTCGGAAACTTGGCCATTTTTATAATTGATATAGTGTCAATAAGTTACGGTCCAACTAGTGCGCCTTGTATGTCTTAAAATTTATACTGTGTCATTCAAAAAAAATCAAAAAAAAACGTCCGAAAAATATCGGACGTTCTATAAACATATATTAAATAGGATTTCTATTCTAAAAATGTGTACATAACATCCTGTGTTCGTTTCCAGATTGCTTCTGAAAAACGATCATAACAAAGACTTTTTAGTCCTATAGGATTTATATGTACTTGCGTTTTGTTCATTAGGCTGCAAATATGCATTATTTTTTTTAGTTGTCACTAACTTTTTTAATTTCTTGATACATAGGCAGTTCGTTTCTTTCTATTGATTGCAAGAATATATTAGCCAATTGACGTACCTCTGCAGCAAAATCTCCAAAGTGCTTAACTCGTGCGTTTATGGAAGCATCAAGAACCAAGTTATAGTTCGGAAAGATTACTAAGAAGTTCATCGACCCTTTGCTTACGCCTCCGTGGTGAACCATCCAATAAGGGGTTTTCCCGTCTCCCAAAAATTGATTTTCATAAGTTAACCATGATCGAAATCCCAGGGCGTATTCTTGCTCATTGATGGAGCCGTCATTCAGTTTTTGAGGAGTCCAAAATTTCTTCAGTGTCGATTTACTTACAAATGTAGAATCGTTTAACAAAGCATTTCCCATTTTCACCATATCTGTTGGAGTTCCAATAAAGCCTCCACCAGCCCATTTATAACTTAAATTAATATCATATACGCGTTCAAAAATTCTGTATTCTCTGTAGTAGGATTGCTCCATTTGGTAGAAGGTTGCAAAATGTTCACTTTTTGGCTTCGCGTGATCTGCATAGGTGCTCGTCATTCCAAGCGGATGAAACACCTTTTCATCCATATATGAAAGAAATGGTTGAGAGGCTGCTTGTTCAAGAACCACACTTGCCAAATTGATATCGAAGGTAGAATAGGCAAAAGAAGTCCCCGGTTCGTAGAGTAGTTTATATCTATCGAATACTTTTAAACCTTCAGAAGCACTTTTAAATTCATAGCAATTGCACAAGGTATATTTTCCGGATGCAACCCCAAAATCGGTATAATTGCCTACGCCTGCCGTATGACTCAGTAACTGACGCATGCTAAAATCCCATCTCTTTTTAGTCCAATTAACAATCGTATCACCAATGATAGTTTCGAGGTTCAACTTTCCAGCATCAACGAGCTTCGCCACTCCTGTAGCAGTAATAGACTTGGACGTGCTGCCCAATCGATATTGAGTTTTTGGAGTCGCGGGCGTTTCAGATTCAATATCTTGATAACCTTCAGATGCGGACCAAACCACCGCACCTTCATGCCCAACAGCTACCGAAAACGAAGGCACTTCCAATCTTTGAATTACACCTTTTAGGTGTTCTTTTGCAATCGTTATTTCATTCGCATAAGCTGTATCCTCAATTCCATAAGTAATAGGGGCTTTCTCGGGATCGGGAAAAGAGTCCCACGTAGAAAAATAATATATATTCCAAACCACTAGCAAGATGAATAGAGAAAGCATAGTTCGCCAAAAACGTCGACCAATTTTATTGAGTTTAAATTTTTTCATGCTGCAAAGATGAATTACAAATCAATTGGTTTTAAAGAAAATCGACCAAGGAGCCTTTACCGTAGAGGAAAAATATTTTACCGTCAACTAAAAAGTTCATCTTTACATATGCTAGTTTTGTCATTCGTTATGTGAAATTGGACGACAAAACGATGAACGTATGTATTGTTTCTCTAATTTAGACCTATAAATTAGCATTGGTGTTTCGTAAAAAAATTGTTCAAAACCATCTCCTCTTTTGGCTCGTTCTGTTAGGCAGTTTTGCCCTTATACAGTTTTTTAAAGATGGTAACAGTGTTCCTTTCTACAGAATTTTCTTTGAAAACTTGAAGCGACTCCCAGCAATGATGTTAAGTACCTATGTATTTAATTATGTTTTGCTTCCTCGTTTCTATAATGAAAAGAGGTGGGTGTTGTTTTGGAGTACAACCATACTTCTATTCTATTTTTCCACGGCGTTGGATCGGTTTATCAATATATACATCTTCGAAACACTTTTTAGGGAGGGGGACTTTACCAAGGAGTCCATTTTTGAAATTTTAGCCGATTGGACGTTTTTGCTAACGGGTTACTTTGCACCTATCGCCTTGGCAACATTTACACTTACGTTTTCGAATGTAATTGATAAAAAAAATGAAATGGAAAAAAGGATGGTCACTTTGGAGCGTGACAAGAATCGAATACAGTTAAACGCATTGAAATCTCAAATTCATCCACATTTCTTGTTCAACACGCTCAATAATCTTTATGCACTTACACTTCAAAAGTCGGATAAGGCGCCAGAAACTGTTGCGACACTTTCGGAAATGCTAGATTATATGTTGTATCAATGTGATGCGGTTGTGGTTCCTCTTGAAAAAGAAATCGTTCTATTAAAAAATTACATCAAACTAGAACAACTTCGTTACGGAGAAGAGGTAGTGGTTAAATTTGATGTTGAAGAAAAAATCTCGTCTTTAAAAATCGCTCCTTTTATTTTGCTGTCTATATTAGAAAATGCCTTTAAACATGGTGTTAGTGGGGTTGTACAAAATCCGCAAATTAACGTCCACCTGGGCTACGATAATTTGCAACTACATTTTGAGGTTAAAAATACATTTAACGAAATAGAGTCTGAAGATTTTGACCAGTACAGAAAAGGCATTGGGGTGTCCAACATCACGAAACAATTAGAACTACTTTATCCCGATTATTCTTACGAAGTCCACAAAGAAAATGGCTGGTATTGTGTAGCTTTACGAATAAATACAGCCCAAGCTTATGATTAATTGCATAGTAATTGATGACGAGCCGCTAGCGCGTTCGCTTTTGGAAGGATATATTAAGGAGGTGTCATTTCTAGTGCATAAGGGTTCGTTTAAAAATGCCATTTTAGCGAATGACTTTCTCCTAGAAAATCAAGTGGATTTACTCTTTTTAGACATTCAAATGCCAATGCTAACGGGAATAGACTTTCTCAAGTCTCTTAAAGATCCACCGAAAGTTATTTTTACCACCGCCTATAGAAATTATGCAGTAGAAAGTTATGAATTTAGGGTTCTTGATTATTTATTGAAGCCAATAACATTTTCTCGTTTTTTCAAAGCAGTAAGTCCACTACAGCAATCAATTTCAAACGATATCATTAAAACTTCAACTAGCAAGGCGTTTATTTTTGTCCAAAGTAATAAGAAACATATTAAGCTGTTTTTAGATGATATTACCTATGCCGAGAGTATGAAAGACTATTTGAAGATTCATACCACGTCCCAGTCTGTATTAATTAAAGAACGAATTAGCGCTTTTGCCGAGCAGCTCCCAAATGCACAGTTTATTAGAATACATCGTTCGTATATCGTAAATCTGGATCATGTGACGGCATACACCCAGCAAGATGTCGAAATTGGAAACATTGAAATTCCAATAGGAGGAAATTACAAATCTCTCTTTCTACAAAAATGGGAACGTAAATCTTAATCTTAGCATGATTTGTGAAACTGATCCTGGCGTATTTTTACGGCTCTAACCGAGTAGATTATCAAAGCTCCCAGACCGAAGAGGGCGCAAGCAATTCCGCCTATTGATATATAAATAGCACCGCCAAAAGCTTTGCCAATGCTTTGAAATAATCCTGCTAGCAATCCAGAGATCACAAAACAAGCCACAGATAAATACAATGCGATCATTACATTGCTTAAAATTTTTAACTGGCTTAATTTAGGGTTCAGCAACTCTTCACGATTTGCCTCCTTATCTAGTAAATTCTTTATTTCGCTACTTAGGGCCACGAGTAAATTGGATGTTGATAAAAGTAGCAATCCAATCGCTGGGACAATAGTAATAGGTACGTACCAATTTTCCATAAAATTAAAGGTGTATTTAGGAAGAACATTTCCATAAAGATAGTTCCTTTTAAAAATTTGTAAGCATTTTATAAAAACACGACATAATTTGTATGCAAAAAACAGTTACCGAATTTTCTACCAACGCTACGCTAACCATTGGCGATGAATCCCTTCTAGGTAAGTATGTAAATCCTCAACAAGCTGGGTTGTATACTTTTATTTGGTCTCAAGGGAAAACTTTGGAATTGATTATTGACGGTCTACCAACTATGGTAGCACCCAATAGTATTGTTTCACTTACGCCCGTGCAGCACCTTCAGGTATTAGAAGCAGAAGATGTTATTGTATATCAGTTTAATCGTGAGTTTTACTGTATTAAAGACCACGACAAACAAGTAGGTTGTGCTGGTATATTATTTTTTGGGAACAACCACATTCCAATTATCGAGTTAGATGAAATTGAACAAATAAAGTTTGATCAATTGCATCATGTATTTCTGGATGAGATGGAAACTCAAGACACCATTCAAGCCGAAATGCTTCGAATGTTATTGGCTCGATTTATTATCAAGACCACGAGATTGTTGAAACAATCTCAACCATCAGAAAACGCTTCCGAGGGTACCTCAGAAACTTTTCGCAAGTATAATATTTTGGTAGAGGCTCATTTTAAGGAAGCTCACAATGTTTCTTTTTATGCAGACAAATTGTATAAGTCACCTAAAACGCTATCCAATTCGTTTAAGAAATTAAATAAAAGTCCGCTACGCATTATACATGATCGCTTGATTCTTGAAACAAAGCGACAATTGCGTTATACCGAAAAAACCACCAAAGAAATTGCTTATGAGATCGGCTTTGAAGATCCATCACATTTAAGCAGGTTATTTAAGAAGGTAACAGGACTTTCTCCCACACAATTTAAAGGAGAAAGTACACTCGTTTAATATTTCTTTTTCTTCGTTAAAGATTGCTGGGAATTTTAGACATGCAAATGGGAAGATTATTCATTTCTAGGCGTTTGCATTCATCGCATCTTTGTACTGTAATTAAAAAGTAACAAAAGATGAATCAAAAACCAATATTCAGTTTAAGTAATTTAACCACTGCTTTAAATAGAACCTTTAAACGTGGCCAACGAGTATTAAAAACTATTTCTCCCAAAACACATTGCGAGCAGAAATCAATTCACGATTACTATTGTGATGCCGAAAAACCATTTATCAATTTTTAGATAAAAATTGCTTAAGGAATAATCGACATGTATACAGGAAAAATATTCATAGTCTAGCCTTTCTTTTCACCCGAAATTTGTCCTATCAATAATAACAAACTATCTCCGGATAGAATAAAAATAAAACTTTGAAAATATG
>Ga0316204_10012242_pt1 | contig 10521 bp, 9 predicted proteins | sample 6monrhotite_MG_2_FD_205661 | JGI IMG/M metagenome (GOLD analysis project Ga0316204, IMG submission 205661) | Microbial mat bacterial communities from mineral coupon in-situ incubated in ocean water Damariscotta River, Maine, United States -... | ecosystem: Environmental > Aquatic > Marine >... | reverse complement strand
GTACAGGCACAGCAACGAGCTGATCTTCAATAATTTCTGATGATTTTTCTTGGTCGGGCATCTCAAAGAATCCTCTGTTATATCGCCAAACTGATGGAGGCTATTTTAAAGATCATTTGACCTAGAATGGAGACAGACTCTTTTCAAATCAACCCTTAAGTGAAAATTTAACTCTCAGCAGAAGCTGTACGACGACGATCATCACCACCGTCATGAACCAATAGCGGTGCAGATTTACCGTCAACCACATCAGCATCAATCACAACCTTTGAGACATCTTCAGCCGATGGAAGATCATACATAACGTCTAATAAAATATTTTCCATTATCGAACGTAAACCGCGCGCACCCGTTTTACGCTCCATACCTTTTTTCGCAACGGCGTGTAACGCCTCGTCAAGAAACTCCAACTCACACCCTTCCATTTCAAAAAGGCGGCTATATTGCTTAACTAATGCGTTTCTTGGCTCAGTCAAAATTTGCACAAAAGCATCTTCATCTAGCTGTTCAAGTGTTGCAATAACGGGTAGACGACCAACAAACTCTGGAATGAGACCAAAACGAACTAGATCATCTGGCTCAATATCGGACAAAGTCTCGCCCAGAGCCTTGCGCTCACTCTTGGCCTTTACTTGAGCAGAGAAGCCGATTCCTGACTTTTCAGAGCGCTCACGTATCACCTTCTCAACGCCATCAAAAGCGCCTCCACAGATAAACAAAATATTAGCCGTGTTTACCTGTAAAAATTCTTGTTGCGGATGTTTACGGCCACCCTGAGGCGGCACAGACGCAACCGTTCCCTCAATGAGTTTTAGCAGTGCTTGTTGGACGCCTTCACCTGACACATCACGCGTGATGGATGGATTATCTGATTTACGTGAAATCTTATCGATCTCATCCAGATAAACGATACCTGTTTGCGCACGCTCTACATCGTAGTCACACTTTTGCAGTAATTTTTGTATAATATTTTCAACATCTTCACCAACATAACCTGCCTCAGTCAATGAAGTTGCATCTGCAATAGTGAATGGGACGTTTAGAAGACGCGCCAGCGTTTCCGCTAGCAATGTTTTACCGCTGCCAGTAGGTCCAATTAATAAAATATTGCTTTTTGAGAGCTCGACATCATCTTTTTTAGCCGAACTCCTAAGTCGCTTATAGTGGTTGTAAACAGCAACAGCCAATACTTTCTTGGCGCTAGATTGCCCAATCACATATTCGTCTAATCGCTTATTTATTTCATGGGGTGTTGGTAGGTGATCGTTATCACTGTCATTACTTTGCTCATCGATCTCCTCGCGGATGATCTCATTGCACAACTCAACGCATTCATCGCACACATAGACTGATGGCCCCGCAATCAGCTTACGCACTTCATGTTGACTTTTTCCGCAAAAAGAGCAATAGAGCAGCTTTTCACTATCACCACTGTTCTGTTTATCGTCACTCATTACTCAACCCCATGAGACTTGCCAATTTATTAGCGGAAGATTCAAAAAAAATCTTAGCTGGAAATCGACAATTGGTAAAATTTAGCTATAGCGGATAACACGCCGTTTTGATTACTCAGGTTTAGCTTCGCGCTTATCAAGCACTTCATCAATCAAGCCATATTCCTTAGCCTCATACGAACTCATAAAGTTATCACGATCAGTATCGTTTTCTATCGTATCGAGTGGCTGTTTAGTATGCCCAGCTAGAACCTTGTTTAGGCGTTCGCGAATTTGTAAAATTTCGCGTGCATGGATTTCTATATCGGAGGCCTGCCCCTGAAACCCACCCAGTGGCTGATGAATCATTACACGAGAGTGTGGCAGCGCATAGCGCTTACCTTCCGCACCACCAGCAAGCAATAAAGCACCCATGCTGGCCGCCTGGCCAATACACATGGTGCTTACATCACATTTAATAAATTGCATTGTGTCGTAAATAGACATCCCTGCCGTAACTGAACCACCAGGAGAGTTGATATAAAGATGAATATCTTTATCCGGGTTTTCTGACTCCAAGAATAACAGCTGGGCAACAATCAAGTTAGCCATGTGATCTTCAACTGGACCGACCATGAAAATCACACGCTCTTTCAAGAGACGAGAATATATATCGTAGGCCCGTTCGCCTCGAGCGCTTTGCTCGACCACCATCGGTACTAGGCTATTTTGAATATCCTGAATGCTACCACCACTATTAGAGCCAAACATTTATACACCCTTTGTAAGTAAATTAGACTTTAACCACCTCTTCAAAAGTCGACTGTACCTCATTTACCTTAGCTGCATCCAGTACAAAGTCTACAATCATGTCTTCGAGTACAATACCTTCGACTTCTGAAAGTCGCTCATTGTCGCCATAATACCAGTCAATAACCTGTTGTGGGTCATCATAAGTAGAAGCCATTTTCTCCACTTCAGCACGCAGACGCTCTGCTGGAACAGAAAGTGAATTTGCCTTAACAATTTCAGAGAAAAGCAGGCCTGTTGCAACACGTTTTCCAGAGGCTTCTGAGATCATATTGCGCTGCTCAGGTGTCACTTGATCTGCAGACTGATTATTCCGCTTGAGTGACGCCTCAACATCTTGCTCAACCATTGCTTTAGGCACATCAACGCTATTATTTTTCAACAATTGCTCTGACACCTGGCGCTTAATTTTAGCGCGCAAAGCATTATCAAGCTCAAGCTGCATACTTTGTTGAATTTGTTCTCTCAGGGCATCGACGCCACCCTCTTCTACGCCTAGAGCCGCAATAAAGTCATCATCAAGCTCTGGCAACACTGATTCTTCAACGACATCTGCAGTGACGGCAAACTGAACAGCCTTACCCGCCAACTCTTTCGCATGGTATTCTTGCGGAAATGACAAATCAAGGGTCCGTTCCTCAGCTGCTTTGATGCCAACAAGCTGATCTTCAAAACCAGAAATCATTCGACCTGAGCCTAATTCAACTGGCATTTTCTCACCAGCCCCACCAGGAAACTCTTCGCCATCAATGGTTCCTTTAAAATCGATGACAACACGGTCACCAGTAGCTGCAGAGCGATCAACAGTTTGCCATGTAGCACGCTGCTTTCGAACTTTATCTACCATTTTATTTACATCATCAGTTGATATTTCAGCCACAGATTTTTCAATTTCAAGGGCGTCCATTGGCGCAAGGCTCAACTCTGGATAAACCTCAAATACAGCCTCGTAGGAAAAGCCATTACCTTCATTCATTGGCTGCGGCTCTATCGCAGGTGCACCCACTGGCTGCAGCTGCTCCTTTTCAATCGCCTCATAAAAGGTATTTTGAATTACTTCGCCGATTACTTCCTGCAGAACCTGCCCCTGATAGCGTTTCTTTACAACACTAAAAGGCACCTTTCCAACACGAAAACCATCCATGCGTGCAGTACGCGCGATAGACTTCAGTCGGGTCTCTACCTCATTGTTGATACGCTCCTCAGGAACCTCAACCTTCATGCGACGCTCAAGAGCCGAAGTTGTTTCTACCGAAACCTGCATAAGATACTCCTCACGAGAAATTCATTGCTACAACGTAAAAAGAGCTCATAAAGAGCTCTCTTACTATTAAATATGGTGCGAAAGGAGAGACTCGAACTCTCACAGGTTGCCCCACTGGAACCTAAATCCAGCGCGTCTACCAATTCCGCCACTTTCGCTTTTTATTAAACTCTAAATCACATAGGTAATCGTGTAGTTGTAATTAAACAATCAGCAACTCACCCTACATACAAATAGAGAAACTGTTACTCAGTCTTCCTAAGCCGTAAAACCAATGCTTAAGTAAACCAATCATCCAATTTATGGTGGTGGATTAAACCATAGCACCACCCAAACTGGCAAGTACTTTCTCAACTTATGCTTTATAAATCACTATTCTACCGAGCAAGAGGCTCAATCATAACCCCCTACTGCCCAGAGACAGGCAACCCCTAAAGTGCCGTCATACAAAGCGCCATCAAACCAGCTGGAAATATCCCCAGAGCCAATACCGCTAACGAATTAAGACTCAGGACCAGCTTCACATCCGTCGTTGCAGTAATAGGCTGGTCATCTTCAGCCTTATCGAAATACATCACTTTAATCACACGTAAATAGTAGAAGGCACCGACAACAGAAAATATAACTGCAATAATTGCCACCCAGACAAAACCTGAATTCACAACCGCTTCAAGCACTGCTAACTTAGCATAAAAACCAAGCGTAGGAGGTACGCCCGCCATCGAGAACATTAAGATCATCATCATGAATGCAAACCAAGGGCTACGATCATTCAACCCTTTAAAATCATCAATACGATCTGCCTCAAAGCCTTTTCGGCTCAGCAGAATAATCATGCCAAAACCGCCAAGACCCATTATCGCGTAAGCAATCACATAGAACATTGCCGCTGAATAACCGTATGTCTCTCCAACCATCACGCCAAGGAGGATAAAGCCCACGTGTGAAATTGTTGAATAGGCAAGCATGCGCTTAATATTGCCTTGGGCGATAGCTATGATATTACCTATCGCCATAGAGAGAATTGCCAAAATAATCAGCATATCCTGCCACTGCACATGCAGACCTTGCAGACCCTCAACTAGCAGTCGCATGACCATCGCAAAGGCCGCAATTTTGGGTGCGGTACCAATAAAGAGTGTCACGGGTGTCGGCGCACCATGATAAACATCAGGGATCCACATGTGGAATGGAACCGCACCCAACTTAAATGCCAAACCGATAATTATAAAGACGAGACCAAAAGTCAGCACGATATTATTATGGTCAGCTTCCATTACTTTCTCGCCAACAATAGCGATATCCAATGAGCCAGTCATACCATAAATTATGGACATACCGTACAAAAGCAAACCTGAAGCAAGCGCGCCCAAAATAAAGTATTTCATCGCCGCTTCTGTTGAAACTTCAGAATCGCGATTCAGGGCCACCATTGCATAGAGACAGAGTGACAACAACTCAAGACCGAGGTATATAGTCAAAAAACTATGAGCAGAGACCATAATCATCATACCAAGCACTGCAAATAGTGTTAGTACGTAAAACTCACCCTTAAATAGATTACGCTGCAACAGGTAATCTCGGGAATAAATCATAACCCCAGCTGTGGTTAAGTAAATAAAGACTTTCAATAAATCTGACATTGGATCAGCAACATATGTGCCACTGAAGGTATAGACTGCCTCACCGCTGTGCAAAGTAATTGTCAGCACAGCCGCTATCGCTAAAGTCGCGAGTGACAATAAAAACGTCAAAATGCGACCTTTGTCTGTGACAAACAGATCCAGCAGCAGGATGACACACGCCATTGAGAGAACAAATATCTCTGGAATCGCTGGAACAAAATTTGGCATTTCAAAATTCATACGCTGTTACTCAATCTTCTTATAGTTTAGAGCTGCTGATTTGTTGAATCAGGTTATCCACCGTTGGGTGCATCACCTCAAGCAATGGGGCGGGCCATACACCGAGTACTAATACTGCAATGGCGAGTGTTGCAAGTATGAAGAATTCACGTTTATTGAGATCTTCTAACTTTTCAACTCCCTCGTTCGTGACCTCACCGAAGATGACACGCTTGATCATCCACAGTGTGTAGGCAGCACCAATTATCAGGGTGCTTGCGGCAAGGAATGCAATCCAGAAGTTCGCCTTAAAGGCGGCAAGGATAACCATAAACTCACCAACAAAGCCTGAGGTACCGGGCAGCCCAGCATTGGCCATGGCAAACAGCACTGCAAAAGCAGCAAACCACGGCATTTTACTTGCCACACCACCATACGCACTGATTTCACGGCTATGCATTCGGTCATACAGGACGCCAATGCAGAGGAACATAGCACCTGAAACAAAGCCATGGGAAATCATCTGAACCATAGCGCCTTCAAGGCCCATAGCGGCGCCAGACATGCTGCCAGTATTTTCATAAATAACAAATGGGATGAAAAAGCCGAGTGTCACAAAACCCATATGTGAGATCGATGAATAAGCCACCAGCTTTTTCATATCAGATTGAGCCAGAGCAACAAAGCCAATGTATACAATAGCAATCAAGGACAATGTAATCACAAACCAAGCAAGCTCAGCGCTTGCATCAGGCGTAATTGGTAAGCTAAAGCGAAGGAAGCCATAAGTACCAAGCTTCAACATAATCGCCGCTAGGATTACAGAGCCACCAGTAGGTGCTTCAACGTGCGCATCGGGCAACCATGTGTGTACTGGCCACATCGGAACTTTGACGGCGAACGCGATTAAAAAAGCCAAAAAGATCCATGTCTGCGCAGCCGCGCCTAACGGCAGCTGATGCATATCAAGTATGCTGAAGCTACCTGACTGTATGTACATATAGATCAGCGCGACCAGCATAAAGACCGAACCGAAAAAGGTGTATAAAAAGAATTTAATCGTCGCGTAGACGCGGCGAGGGCCACCCCAAATGCCAATAACAATGAACATTGGTATCAACAAAGCTTCCCAAAAAACATAGAACAGAATTGAGTCTAACGCTGCGAATACACCATTCATGAAGCCCATCATGATCAGGAAAGAAGCCATGTAGAGCGCAGCTTTATGCTTAATCACTTCCCATCCAGCCAAAACAACCAAGACGGTTGAAAATGTGGTGAGAATAATCAACGGCATAGAAATGCCGTCTACACCAAGATGGTAGAACACATTAAAGGCAGGAATCCAGGCAGTCTTTTCAACAAACTGCATCTCAGGTGTCGTAACATCAAAGCCCGTGTAGAGCATTAGTGATAGCAGAAACGTTACAACCGAGACGACAAGTGCTAAGACCCGCGCTAATGGTGCTTTTTCGTCTGAATTACAAGCAAGTACTAACAAGGCCCCAAGAATCGGCACCCAGATAACCAGACTGAGTAATGGCAAATCTGACATTTAAATCATAACCTTTTTTATTATTCGATTACCCGAGCAGAATCCAGCTCAGCAGTAGCAACAAACCAATAATCATTGCAAAAGCGTAGTGGTAGAGGTAGCCCGTCTGGACGTGGCGTATCTTAGTTGAAACCCAGCCAATAGCATTAGCAGTACCATTAACCATTGCCCCATCAATGATAGTCTCATCGCCCACTTTCCAGAAAAAACGCCCAAGCATTCTCGACCCACCTGCAAAGAAAGCCTCGTTAAACTTATCAAAACCATAATTGTTTTCAAGAATAGTATTGATCGGCTTAAAGGTTTTTTGTATTTTCGCTGGAATATCACGACGTTTCATATAGAAGAACCATGCCACAGCAACACCAGCAGCAGCCAAGTATATCGCGGGTCCCGCAAAGGCATGAGCAACAAAGCCCATAATACCTGTATAAGACTCACCCACGATGGCTAAGGTATCGTTCTCAGCTGAAACATGAATCGCATTCCCGAAAAAATCACCAAAGAGCATTGGCTCAATGAAATAGGCACCCGCCAATACAGAGGGGACCGCCAGTGCTATCAACGGTATAGTCACTACCTTTGGCGATTCATGCAAATGCTCTTTTGTGTGTTTGTCCATTCGCTCTTCCCCATGAAAAACCAAGAAGAACATGCGGAAGCTATAAAATGCAGTAACAAACACACCCAGAACAATACAAGCGTAAGCAAAGCCAGAACCTGCAATTTCAGAATGTCGAACAGCTTCGATAATAGCATCCTTAGAGAAAAACCCTGAGAAGAAAGGAAATCCAATCAACGCTAATGAGCCAATAAGCATGGTCCAGTAAGTTATTGGCATGTATTTCTTCAGCCCACCCATTTTACGAATGTCTTGCTCGTGGTGCATAGCGATGATAACCGAACCCGCAGCCAAGAAGAGTAGAGCTTTAAAGAACGCATGGGTCATCAAATGAAAGACACCCGCCGCATATGCTGAAGCACCAAGTGCAACGGTCATATATCCCAACTGTGAAAGTGTAGAATAGGCTATAACCCGTTTAATATCATTTTGAATAATGCCGAGAAAACCCATAAACAACGCAGTGATAGCTCCAATAACAATTACAACGCTTAAGGCCGTTGTAGACAACTCGTACATAGGTGACATACGCGCCACCATGAAGATACCAGCCGTAACCATTGTTGCTGCGTGGATCAATGCGGAAATTGGCGTCGGGCCTTCCATCGAGTCCGGTAGCCAGACATGTAAAGGAACTTGAGCAGACTTACCCATCGCGCCAATGAACAGAAGGATACAAATGACCGTCATTAGGGACCAATCAAGGCCAGGAATGATTTGAATACTCAAGTCAGTCATCATCGGCGCAGCATCGAAGACCTCTGCATAATCTAAGCTATTGAAGTACATCAATACAGCGGCAATACCTAGCAAGAAGCCAAAGTCACCTACGCGATTAACCAAGAACGCTTTCAAGTTTGCATATATAGCTGTCTCTTTCTTGTACCAGAAACCGATAAGCAGGTATGAAACAAGACCAACCGCTTCCCAGCCAAAGAACAGCTGCATAAAGTTGTTAGCCATTACCAAGGTTAACATCGAGAACGTGAACAGGGAGATATAGCTAAAGAAGCGCTGATAACCTGGGTCATCCTTCATATAGCCGATGGTGTAGATATGGACCATGAATGAAACAAAGGTCACCACTACCATCATCATTGCAGTTAGCTCGTCAATCAGAAAGCCAATCTCGAATTTAATTCCGTCACTGATCAACCATGTATAGACGGAGGCATTATAACTTGCTGCTCCATCGATAATGATATGTTTAAAAACAACCAGAGAGAGGACAAAAGAGATTGCCACACCAATATTAGTTACCCAATGGGCACCTGAGCGGCCAATTTGCTTGCCAAACAACCCCGCAATCACGGCGCCGAACAATGGTGCCAATACAATAGTGAGATAAACGTTATGCATAGAATCCGTCATCGTTATCCCTTCAAAGAATCAAGGTTGTCAACATTAATAGTACGCTTATTACGAAACAGGACTACCAAAATGGCTAAGCCAATAGCCGCTTCAGCCGCTGCCACCGTCAGGATAAAGAATACAAACACCTGACCTGCCAAGTCATCCAAGTAATAAGAGAAGGCCACAAAATTAATATTAACGGCCAGTAGCATAAGCTCGATTGCCATTAATAGGATAATAATGTTTTTTCTATTGATGAAGATACCCGCCATACTTATGCAGAACAAAATGGCGCCCAAAATAAGATAATGGGACAACGTAATCATGACTGTACCTCGTCTTTTTGTTCTGAAGGCATTTTAACCATCCGTACACGGTCATCACGACGAACCTTCACCTGCTCCGCAACATCCTGAGTTTTAACCTCTGGGCGTTTTCGTAATGTTAGAGTAATTGCCGCAATTATCGCTACGACCAAAATAACGGCTGCAATCTCAAATGGATATACATAAACGGTATAGAGCACTCGTCCCAATTCTTTGGTGTTACTGTAGTCAGAGCCATGTCGATCAGGCGAGGCAAACTGCTCAAGACCAAAGTTCTCTGGCCCCAGAATCATTGCCATTTGCACTAAGATAATCACACCAACGGCGACACCTATGGGCAGAAATTTGATAAAGCCCTCTTTCAGCGGTGCCAAGTTAATATCTAGCATCATGACAACAAATAGGAACAACACCATTACGGCGCCGACATACACAAGCACCAAGGTTATCGCTAAAAACTCTGCCTCTAACAACAGCCACACACCTGCACAGGCGAAGAATGCCAAGACTAAAAACAAGGTTGCATAAATCGGGTTACGAACGGTTATCACAGCAAGGGCGGACCCTACCAAAATAATCGAAAAAATATAAAAGATGATCAGTTCAAAAGCCATTTTATTACGCCGTTTGGTTAATTAGCGATACTTCGCATCAAGAGCACGATCGCTTGCGATTTGCTCTTCAAACTTGTCACCGACTGCTAAAAGTTTTTCTTTATTCATCAGTAGGTCTTCTCGCACCTCACCGTGATATTCAAAGTGACGCGTCTCGACAATCGCATCGACCGGACATGACTCTTCGCAGAACCCGCAAAAAATACATTTACTCAGGTCAATATCATAACGAGTAGTACGTCGAGTACCGTCGTCACGCTCTTCCAAATCAATGGTAATTGCAAGTGCAGGGCAAACCGCTTCACACAGTTTGCACGCGATGCAACGCTCTTCGCCATTTGCATAGCGCCGTTGCGCATGCAAACCTCTAAAACGATTTGATTGAGGCGTTTTCTCCTCTGGATACTGCACCGTTATTTTTCGTGCAAACAGGTATTTACCTGTTAATTTAAGCCCCAGAACCAATTCCCAAAGGAAAAAAGTTTTAAAGAAATGTTTAATAGCGTTCATTTTTACACTCCAACCCTTAGCCGAACCAAGGGCCCCAACCTTCAACGATAGCCAAACCAAGTAACAACACCCACACGATGGTCACAGGGATTAATACTTTCCAGCCCAGACGCATGATTTGGTCATAGCGATAGCGCGGGAAGGTTGCACGAAACCACAAAAACAAGAACAAAAAGAAACTCGTTTTCAG
>Ga0316204_10012240_pt1 | contig 10522 bp, 13 predicted proteins | sample 6monrhotite_MG_2_FD_205661 | JGI IMG/M metagenome (GOLD analysis project Ga0316204, IMG submission 205661) | Microbial mat bacterial communities from mineral coupon in-situ incubated in ocean water Damariscotta River, Maine, United States -... | ecosystem: Environmental > Aquatic > Marine >... | reverse complement strand
ATCATTGCAACAATCAAACCGTTCAAGCTGGAGGAGGTCCGCGAGGCGCTGACCACCGTTGGCGTGCGCGGCATGATGGTGTCTGAAATCAAGGGCTTCGGCTCTCAGTCTGGTCACACCGAAATCTATCGCGGCGCAGAATACGCTGTGAATTTCGTGCCAAAGGTCAAACTTGAGATCGTCGTACAGGACAGCATGGCCGAACAGGTTGTGTCCACCATCGCAACAACCGCCAAAACCGACAAGATCGGCGACGGCAAGATCTTCGTACTCGACGTTGAAAGCGCCATGCGTGTGCGGACCGGCGAGACCAATGATGACGCGCTTTGATCGCGGAACGAGGGACAAAACTATGAAACTGACGAAATATCTTTCAGTTGGTGCGGCAGTGACGCTGCTTCCGACTTTCGCTCTGGCGCAGGATGCCGCGCCAAGCTTTGACGAAATCGGCCCGTACATCATGACCACGCTGCTGTTCCTTGTGGGCGGCTTTCTGGTGTTCTGGATGGCTGCTGGCTTTGCCATGCTCGAAGCGGGTCTGGTGCGTTCCAAGAACGTTGCCATGCAGTTGACAAAGAACATCGCACTCTTCTCCATCGCAGCCATCATGTACTGGCTGGTTGGCTTCAACCTGATGTATCCGGGCGATTTCAACGGCTATTTCGCGCTGAACTTCGTCCCAACAGTGCTCGAACCTGTCGGTCTGACAGCATCTGACGCTGCTTTGGATTACGCATCTGTTGCCTCCGACTTCTTCTTCCAGTTGATGTTTGTGGCGGCGACTGCGTCGATCGTTTCCGGTGCGCTGGCTGAGCGTATCAAGCTGTGGCCGTTCCTGATCTTCGTCGTGGTTCTGACTGGCCTGATGTACCCAATCTCCGGGTCCTGGCAGTGGGGCGGCGGTTGGTTGTCCGAGCTGGGCTTCTCTGACTTCGCCGGTTCTACAATCGTACACTCCGTCGGCGGCTGGGCTGCTCTGGCTGGTGCGCTGATCCTTGGTCCACGTTTGGGTAAGTACAAAGACGGCAAAACAGTGCCAATGCCGGGTTCGAACCTTGCTCTGGCAACGCTGGGTACATTCATCCTGTGGCTGGGTTGGTTCGGCTTTAACGGTGGTTCGCAGCTGGCTGCGGGTACTGTTGGCGATATCACAGACGTTGGTCGTATCTTTGCAAACACAAACATGGCCGCTGCTGCCGGTTCTGTAACTGCACTGATCTTGACGCAGATCCTTTACAAGAAGGTCGACCTGACAATGGTTCTGAACGGCGCACTTGCCGGTCTGGTTTCCATCACAGCCGAGCCTCTGGCGCCATCGCTCTTCGGTGCGCTTCTGACGGGTGCCGTTGGTGGTGTGATCGTGGTCTTCACTGTACCACTGCTCGACAAGCTGAAGATCGACGACGTTGTCGGCGCGATCCCTGTGCACCTCTTCGCAGGTATCTGGGGTACACTGGCTGTTGCCTTCTACACAGGTAACTGGGGCGCGCAGATTACAGGTATCATCGCCTACGGTGTCTTCACCTTCGTGATCGCTCTGATCGTGTGGATCATCCTCAAAGGGATCATGGGTATCCGTGTATCTGAAGAGGCCGAGATCAACGGCTTGGACATGGCCGAGTTGGGTATGGAAGCCTACCCTGATTTCTCAAAAGGCTGATAACCTTCCTATCAGTTTTTTACTACCCGGGCGTTCGCGCCCGGGTTTTTTTTTATGTGTCGCCGTAGATCATGATCCCCAATACATCTTTATCGGTGATATCTTCGATGAAATAGGTTTTTGATGCAAAATACTGTCGTATTAAGGGAATAGGTCGACCCATTCTGCGATGAAATTGTGCTGAAATCACGGATACCTTCACTTGAAAGCGAATCCTTTTACTAATGGAGCCCAACCATGATCCAGACCCCCTATCTTTTGTTCCTCGGCGATGCCCCCGACCAGCTTGCCGCGAAGGTTGCGCAAGGGATCAAGGACTGGCGCCCGGAAAACGCTGTCGGCCAATACCGCATGCCGGGGTGTGGTGCTGATTTGGGTATCGGCGATATGACCTTGGAAGAAGCCCGCGCCGCCGGTGCACAAACTTTGGTGATCGGCGTCGCCAACCGTGGCGGCTATATCTCAAAGGCGTGGAAGGAAATCTTGGTGAAGGCCCTGCAAATGGGTTTTGATGTCGCATCCGGCTTGCACAACCTTTTGCGCGATGAAGACGAACTGGTGGCCGCGGCCCGCGTAAACGGCCGCACGTTGTTTGATGTCCGCATCCCGTCGGTGGCTTATCCAATTGCAAATGGCAAGAAGCGCACCGGCAAGCGCTGTTTGGCGATCGGCACAGATTGCTCGGTCGGTAAGATGTACACAGGCCTTGCGATGGATGCAGAAATGCAGCGCCGGGGCATGAAATCCACGTTCCGCCCCACCGGACAGACCGGTATCTTGATCACTGGCGGCGGTGTGCCTTTGGATGCGGTCATTGCTGACTTTATGGCGGGCGCAGTTGAATACCTAACACCTGACAATGACGCAGACCATTGGGACCATATTGAAGGGCAGGGTAGCTTGTTCCACGTCTCTTATTCCGGCGTGACGATGGCCCTGATCCATGGTGGCCAGCCTGACGCATTGATCCTGTCGCATGAACCGACCCGGACCCACATGCGCGGCCTGCCCGACTACGACCTGCCCAGCCTTGAAACCTTGCGCGACACAGCCTTGCCACTCGCGCGCGTTGCGAACCCGGATTGCCAAATCGTTGGGGTTTCGGTGAACACGCAGCATTTGTCGCAAGAAGATGCGCTTGCCTATCTTGCCGAGGTCGAAGAACGGATGGGGCTGCCTGCGGTTGATACCTTCCGTCAGGGTGCAGGCCGTTTGGTGGATGCGCTCTCCGACCTTTAAGCTGGCGATTCTGGCTGCTATTGCAAGATAACTTTTGGCCTCCGGCGGAGGTATTTGCGAACATGAGAAGAGGGCTTGATGCAGATTTCCGTTGCGCGTGATGTGTTTCAATTGGCGCAGGTTTTTACAATTAGCCGTGGATCACGGACGCAGGCTGAAGTGCTGACCGTTGAGGTCGAGGGCAATGGCGCGCGTGGTATGGGCGAATGTGTGCCCTACGCGCGCTATGGTGAAACGCTGGACAGTGTGACGGCCCAGATTACAGGGTTCAATGGAGCTTGGCCTGATCTGCCTGATGCGCTGCCCGCAGGGGCCGCCCGCAACGCGCTTGATTGCGCCTATTGGGACCATGCCGCAAAGAAAGCAGGCAAACGGGTGTGGGATCTTTTGGGCCTGCCCGCGCCGCAGCCAGAGATAACCGCCTATACCCTGTCGCTTGATACGCCCGAGGCGATGGAACAACAGGCCGCCAAGAACGCCACCCGCCCGCTGTTGAAAATCAAACTTGGCACCCCTGATGATATGGCCCGGCTTGAGGCGGTGCGCCGTGGCGCGCCCGATGTGCCGATCATCGTGGATGCCAACGAAGGCTGGACGGCAGAGGTTTACGCCGATCTTGCGCCCCACCTGATCCGTCTTGGTGTGCAGATGGTCGAGCAACCTTTGCCGGCAGGTCAGGATGAAATGCTGGCCGAGATTGCACGGCCCTTGCCAGTTTGCGCTGACGAAAGCTGTCATGACCGCGCCAGCCTGCCCGCCCTGCGCGGGAAATATGACATGGTGAATATCAAGCTGGATAAAACCGGTGGCTTGACCGAAGCGCTGGCGCTCAAGCGGCAGGCTTTGGCCGAGGGCTATGGCGTCATGGTCGGTTGCATGGTGGGGTCGTCGCTGGCGATGGCACCTGCGACGATCCTTGCGCAAGATGTGGCGTTCACGGACCTTGACGGGCCGCTGCTATTGGCCGAAGACCGTGACCAACCACTGTTATTTGATGAAAAAGGCGTGCACCCGCCCGCCGCAGCACTTTGGGGATGAGAATGCGCACAGTTTATGTCAACGGCGAGTATCTGCCAGAAAACGAAGCCAAAGTGTCGATCTTTGATCGCGGCTTTCTGATGGCCGATGGGGTGTATGAAGTCACCTCTGTGCTGGACGGCAAGCTGATTGATTTCGCAGGCCACGCCAAGCGGTTGGAGCGGTCATTGAATGAGCTCGACATGCCGCACCCCGCCGTTCTGCCCGATCTGCTGGAGGTGCACCGCGAGTTGGTCCGCCTGAATGGCATTGAAGAAGGTATGATCTATCTGCAGATCACGCGCGGCGCCCCTGAAGACCGCGATTTCGTGTTTCCCGATCCCGAAACAACAACCCCGACTGTCGTGCTTTTCACCCAGAACAAACCCGGTCTTGCCGATAGCCCCGTGGCCAAAAAAGGGATCAAGGTCATTTCGATTGAGGACCAGCGCTGGGCGCGCCGCGACATCAAGACGGTGCAACTGTTGTTCCCGTCGATGGGCAAAATGATGGCCAAGGCCGCCGGTGTCGATGACGCATGGATGGTCGAGGACGGAGCCGTGACCGAAGGCACCTCGAACAACGCCTACATCATCAAGGGCAACACAATCATCACGCGGCATCTGGGCAATGAAATCCTGCACGGGATCACGCGCGCTGCTGTTTTGCGGTTCGCCAAGGAAGCGCAGATGCAAGTCGAAGAGCGCAGCTTTACCATCGCCGAAGCGCAAGAGGCGGATGAGGCGTTTATCACCTCGGCCAGTACGTTTGTGATGCCGGTTGTTGAGGTTGATGGGGTCGCTGTTGGTTCCGGGGCGCCGGGGCCAGTGGCCGCGCGCCTACGCGAGATTTATCTGGAAGAGAGCCGCAAACAGGCAGTATAAGGCGAGATCTGGAGTGTCGGGGTGAACCCCGACCTACGGGTGCTTGTCTTTAGCGCTGATGCTGCGTGCGAAAACGAAGGCCGCCATACAAAGCGTCAAGAACATCATCGCGAAAAGCACCTGGTGTGATCTGCCAAGGTAGGTCAATCCGATCCCCATGGCCACGATCGGCAGCAGAATGAAACTGGAGGTCATCAGGCACCCCCGCGGCAGTTCGAATCCTTGGACGTTCCCTGACATAATGAGAGGCTCTTGTTTGGGGGCATTTTCCATGGGCGCTTTGACACCTTTCTAGCTGGTTCTGTGTTCGCCAATGGTATCACAAAAACCGCAATCGGGTGAGCCTCGTATCAGTCCGACCCCTGCCTTAGATCTGCGCCTGCGCCTGTAACTCTTTCGCCCGCGCGGGTGGTACGCCCAGCACGGCTTCGATTTGGTGCAGCACCTCGTCCTCTTCGGCGTGCATGATGCCGTCGGCATAGACCACCTGCCAGAGCGCCAGCAGGGTTGCTTCTTTCTCCTCGGTGCCGATGGCATGTTCGAGGATGGCGGCGATGTCGGTTGTCTGCGGGATTTTGCGTTCCAGCAGTTCGCATTCAGCGCGCATCTTGGCGGCGGCGACCGGGTTGATGCCGTGGCGCTGGGTCAAGATCTTGTCGATCATCGCGATTTCTTCGACAAGGTAGGTGTGGTCCGCCTTTGCCGCCCGCACCAAAAGCGCGCCCATCGCATGGCTTGCGTCAGCCTCGGGCAAGGGGGTGTGATACCCGCCGGGGTTTCCAAAAAACGCTGTAAGCCGTTCAAGCATGGCTCATCCTTATCCGTGACTGTCTTTGAAGGCCGCCTGTGCCTCGGCGCTGGCCTCGGTCTGATAGTTTGCTTTCCATTCCGCCATCGTCATCCCGTAAAAGGCTTCGCGGCCTTCATCCTTGGTCATCGCGATCCCGCGCTCGTTTGCGGCTTCCTGATACCAGCGCGCCAAACAGTTCCGGCAGAACCCCGCCAGATTCATCATGTCAATGTTTTGCGCGTCAGTGCGATCTTCCATCAGGTGCTTTTGCAGGCGGCGAAAGGCGGCGGCTTCGATCTCGATACGTGTCTGGTCGTCCATGCTGGCTCTCCTCAAAGGCCCGATTGTGTCAGTACGTCTGATAATAGCGGTGCAAGGCGGTTTGCCCAAAGGGTTTGTCCGGCTTCATCTGCAATCAGATCCTGGCGGAGTTCGATCAAGAGATTGGGCCGTTCGGTCTGCAAGGCGTGGCGATCGACAGCGTCGCCGGGCAAATGCCCTGCATAGGGTTGATTGTCGCCGGTGCACCAGCCTTGCGCGCGGCAGGCCTCCATGAATGGCACGGCGAGGCGGTCATCGTCGGCATAAAGGATGCCGATTTCCCATGGACGCGGGTGCCGGCCGTTCAGACGTGGTGTAAAGCTATGGACAGCGCAGATCACCGGATCGCGCATTTTGTTGGCCAGATCGGCATAGGCGGCGTGATAAGGGCGGTAGAGCCTTTGTAGCCGCTCTTCCTTTTCCGCGTCATCCGCATTGCGATTGCCCGGGATGATCGTGCCGTCATAAAGGCGCATCATGATCGTTGGATCGTCTTCACCCCGGTTTGGGTCGCAGACCAGGCGGGAAAAGCGCGACAGGATCGCTGGACTATCCAAGGCCGCAGACAGGTGCCGTGTCACGCCCGCTGCGCCGATGTCGTAGGCGATGTGGCGGCCCATATCTGCTGCGGGCAGCCCCAGATCGCCGTTGTGCACCCAATCGGGGATGATATTTGTCGCGTGGTCGCAGGCAACAAGCCACCGTCCGGGTCGATCTGCGCCTATGATTTCAAATGGTTCGTTAGTCATGGTCGTGTCATTCCTCTGACACAGCGTTTAGGCTAGTTGTGAAGGGAATGGAATTGCGCAATAAGGGCGCAACGCAAGCTGTTACCGCTAACGGCCCGACGCATGAAGGAATAGACATGAAACGTCATCGCAATGTGAAAATTGTCGCAACACTTGGACCCGCGTCCAACGACTATGAAATGATCCGCGCGCTGCATGAGGCAGGCGCGGATGTCTTTCGCCTGAACATGTCTCACGGTGATCATGCCGAAATCAAAGCGCGTCACGCCATCATTCGGCAGGTCGAAAAAGATCTCAATAGCCCGATTGCCATTCTGGCTGACCTGCAGGGGCCAAAGCTCCGCGTCGGCGTTTTTGCCAACGGTGAAGAAGAGTTGATACCCGGTGCGAACTTCCGTCTGGATCTTGATGATGCCGAAGGCGATGTGAACCGGGTAAAGTTGCCCCACAAGGAAATCTTCGACGCGTTGGAGCCGGGCGCACACCTGTTGGTGAACGATGGAAAAATCAAGCTGCGTGTCAAAGATTGCGGTGCGACCTTTGCCAATTGCGAAGTCATCGTTGGCGGCACGATTTCAAACCGCAAAGGCGTGAACGTGCCTGACGTGGTTTTGCCCTTGGCGGCGTTATCAGACAAAGACCGCAAGGATTTGGAATTCGTATGCGATTTGGGCGTTGATTGGCTGGCGCTATCATTCGTGCAGCGCCCTGCCGATGTGGACGAGGCGCGTGCATTGGCAAAAGGCCGTGCGGCGATCCTGTCCAAGATCGAAAAGCCAAATGCGGTAAAGGTTTTTGACGACATCCTTGCCGTATCTGATGGAATCATGGTCGCCCGCGGCGATCTGGGTGTGGAATTGCCAGTGCAGAATGTTCCCCCGATCCAGAAACAACTGGTGCGTAAGTGTCGTGCGGCGGCCAAACCGGTGATTGTGGCGACGCAGATGCTGGAATCGATGATCGATTCGCCGATGCCGACACGCGCAGAAGTCTCGGACGTAGCTACGGCGATTTACGAAGGCGCCGATGCGATCATGCTGTCAGCTGAATCAGCTGCGGGTTCTTACCCGATTGAAGCGGTCACCACGATGAACAATGTCGCAGGCGAGGTCGAGGCCGATCCGACCTACACCGACATCATCGAAGCGTCCCGCAGGTCTGAAGGTAAAACTGTCGCCGACGGCATCGTCTCTGCTGCGCGCGAAATTGCCGAGACAACGGACGTCAAGGCAATCTGCTGTTTCTCGCAATCGGGCACCACTGCGCTCTTGGTGTCACGCGAACGTCCGCGGGTGCCGATCATCGCGCTGGCCAACCATATCGGAACTGCGCGGCGTCTGTGTCTGTCGTGGGGAACGAACTGTGTTGTGACGGGTCACGTGGACCGTTTTAAAGACGCTGTGATCGAGGCCGTACGTGCCGCAAAGTCAGAAGGGCTTGCCACAGAAGACGACATGGTCGTCGTCACGGCGGGGGTTCCATTCAATACGCCTGGCTCGACAAACATTCTGCGTGTGGCTCCATGCGCGGAACGTTTGATTTACGCCGTCGATCAAGATTAAGGTCAGGCGGGGGCGTCAGAGTAGGACCATAAATGGACTTCGATCTTATCTTCGTAATTGGCATCGTTTTGGTGGCGTTTTCGATCCCATCAGCGATCAGTGCCTATTCGGACTGGCGCTGGCCTAAAACTGCAGTTGTGATGCTGTTGGTTGGAGCCGGTAGCATTGCGTATGCGATGCAAGAAAATCCCGGCGCCTACACTCTGGCGACTGTTGATGATGTGATCGTGGATGTCGTGGGTGATCTGGTCAATAACTAGGCTTGTTTCTATAGCTGGAAATCACCCCGGTTTCACACCAAAGACCCTTGCAATGCAGAAGGCGCTGTCGTATCAGCCGCTTTCAACCCGCGCGTCCGGCTTAGATGGCATGCCGAGTCGCGCGTTTCGACCGACTTAAATAGGAGACGGAAATGCCCAAGATGAAAACGAAATCGAGCTGCAAAAAGCGGTTCAAAGTGACGGCCACTGGCCGTGTGCTTGCAGGCCAGGCCGGTAAGCGCCACGGAATGATCAAACGTTCCAACAAATTCCTCCGTAACGCTCGTGGGACAACCACATTGAGCAAAGCTGACGAGGGTATCATCAAACCGATGATGCCTTACGCACGTTAATTAGAGGGATTTGAGATATGCGCGTTAAAGGTGGTACAGTCACTCATCGTCGTCACAAGAAAGTTCTTGATCAGGCGAAAGGTTATTATGACCGTCGCTCCAAGACCTTCAAGGTGGCGGCACAAGCAGTAGATAAAGCCAATCAGTATGCAACCCGTGATCGCCATAACCGCAAGCGCAACTTCCGCGCTTTGTGGATTCAGCGGATCAACGCAGGTGTGCGTATGGTTGACGAGACACTGAACTATTCCAAGTTCATCAATGGCCTGACACTGGCTGGCATCGAAGTGGACCGTAAGGTTCTGGCCGATCTCGCCGTGAACGAGCCTGAGGCATTTGCTGCTGTTGTTGGCAAAGCCAAGGATGCGCTGGCCGCTTAAGCGCCAAGCGTCTGATTGAATGAGAAAGGCCGCTCCAATTGGGGCGGCTTTTTTGGGTTTACCATCAGCTGACACCTATCACCGGATGTTGGCTGTGCGGGACGAAGCCAGCATATGTGCAAGTTTCACAGAAAGTTGGCCTAGCCCATTGAACTTATCTGACGAAGATACTCGGACGAAGCTGATAGATTGTGCTGATTGATGTTGGCTAGTCAACGCGGCAGAAACGCGGAAGGGGCCGCGTGGCCAAAGAAGTCTTGCAAAACAACCTGGACAGAGAACATAGGCCATAAACACTACACCCGGATAAGATATGTGATCCTTGGGCAGGGTCTCTTTAAAACCACATCTTGCATACAGAGCTCTGGCAGGTCGTTGATAATCACCGACATCAAGAATGATCTCTGCGTAGCCAAGCGACTGTGCGGTCTCAATCAGAGCGACGACGAGCGCTTCGCCAAGACCATGCCCACGCATCTCGGGCAACACGAGAGCCGTTTCAGCTCGCAGGGTTGCTCGTCAAGACGACGCAGTGCGATGCATCCGACATAGGACCCATCGCGTGTTTTCGCACCGATCAACGCCCCGTCTCGGGGCGTGCAAGGGACCGGTAGTTCGATGATTTCTGCATCTATGCCGTGGGTTTTAGGCGTAATCCCAAGATCACTTTCGAGCCAATCAGCATAGCGCCTAAAGAGCGTTTTTATGCTGGTGAGATCGCTCTCTTTGCCCAATTCATCAATGGTAAATGCCATAAACACCAACTCCATTCCGTTGGGCAATCATACTGTCATGTGCAGCCATTGAAAATCTGGCTGGGAACAGTTTGGGCTCAAACCTGACGTTCGCCACACCACCACCGCACGCACCCTTCACCTTTCCGCAAACATCTTTGCGCTAACCTCCAACTCGGATATCCAACCCACGGGGTGCAAAACACACCCCGCCAAGATCAGGTTTCGCTACGGGTCTCAGACCGCCCCCATCGGGCGCAGACCCGGCGATTGCACCGGCAGGCCGCTTTACCGCGCCCGTCGGTTCCAGAAACCAATGCAGACGGGCCCGTCCTATCTTGATCTTTCCGTATACCTCTAAGCACCCCACTGCTTGGCTGCCCTTGATGGGCCGCCGGGCTATTGGTGTTGCTTGCAACCATCCCGCCATTTCGCTAACCCCGCTGGGACGATTGCAAGAGGCGCCCCATGGACGATCTGAAACAAAAATACCTTGGCTTGATTGCCGATGCCGCCGATGAGGCCACAATCGAAGACCTGCGCGTGCAGGCAGTGGGCAAAAAGGGCGAAATC
>Ga0316204_10012238_pt1 | contig 10524 bp, 9 predicted proteins | sample 6monrhotite_MG_2_FD_205661 | JGI IMG/M metagenome (GOLD analysis project Ga0316204, IMG submission 205661) | Microbial mat bacterial communities from mineral coupon in-situ incubated in ocean water Damariscotta River, Maine, United States -... | ecosystem: Environmental > Aquatic > Marine >... | reverse complement strand
CCCTCAACTTCTTCTTTGCTAAACCAGCCCAGGCGTTTTTTCGAACTACGTAGATTAAAGAATAATTTACGTTGAGCCTTGGTGGTTGCAACTTTAACAATGCGCCAGTTTTTCAGTACGTATTCGTGAATTTCTGCGCGGATCCAGTGCACGGCAAATGAAACCAGACGTACATTATGATCAGTGTCAAAGCGCTTTACAGCCTTCATCAGGCCAACGTTGCCTTCCTGGATCAGGTCAGCTAAAGGCAGTCCGTAACCCTGATAGCCACGAGCAATACGAATCACGAAGCGTAGGTGAGACATAACAAGCTGTTGGGCGGCTTCCAGATCACCATGTTCCAGTAGACGACGCGCGTACTCACGCTCTTCTTCAAGCGTTAGCATGGGCATAGTCTGTGCGTTCTGGATATATTGATCCAAACTGCCACTGGCTAAGGGTAAATGATTTGATGCACGTACTAGTTCGTTTTGCATTTCAACTCCACTATATTCGGCCTGATGTTAGCACTCTTTTAATTAGAGTGCTAATTGCTATATAAGTTCATACTAATGTGAAGATAGCGGCGTTAAAACGTATTGTTTATGCGGTTTATTGGCTAATGGAAATAGTGTTTTCAGGGTGATGCAGCTGTAAATACTGCCGGCGTAACATCAGCAGGCTGTTGAGACGTGCAATTAACATTGCCTCCTTAACGGGTTTTTCGATTATATCATTTGCGCCAGCTGAAATGATACGATTCAGGCCGTCTGGGTCAGCATCAAAATTGCTTGAGGTGGTGACTAATATGGGTAAATGCTCCAGTTCGAGCCCCAGTCCGTGGCGTATCTCCCGAATCAGGTCGCGCCCGCTCATATGCCCCTCCAGCTGGATGTCGGTCAATATAAGGTCAAATGGTTGGACGTGGTCTTTAGAGAAGGAGACCTGAATGTGCTGCAGTGCTTGTTCTGCATCTCTGGCATGTAAGTAGTTGTAGTCGTGTTTGCTGAGTATGTTTTTAATTGCGAGGGCCACTGTAGGGCTGTCTTCTACATACAGTATATTGCCGGTAATTTTGGCTTTTGGCGGTTCTATATTGATAAAGGAGCCAATGTAGTCGACTAACTTTTGTTGCCCCAGTTTTTTGTCGAAGTAACCATTTACCAGGCTGCAGGTCATTTGCTCTTCGAAAATGCCCATCTTTTCGCCAGAAATGACAATTAGCGGTGTGGATTTTATTCCCAGTTCCTGGCGGATGGTATCTACGAGATTGTGGCAATCAATGTCAGGTAAGTTTCTTGATGTGGTAATAAGTGCGTATTTATTGTCTTTTAATAAGCGAACGGCCTCATCAAAGTTCATTGCGGCATCTACGCGGGCTGTGGGGATATGCTTGGCGATGAGCTTGCTGATAATCGCCAAACTCGTACCTGAGTGATCTATCAGTAAAACACGTTGTTTGTCAGACGACATAGGGCCGCGATGTCCATTTTAAAAAAAAAACTTGCTTACAGTATGGCGGCTTATTTGTTATTAGCTAGGTTCTATTTCACTTAAATGTCGACCAACGGCAATCCATGAACCGCCTAGTCCGAGAAAACAACTGAAGCCAATTAAGCTCATGGTTTCTGAAAAGCTCAGGCCGTGAAGTTGAAACCCGCTATTGTATAAGGATGCTAGCTGTTCAACGGAATCGTCTAGTAAGCCAATGGAAATAGTTGTCAGTAACCACGCGCACAGGCCGCCGCCAATACCATACCAAAAGCCGGTGTATAGAAATGGGCGGCGAATAAAGGCATCGGTGCCACCAATTAATTTAGTGACTTCAATCTCCTCACGTCGGTTTTGTATATCCAGACGAATCGTGTTTCCTACCACGAGCAGCACAGCAACGCCCAGCAGGCTGGCGATTACCCAGATGCCGCGCTGCGCGATTTCTAGCATGGCAAATAGTCGTTTCACCCATTGTAAGTCTAGTTGGGCCAGCTCTACCTGTTTTAGTTTATTGAGTTGTTTCAACAGATGCTGAATTCTATCGGGCCGTGCTTGATCGACTTTGGGTTGTACAGTGATTACATGGGGTAGTGGATTGCTGTCGAGTGCTTCGATGGCATCTCCAAAACCAGAAATTTTGCTGAACTCCTGCAGTGCCTTGTCTTTATTGATCATTGTTACCTGATCAATGTCTTCGTAGAGGCGTAATTTTTTCACTAAGCCCCCAGCCTGTTTTTCACTGGTGTTGGCTTTTAAAAATACAGAGATTTGAGCGTTGTTATCCAGGTCTACACTCACCTGGCTCGCATTGTTAAGTAGCACTAACAGGCCAGAAGGCAGCGCAAGCGCTATTGCAATGACGGCAATGGTCATAAATGAAGAGGCGGGATGGCGTGTCATTGTGCCAAGGCTGGCGATCAGGGTGCGAGCATGATTAATGGCCCATGCCTGAATGGGGTTGCCTCTGGCTATATGGTTACTGTCGGTCCTAGGCATGTTCAGTCCCATGACTCGTTGCCAGGCCGTTATGTTCCAGAGAGCCCTGATTCAGGCTGATCACAGGGTTGCCCATTTGTTTGATCAGATCAAGGTCATGGCTGGCAATTAGAACGCTAACGCCTACCTGATTAAAGCGCGCAAACAATTCCATGATTTCACGGGAAAGTTCGGGATCTAAATTACCTGTAGGCTCATCCGCAAGTAACAAACCGGGCTTATGTACAATGGCTCTGGCGATACCAACACGCTGTTGCTCACCGCCAGATAGAGTAATCGGTTCGGCTTTTTCTTTGTTAAGCAGACCTACCTGATCCAGGGCAGCACGTACACGTTTGCCAATTTCTCGATGCTGGAAGCCGGCAATAATTAAAGGCAGGGCGACGTTATCAAAAACACTTCGATCGTAAAGTAGATGATGGTTCTGAAAAATAATACCGATATTGCGGCGAATATAAGGGATTTTACTATTGCTGACGCTGCTTAGATTCACGCCATCTAGTAATAAATTACCGCGACTGGGGCGTTCAATTAATGCGATAAGTTTGAGTAATGTACTTTTGCCTGCGCCAGAGTGTCCGGTGAGGTAGGCCATTTCGCCGCGGGGTAAATGAAAGCTCACATTGCTTAAAGCCTCGTGACCACCGGGGTAGCGCTTACTTACATTATCAAATCGAATCATAGGTTGTTTATATTGCCCTAAGTTCTAAACAGGTAAAAGAACAGAATTTAAATTAAATGGGTGTGTGCTTATTGCTTGTCCAATAAGGCATCAACAAATTCAGTGGCATGAAACTCTTGCAGGTCGTCAATGCCTTCGCCAACGCCAATAAAACGAATAGGTGTCGCCAGTTTTTCTGCAATGGCGAATAAAATACCGCCTTTTGCGGTACCGTCGAGCTTTGTTAGCACAAGGCCACTCAAGCCCATAGACTCATTAAATTGTTGTGCCTGTATTAAACCATTTTGGCCAAAACCCGCATCCATAACCAATAAGGTTTCATGGGGTGCACTGTCATCCAGCTTGCCCATAACACGTTTAATCTTAATCAGCTCATCCATTAAGTTGGATTGCGTATGCAAGCGCCCCGCCGTGTCGGCAATGACAATATCGATCTTCTTGGACTTGGCAGACTCGATGGCATCGAAAATAACCGAGGCTGAATCGGCGCCAGTGCCCTGAGCTACAACAGGGATATTGTTGCGCTCACCCCAGGTTTGCAGTTGTTCAACGGCAGCGGCGCGGAAGGTATCACCTGCGGCCAGCATGACGTTTTTTCCCTGATTCTGAAAGCGTTTTGCGAGTTTTCCAATGGTGGTGGTTTTGCCCGCGCCATTAATGCCTATCACCAAAATAACAAAGGGTGATTTGCTGGTATCAATTTGTAGTGGTTGATCGACGGGTTTTAAAATTTCAACCATATCTTCACATAAGGCATTAAAGAGTGCCTCAGGGTCATTCAGCTCTTTGCGCGAAATACGTTTGGTTAAGTCAGCAATAATACGTGTAGTCGCCTCAACACCTACATCTGCACTGAGTAGGCGGGTTTCCAGTTCTTCTAATAATTCATCATCAATCGTCTTTTTGCCGAGAACCAGATCCGCCATGCCGTCGGTAAGGCTTGCGCGGGTTTTGCTTAAGCGATCGCGAAGTCGGCCAAACATACCCTTTTTAGTTGGAGCTTCAGGCTTAACGGGTGCTTCTGTGGGTAGCTCAGCAGAAAGATCAGCAGGAAGATCAGCAGGAAGATCAGCAGGAAGATCAGCAGGAAGATCAGCAGGAAGAATAGCTGATGGTGCTTCTGTTTGTGGTTTATCTTCGGCAACAGGCTCTTGTGCTGGAGCAGCGTCAGGGCTAATGTCAGCTTCGACGGTTACAGAATCATCAACAACAGGTGTTTCATCGACGATGTCTGTCGATTCGGTATTGAGTTCTGTGGCTTCAGCAGGTGTTTGTTCTGCTTCTTTTTTCTTGCGGCGTAGAAAACCAAACATAATAATTGTGGTGCTTGTATATCAGAAGGTGCTTATCCTATCATTCTGTTGAACTCAGGTTAAGTCTGGCGGTCATTCGTTGAGCAAAGAATATTTTAATTAGGGCATGTGAATGAGATTAGTAAAGAAAGTTAACGTGATAGCTGTGTTGGCAGGTGTTGCCACACTGGTAATGGGGTGTCAGGTTCAAAACAGCAAACCAGAGGTGGCTGGAACAGTTAGTGATTCCGGTGTGCATACCTTTATGCTGGATAACGGCATGAAAGTTCTTGTGCAGCCAGATCACCGTTCCCCGGTGGCTGTGTCGCAAGTCTGGTACAAAGTGGGTGGCTCTTATGAGTACCCAGGTATTACGGGTGTGTCACATGCGCTTGAGCACATGATGTTTAAAGGTACGAAAAACCTGAAGCCCGGTGAGTTTTCAGACATCATTGCTGAGAATGGCGGCAGTGAAAATGCATTTACAGGTAAAGATTACACGGCCTATTTTCAGCGTATTTCCAGCGATCGTCTTGAGCTCTGCTTGCAGCATGAAGCTGATCGCATGCGTAACCTGCAATTAAATGAAACAGAATTCAAAAAAGAAATTGAGGTGATTAAAGAGGAGCGCCGTACACGTACCGATGACAAGCCAACCTCTTTAACCTATGAGCGATTCAATGCAGCAGCATTTATTAACTCCAGTTATCAACAACCCATTATTGGCTGGATGAATGACCTGGATAGTATGCAGTTAAAAGATTTGAGCAGCTGGTACGCAACCTGGTATGCACCAAATAATGCAACCCTGATTGTAGCGGGCGATGTTGATCCGCATCAGGTATATACCTGGGCAAAAAAATATTTTGGTGTATTAAAACCCTCAGCTATTGAAGCCCCTAAACCACGCAAAGAAGTGGAGCAAATGGGCGAGCGAAGAATATCGGTTAAAGCTCCCGCAAAAGTGCCATATTTACTTATGGGTTATAAGGTACCGGTTTTGAAAAACGTTGATGATACGGCGGAAATTTATGCGCTTGAAGTACTCGCTGGTGTTTTAGATGGTGGCAGCAGTAGTCGATTAAGTCAGCAGTTAATTAGAAAGTCCGAAATTGCAACATCGGTTGGTGCCGGATATGACCCATATGCACGTCAGCAAACTTTGTTTTTATTTGACGGGTCTCCACGTGATGGACATAGCGCAGTGGAACTTGAGCAGGCAATTAAAAAACAAATAAAAAGTCTGCAAAATAATGCCCCCTCAAAAGATGAGCTGGATCGGGTGAAAGCTCAGGTAATGGCTGCTTCAGTGTACGAGAAAGATTCAGTTTTTTATCAGGCGATGCAACTCGGTACACTGGAAACTGTTGGCCTGGGCTGGCAGAAAAAAGATGAGTACCTTGAAAAAATTAATCAGGTAACGGCAGAGCAAGTTCAAAACGTTGCGAAAAAATATTTTAAGGATGATCGCCTGACGGTAGCAATACTTGAACCGCAGGAAATAGATGTAAATAAGCGACCCAAGTATAAATCTGCAGGAGGTCGACATGGACATTAATTTAATGAGAACAATTGTAAAAACTATTTCAATAGCAGCTTTTTGTTTAGCGCTGGTCCCAGTTGCCTCAGCATCGCCAGATATTGAATACTGGGAAACCAGTAAAGGAGCAAGGGTTTACTTTGTACCATCAAGTGATATTCCTATGGTTGATATACGCATTGTATTTGATGCGGGTAGTGCGCGCGATGAAAAAATACCGGGTACTGCTGTTATGACTAATGGTTTACTGGCTGAAGGTGCTGCTGGTGAAAGTGCGCAGGTTTTGGCAGAAAAATTTGAAGCTGTCGGTGCACAGTTTGCAAATGGCTCGCTTAAAGATATGGCCTGGTTAAGTTTGCGTAGTTTGCGTGATGACAAATATTTGCGTCCGGCATTAAAGAATTTGCAGAACATATTGATTAAGCCAGATTTTCCTGATGTAGCATTTCAACGTGAATTGGAAAGGCTGAAGATTTCAGTGAAAGCTAAGAAGCAGTCGCCGAATGCAATTGCGTCAGATCTGTTCTTTGCTGAGTTATATGGTAATCATCCTTATGCATCTCCAAGTTCAGGTACAGAAGAAAGTTTGCAGAAATTAAATATTCAACATCTGAAATCTTTCTATAAAAAATATTATGTGGCGAGTAATGCGGTTGTTAGTGTTGTTGGGCAATTGACTAAAGCAGAGGCCGAAGAGCTGGTTAATGATTTACTTGCAGAATTACCTGCAGGCAGTACGGCGAAGGCATTGCCTGAAGTGATGCCGCTTAAGCAAGCTAAAACGATTCATGTTGATTTCCCATCGGCGCAAAGTACCGTGATGATGGGGCAAGTGGGTTTGGCCAGAGGAGATGTTGATTATTTTTCATTGTATCTGGCAAACCATGCTTTCGGCGGTAGTGGTTTTGGTTCACGCTTGATGGAAGAGGTGCGTGAAAAACGTGGCCTGGCTTATAGTGTCTATAGTTATTTTTCTCCTATGCATCAGGCGGGGCCGTTTCAAATTGGCTTGAAAACGCGTAATGACCAGGTAGATGAGGCGATAAAAATTATTCGACTTGAGCTGGATAAATATGTGACGCAAGGACCTGGTGAAGATGAGTTGCAAGATAGTTTAAAAAATATAACCGGTGGGTTTCCATTACGAATAGACAGTAATAAAAAAATTACAGAGTATCTTTCGGTGATAGGTTTTTATGGCTTACCTTTAGATTATCTAAATACCTTTGTAGGAAAGGTAAACAAACAAAATAAAGATAAAGTGAATGATGCGTTAATGCGTCGAATTGATCCACAGAAAATGCTTACGATTATTGTAGGTGCAAAGAAAAGTTAATGAGTCGGAAACCAGGCATAAAAAATAGCGCCAACAGAGGTGCCGGGAAACTACGCATTATTGGTGGTGAATGGCGTAGCCGTCAGTTGCCGGTAGTTGACTTACCTGGTCTACGTCCGACTACTGATCGTGTACGCGAAACACTGTTTAACTGGATACAAAATGATATTCCTGGCGCGCATTGTCTGGATCTATTTGCGGGTAGTGGTGCTCTGGGGTTTGAGGCAGCTTCCAGGGGTGCGGCATCTGTAGCGATGATTGAACTACAAAATAATGCAATGCAGGCGTTGAAGAGTAATAAGCAATTACTGGGCTCTGATAATGGGGATGGTTCTAGCAGGGCAGATAATATCGAATTAGTTCAGCAAAATGCATTGAGCTGGCTGGAGGCTTATCAGGGCGAGTCATTTGACGTGGTATTTCTGGATCCACCGTTTGATAGTGATTATCTGGAAAAAGCGATTAAGTTGATGGGTGAGCAGGCGTGCCTGTCAGAAAATGCCTGTATTTATTTAGAGTGTGCTGATCATCAGTCATTGCCGAAGTTGCCTGTTGGTTGGACAATATCCAGGGAAAAAAAGGCCGGCCAGGTTAAGTATTTTCTGGCCAGATATAATACCGATGCCTGATTCTGGGTTTTAAATATTGGTATAATTCTGGTTATAATTTAAAAATATTAATAATAAGGAAACAGCATGTCGGTTGTTGCGGTATATCCCGGGACGTTTGACCCGGTGACCAATGGTCATACAGACCTGGTTGCGCGTGCGTCACGTCTGTTTGATAAAGTAGTGGTGGCTATAGCGGCCAGTCCTTCTAAAGCGCCGTTGCTTGAGCTCGATCACCGTATAGCACTGACGCAAGAAGTATTATCCGAGCATAAGAATGTTGTTGTTTGTGGGTTTTCTGAATTATTGGTGGATTTTGTGCATAAACAGCAGGGTAACGTGATTTTACGTGGCCTGCGAGTCGTATCAGATTTTGAATATGAGATGCAGCTGGCGAGTATGAATCGTCATCTGGCACCGAAAATAGAGACCTTATTTCTGACGCCGTCGGAAAAAAGCAGTTTTATCTCATCTACTTTAGTAAGAGAGATAGCCTCACACCATGGTGATATCTCAGAATTTGTACATCCTCTAGTCGTTGATGCACTAAAACAGCGCTACAGCTAAAGTCTTACAGCTAGTATGGGCGAAGTTAGTAATTATTAGGTATAATCACCTGCTAATATTACTGGTCTGTACTGATTGGTGTACAAAGAAGTCCCGTATCATCGATTTTCAGGCTAAATTGATGATATATAGATCAAATATTGGCCTCATTGGGGCGGGTAATGACCCAAATAGATACCAGATACTTATTTAGGAGCAATAGATGGCATTAATCATAACTGACGAATGCATTAACTGTGATGTGTGTGAACCGGAGTGCCCAAATGAGGCAATTGCCCCCGGTGATGAAATATATGAAATTGATCCTAATAAATGCACCGAGTGCGTAGGTCATTACGATACGCCTCAGTGTGTAGAGGTTTGCCCAGTGGACTGTATACCTAAAGATCCAGACCATGAAGAAACCGAAGACGAGCTAATGGAAAAATACAAAGCGCTCACCGGCGAATAAAAGCACAAAATAAAGGCTCCTCTCGGAGCCTTTATTTTGTCTGCCATCAAAACTCATCATTTAAACTTCAAACTTTGATAATAAAGCGAATAAAACAATGAAAAAACTAAGCGTACTTTTTCTATTCTTGTTTGTCTTTAATGCACATGCAAAACAATCTGCGGGAATTGCAACGGCTCACCCCATGGCCACAACCGCTGGTGAAGAGATACTCGCGCAAGGTGGAAATGCGTTTGATGCAGCGGTAGCGATTAGTGCTGCGCTGGCGGTTGTTGAACCCTATAGCTCGGGCATAGGTGGTGGCGGTTTCTGGTTGTTGCATCGTAGTAGTGATGGTTTTGAAACGATGCTCGATGGACGAGAAAAAGCACCATTGAGTGCTCATCGAGATATGTACCTTGATGATAAAGGTAATGTAATTCCAAAAGCATCTATGGATGGTCCTTTGTCAGCAGGTATCCCTGGGGTACCTGCCGCATTAGAACATCTATCAAAGAAATATGGGCGACTTACGCTAAGACAAAGTTTACAACCTGCCATTAGTTATGCACTAAATGGTTTTACAGTAGATGAACATTATCGGCGCATGGCGGAGTTTCGTTTAAAGGCGTTGCGTGCATCACCTGCAGCAGCGGAGATTTTTTTACATAACAACGAAGTGCCTGAGCTGGGCTATGTTGTTAAACAGGCAGATTTGGCCAATACACTTAAAGCGATGGCTGAAAATGGCTCTGCTGGTTTTTATCGAGGTGAGGTATCCAAAAAATTATTGAGTGGAGTTAAACAGGACGGTGGGATCTGGCAGGAAGATGACTTTAAAAAATATTTCGTACTAGAAAGAAAGCCGATTGTAGGGCAATTTCATGAAATGAAAATAACTACCGCTGCACCACCTTCGTCGGGTGGTATTGCAATGGTGGAAATTCTAAATCAGCTGGAAAATTATTCTTTAAATGATTTAAAGCAATCACAAATGGCGCATTTAGTTATTGAGTCGATGCGCCGGGCTTATCGAGATCGTGCGCAGTTTTTAGGTGACAGTGATTTTGTTTCAGTGCCAACAGAACGCTTAACAAATAAATTTTACGCTGCGGGTTTGGCGGCAACTATTCACCCAGCTAAGGCAACATTGAGTGACTCTTTACCCGGTGTGGTGCATGAAAATAATAGTAAGGATACTACACACTTCTCGGTAATTGATAATGAAGGTAATCGTGTGTCTGCAACTTTATCGATCAATTACCCATTTGGTTCGTGTTATGTTCCTCCCGGTACCGGCGTGCTATTAAATGATGAAATGGATGATTTTTCATCCAAGCCCGGTGTGCCGAATGCCTATGGTCTGGTTGGTGCTGAAGCTAATGCGATCGAACCAGGCAAACGAATGCTGTCCAGCATGTCGCCTACATTCTTAGAGACGGATGAAAAAGTTGCGGTTATAGGAACGCCGGGTGGTAGTCGTATTATTACAATGGTTTTGTTGGGGAGTCTGGAGTTTTACTTTGGCGCTGATGCACAAAGTATTGTAAATAAACCCAGATATCATCATCAGTATTTACCTGATATGGTTTTTCATGAA
>Ga0316204_10012237_pt1 | contig 10526 bp, 7 predicted proteins | sample 6monrhotite_MG_2_FD_205661 | JGI IMG/M metagenome (GOLD analysis project Ga0316204, IMG submission 205661) | Microbial mat bacterial communities from mineral coupon in-situ incubated in ocean water Damariscotta River, Maine, United States -... | ecosystem: Environmental > Aquatic > Marine >... | reverse complement strand
ATTTGAATTAATCTTCAACTCTTCGTGATAAACCTGATAAATTCTCCAAGCATGTGCATCTTTAACTCTTTTATTATCTGAAAATTGAATTGCAGCAGGCGAAAGCTGCTCAAGACCTTCATCGGCTATTCCGTCAAGTGAATTACGCAATGCTACTTGATGGGTTATTAAGTCATCAAATAAATATTTTATTTCATTTACATTTTTACTTCCTGATTCAAATAATGTCGAAACAAAATCTTTAGAGCGAGTATTATACAAGGCCTTGTAACTACTCGGAAAAACTTGACTAAGCGTTAATCCGAATTTTTCAGAAAAATGCCGTTGAGTTTGTACTAGTTCTGCCATGCCAAGTATTACCGCTTTTGCAAAATCAATGGTATCTTGACTGTGCTTGGAGATACTATTTGAATTTCCAGCAGTTAAATCAGCATCAATATTTATTACGGGGAGACTAGTAACATTTCCATATGTATTATCCATCATATATTTCCTACTAATATAAAATCCATTTTTATATATCGCATATAGCGATAATATTCAGAGGTTAATTTTGAAGTACCGTTTTTAAATTATTAGATTTAATAAAACCCATAACAAAAAACCATACTTCGGGGTGACTATGCTCAAGAGAGGTAGGAACAGAAAGATATTTTTCATTATCGACTAGAACTGGTTCCAGGCCATTTTCATAGCGGAGGCGTCTATCTGAAGTATATGAGGCACAACAAAGAGCTACTCTTTCAACCCAGTCGCTGGGCCTAAACTTAATATTATCCTGTGTTCTTCCCTTTACAATTAATATATTACTCACTTAATATTTCCTCCTTGAAATATAAGTCGTTATTATTGATTTATTGAATCAATATAACACTATCCTTTATAAACTAAATGGTTATTATAAGACGTTAACCATGTCTCATAATTAGTTCTTAAAATATTTCTTATTGATTCATTATGCTTTCTGATACTTTTTTAATCACAATAGCAGAGCATTTTTCTGTATTTGATGAGCCATAGACTAAATCTAACGCTTCACTTGAAACTGTAAACTACCCGATTTAATGAAAATATCGAATCTTTAAATCAAAAGAATTGAATGTACTATATAGAATAGAATAGAATAGAACGGATATATTATGAATAGACATTTCGGAAACATGCTCCCTTCTGTTTATATGCGAATAAATTTACTTATTAACAAAAGCCATTCTAAAATCCAGTTACAAATCTATAAAGAGAGTTATTGTGCAAGTATTAATACATCGACAACATCTAACCAATAAATCAAAATTTTGCCATATTGAGATTATAAAAGATGACGACATCTTTATTTTTTCTGTCACCAAAGGTGATTTAATTAGTAGTCCTGCACCTAAAGAAGTATCGTGCAAGACGCTTCAACAAGCAAAATCTAAAGCACATGCACTTGTTATTCAATGCAAGGGAAAAGGATATACATTAACTGATGATGAAACGGATATTGAAGAAGATATCGAAGAAGAACCTATAGTTGAAGAAGACAAAGTATCATCACCTCCTAAGCTACGATTGATTTAATAAAATGGCCATTATAAATTTATATATCTATCTAACATAAATACTTTGTAGAACAAATACTCATCATTTAGTACAACTAAATATCCTTTTTAACACAATTAAAAGGCCTGAATTTCTTCAGGCTTTTTATATAACGCTAAATAGGAACATCCAAAAATAGCTCTACTGCTTTACCGAGACAACCAGGTCTACTCGTCTATTTGTGGCACGTCCGTCAGCTGTTTCATTAGCAGCAATAGGGTGAGACTCTCCGTAACCCGCATAGGTGATTTTATATCCTCCTTTTAAATTATGGAGATACCTAGCTACTGCTGTGGCTCGCTTTGCTGATAGTTTTTTATTAACACTGGCTGGACCAACTGAATCGGTATGACCTTGAACAACAACTTTTTGTGCATCCAGTTTTTTAATTATTGTATTAACTTTAGAAATTAGTAATTTTGAAAATTCGGGAACCACCGCATCACCCGATCGGAAGTTAACACGCTTAAGTCTAAAGACCAATTTATTACCTTGTTGGTAGACTAAGGCTTCGGTTTCGGGGATCACCTTGCGTGCTTCATCCATAGCCTGTTGAAATCTAACTTGGGTCGAGGCTCTGGCTAACTGTTCTTCCTGGGTCTTGAGCACGCCATCTTTTTGTTTTAACTCGCTGTCTTTTTGTTTTAGTGCCGTTTCTGTTTGTTTAAGTGCCGAATCTTTTTCTTTTAGCGCAGTATCTTTTTGTTTCAGCACAGTATCTACTTGTTTTAGTGCTCCCTCTTTTTCCTGCAGCGTTTGTTTTGTTGATATAAGATTAGCTTCCAGCTCACCAACACTGGAACTCAACTTACCCAACGCTCTATTTTGCTTAACAATTTGTATGGCAATTTGTTCAGGGGTGCCTTCAGCTCCCTTAATCACATTCATCACATCGAATAAATGTTTTGCACTGATTAGGGCATCATTAACACTTTTCTTATAAACATTCGGATTGCGCGGACTTAAATCAATCTTATTCATCGCAGTTTTGTAATCAAGCAACGCAGTTCGTAATGATAAGGGTGCCACATCGTCAGCATCATCTTCATTGGCTTGATCAATCGCTTGTCTAGCGTAATTGAGTGTGCTGAATTGAGTTGCCTGAGTCTCTAAGCGGTAATATTTTTTCTGTATTTCAGCGAAGTCATCGGGATCAAGTTTTTCGCTAAACTGATCGGTTTCATCGACTAGCTCTTCATCAATTTCTATCATGAGCTTAACGAGCGTATCGCTTTTTCTGACACCGGCCGAAAGTACAGCCTGTCTATCCATGAGTATTCGACCCGCTGATGCTTTCCGGTTTTTAGCTATTTTTATAGCATTTAGGAATGCCGTCTTGGCAGAAGCAGTATTATCCAAAACCGTCTCAACCAAATCACCATCTTTTATACTCTGTCTAGCATCTGCAAGGAAAACACGACCCTTTGCGAACTCTTCAAATGCCAAAACATCGATTTGATCCTGCTGTGCAGACTTCATTATCTGTACCACTTCGGCGATGTTTTTTTCCAGATCATTGTTCGCTGCAAGTACCATGCAGCTGGGACCGAAACACCCCGTAAATAATACTGCAATCATGATGAACCATTGGGGGGTAATTAACTTCTTCAAAACACGGTGCTCCTATTTTAATCATTCTACTTTCAAAACTCATAGTATGTTGTAAAATTTGCCATAAATTCACGCAGATGCCAAGTACTCTGGAGGCAGAACAGAACTAATTTTCACCTAGGTATACGTAAAGTGTTACTTAAACAGATAGTTTCGTTGCGTACAGAGAAAGAATCAGATTATCAGGAAAATACGTTTTCGCATTGTCGTATAAATTCACCTCATATGGAAACACAAAAGGCCTACATAATCTGTAAGACTTTGATTTAACGACAGAAAATGGCGCCTCCCAGGGGGATTCGAACCCCTGTTGCCGCAGATTAAGCCCCTGCTACATATAATGCACCATAAAGTCCTATGTTCTCCTGAAGTATTAATTTTATTGTTATCTGTTTCATATTAGCTGACATCAGGCCTTTATTATTGAAGGCATTGAGGAAACGGTCTCCAACTAATAAATCCTTTATATTAGAAGCAATGCCACCTGCAATGTAAACTTCATCAACGGGGAAAAAATGTAAAGCTGCATTTCCAGTTGCAGATCCATAGATATCAATAAAGCATTCAAGCGTTTTATGACATAGATCATCCCTTGCTGACAATGCATATTCGGTTATGACTTGTGCTGGATCATTTTTTTGCATTGCTTCTACAACAGCAACACTCTCTGCTAATTGTTCTTGTTCACAGAGAAAATTATAAATCGTAACAAGTCCTTTACCCGATAAAATATTTTCTAAACTCACGTGTGATTGTGTTTTTTGTAGCCATCGCAGTAATTGGCATTGCAGTTCATTTTCTGGTGCAAACCCTGCATGCCCTGCTTCAGTTGATAAAGCATAGTAATGATTATTTAGCCAAATCCGATGTGCGACGCCCAGCCCTGTACCCGCACCAATAACAACGGCATTAGGCTGACTTGATATATCTTTAGTTGAGTTACTATTAACCTCACCTTGTTGCAATGTAACAAAATCAATATCTTTTAATTCATCTAATCCATAAACAACTGCAATAAAATCATTAATGAGTTTCACTTTCGATATTTGTAAGTTTTTTTCGAGTTCTTTCTCACTAATAACCCAAGGAAGATTTGTAACGGCTACAACACCATTTCTAACCGGACCAGCAACGGCAAAACAGGCTGCATCTATAGAGCCTGTAATATTGTGTTCGCGTAGAAAGGCATTTAAGACTTCTATAAAGCTAGAGTAGTTTACACTGGCATAACTTTTCTTAGCGATTATTCGCCTGTTATTTATTCGCTTGGCCTTTGCATCCACTTCGGCATAAATAAAACGTGCATTTGTACCGCCTATATCCCCTGCCAGTACTTTCATGATTTTCCTTGTATTTATCTTATGCTTTTTTTATCGTTCTTCGATGTTTATAGTGATTTATTAATCCATTAGTTGAACTATCATGCGTATTGATATTTTCCGCATCGCTCAACTCGGGCAGTATACTTGTCGCCAGTTGTTTACCCAGCTCAACCCCCCATTGATCAAATGAATTCACATTCCATATGACGCCTTGTACAAATATTTTGTGTTCATACAACGCAATAATCGATCCCAATGTTTTTGGGTCAAGCGTATCGAATAATAATGAACTAGTGGGTCGATTACCGGGAAATACTTTATAAGGTAGAAGTTTTTTAACTGCTTCATCATTCATTCCTTCGGCCTTTAATTCTTCACTTGCTTGTGATTCTGTTTTACCGCGCATTAAGGCTTCGGTTTGCGCAAACACGTTCGACATTAAGGCGCGGTGGTGTCGTGCGATACAACGAAAACTATAAATGGGAGCGAGAATATCTGCCGGTACCAATTTTGTTCCTTGATGTAATAACTGAAAAAAAGCATGTTGGCCCGCAATCCCTATTTCACCAAAAATGACTGGCCCGGTAGTATAGTCGACTTTACGACCTTTTCGATCGACATACTTACCATTACTTTCCATATCCGCCTGTTGTAGGTAAGCCGGGAAACGATGCAAGTGTTGGTCATATGGCAAAACAGCCATCGACTGGGCATCAAAAAAATTATTATACCAAACACCCAACAACCCCATTATGACAGGAATATTTTTATCTAAGGGGCTATGTTTAAAGTGTTGATCGACTTCATAGGCTCCTGCAAGTAATTCATCAAACTGTTCTGAACCTATCATTATTACTATAGATAAGCCGATCGCTGACCAAAGCGAGTAACGGCCTCCTACCCAATCCCACATTTTAAAGATATTTTCTTCAGTAATACCGAACTTTTTTGCCAGAGTTATATTGGATGTAACGGCTGAAAAATGGCGGTCTAAATACTCGTCATTCCCCAGTTTATTGATATACCACTGCCGTGCTGTTTCGGCATTCACCATGGTGTCCTGGGTAGTAAAGGTTTTTGAGGCGATTATAAAAAATGTTGTTTCGGGATTAAGATATTCGAGGGTATCGTTAATATGGTTTTCATCAATATTTGAAACAAAATGAATATTTAGATCATGTAAACAATGTGGTCTTAACGCTTCGGTTACCATCATCGGGCCTAAATGAGAGCCGCCTATACCAATATTAACTATATCAGTGATAGCTTGATTGGTGGCTCCGCGCCATTGCCGCGTACGTATTTTTTCTGCGAGTTTCTTTACGCGTTCACGCTCTTGTTTGATTTCAGGGAGAATATCCTGTCCGTCGACCAGAATCGGTTTACTTCCCTGCTCCCTTAATGCCATATGCAAAACGGCTCGATTCTCAGTATGATTAATCGGCTCGCCTTTGAACATTTTATCTATCCAACCGGGTAAATCGACTTGATTGGCCATTTGCAATAGCAATGTTAAAGTTTCATCATCTATCCGATTTTTTGAAAAATCATAAAGAATATCGTTAAGTTCAAGAGAATACTTATCAAAACGGTTTGGATCACCATCAAACATATCACGCATGTGGATATGTTTAATTTCATTATAATGTTTGGTTAGAGCTAACCATGATTTTGACTCAGTGAGTTCAGACATTGAACCTTATCCTTGTTATGTAATACTTTTTAAAACAGTATGCATCTATACATCTAATTATCATATTTTTATTTATCCGCCAACCAGTAAAAATGATATGGAGGAATAACCAGTTGACCTTTAAACAAGCTGGGAGTCTCACCAGAAATAAGGTCAGTAGAGTGGCCATAAGAAAGTGTGGTTTTAATATTAGGATGCTCCATATCAAGATACTGCGGATGTGCATCAAAGTTAACGACCACTAAGATACTGCCTGTCGTACGTGCCATGTCAAAACGTGAAAATACAAATAAATGTGGATTATCGACATGAATTAAATCTCTATTATTAAAATCTGCAAATGCCGGAATTTCTTTTCGTACAGCAATCATTTTTTTTATGGCATTAAATATTTGATGCTGAATTGTTCCTGGTTGATGCCGGAGTTCAGCTTTATCCCAATCAAAATTAGGCCGATGTGTCCAACGATTATCATGAGACTTATGTTCATCATTCAGGAAATCACAATCATTCAAAGTACCCAATTCGTCACCATAATACAGCAGAGGTATTCCACCGAACGATAGAATCAGACTATGCAATAGCAAAATATGTTGGACAGCGTTCTCAATCCGCTGCGGATCTTCTGATTCAAGTGCTGTTTCAAGTCCAACCAGCGATGCCAGCGATCCAGAAATTCTTGCATCCCCTGTTTTTAGATTATATCCAAAGGGAAAACCTCGGGCATCTGAGTCACTAAAATTACCAGTGTAATAATCGATTAGAAATTTCCGGTGATTAACCGGATCGTAATCGACTGCCTGAATATCGGCATCATCAAAACCTAAGCCAATATCATCATGGCAGCGTATATAGTTTAACCATGTGGCGCGCTCGAGTTTATCCGGAAGACTTCGTAAACCCTGATAGAGTAATTTGGCATTCTTTGTCGCAACGGCATCCCAGAGCAATGCCATTAACGTTGCGTTATATGCAATTTCACATTCTTTAGCATTAATCGCATCCTCACCAAAATATTTAATGATTTCAACGGGTGCGACAATGGCTTCTGCAATAAACAACACGCCCGGCGCTGTCACCTGACAACAGTCTTTCATTAACTGTAGTATCAAATGTGCTTCACGTTCGTTTTGACAGACGCTGCCAATTTTTTTCCATAAGAACGCCACTGCATCAAGACGAATTATGTCGGCACCCTGATTTGACCAGAATAATATAATATCAAGCATTTCGATGAATACTGCAGGATTACTGTAATTAAGATCCCATTGGAAATCATTAAATACGGTCATCACCCATTTCTGCATTTCCTCATCCCAGGTAAAATTACCCGGCGATGTTTCAGGAAAAATTTCCGGCATGGTTTGTTCAAACATATCCGGAATTTCCCGGTTATCAAACAGGTAATAATAATCCTGATATTTTTTTTCGCCTTTGCGAGCCCGCTGCGCCCATTCATGCTCATTAGAAGTATGATTCACAACGACGTCCAGGGTTAATAAGATATCGCGTTTCTGCAGCGAATCACTCAACGCATGCAAATCAGAATTCTCTCCAATCCGAGTATCAACACGCCGAAAATCACTTACCGCATAACCACCGTCACTTTTACCTTCCGGACATTGTAAGATGGGCATGATATGAATCATGTTGATTCCCAATTCCTGAAAGTAATGTAACTTATCGTTTAATCCACTTAGGTTATTAGCAAAGCCATCTGTATACATTGCCATACCAACCCATTTCTGGCTTAAAAACCAATTATGATCTTTTTCACGTTCAATGTCTTTATTTTTAAGATGTTCAGAGCGATCCATATATTGTCGGGCCATTGTCTCAACGAGAAACAGTGCCTGCTCTTCAAAATCATCACGCTCACCGTATAAAAGATGAAACAAAGAATATATGGAATAAAAATTAGCACCTAGTCGGGTATAAAAATGCCTTAACTCATGCTGTTTAATTTCAGGATTTAATTTTATGAGTATTTCATTAAGCAAAGAATGTGATACTTGTTCGTACATAACACTAAAATTGTAACATCACTGGTAGTTCAAATAATTAATCTTTCAAACGCCAAGATTAGATATGTGAATTAAAAATTTACCAATTTATTACAAACTCCATTTATTTATAAAGGGTTTATAAAATAGTTTATCTTGTGTCGTAGCCCCGCGTTGCTCAACGACGGCACTGGCAAACTGTTGCGCTCGATTCAATATTGTCTGTAATGGCCAAGCATAATGCAAACCTGTTAAGAGTATACTACTAAATGCATCACCTGCACCTACAGTGTCTACTATATTTATAGCTTTATCAGGTTCGACAGTACATGTTTCTTGTTGGTTGATCGCGATGGCGCCAGCGCTACCCTGCGTTATAACAATCAACTCAATCTGAAAATGCGATAATAAATAACGTGCTCGTGATTCTGTATCCTGTATGTGTGGTACGACTAAAGCTAGTTCATCGATATTTAATTTTAACCAGCGAATATTTTTCATCATATTCTCTAATTGTTGCAAGCTCCACCACGGAGAGCGAAGATTAACGTCAATGAATATTTCTTTAGAACATAGTCGTTTTAAACGGGCAAGAGTATTCGCTGCCAGCGGATTTCTCATCGCCAGCGATCCATGATAAAGAACATGTTGTTCATCTATTTCCGGTAACAAAGTTGTATCTATAAAGTCCCACGCACTGTCCTCGACAATATCATATGACGGTTCACCATTATCAAACAGAACATCAACTATTCCTGTAGGATGTGTTGAATCAACTTGTAAGCCACTTATATCCATTCCCCATCCAATCATAGCGGCACGTACGTCATTACCAAGAGAGTCATTGCCAACACGTGATATAAACAGGGGGGCTAATCCAAAAGCTTGGCAATGCCATGCAACATTAAACGGTGCTCCACCAAGTACGCGACTACCATCAGGAAAACAATCAAACAGTACCTCACCAAATACTACCAGCCCTGACTTATTCATAGTTTTTGTCTGTTCCATGTTTTTCTGCGAGCCATTGTTCAGCCAATGGAATATAGTGCATAACTCCTTCCAATATACCTGCACTATAATTGCCATTCATATTCATAAAACCTCCCCGTGCTATATATAAAGTATTCTCCTGATGATTTATTTTTGCTTGTCGGATAGCTTCATCAGTAACATCTTTATCCGCATTGGCAACCAGCACAGATTGAATCAAACTACTCATCACACATAAATCATTACCGCTATCACCGGCAAATACCGTATTGGTATAATCAAAACCTAACTGCTGGACTAAAAATTCAATAGCCTGTCGCTTACCTGCACTGGCAGGTAAAACATCCAGCAAACCAATATTAGCCGGTTCGTCTACACTCCAGACTAAGTTAGCGGCTACGTCGTGTTGCTTCAGAACCTGCTTTACCTTTGATAGTATTTGTAGATGGTCTTGACCTAGCCCAATGTAATAACTGAGTTTATGGGTATTTTGTTTACTCTGCTCCTGAAGTTTCAGCCCTTGAACATTAGCTAACAGATTATGCAAATCATTAGTGCTTTTACCTTGCCAGTCACGATCAATATTCGTTTCCCAGTCATCCAGATAATGCCATTGACTATCAGTAACCTTATAAATTTTAGAGCCTACATCCGAAATCACAAAATCAGCTTGTGGCAATTGATACTCATCAATAGCTTCCTCTACCAGCTGCTGATGACGGCCTGTAACATAAACCAGTGTTATTTGTGACTGGCTTACAAAGTCTGTAAATATTTTTCGTGCCTGTTCAGATTCAGGCTGAGATCCATTTGGTAATAAAGTACGATCCAAATCGGTACACAATAACAAACGATTCATTTGACTCACGTATTTGGCACCTTGCAACTGTGAAAGAAATCATAATATTCAATGGCTTCAAGTATGCCTGCTGCATAAGGTGTCTTCGCGAAATAAACACGTTCGAGATCGATTAAATCCGATAGTTCTTCATTGTGTCTATTCTCCACAAGTACAGCAAGAGTATTTCCGCGTATCATATCTTCGTCCGCACCGGAGCCCCCCGCAACAAGAATGTGTTCTAATGGAATATCCCATTGTTCTGCATACCAGCGCAATGCCAAACCTTTAGATGCTCTCACAGGTACGATATCCAGAAATTGGCCAAACGAAAAAACTACATTAACTGTTTGTTCGTGATGAAATAATAACTGTATTATTTCATCCACGCTGGGTGCTTTTGCTGCGTCATAAAAATAACTGATCTTATAACGACTCTGTTCAATTTTTTCCTGAAACTTTAACCCGGGAAGATCTTTTAAAAT
>Ga0316204_10012236_pt1 | contig 10526 bp, 5 predicted proteins | sample 6monrhotite_MG_2_FD_205661 | JGI IMG/M metagenome (GOLD analysis project Ga0316204, IMG submission 205661) | Microbial mat bacterial communities from mineral coupon in-situ incubated in ocean water Damariscotta River, Maine, United States -... | ecosystem: Environmental > Aquatic > Marine >... | reverse complement strand
GGAGGCCTGAGCCGTGAGTGACCACAGCACCGATCTGTTCGCCCCCAGCGAGGGCGCAGTCATGGACCTGGAGAGCCTGCGCGCCGTGAGCGGCATCCAGGACACGATCCTGGGGGCGTGGCTGACCTCGAGCTGGCCCGGGGTGAGCGGGATCGTGCTGGAGGGGCTGGAGCTGCAGGGGGCGTGGGCGCCGGTGGGATCGCCGGGCGCCCGGCGGCCGGACGGGGAGGCCTCGGAGGCGGTGGTGAGCCCCGGCTCGGCGCTGATCACCACCAAGGGCGGCCGGCGGCTGGTGATCCGGGTGCCCGAGGAGACACGGGTGCGCTGGCCCAGCCGCGCGGGCGCCGCCGTGCGCGGCGTGCTGGTGCTGGTGCCGCAGGTCGAGGACGTGGGGCGGGACGGGGTGCGGGTCGCGCGCAAGTCGGTGCGGGGCGTAGTGGGCTTCTTGCGCTCGGATCTGGCCGAGGACCCCGCCGTGCTACCCCTGGCCTCCGCCGTGGGCAACGGTCGGGACTGGAACACCGATCTGCGTCGGGTATGGCAGCCTGAACACCCCGCCGTGCAGGCGCTGCTCGCCCGCCTGGATCGGGTGGGGCGCACGGTGTGGCAGGCGGAGCCCGAGGGATCGGTGTGGGAGCGGCAGGTCCTGGGCCGCAACTGGGTGCGCTACCAGACCGTCGCCACCTCGGCGGTGCAGGCGGCCCGCATGGTCCTGATCGCCCGCCCCCTGACCACCGCCGATCGTGTGCGGGTGCTGTCCGGCCTCTGCCAGCAGCTCCTCAGCTCGGTGGAGCTTGCCGGGGTGGAGCTGCTCCAGTCCATCGGGCCCGCGGAGGGCGCCGGTCCCTACCGGGCGGTGGTGCTCGGGGGACATCAGACGTGAGTGCGCTGCTCGCCCTCGTCGGTCGCTGGCGCACTGCTGAGCAGGTGAGCGAGTTCGCGATCGCGGTGTTCGCGCCTGTGGCGGTGATCGCCCTGGCCTGGGCTGTGCTGGCGCAGCCGCTGACCGGCCGCCCCATGAGCGCGCTGGAGCTGACGGCGCTGCTGGGGGCGGTGGCTACTGTGACGGGCTGGGGCGCGGGGCGGGTGTCCTGGAGGCTCGGGGTGCGCCGTCCGCGGCTGGTGCTCGTCATCGCGGCGGCGGCCGGGCTGGCTGTGATCGCGGCGCTGGGGCTGCTGTCCCGCGCGGGCTTCCTGTCCCGCTGCGCGAGCCTCGGCGGCGAGCTGGTCGCCTCCGCGCTGTTCGCGGGCCCGTCGCTGACGACCTACGGCGGCGAGCGCCTGGGGATCTGTCGGATCGGTGGGGTGCCCGGCAACCTCTATCTGCCGGGTACGCTGCTCCGGGCGGCCTGGACCGGCGCGCTGGCCCCGCCGCTCTGGCTGGGGTTCACTGCCGCGGCGGGGCTGGCCGGGCTGGGCTGGCGGGACCGGCCGCTGCGGTCGACCCGCCTGGTGGCGAAGCTGCTGCGCCACCTCCAGCACGGCGCCGCCGCCGGGCTCGGCTCCATCGCCGGGTCGCCCTCGGGAGACGGCCGCGTTCAGGCCTGCGGCAACGCCACGCTCTGGGGCGAGCTGTGCGGTCAGCTCTACGCGGCCGATCGGGCCTTCGCCCCCGGCGAGCGCTGCGCTCGCTGCCATCAGGTCTACCAGCGCTGCGAGACCGAGGTGTCGCTGGCGGTGGTGAGCCTGTTCTCGGCCGACATCGAGGAGCTCAACAGCCTGGAGCGCCTCGACACCAACGCCTGGAGCCGCGGCGGCCTGATGCCGCCGGCGCCCCAGCTCAGCGGCCGTGAGCGCTGGGTGGTGCTGGGGCGGGTGCAGGTGCCGGACGTGCTCACCATGAGCCAGTGCCTCGCCCTGGTGCATGACCGCTTCGGTAGCTGGAGCGGGGAGGGCAGCCCCGCGCGGGCAGCCGCCCTGTCACTGGCGATCTCCCGGGCCAGCCGAGTCGCCGCCTGGCTGTGGTTCGGCCCCGTGTCCCACCGCCTGAACCACGCCCGCCCCACCCGGCGGGTGTCGCTGGCGGTGGGCTCCGAGCGCCTGCGGGATCTGCTCGCGGACACCGGCGGCGAGGGCGTGACGCTGCAGCTCGAAATCGGCATGCTGCCCCTGGAGCTGCGCACGGCCTTCCGGCGCACCTTCCGCGACGAGTCGCGCCCGCCGGTCACCCAGAACAGCGTGCAGAGCCTCTGGGTGCCCACTGCTCCTCCGGGCGCGCCCGGAGGGGTCTGGGTACCTCGGCTGGAGGGGCGCGCGCTCCGGGCCTGGCTCACCACGGATCAGCTCCACCCGGAGGGCAGCCGCGGCGTGACCACTCCCTTGCCCTACGTCCCCCGTGGCGCGGAGGTCTCCGACACGCCCCCGGCTCCCGGCTCCCTGGACTTCGTGCGCATGCCCCTCGGGCCGGAGGAGCGCGAGCCCTCAATGCAGCGCCTGCCAGGCGCGTCCATCAGCGAGTGGGACTGGTTCGACGCGGGGCACCTGGAGCTGCTGCGCCGCCAGTCGCTGGTGCTGGTCAGTGCCACGGGGGCCTCATGAGCGGCGCGATCGGTCTGGCGTTGGTGTGGCTGAGCCTGTCGACGGCGGCGGCGCTGGACACGGGCGATCCCGGTCCGTGCTCGAGTGAGGAGGTGTGCGTTCCGGCAGCGGACTGCAGCGGCGAGATCTTCTACAACGGCCTGGAGGAGAACCCGGGCTGCGACGGTGATCAGGACGGCGACGGCTACTGGGACGAGCTCTACGCGGACAAGGTCGCGGACTTCTACGCCGACAGCGGCGCCGGTGAGCCGCCCGCGGTGCTGCCGGCGATCCCGCCCGGGTGCTGCGGGGACTGTCTGGACGACCCGGCGGAGCTGCCGACCGGGAGCACCCTGGACCCTGCGCTGGTCAACCCCGCTCCGGACACCGTGGAGGTCTGTGAGGAGCCGGGAGAGGTCCAGATCGACGACGACTGTGATGGCGATCCCAGCAGCCAGGGCGAGGTGTACCGCGACGATGACGAGTCGCTTCTCATTGACGGCCTGCGGCGCTTCTACCGGGATCGCGACGAGGATCTGTTCGGCAACGGCGATCCCGATCAGTCGAACTACGGCGAGCAGTGGCGCTGCGAACCCAGCGACGACAACTGGGTCACCTCCAACACGGACTGCGATGACTCCGATCCCAGCATCTATCCCTACGCGCCCGAGACCTGCGACGGCGTGGATCAGGACTGCGACGGCGTGCCGGACGATCCGGAGGGGCTGGTGGCGCCGGAGGAGAGCGGCTGCGAGCTCTTCCACCCCGACCGCGACGGGGACACCCATGGCGCCAGCTACGAGGAGCTGTGTGTCTGCCCCGAGGAGGCCTCGGCGGACGCGGAGTGTCCGGGCATCGACCGCTTCTACTTCGACGGCGAGGACTGCTGGATCGAAGAGGGCGGCGACTGCAACGACGCGGACCCGGCCATAAACCCCGACGCCGGGGACACCGGGCAGCTCGACGGCGACGACAATGACTGCGACGGTCGGGTAGCGCTGATCGAGCTGGACTGTGACGACGACCGCTCCCTGCCGGCGGTGGGGGAGCTGACCAGCTGCGTGCCGACCGACGACACCGGAGACACTGGAGCCATCGCCGTGGTCGGCGGCACGATCACCTGCTGGGGCGGGGTCGACGTCCGCTACAGCTGCGATGAGGAGAGCGGGTACTGGGTGGTGGACACCAGTCAGGAGGGCGTCGCCGAGCGCTTTGAGCGGGGGCTGCGGATCTACACGGAGGAGGGCGCCGTCGCGGGCTGCGAGCCGGTAGGGGACTGTGACGACCACTGTCCCCTGCGCTGCCCCGGGGTCGCCGAGGCCTGCGATGGGATCGACAACGACTGCGCCGGGCTGGAGCTCGAAGGGGACGGCGGCGACGGACTGCCCCCGGCGCTGGATCCAGCGGAGCCGGTGCCGGGGCTGGTCGACGCCTCGGAGCTGGATCAGGACGGAGACGGCTACCTCGCCTGCCTGGACGTGCCGGGCAACCAGCAGGACCGCTTCACCGTCAGCGGCTGTGACACCAGCTACGTCGACGGGGCACGCCTGGGGGACTGCAACGACCTCTGCCCGCTGGCCAGCCCAGAGGTCCTCGAGGAGCGCTGCTCGGGCTTCACGGACGTGTGCGGCGGCGAGGAGGAGGGGACGGACGAGGACGGGGACGAGCACCGCACCTGCGGCCCCTGGAGCGGGGCTGACGAGTCGCTGGCCCGCGAGGACCTGTATGTGTTGGTCTGGGACGACGCGGCCGCCGCTCACGACGCGTCGGGCATGGGGTTGACCCCGCTGATGCCGCCCCGGTCGGCGGGCGTCGGGTGTGATGCTCCGTTGGCCGAGGCCTTGGATGCGCTGCCCTGGGAACGACCGCTGCCGGATCTGGAGGCCGACGCGCCTGATCGCGAGGCCTGGGCCGCGGCGGTGCTGACCCTCTGCGTCAAGGCGGACGTCTGCGCGGCGCGCGCCGCGGGCGAGGCGGTCGGGCCCTGGCCAGCGGACTGTGAGGACGCGGAGGAGGCCGAGTGCTCCGTGGTGCGCCTGACGCTGGATGAGGAGTCGGACGAAGGGCTGTTCGGCCTGAGCAGCGACGACGCCCGCTACGTCGACCGCCCCGACTGCTTCGATAAGCCCTACGAGGGCATCACCCGCGCGGTGTGGTCCTCTGAGCGCGCCGCGCTGGCCCGGCTCGCGGTGGTCGAGTGGGAGTGCTACCGCCAGCAGGGCACCTGGGGCTGCGTCGACCACACCGCGCCGATCGGGTGGCGGCCCCGCTATGAGGGCGTGGCGCCCTCTGGCGGCTTCTTCTCCAACCCGGACCCGGAGGAGCGCCTCCGGGACGCGCCCGCGTGGTGGGTGGAGATCGGCCGGTATGCCCCGGAGGCGCTGTCGACCGGGCCCCTGTCCGGGTGCTGGGGGGAGCCGACCGCTGGCGCCGGGGCGATCTCCTCGGTCACCGGTGGCGACTGCTCGGACGAGGACGACGGAGCCAACCGGGATGAGCACGAGGGCCCGGACGACCTGCTCGCTCTCTTCCACGAGGAGGGTAAGCGGGCGAGCTGCGCGACCTGTGTGGACGGGCTGGACAACAACTGCGATGGGCTCGCGGACTGCGAAGACCCCGCCTGCGCGCCGTGCTTCGTGGGCGCGGGCTACGGCTGCAGCAAGGCCGAGGAGCAGACCTGCGTGCAGACAGGCTGCGCGGCCGGCGCGGCCGATCGACGGGGCTGGGGGAGCGCCCTGGGCATGCTGCTGCTGGGGCTGCTGATCCTCCCCCTGGTGCGGCGGTGAGCGCCTGGCTGGCCGGCCCGTACCCGCTGGACTACGCGGGGCTCACGGGCTCCGCCCGGCACGCCTTCGCCGTGGTCGGCGCTGCGCTGCGTCAGGGGGAGCCCGGGGCCGTGCGTGCGCCCCTGTCCCGCAGCCCGGCGCCCGGGCTCTACGTGCTCATACGGGAGGACGTCGAGCCGGCGATCGCCGGCTTCTGGGTGGTGTTCGACGAGGCCTTCCTGGAGGAGGGCATGGACGACCGGCGGGAGGCCGCGCCGGGGCTGGTCGGTGCGCTGCTGGAGGGGCTTGTCGAGGAGGTCTGGTGGACCTGGCCCGTCGCCGACCGCGCGCGGCAGAGCTGGCGGCCGCTGGTGATTCTGGAGTGGCCTCCGGCGCTGGCGATCCGCAGCGACGTGGTCCTGCCCGGCGACCCCTCGCAGGTCCGGGTGGAGGAGGCACAGGAGACTGAGGAGGTCGAGGAGTGGCTGGACTCCGAGTCGCTCGGTCTGGCGGCTCCCGGTGTGCGCTCCGAGCCCCGGCCGATGGCGTCCCGGGGCAGCGCCCGGCGCTCGATCCTGACCGTGATCCAGGGTGAGCTGCGCTACACCGGGAGCCGCCACGAGGGGACGTGGCGGGTCCTGCAACCGGACGAGCTGACGGAGGGCGGGGAGGGGGAGACCGTGCCGCTGGATGGCTGGCTCAGCCTCGCCGTGCGCCCCGTGCTCTCCGCTCCGGACGCCTCCAGCTCGCCCGCGCTGATCCTGCCGCACCAGCGCCTGGGACACCCCGTCGCCGGCTGGCTGCTGCGGGACCTGCGCCTGTGGCCCCGGTCCCCGTCAGAGCTGGCCGCGGGCAACCTGCGGCGGCGCTCCACCCGTGCCCGGTGGCAGAGCCGGGCCTGGGCCGGCGCGTCGTCAATGCTGATGGTGTTGGTCAGCGTGCTGGTCCTGACCGCCGCGGTCCAGCAGGCCTCCAAGCCCTGGATCCGCGCGGCGCCCAAGGCTCCCGCGCCGGCGGCTCATCCCATCGTCTCGGTGTGCTCGCCAGATCACCAGCGCTTCGTCGAGGAGCTCCGCTGCCAGCTGGCGGCCATCGAGTCCGAGGGACTCGGCGGCGGCGGGCCGGTCTGCTACGACGACGACAGCGGGACCCCGCCGCCGCCGAACTACGACGATCTGCAGCCAGTGTTCTGTGGGCTGCTGGACCGGGAGCTGGACGGCTGGATGCGGGGGGGCTCGCCGGGGACGAACTACGCGGAGAGCGCCGTGGCTGCGGCTTGCTTCAATGTACTGGGCCACCCGTTCACCTACGCCGATGTCCGTCGACCTCCGGGGTCGGAGGGCGCCAGGGCGGTGGCGGATCCGGATCGCCTGCTGCGGGACCCGGCGCTTCGCATCCAGTCGCTGGTTGACCTCTATGGTGAGCTGGAAGGGATCTGCGACGCCAACCGCACCCGCCTGCAGCGGCACATCGAGGGCTCGGTGCTGGCCACCCACGTGGGCGGCCCCGACGAGCCGGAGCAGTTCGGCCTCGCGGCGGAGGCGGGCGCGCTTCGGGGCGCCGCGCTGGAGGTCGCCTCCGCGGGGCTGTCCGCGGAGCAGCGCCGCTGCGTCGCCGCGGGCGGAGACGGCGTCGACGGTCTGCCGGGCTACGGGTGGATCTGTAACGGCGAGGGGGACGGAGAGTACGACGACGTGCCCATCTGGGCCGCGCTGGGGCCCCGGCCCGAGGCCTACGAGGGCGGAGACCTGGTGGAACGCTACACCAGCGCCCGCTTCGGCACGGGCTCCCCCGAGGGCAGCGACGACGTCCTCTGGCGCTGCCACCTCGCGCTGCGCCAGACGGACTCGCCGCTGCTGGAGGTGCTGCCGCTGGCGCGCTGGGAGGTATTCGTGTCCACCCCGGCCGCGTACGACGTGCGCGGCGGAGGGGTTCGCACTCAGCTCCAGCTGGACGCGGCGCTGCGGGGGCTGGAGGCGGACTGGGACGGGGGCACCTGCTGGGGGTTGGTCGCCCGGCAGCTCTCCGCCTATGCACCTGTACACCCGCTGGCGGAGCTGGAGGAGAAGGGGTGGCCGTCGCAGGAGCAGCAGCTCTGCGGTCAGGTCTGTGCGGGCAACTACAACCTGATCAGCACCTCGGACAGCTGGCTCACGCCGTCGGCGGATCTGGCGATGTGCCTCGACGCCAGTCCGCTGCCGACGGACGAGGACACGCTGGGGAAGCTCGGGAGCGACGCGCTGGATCGCCTGCGGGTGCCCTGGAGCGGCCCGGAGGGGCGCTGGAAGGCCCCGGCGGCCCACGCCATCTGCGCCTTCAACCTGATCGCCCAGTCCGCCTTTGACGACGCCCCGGCGCCGGTGCTCGTGAGCGATGCGGACCCCCGGCTCTGGGCGGGGGAGACCAGCGTTGGCAGCCGCATGGCTGGCGGCGAGGACGGCCGGGCCCACAGGGCCGTGGAGCGCATGAGCCGCTACGGGGCCGGGGCCGGCTTCGGCGTCGATGGCTGCAGCGACGTCGCCGCCCAGTGCTTCCTGTCCGCGCTGCTCAAGGTCACCGGTGGTGAGTACAGCGGGGCCTCGTCGTACCGGTGGTTCGACGCCTGGCAGAGAGAAGTGGAGTCCATCGCTTCACTGGAGCCCGCGGCGGTCGCCAGCCGGTACCCGTGGTGCGCGCCGATCCAGGAGTATCTGGTGGAGACCCGGGAGAAGGCGCAGATCGACGCGCCCTGCCTGCGCGGGGTGCACGCTGCCCGGGAGCGCATCTCCGGTGCAGCCCTGACGCTGGCCGGGCGCTCGGAGGGGGGGCCATGAGGGCGCTCGCTGTCGTCGCCGGGGTGCTCCGCCGCAACGTGGATCTGAGCGCGCTGCTGGTGCTGCTGGTGGCGCTGCAGCCGTTGATTCCCAGCGCCCACGTCTTCGCCCGCGCGGACCTGCTCGGCTGGCTGGCCCTCTGCCTCGCCGCCTGCGCCGCTCTCCGGGGGCGGGCTCTTGACGACGGGCCGCACCCACAGCTGGTTGCGCGCCGATCCGAGCCGGGCAGGTTGACTCGCGTCGCGGCGCGGGCGCTGGCGCCGTTCTGTCTGGTCGCCGCGCACGACCTGGCGTGGCGCTGGAGCTGGGAGACGGCCTACACCGCGGTCGGACTGCTGGCGGCAACCGCCGGCCTGCGGCTGATCGGTCGCCGACACGGGCTGACCGCCTGGAGGCCGCCGGGCACATTGGTGGCGGCCCTGTGGTGGGGGCTGCTCGGCGGCGCGCTGCTGCTGATGTTCACCCTCGGAGTGCTGCGCGCCGCCCGGCCTGGCTCGGCGCTCCTGGCGGGGCTCACCCTCTGTGCGCTGGCGGGGTTCGGCTTCGCCGGGGTCGGCGTGATGGCGACCTCACCCCGGGATCTGGCCCAGCGCCTCGCGGCTGGCGTGGAGCCCACCCGCGCTTTGCGGCTGGAGCCCTTCGTCGGGCTGCTCGCCGTCACCGGGCCTGCCATCGGGCTGGCGGTGCTGCTCGTCGTCCAGGGGGCGCTGGGCTTTGAGTCCGCCTGGATCGTGGCGCTGCACGTCGTCGTCTGGACCGGCGTCATCTGGCCGCGGGTCGAGCCCACGGTGAAGACCGTGCTGCTGCACGAGGTGACACCTCACGGCGGCCGGGATCGGGCGTCGGGGGCCGCGTCGGCGGTGGGCTTCGAGGAGACCCCTGAGGGCGCGCTGCGCATCTCCCCCCTGTCGATCACCCACCTGCGCGTGGTTCACCCCTGGGTGGTGCCTGTCCGCGCTGATCGGATCGCCTCGCTGGACGACCCGGTGCGCACGCTGTGGCCGCGCCGGGCGCCCTGGCAGCCCCAGCACGTGCTGGGGGACGCGGCCTTTGAGGTCAACCCTCACTCCCGGCGCATTCAGCTGGACACCATCACGGTTCATCTGAGCGCCTCGGAGTCTCTGCGCACCTTGCGTTCAGGGGCCTCGCAGGCCTATCGGCTGGTGGTGTTGCGGCCCTTTCCGGCGGCGTGGCGGGCCTCGGAGGGGCGGCGCCTGAACGCCTACCGCTGGGAGGAGGCGCTGCCGTCGGAGGCTGTGCAGGTGGTCGACGCCGCGGTGGACAGCATCACGCTGCGCGACGGGGACCTGATCGTCGCTTCAGCGGAGGGGGTCGCCTACGTCTATGAGGTGCATCTGGGGGTGAGCCTGGTCCTGCCCTCCGACCTCCGGCGCCTGGGTCGCGTTCCGCAGCTGGAGGACTACATCCCCCTGGAGGTGCCACGGTGAGCGCCGCCCTGCTGGTCTTTGCGCTGGTCGGCTGCGTCGCTGACACGACGCCGGGCTGGTCCCTGGTCGGCGCCTACGATCTGGCGGCGATCCGCTCGCTGGAGGCCGAAGCGACGGACTGGACCTGGTCCCCACCACCAGGGATGCGCGAGAGCTGCGGCCCCGCCAAGGCCCCGGACGGGCTGGGGGTGATGGAGGCCGAGGCCGTCGCAGCGGGGCTGACCCCGTCGCTGGCGCTGATCCTGGAGCGGGTCTCGGACGTCGACGGCGCCTCGACGCCGGACAACCTGCAGGTGGCGCTGGGTGTGGACGGCCAGCCCTCGGCGCTCCTGCATCCAGCAGTGGAGCCGCGCTCACTGGCGATCCGGATCGAGGGTGACGCCTCCGACAACGAGCGCCAGCTGGTGCGCACCCAGCTCCAGATCGAGCTGTGCCTGGAGCACAAGACGGGTCGCGGCTGGATCGGCGGCCAGGAGGACGAGATCCGCGAGGCCCTGCTGCTGGAGCGGCCGGCGCAGGCCAGGCCCGACCGCAAGTACTACGGCGGCCAGGAGGCCCCGGTCCCGGCGCTGCTGGGGCCACCAGATGCCTGTCTTGTCGGTGATCAGGAGGCCCCGAGCGGCGGGCGGGGGGAGGGCAGCCTCGATCTCGTACCGTCCGATGTCTGGGGCGCGACCCTCCGGCGCTGCAGCGTCGAGGAGGCCGCCGGCCAGGCGGCGGGCTTCGGTCGTCGGCTGCCGCTGTACCTCGAGGGCAGCCTCGTCTCGGAGAGCGCGACGCCGACGGCCTGGGACGCCCTTGAGATCGCGCTTGAGCCGGGCGGGGAGGCCTGGAGCACCCGCGTCTCCATGCAGTTGAACGGCGAGACGCTGCTGGAGGATGCGCCGCTCTTTCCCGCGCCGCGCTTCGCAGCCGATGAGTCGCCCTCCGCGCTGATGGATCTGGTGGCGCGGGTGCCGTACCGCTACCCCACGCTGGGACCG
>Ga0316204_10012235_pt1 | contig 10526 bp, 7 predicted proteins | sample 6monrhotite_MG_2_FD_205661 | JGI IMG/M metagenome (GOLD analysis project Ga0316204, IMG submission 205661) | Microbial mat bacterial communities from mineral coupon in-situ incubated in ocean water Damariscotta River, Maine, United States -... | ecosystem: Environmental > Aquatic > Marine >... | reverse complement strand
CTCCAGTAGAATGCGGTTCTTCAAGGTCTGGTGCCAACGCTCGATCTTGCCTTGCGTCTGCGGGTGGAAGGGTGCGCCGCGAACATGGCTCATGCGCCGGGCCTCGATATAGTCTGCCAGCTCACCACACACACGTTGCCTTCTTTCCAAATCTTCGCTGGTCGTTGCGGTATAAACGAAAGCTAAAATGGCCTGAAAGCCCAACAACTCTTAGCGAGCACCTGCTGTGCAAACGCATGACGGCTGGCCTACGGCAGGCAGATGTTGCTCGACAACTTAGTATCAGCCCGTGGACATATAGAGATTGGGAGCAAGGCAAAAACTCGCCCGCAATACGCAACTGGCCAAAACTGATTGCATACCTTGGCTTTGATCCAACGCCTCGCGCATCTAGTTTTGGCGAAAAACTCCTTTGTCTTCGGCATAGAACCGGCTTGTCGGCTTCAGACTTAGGCGCGTCGTACGGACTAGATGAAGGGACCATATTGCGGTTTGAGGTAGGTAAGGGAAACGAAAGCGACCCAAGAGTTAAGGCTGCCGTTGGAACCCTGCTTGCTGCTTTTACTCGTTACAATGTGTGATGATTTGACCGCATGACCTGCTCTTTGATGGGTTTACTCTTACGTATCGCATGCCATCGACGCCCGCTACAGCTATCGCGGTGAGGACGTCGTTCAGACCATGGAGCGGGTCTGCGCCCAGACGGGTTATCCAAAGATGATCCGCGTGGGCCAGGGATCGGAATTTGTCTCCCGTGATCTCGACCTGTGGGCCTACGCAAACAATGTCACGCTGGACCTCTCCAGACCGGGCAAGCCAACGGGTAATGCGTTCATCGAGGCGTTCAACGGCCGTCTACGTGCCGAGTGCCTGTCGGCAAACTGGTTCATGAGCCTTTCCGATGCCCGCGAAAAGCTGGAGTGTTGGCGTAGAGACTACAATACGGTAAGACCGCATAGCGCTATCGGGAACTAACCCCCGGTCGCGCTGATCAATCACGCTGGCGTCACCAGTCCGCCAGCGTGAAAAGGCCGGAAAACTCTAACCGGGAATGGTCCAGACTTGGGTCTCAGAGCAGAAAGGCGCAGACTCTCGTAATAAACGAGGGAGCCAAGGGGCGCAGGTCACTTGCTGACTTTGTACGCTATGAAATTTGAAAACAGGCAGGTTGGTTTCCTCACGGTTTTAACAAAGAATTTTATGGTCGCACCGCCAAAAGTTAAATTATCAGAGGCTTTGATTGGGTCTAACTTTCTTGCTGGCCAATTTGGCTGCACCGAACTTGTCTAACCTAGCCAACCGCCTGTCTTTATGACAGGCAGTCTATACCGCTCATCATTGTGACTGAGCACAGCTCGCATAGTTGACATTCGGGGTGGGGCTTAGCTTATGGTTGAAGAACCAAGGGCCCTGGTGCCGTTCTTTTCTCCAGAATGCTGTGAGCTTTGGATGCGTCTTCTAGAGGCAATGTCAACCAGATTAGATCATCGAATAACCCTGATTCAATTGCCTCCCACACAGCACTAGCGGCTTCCTCTCGTTGGGTTCGGCTAGCTAGATATGTGTTGGATGTTGGGCGCGTTACGTAAAGTGAGCCATGTTTTGCCAACAACATTAATTCGAAGTTGGAAATCGAGCCCGACACGGCACCATACTGAACCCAAATAGCCCGCTCTGCCAATACACCAAGGGCGACACCCTTCGCTGCTTCACCAACCGCATCATACACAGCGTCAACGCCACGTCCGTTGGTATAGTCACGGACTCGTTTAATGACATCGGCCTCACTCCCACACAGTACATGGTCACACCCGGCCGCTAGCGCGAATTCGATTTTCCGGGGCCTTCCAACCTGCCCAAGGACCGTTGCACCGAGCCGTTTAGAGAATCTGACGATCGCCCGGCCAACGCCGCCACTGGCGCCATTAACGAACACAGTTGCGTTTTTGTGAATCTTCCAAGTCTTGTGAGTCAAGTAAAATCCGGTCATCGCTTTAAAAAGTACTGATGCTGCCAGGGCCGGCGAAATTTTTGGTGGCCGATGAAATACACACGCTTCATCCAAAGCAACATAATCAGCGTAGGCACGGCGTTCGGCGAATGCGTATGCGATTGGATCGCCAACCTGAAAACCCTCCACGCGCTGTCCAACATTTAGGACAACACCGGCACCCTCTTCGCCGATCCCAGACCGACCATTGGCCGCGTAAGTGCCAGAACGGTATAAAACGTCGATATAATTGACGCCAATTGCTTGATTCTTGACGATAATTTGAGTCGGTTTTGGTTTCGGAATGGGGACCGTTTCAACGACTAACATTTCTGGCCCACCTGGCTCAGTGAAAACGATACGTTTCATCCTACCGCCACCTCGCCGCTAATGGCTACATTCGCGCTTGTGCGACACATTTCCTTGCGCATAAGCACAAAGTCAGCTCGTTCCAACAGCCGGTCAAGGTTGCGCCAAGCGTTAGGCCCGCTGAGGACTGCGTTATAACCAGCTCGTTTGAGCGAAAGCACTACTTGAGTAGGCAAAACGTTGTCGATCGTCAGCTTGCCGCCAATCACAATTAGAGAGGCGTTGAACGCTTGATATTGCGAGAGTAATTTCGCTAGCGTCAAACCGTTCATCGAGCCGTGCCCGTTTACGGAGCTGATTACGGTCAAGTCAGGCCGATGCTGGCGAACGGTTTTCGCTAAGAGCTCAGGCGGTGTGCAGCAGCCCAAGTTAATAACTTTGAACCCGCGCTCACGCAACCTTAACTCGACGCCTATCAGGTTCCAAGTGTGGCTATCATCTACTGTTGACGCCACGATGGCTAAGGGCACATATTTCATTGCCTTACTCCATTTCTACGCGATCAAAACGGCGTTGGTTGAAACTAAGCATGTCGTGAAAACGTTCAGCGGTGAGATAATCTTTGCTTGCCGGGAGGTCGGCCTCTATTGGCATGCCGCCGACCGATGCCCACAGCATCGCACCCGAAGCCTCATCCAGCACGCTAAGGGATTGGCTACAGTTGTCCCTATGGGGACAGAAGGGCACATCGAGCAGGCCTCTCTGGAAGGCGGCCCCAAGCGCTTGTCCCACATCTGGGTGCAGTGCCAACGTAGTTGTAATCAGCCGCTCCGCATTGGCTCGTATGTGGCTGCGCCAGGCTTGAATTTCGGGCTGGCGTTCACAATCCGCTACTACGGCGGACGCGGCCGCGAAGGCCGAGCGGTCCAAGGCAACGAGATTATCTTCAAGCGATGGAATACCGTGCGCTTCGGCCTTGGTTTTTACTATCAGTCTGTGGGCACCGCCTCGAGCGGCAATCTTCGCCCCGGTTTCAATTATGGCGTAGCTGCCAGCCTCGGTCTGCGGAAACAAACCCATGAAATGGTACGCGACGCAGTGCCAGTCCCGACCAGCGAACCGGTCGGCGCAAATATCGTTGAGAGCCAGTAGCGCGCCCTCGTCTTGACTATCGCAGGTGCCTAAAGCAAGCGAAGCGGACACGCTAGGAACGCCGAGCTGAATAAAGTACTCACATTCCAGAACAGCGATTGCGATCAAGAGGTCGGGCGGACACGCTTGCCCCATCATGCACCCGCCGAACGACTCATGATGAACTTCAATGCCACGGCGATCAGCAGCCTTCACTAGAGACTGCAATGCCTCGTGCCAGAAATCCAGCGTGTCGGCTAGCGGTGTGCGCCCATAAGGCAAGCAGTAGCTGACTGGCCCTCCCTCGGTGGCATTGAAACCTCCTTCGACTATGCGCTTATAGAGATGACGTGGATCGGGCGTTCCGTGGCGAATTTGAATGCTGAACCGTTCATCCTGTTCGGCTGCGAGCGAGCGCACATCACTCATTTTATGGCTCAGCAGCGGAAACCCGTTCAAAGCGGCGCCTTGCTCGAGCGCTCCAGTTGCGTCCGCTATCATGCCTTGACGCGTTTTTGCGTCGATCGTGATCGTACCAGCGATGTAGGTGGCCGCTGTGTCGTCTCGAAAAGAGGTGAGCAAAGTCCGCATATCCTCGACTTGGGCAACCCCTGAGCGTGGTTGAACTATTAGCTCGCCGGCGGCGCGCGCGGTGCGCGCAAGCTCCGCAAAGCTGTCGGGGGCACTACCCATCATCAAGCTCCTTTTGTGCAGGAGCTGCGGATTTCACACTGCGCAAGAAACTGAGGAGTGCTGCGCAGTAGCCCCAATTCACTGGGTTGACCGGCTTGCCCATTGCGATGAGTTGGCAGCGGAAATCGTATGCAGCGCGCTCGCCATCGGCGATATCAAACGCGCGCTCATGATGGGCGGCATGCCCCCAAGAGCTGTCACGTGGAAAAACGATGATGCGAAGCAAGAGATTCAGGGCCTGGCGCAGACAGTGTGTACATCGCTGTGTTAGGTTGGCGCCTTCGCTAAGGCTGGACTCAGTAAGGTGATTTACAGGCGTCAGCGCTCGGCGCAGCGCGTGCGGTTTGTACGTGTCTTTGTCGGCAGGGCGCCAACGATGTTCGATTGGCAGTCGCAGCATCTGCGCGAGCTGGAAACCCAGCGTAATAGGCAGAATCCAGGCGACCATCAGCACTTGGCCAGCACCGGCCACAATCAGGCTCGCCCAGATGCAGAGTTGGAGTATAGTAGAAACTTGCGTGAACTTAGAGCCGGTTAGATTGACCTTGATGCGGTCAATTAGAACACGACCGTGCGTCCATGCGCTAAGCATATTTAAAGCTAGGCGCCAGGCGTTTTGGCGTACCGGACTGCCTGGGCGGATACCCATATAATCGGTTAAAAAGCGATATGTGGGATCCGATGGCGTCGCCAATTTTATTGGCGAATGGTGATCTTTATTGTGCTTGGGAGCATAGCCGAGGCCGCGGCAAGCAAAGGGTTCGATCAGCAAGAGGGCAGACAGCGCGTGCCCGGCTGCGAGCAACATGCGCTGCCGTGGTTTCGCGTGTGCGGCGATATGAACGGTGACGAGTTGTGCCCAGCGCGCCGCGGCTACGACAGCTAAGGACGGAAGGAAAACGAACCAGCCCCCTTCAATAGAATAAACAGTGGCGGATAGGGCAACGCTACCGATAAGGACGAGCATATTGACAATCATGCGGGTGGAGCTGCTCAGCCATATGATATGGCTTCCGACAACTGGCAGGCCAGACATAAACTGGAAAAGCCAGAGTTTAGGGTAGGCCAAAAACAGATTTCGCCGAGCCCATGCTAGTTCGTCATGCATCCTCTCTTCAGGTGTTTCTTGACGCGCGGCATGCGCGGGCTTTGGAAAACCTGCAACCTTAGTATTGCCGTTTCTCGTGGTATATTCGGCAAGCATGATACCCTCCACTTCAACTGGGGAGAGGCGCTGCGCCGGCTCTCTTCGCGGAATTGCCGACCATACAGCCGAAACGCAGCCCTCTCACTCGAGCAGCATCGGTGCCGGGTAATTCGTCTGATAATTGAATATGGTCTTCAATTTTCGCCTTCACTGAGGGGGCGCGCGAGTCAGAACAATTCTCTTAAATCTCAATTGGCCTCGCATCTAAGAAAACCATGCGTTTGGAGATCGATGTTTATTTATATCAATAAGATAGTTCATTTTGTTGCAAATTGGGCGATCAAATTTTGGATGTGTGTTATTGAGTCAGCTCTCAATTCAAATCAATTTCTCCACCACCCACTAAGATTGATGGTGACAACGAAAAGCTTTGGTTCTCACTTGATTGGACGCTTCAACCTATGATTAGACTATCGTCGGGGTTTTCAACTGCTGACAAAAATAAAAGAGGCTTGGTATGGCCGGAGCCAATCCACAAAAAAACTGGAAATTCACAGTTGTTGCATGGCACCATGTGCTGAGCTGGACCACCCCGCTTGAAGATGAGAATGCCGCCAACTGGCCACTCGATATTGAGGACTCAAAAAAGCTGCGTCGGATCGCCAAGGGGTATGTAGAAAGTCACATTAACAAACCTGGTTGGATTAGCGGAGAGAAATTGGATACAACCGCGTTCAAGGAAATTGGGTTGGGCTGGAAATTCCGCGCCCGTATTATCTGGCACATCTTCGAAAACGCATCCGGTGATCATAAATTTGAGATCAAGGATCTACAAAGCCTCGTTGTGGCACACGACCAGCTTATGAAATCAGGCGTGGCTCCGTCCGGTTTCAGCGATAAAAAGCCAGCGCCAATCCGTTTGGACTACCTATTCGACCTCGGGTACTCTGGAAGCTTATCAATGTATGAGCGTAGTTTGGAGGCGCTCCTTCGCTATGCGTTCGACAAGCTGATTTGGAATATTAATCCGAATCTCGATTTCAGTAGTTTTGTTGATCTGTGCCGCAACACACCGCTGACCGATAAAGATGCGCCGAGCCAATTCAAACGCCTCCTAAATTGCGGCTTCCTGGCTATTCAATCTCACTACAAAATCGAAGGCACTCACAACGTTTACAGCCTCGACCGGCGCAAACCGGCATTGGACAATCTCGTGAGATTCCTGCGAGCTTCGGATTATCGGCCCGTTCAGACCGTGCATTGCAAGAATAATCGCGGGGCTCTCACTGCAATTGCAGATCGAATGTATAGTATCGGCTTGAAATATGAGGCCAAAGGCGACGGCGAAGATACGATCACAAAGACTTATAGGCTTGCGGCGGATGAGCGCCCCTGCCTCTATTTGCGGGCTTCTCGCAAAAATGACGAACGGCCCGTAACCCTGCCGCAATTGGTTGCCAAGCTCAAAGCGTTTTATCTAGGTCGGTCCGCGCGAGCGCGGACGGAACCAATTTCGCATTCGGAACACCTTTCAGCTCTGAAATTCGTACGTGCCGCCATGATGCGGACGCCTGCCATTATAGTGTTTGATGGCCATCGTTCGCCTCGGGGTCGGCAGACAGCGCTTCCGAGTCTAATTTCCGATGATGGATTGTCCACTTTACTGCGCGACCTGTTAACGCCGCGGTTGGGTTATTGTGATCCGGAACTTGATGTCCGCACATTTTATAAAACACGCATCATTGTTTTGACGGATGATGAGCCGTTTGACGACGCTAGTAACCCGATCCCGCCCCTCCAAGTACACCCATTGCAGCAACTGGAACGGATCGTTGTCCCGACACCGCATTCCGACGACATGGTCGAGCTGATTGAAGACAGGGATTGGCCTAATGCTACAACTCTGAAGAACTTTGCCAAAAACCGTGGAACAAGTTTTGTCGACGGCGCAACCTTGCGGCTTGCTGATACTTGGTTGACCGTTATTGGCCATACAAAAAGGTCCGGACGAGAGCGCCAAGCCGAGCTCGACAAGTTGCTGGGCAAGTCCTCTCGGGGGCTCGCCGATGCAATCAACGCCCATCTCCTCGATCGCAATGACTCCTCATTCCTCTTGCTCAGATGGATCGCGCTTGCAGAAAGTGAATTGCGCGCGTCTACGCTCGGTCGACTTTTAACCAACTGGCGAAACCTTCAGGCTGAACGCCGGAGGTGCAACGGCCAATCTGGCGTCGCGAAGGCCGCAATAGTGACGAGGGCCGAAGTTGAAAAAATGCTTGAACCATTTGAGTCAATTCTGACATCTGGACCGGATGAATTTTTAGATGGGCTAGATGGCGACTATTTTCCTCCAATTGAGAGATTCCCGATTGAACGAAAGACCCTCTCGCCTATGCCGGCCTATCTTCGCTCGCGGTCCTATTCCTTTGTGACTAATCAGGTTTGCCTAGACTTCTTGGAGTTTCGCCGAGACGATGACGTGCTTGAAGCTAAACGATTAGATATGTACCGGCTTTTAGCCGAGGAAGCGTTTCGACAAGAGGCCTCAATCATGCGTCATTCGCCCAGGGCCGCTGCTTTGAACGTCCGCAGGTACCGGAGAATGTGTGAGGGCCTGCATTACGGGTTTGCCAGTTTGGGGGAAGATGCATCGAATATCGACCAAGCGTTGCGAGGCTTGAGCCGGAGCTTGCCTGTTAACCCAAAGAACACCTTCCAGCGCCTATATCTGACCTTCTTCAGACATGTGTTACAACACGCACCAGATTTTGCTTTGACGCGAGACTTGGGCCGCCCAGCCATCGCATCCGATCTAATCATGAGTGCGATCTGGAGCGGCATTCGCAAACCTCCCTCCCACCGGACCTACAAATTGCCACCTACCAATTCTCCGTACCTGACACCTGTGCGAGAATCAGATGGCTCAGATCTTGATTCTGCACCGCTAATTTCGGCCCCACGCCGCAAAGAGCGGATTGATCGATCACCTGATGCTGACGCATTGTCGCGCAATTATAAGCCAGCATCGGCCGGTGACGCCTCTGGGCAGGAGCTCGATATGCCAGCAGTGGCAACTGTATCGACGTTGAGTCAACGGCGCGACAGTACTCATCATCTACTGGTGACGGATATTTATATCTCGCTTATCCGCAATCTCACCAATGCAAACCGACTTGAGCTGGCCCAGAAGGCGCTTGAAAAAGCCAAGAAGGTTTGGGCTGAAATGCGAATTGAGAAATCTGGCCTTGATGCGCTCACAAAAGTCGAGATTGATCTGGTACTGCTGCGTACAGACCCGTCACAAAGCACCACAAACGTCACGAGAGTTTGTGATGCAGCCCTGGAGGCAGGACCGAAGGAATGGCGACAGCTGAGACGCTGGGTTGATGAACTGCTAATACGCCTGCCAAAATTCTTTCAGTCATCCGGATCAATTGTCAATTTGAATGACGTCTATGATTTGCACCAATTGTCGAAACGGGCGTTCAAATTAGCGATTGGCCGCCGAACACACGATATGAACGCGAAGGAAATTGAGCGCGGCGCCGATTTATTTGCGCGGCTTGGTGAGGCGGCTGCCATTCATGCAGATGCGATGTCAGCAACAAATGAAAACAGCTCAATAGTGCCCTTCCTCTATTCATGGGCGTATTTCCATTTTGCTCAAATTCTGCGGGATCAAGTTTTCAAGGCAGACCCTATGGGGCGGGAATATTTGCCCAATCCTCATACAAATCGTACATATATACGTGTAAATTTGAAGCTATACTCCCACCTGAGGCGGGCGGCCAAGAAGTCGCATCTAGAAATCGGACTCAAGCGGTTCCGTGATTGGAAAGGCACCAACACCGTCTCGTTAACACCCCATACCTGTAAGCTGTATGCCCAGTTCTTCGCCTATCAGGCACAAAAACAGCTCGATCTCGTCACCCGGTTTCAATTCCAGTTTCTGTCCGAAAGGCCGAGCCTTCTCATGAGTGAGGCATCCATATTGCGGACAGTACGTGATGCACCGGAAAAAGCTCTGGAATTGTTGGGTAAAGCGGATGACTTGATTGCTGGCAATCTGGATCGACCTCGGCTTGCTTTCCGATTAGCTCTTGAGCGAGCCAAAGCGCTCCGTCAATTGGCGAAGAAGCCAGGCGAACCGGAGCGGCAAGCCGTGCTGTTAATCGCTGCGGCGACGGAAACGCTGCGCCTAGAAGCACTACAAGATCGTGACGATGAAGGCGGCCATCATGCAACCGGAGAGCGCTTGTGGAAGTTTGTTACCAATCAGCAGAAAGGTGCGGTTAAGAAGAGCATCAAAGAGCTCCGGAACAAACGTAAAGGTGAACTATCGAAGGATAGTGACGATGAACTAGAACGGCTTTGTAGAATGCTTATCACCTAGTTTGGCAAAACTGGTTCCGCCTGATCCGCGCGCACGCCCAACGCTCAAGCCATGAACCATGAAAGTGTCAGACTTGTGCAGTGAATAGCCCCGAGATTGGTAGACGCCGACTTCGGCAGGGCTCCTGCCATCATCAAATAACAAGGAAGGATCAAGCGACAGACCATCCAACACCGGCGCTTGCAACACCGATAGCATGCCGCCTAATTTCAACCAATCAGACGAGGCCGATACTCCACTAATCTACGATGCCATCTGTGCCAAATGTCCTGACGACGGAAACACACAACCACTCTAATGTGGTTGATTTCGCGCGATGCCTTGGCATTCGGAATGGTTTTAAAAAAGATCTGAGGGTTTGAGTCAATTGTTTTCGCTCTAAGCTGGTTACGTAATCATATTTGAGTGTCGGCAACATTGGGTGGGACGTTAGCGGTGCCCCTACAGGAGCCTGAATGGGCCTCAAATAGTTGTAGGTAAGATGGTGTGGTTTGGCTATCAGGGTCTTCGAGTAGTGCTTGGACCACGGCCGTTGCCTGCATAGCCTTAACCACACTTTCGAGGTCCATGCTCGTCCCTCCGGTTAAATAGCTGCCCAGTAAATTGCTGGTCGCACCAACGCCGATAGTGCGGACCCTTATCGTACCAGAAACCTGATTGTCGGAAACTGCAGCCGTAAGCGGCAATAGGCTTGTGATGTCGAGCCGTCGATTTCTATTCTGTATGTCTGCACGAACCTCGATGCCGACACCTACCCGTACTGAACCGGCCGCATGATTGCCGGGGTCGCACGGCATTTGTCGATACAGCTCGTATCGAAATCGCAATCTATAATTTCCTCTACCAACCCGGGCAGTACCGGC
>Ga0316204_10012234_pt1 | contig 10528 bp, 5 predicted proteins | sample 6monrhotite_MG_2_FD_205661 | JGI IMG/M metagenome (GOLD analysis project Ga0316204, IMG submission 205661) | Microbial mat bacterial communities from mineral coupon in-situ incubated in ocean water Damariscotta River, Maine, United States -... | ecosystem: Environmental > Aquatic > Marine >... | reverse complement strand
GAAGTGAATTGAATCACGCCGTCGACAAGGGCTGAGAATCGGACGATTTACAACGACGTTGGGCTTCAGATACACGGTTCTTTTCACTGCACTTGATTGTTAAACCGCGTGGGCAACGCCCCGCGAGTCTGAACGACGCTTGCGAGCTAACTTTGTTTCCCGACAAAAATCCTAAATCCACGCACAGCACGCGGCCCGCTAGGCAACTTGTTAGGCGATTGCCTTTTTAGAATTGACGGCATGTATTCGATTGGTAATCTCTGCTGCAGATTGAACTCCGGTTTCCAACAACGGGATTCCTTTGAAGGCAAACGAACCGCAAAACCAAACGCGTCGGCCAGGCTCTTTCTGAATTCGATCCAATTCATCCAGGGTCGCCGTAGTATTGGCGTTGACGACTGGGCGTTGCAAAAACGATCGTCCAAGAGTGACATCTTTTTTTGGTTCTTCAAACGGATTAATTGTTTGAAATATCGGCGATTCGACCTTCCAGTTGGGATGAAATCGATTCATGTGAACGGTACACATTGCGGCAGAATCGTTTGAGATCATGTTGAAAGTTGACCACTTTCTCTTTTCGGTCGGCATGAATGAATCGTCACAATGCACGATCACCGGTACATTCTCGTATTGGATATTTGCCAAAACGGCAAGCTCATTTTCAAATTCCGGTCCGAGGAATTTTCCGGCACTATTTGCTTGCGTCGCAACAATTAAATGATCGAAAGAGTCAATTTCACCTCCGCTAAATTGAACCCGCACCTGATTTGGATTGATCTCGTCACCTTCGGAGTGATTTCCAACCCGGATGTTTTCGACGGCCGCGCCCAAGCGTATTGTCGCGATCTCTTTCGTCAGTCGATTGACCACGTCACCCGTTCCATGTTTCGTTTTCAGCAATTGTTGATCGACGGAAATTTTCCTGACCGCTTCCAAGATCATTTCGGCAGGATATTGATCGAGGCTTTGGTAGGAACAAGTACAAACAGTCGACGACAGAATTGGATAAAGAAACTGTTTGATAAAGTCACGTGAAAACTCATTCCTCGAAAGATACTCATTCAAAGTGATCGATGGGTCGAGCCCCTTTTGCAAATCAGCTTCTCCGTCAATTTTCAACCGGCGCATATCACCCAAGACCCGACGCACATTTTTTTTAAAAAGGATCGTTGGATTCGAAAACCGATAAGGCAATTTCAGTTGAAGGAACGGCCGGCGATCATCACCACTAAATGATTGAGACGAATCGACGGGCTCAACTTCGACGCCAATTTCTTCATACAACCTTGAAAGACTCGGCCACTGAGCCGTGTTGAACATTCTCGATGGGACGTCACCGCGAATGGACGTGCCTTCGACCTCCAATTCAATGGCGTGGGCCGACATCCCGATTCGATCCAGCCTCTCGATCAATGTCACCTGATGCCCACGACGGCTCAGAAACCACCCCGCCGCCAACCCAGCAATTCCAGTGCCGATGATTCCGATTCTCATCTGGTTCATTTTTGGCAAAAAGAGTTTCCGATAGTTGAATTCCTGAAATTCATTTGAACTCAATTAGACCGTATTGCAGAAATTCATGTAACTAAGTGCTGGGTCGATTTATTCAAAGCACATTTCTTGTCTTCGTCCAAACCCCCAAAAGAAACATCTTGCACTTGGACGGCCGTACACGGCAACCGAATTGCGTTCCGAAATGATTGCGACTAGCCCCTTATTCACTACGGACTTCTGGTCTTCGCTGGCTCCTTGAAAAACGTCTACTTTGACATTGGGACGGAGGTCGTCAAACTTGACGATGGCGGATCCTTCAAAAAAGTCACACCAGCTCCGAAAATCAACTTCACTCAAACTGAATTCAAACGTAAATCTTCGAAGATTTGGCTGCAACTGGTAGCGAATATGTGTTGCATCCGCTTTTAACGTGTCATTCGTTTTTGATCCGTTCCCCCCGAAGCGATTGAAGATTTTCCGTACTTCCGTCTAGGACCCAATACTTGACGGAAATTTCCCCGTGCAATGCAAGGTAAATAGCGGTACCACTATCAACAAAGCGGCGGTAGCCTTGCCCATTTCAGTTCCAGTCAATATTTTACTCCCAGCCAATTGACCAGCCCAATTGTCTAATCGCCGATAAAAGTTTCGGACCAGCCATCCTGATTTGTATGCAAAAAATATCATCAGTGCCTCGAAAACGATTACGGCACACAAAACGAAAAGCGGAATCGTTCTTGATAGTTTGATGGCAACGTTTTGACGAGAACTGCGATTCTAATTTGTTCAGGAGTCAATTCAAAACATGCGGTTTGGCTTGCTCACGCTGCCTGCAAGGGCCGCGCTTTTTTGGCCCATTGGATCCAGTCTTTGACTTCCGCGATGTCAGGATGTTTGCCGCCGCGAAGGACACTCTTGCCTTCCGGGGAATCGACGAATTCCTCGACCAACGATAGAATTTGCTCCGGCTCTGCTTCGGTTATTTCTGCTGGATTGTCGAAGCCGCAGGCGACCAAAATCTGCGCATCATGACCACGGATTCCAGGAATCTGGCAGGCTAACTTCGACTGAATTTGCCATTCTTCGATCGCATCCTCATCAATATGACGCGTATTCAAAGCGACTGCTGTCGATCGTGGATCGGCAATGATAAAGTCACCGACTGTCGTGATTCCCAAATCGGCAAATCGCCGCGCTGTCTTGGCGCCGATGGATGGCGCCTTCTCAAGCGCCTCTTGTGGACCAAGATAGAACTTCAAGGTGATCGGCTCGTCTGAAACTTGAGCCTCATCCTTTGTTTTTGTTTTGTTCGCTGGAATGTCAGCGATTTTTCGATTCCTCTTGGGGCGGGGCTTTTTCCGAGGTTTCTTCACCGCCGCTTTAGCCGTTGACTTCGATCCGACCGGACCAAGTTCCCGCTTGTCGAGTTCGGCGAGTTCGACCTTGAGCACTTCTTCACAATGAGCTTGACGAACTTCTTTTTCATCAGCCGACAGGTTTTTGATGACTTTCCCTGTTGTCTTGAACTCGTTGTAAACTTTTGAAACCGCTGCCTTATCTTTGACGTTTGCAATCTTTTTGAGAACCCATGTAAACGGAGTGGTTAACGCCGCCATGTATCCCAACAAAGTGGTTTTATGATTTCCAACTGGCGTTTGCGCCGCTTCGGCGATCGCACGTTCTAAAACTCGTGCAAATCCAACACTCGAATAACCAATCAGTTTGGATGTAACGTGTTTTAATTCGTCATCAAGACCGGCTGGCGGATCCTTCACTCCAACGTCGATGTTGTAGTGATCGATGTAAGTTTGATAGTGCTGATGTGCAAGCGAAGCGCCCGCGGTGACCGTTCGTTTCAACCAATCGCCGGACTTCGGTAATTCAAACTCGGGATAGCCTTCGCCGTTTTCGAGCAGTGCTTTCAATTGGTCGTAAGACTTATTGATGCTCCATTCGCAAGCTCGATGGATGACGCCCTCTTCTTCCGTTTGACCCGTATGAAGCGGCATCAACGGGTCCATGAAATAGTGACTGAGAACACCGGCAGAATAGACCGCATGTTTCCAGTTCTTCGCTTTCAGATCGCTGACCGTTTCGGCGTACCATTCTTCGACTTTCTTGACCGCACCACCCCAAAAATTGTCGGAGACATGCAGAACATGGTTGCGAAAGTCTTTGAATTTTGTGTCGGGATCCTTCGCACCAAGCAGGTAAAGCTCGTAATATCGGATGAAAAGATCACGCCATTTTTCCGAGTCGTCGCCGCGAATGTGTTGTAGCGCGTTCATCGCCATCTTGTGGTGCATATTGCGACATTCGTTGGCACAAACCACTCGATAAAGTAACTGCGATGACACGTTCGGATTCCGAGACAGAAGGAAAATACGACGCGGTAAATACCAAATTTCGTGTTCCAGCTGCAAGATCGTTCGGGGATGCTAGCTAAGTATATGGATTTGGATTTGATGGTTCCCACCCCGCCCTCATTCGCCTGAAAACAAGCGTTTGATCACCACCGCTCATGAAATAATCCAAGGGCGTTTAGCCTCTTCAGCATTCCGCTACCATCAACGGCGCCAAGATGTTACGGGTCGGCAGAAAAAGAGAGAAACAAGGAAACGACTTATTCTGACAACGCTTTCCAGAATTCGTAGGCCGGTCGAATTTGTTCAATGATCGCGGCCTTTTCAGGTGAGTTTGATTTTTGAATCGCCTTCGCGCGTTCCAGAATCCAATCGTAAAAGAATTTGGCTGACGCTTTTTTTAAAAGAGGCTTGTCGCCCACTTCAACGTAAATCGGACCGGATGAGACGAAACGGTACGTATCTTTGTTATTGGTGACGACTCGCACCAACATCCAACCGCTTTCGGTAAACGTCACATTAGGCAGTTTACCGTTTGCTTTCGCGTATTCATCAAGCGACACTTTCTTAGCGACCATGCCGTTGCGAATGATTTCGAGATAATCTGCTTTTTCTTTCAACGAAAGCGTCAACGCGGTTTCCACTTCTAACGACCCGCCCTTTGTAACTTGGAAAATTTCACCTGGTAAAACGCCATTGAATTTGACATTCATTACAGGTCCGTTGGTCACAATCACGCGGCCCAGCTTGAAATTCTTCAACCAGGATTCGTATGAAAAGTTTGGGCCGCAGTGAACGTATACTCGATTGTAACCCACAGGATTTTTCACGATTCCTGATCCGCTTCCCGCACCCGGAGGAATTCGGAATCCACAATTGAGCAGATGATAATAAATTTGCGTTTGCCATCGACCGGCGATATTGGCCCCATCCAGTGACCTGTCTGCCGGGCGCAAACCGATCGGTCGTTTTTCAAAACCACGATAGTTAATCGCGTCACCTGCAATCCCAATTGCATCGATCAAGTTTGCGGCGTCGTTCTTTTTCTTGTCCTCAAAATGTCGGGCCAACAAGATGGGTAAGTCCCATGCCGCCGCATTGGAAACATAATTCAGCGATGATTGTTTTTTCGAAAGACCGACATCAAGCGGGGCGATCGACTGTTTTGGCGGAAGCGAAAATGGATTGGGTTGGCCAACAAAAACAAGTGCTCCACCCGTGCGTGAATCCATGCCTCCGACTTGGTGGAAGATGATGCGTTCGTTGACTTTTTTTAATGTGACGTCGGGCTTTCCGTCATCAAAGCTTTCGCCCTTGTTGTCGAATGAAATTTGATTGGCAAAATTCAAATCGTTTGCATCCATCAAAACCGAGATATCTAATTCACGGCGTTTGATATTCAGATCGCCTGACCACCATCCTTTCTCGGACATGTTGGTGAACCTTGGGATCTCAATTGTGACACCATCGGTGGCGTCCTTGGTGATTTCAAATTTGCCCGACAGCGTTCGGTATTCTGGACCTTTTTCGATGATGTACGTGTATGGACCTTTCGGCACTTTGAAAACATGTTTGCCGAAAAAGCAAAAGTAGCCTTCATAGAACGGAATGCCGCGTTGCTTGATCACTACGCCACGACTGTTTCGAATCATCATTCGCACGGAGACTGGCTTCTTGGTTTGAGCATCGACCACGCGAACTTCGAATTCATCGGCAAACGACTGAACCGCGAACGCCAAAACTAGTGTGAAAAAGTTGATGATGATGAAGTGGTTCGATTGAAAATTGAACATGATTTGCAATTTACGTTTCAGATACGAATCGTATTTAATGATTGCGCCAATGTTGTCGCTTGCAGCGATTGATGCTCTCTTTGTAACGCTTCCCTCAAATAATACGTTACGTTAGAAACCGAGTCGCAAGAGTTTTATCGCATCGGGCTCATTTGCTGATTATCGCAAGGACAATAAAAAAGAGCCTGAGTCAAAATGACGCAAACTCTTATGTCCGGTTTCGTTTAGCTTCGAAGCGATTTGAACGCGACAGTTTTTTCGACTTGATTAATCCCACCACCAATTTTCAGATACAGGTTTGGCCGATTTGTGATCCAGTTCCAATACCCCGTAAGTATCCTTCTTGATCGAATCTTTCGAACGAAGGAAATTGCCAACGTCAACAGAGACTCCGCCACTGAGTCCAATTGCCCGTTTGGTATTCACGGTCCGACCATTTTTTCGATATGGAATATCCCGATAATTCATGACTGATTTGACTTCCTTTGGAATATTCCCCCTCTCTGACGTGTAGGTTAGATCCCCTTTTTTCTCGGGCCCGAAATACGTCATGTTCCATTTGCAAGTCTTATCGATGCCTTGCGAAGTAATCAAATTGGTGACCATCGCAAGGTCGAACACGTTTTTAAGCTGACGATAGATCGGATACTTCGCTGCCATATCGTCAAAATGCTTCGTGAATCCGCGAGCAAATTCTGCCGCAGGGCCCGTCGATTTTCCCGTTTGAATTCGTTTTCCGTTTCGATCCAAAATCTCGTCTGCACTGACGACTTTCACACCGCGACCGTGCAATTGAAAGGCGTCCTTGCTATCGGTGACGGTTACATTCTCGTAATCGAGCATGAATTCCAGCCGCATTAAATCAAGTGGCGGAATGTTGCCGTTGGTGTCGAGTTTAACCCTGTTCAAAAAACCTTCTGCACCTGGGACACTTTTCTCTAAGTTCACGCCAACCAACTTCATCCGGTAATCGGCTTCAACGATCACTCGGGCGACGACCGATTGTGGATCAATCCCGTCTACGGAAATATCTTGGAAACCCAAGGCATCTTGAAGTCCGTCAAGAAAACGTTTCCCCCTCAGCTTGGAGGTCGACGCAAAGGTTTGGAAAGCTTGAAGATTGGCTTGTCGCGGATCGATCGAGCAACCGAATTTGCCGTCATGTTCAACTGCATTTCGCAAGCACACCACGAGGTCATCCAATCGAAAAAGTGGCATACCTGTCTTGGTATTCACCGCGACGCCTTCAACATCGGTCCGCCATTCCCCAGCTGGTCCGGCGATGACAATGTCCCCCGTCTCCGGAAAAACAAGGAGGTACTTGATTTCGTAAATTCCGGCGAGTCGCTGCATGACTTCTGATGGATCCTTTCCCTCTGCCGCCAACAACTGACATTCTTTTTCTAATCGATTAAGAGAAATTTTGCGGAGGTTTGAAGTCTTGAAGACATTTCCATTTTCCGTTTTTCTGAGGGCATCGCCTCGAATGTCTTTAAGCAGATCGTTGTTATTCTTAAATTCAGTCCGACGAAGCACTCCGCCGGCATCAACCGATACGCCCGCGCGAAATTCGCTGATCGTACCAGGGCCACCATTCGTATCTAACCAACTCTGTGGATCGATTGTGTTTTGAATCAACTCAATCAGTGGATCAAAATCTGCGATCGCCGCACCACCCGCCGCACCAGGCTGAGGCCCATTTTGAGCAGGTCCACCATTGCCAAATCCGGCTTGCCCACCGGCGCCAAAATTTTGGGGCAGTGCCTGACGGAGAACGATTCGACGTGCTAGATCACTGTCGATTTTCGAGATCGTTTCAATCGACGCCATACCCAACCCAGAAGCGCGTTGTGCAGAAGCAATTTTGGAAAATAATTCGTCTTTGACCGCACGATCGGTCGTTTGTTTCGCAACGGAGATAGCTGCCGCAAACTCACCCGCATTTAAATAGGGATCAATTTGGCGTGACGTTTGACCGAAGGTCTTCGTTCCGATCATGACCAAAAAACCGCCCATGATCATCAGGGAATAAACAATCGATTCGGATTTGAAAACTCGCTTCATAGATTTCCTCTGTTCTCAAATTGCCCCCGACTTCGGATCGTATCCACCGTATTCCGTTGATTCAAAAACGAACATTTAGAATTGGAAACCCTCTCTTAAAATGGTGATTCCAAATCGGTGATTGACTTTACAAGTCGTCGATGTGAAAGACTGGCCGGTGCATCCACTTCTTCTAGATTCGCCATTTACCTTGTTTTTGTCAAGCAAATATCGACTTCGCGACCTAAAACCCCCCGATTTGCCCCAATGCTTCCAATCAGCGAACGATTCTTCCTCCGAAAACTTCGCGGTCGTTGACACCGACCCACGATGACATAAGATTCAAAATCATTTTCACAAAGCAAGCAATTCGTTTGAAAATGCATGCATCGGTGACGTTTTTTCCGAACTTTGGAAGGACAAAAGACTGTCTCGTGATTAATACACTTTTTCTTCCAGAGTTGCGTGAGATGCTCGCCGCCAACAACGTCGCTGACCTTCAAGAATTCTGCGAAGCATTGCACTCAGCGCGAACCGCTGAGTTCATGGAAGGGCTCTCCGCGCACGAAACTTGGCAAGTACTTCTTCACGCCGAACCAACAACACGCGTGGAAATTTTCGGATATCTCGAAAAAGAGAAAAAGATTGAGATCATCACGGAGCAAGATCGCGAGCAGGTTGCAAGGCTTTTAGCGGAATTGGCCGCCGATGATCGCGTTGACATTCTTGCCGAAATTGATGACGAAATCGTTAAAGATCTCTTGCCTCGACTTCCTGCCGAAGAAAGACGTGATGTTCAGCGACTAAGTCAATTTCCCGAAGGGACGGCCGGCGCGGTCATGACGACCGAAGTCGCGAAGCTGAAGGAAAATTTGACCGTCAAAGAGGCTCTCGAAGAGGTCGCCAGACAGTCCGAAGGTTTAGAAACGATCTACTATATTTATGTAGTGGATGATGATGATCATTTGCGAGGCCTGGTCTCCGCGCGACAATTGGTTACCGGCCTGAAAAGTCCAAACACAACGATGGTCGACTTGATGGAGACCGAATTGGTCACTGCCGATGTCATGGAGGATCAGGAGGAAGTCGCACATAAAGTTGCCAAACTCGACTTGCTGGCGATTCCTGTTGTTGATGCAGAACATCAACTCGTAGGAATCATCACACACGACGACGTGATCGACGTTGTGCGTGAAGAAGCAACTGAGGACGCGCATCGAATCGCAGCGGTTGATCCATTGGATGACTCCTACATCAAGACTCACATTCTGACGCTTTGTTGGAAGCGCGGAATCTGGTTGATGATTTTGTTTGCATTCGCACTTTTTACCGCGTTTGCACTTCAACGATATGACACGGAGCTTTCCGAATGGACTTGGCTCGTCCTGTTTATTCCACTCATCATCTCGAGCGGTGGAAATTCTGGCAGCCAATCGGCGACACTAATTATTACGGCTTTGTCGTTAAATCAGATTACAACTGACGATTGGCGCAAACTCGTCTGGCGCGAGTTATTAATGGGCTTGGTTTTGGGCGGGATTCTCGCCTTGTTGGGGTTCATTGCCGCAATTCCATTTAGTCCATCCATTGTCGACGGGTTGGTGTTACCGATCACAATCTTGTTGGTTGTCATATCGGGCACGTTATTCGGTGCAATCTTGCCGCTGGTCTTCAAACGTTTAGGTTTGGATCCAGCGATGATGAGTAACCCGTTTGTCGCGGGAATCATCGATGTGGTCGGCATCGTCATTTACATGAATGTCGCGCTGATGCTGCTTTCGAAGAGCGTGTGACGAGGATTCGGACGGTTTTAGTCACCCTTCCCTCAGTGGTGTCCCCGTGTGTTACGTATGATATTCTGCATTGATTTTGACGTACTCGTACGTCAAATCACTTGTCCAAAACTGTGCTGAATTCTGCGGGGGGCCAATTTGTAATTCAATCTCAGTATCAGCGTTGTCTTTAATTGACGTGCTAACCTCCTTCTCATCGAATTCTACAGGCGTTCCGTTTTCGAAGAGTAAAAACCCGTTAACTCGTAGCGAGGTTTCATTCGGCTCAAAAGCAATTCCGCTATAGCCTGCCGCACTGACAATACGACCCCAATTCGGATCACCACCAAAAACGGCTGTTTTTACGAGCGGACTATCCGCAATCGTTTTTGCGACCAAGGCCAATTCAGATTCCGGTTGCGGTCCAGAAACCTGTATGGAAATCAAATGGGTCGCGCCCTCGCCGTCCCGTGGAATCATCTTCGCAAGATCAATACACACGGCGGTCAGATGATTGAAGAATTCATGGCTCGATTCCGGTAATGATTTTCCGCTCAACCCGCCCGTCGAATTCGCAAGCAATACCACCTGATCGCTGGTACTCGTGTGGCCATCAACACTAATGCAATTGAAACTTTGATTGATTGCGTACTTGAACGCCGTATCGTGTTCGTCTGATACGGCAAGTGGAAAATCTGTCAGAAGAACGCACAGCATTGTAGCCATCTTGGGGCCGATCATTCCTGCCCCTTTTGCCATGCCCAAAATCGAATAACTCTTTCCACCCACCTCGAATTCTGCGGACGAAACTTTGGCGAACTTATCGGTCGTCATCATTCCCCGTGCGGCCAAATCGAATGCGTTTTCATTGTTTTGCAATTGACCAAATGCTGCAACGATTCCGGAGTTGACCTTCTCCATGGGTAACATCTCCCCAATGATCCCAGTCGACATCACTAAAACGTCATTGACGTCACAACCGATTTGTTCCGCAAGTCCGCGTGCCATGGATTCGGTATCCCGTTCGCCTTGTTGGCCGGTACACGCATTCGCATTTCCTGAA
>Ga0316204_10012233_pt1 | contig 10528 bp, 6 predicted proteins | sample 6monrhotite_MG_2_FD_205661 | JGI IMG/M metagenome (GOLD analysis project Ga0316204, IMG submission 205661) | Microbial mat bacterial communities from mineral coupon in-situ incubated in ocean water Damariscotta River, Maine, United States -... | ecosystem: Environmental > Aquatic > Marine >... | reverse complement strand
TGATATTTAGTGTTTTTCCTTGAGGTACGATGGCAGCAATATGTCGAAATCTCTCCCATGAAAAATCATTTAATTCCTTAACTTAAGTTTATATATCGCTGGTCGCTAAGTTTGTATCAGGGGTTACATGTATAAACCTGTAAGCAATAACTAAATCCATCAGAGAAAATCTAAGGTTTCGTATTGAAATTAATCAATAAAGAATTTCCCATGCAAGGCAATACACATTGGATGCTGGCACTCGGGTTTGTTGCTACGTTGATAATTTTTATTGGTGTGTTGAGTTATGGGATAGCCCAGTTTTCATCCGTAAAATCCAATAGCAATTCTATTGTTGATCGAAACAATATTAGATCAGAGCTTATCTTTACCATGCTCTCTTCTGCGAGAGAGCGTGTGGTTGATTTATACGCCATGATAAATTCAGATGATCCTTTTAATCGCGATGATATTTATCTGCATTTTAATAAGCAGGGTGCAATATTTGCCCGTGCAAGGGCCGCGCTTCTAGATCAGGATTTATCTGAAGGCGAATTGGCCATACTGGAAAAGCAGGGGGCATTAACAGGAATCTCCGTGCCACTACAAAACAATCTCGTTGACTTGATTCAGGCGGACGAGATTGAACAGGCCAAGACTTTATTAAATGATGAAGTGGTTGATGCGCAAAACTTTGTGCTAGATGAATTGGTTATGTTGCTGAACCTTCAAAAGAAGGGTTCCAGAGCAATTTTGGCGTCTATTGATGAAGACTTTAAACAGAGTAGAAATTTAATACTAAGCTGGTCTTTAGTCGCATTTCTTCTGGGTGCTATCGTTGCTTATACGATCATAAAAAAAATCTCTAAAATTGAACGTCGTCTGTTTGATGAAATTGCCAAGGAAAAGGCAACGTTATCATCCATACACGATGTAATTTTCAGATTAAATAATAATGGCATTATCGTTTTTGCAAATGATAAAGCGAATGATTTATTTGAGTTTGGCGTAATAAATAAACACATATCAGAGGTTGTGGATTTTATTACAAACGATGTTTTATCTACCGATAGTCGATTATCGAGTGATCGCTTTGAGCGCCGACAAATTACTGTAAATGACTGTGATTATTGGGTAGATATTATGCTTGCGTCGATTAAAGACGAGAGTGGTTCAGAGAGTGGAAAAGTGCTGGTATTGCATGACATTTCTGATGTGGTAAATGCACAAAAACACCTGGAAGAAGCCAATGCTAATCTGGAGTATAGAGTATTAGAGCGGACTCGAAATTTAGAGACCACGAATGAGCAGCTGAAAGAGTCACTTGAATCGTTGGCTAATGCCCAGGAACAGTTGGTACATTCTGAAAAAATGGCTGCATTAGGTGGTCTGGTTGCGGGTATATCGCATGAAATTAATACTCCAATAGGTATTGGTGTAACCTCGGCAACAGACATTGAGGAAAAAATTCACGAGCTAGATAGGGTTTTTCATTCAGGGAAGCTAACAAAGTCAGACTTTGAAGGCTTTATGTCCCATTCAAAAAAAGGTCTCGATATATTAATTCGAAACCTTCGTCGCGCATCAGACCTCATACGCAGCTTTAAACAGGTTGCGGTTGATCAATCAAGTGATGAGCAGAGAACGATTAATTTACACAGTTATTGTGACGAAATCATATTAAGTCTTCATCCTAAACTTAAGGTCACGAAAATTAAGGTTAAAAATGTCATCCCGGATAATATTGATCTATACACCAACCCCGGAGCTGTCTATCAGGTAGTCAGCAATCTTGTCATGAATAGCATCATCCATGCATATGAAGGCTTCGATAAAAATTCTAATATGGAAATTGTTATCAATGCGATCGACAAAGGTGATGTTTTGGAAATACAGTATTCTGATAATGGTAGTGGTATGGATGTTGAAATTTTATCAAAAATTTTCGATCCGTTTTTTACTACCAAGCGCGGCCAGGGGGGCAGTGGCCTGGGTATGAGCGTCGTATATAATTTAATCGTATCCAAGTTACACGGCAAAGTGACCGCATTAAGTGAGCCAGGGAAAGGTTTGGCAATCACTATGAACATTCCTAGAGAAGGGAAAGGTAAGATCTTATGACATCCGACGACCTTTTATTTTCTGAAAGCACAGATGATCCCCTTGCCCATCCGAAGAAGTTTGAGCAGTCATGGAACGTACTCATTGTTGATGACGAGCCTTCCATACACGATGTAACGGTACTGGCGCTTGACGGTTTTGTTTTTGAGGGAAAAAATATTAATTTCCTTCATGCGTATAGCGCAGAAGAGGCCGTTAAAATTCTTGCAGAGACTGATGATGTGGCCCTGGCATTGGTTGATGTTGTGATGGAAAGTGAACATGCCGGTTTAGATCTGGTTAATAGTATTCGAAATGAATTAGGTAATAATGTCATTCGAATTATCCTGCGAACAGGTCAGCCAGGTCAGGCCCCTGAACGATCGGTTATAACCAGGTACGATATTAATGACTATAAAGAGAAGACTGAATTAACTTCACAGAAACTTTTTTCGGTTATCTATACCAGCATCAAATCCTATCGAGATCTGGTAGCGCTTGAAGCCAATAGAAAAGGCCTTGAGAGAGTAATTAATGCATCAACTGAGGTTTACAAAGTACAGAAGCTCTCTGAGCTGATTAAAGGTGTTTTAGAACAGTTGGTTGCTGTGCTATATCTCGACAAGGACACTGTCTATGTCAATTTTGATAGCTTGGCCATCGAAAAGGGAGCGGGCGAAAACGACGCTCAAATCTTGGCTGGAACAGGAAAATATACGGGGTTGTCTGGTCAGAATCCATTCGATACCTTAGATGAAGATGTTATCTATTTATTGAGAAATGCGATTGATAATAAAACGGTGATATCCAGAAATGATATGCATGCGGTTTATTTTAGTCCTGATCATCATCTTAATGATGTGCTTATCTTTTCCAGTCAGAAAGCGCTTTCCGACGACCATATACACCTTCTTGAACTATTTTGTAAAAACCTTGGAGTCGCCTATAAAAACCTCTTGATGCATAAAGAGGTTGAAGATAGTCAACGTGAAATTTTATATTTGTTGGGTGAAGCGGTCGAAACGCGCTCTAAAGAAACCGGTAGCCATGTAAGACGGGTTGCTGAATATTCACGCTTGCTGGCTCTCTTGATCGGACTTGATGAAAAAGAGGCGGATCTCATATTACACGCTTCACCGTTACATGACTTTGGCAAAATTGGCATGCCAGACAGTATCTTGCATAAGCCGGGAAAGCTTGATGCCGAGGAGTGGGCAGTTATGCAAACTCACGCTGCACTGGGCGAGGCTATGTTAAAGAGGTCTAGCCGTGTGATTGTTCAAACAGCATCAATCATTGCCGGTCAACATCATGAGAAGTGGGACGGCTCCGGATATCCTCGTGGCCTGCGAGAGTTGGATATCCATGTATACGCCCGGATTGCGGCTCTCGCCGATGTCTTTGATGCCCTGGGTAGTAAGCGTTGCTATAAAAACCCCTGGCCACTTGAAAAAATCCTTGATTTAGTTAAATCGGAAAGTGGAAAGCATTTTGACCCGCAGCTGGTGGATGTCCTTTGTGCAAATATCGATCTGTTTGAAGAGATCACAAAGAAGTACCCAGATGAAATGTTTAAGCTGGAAATAGATTAGTTTCACCGCCTTTCATATTCAGTAAGGCTTTCATCTCGACTGGCAAGAAAAGGGCGCGGCTTAGGAGCGGCTTAAGTTGATGCTTATCCGGTCTGTTCGTTTTCGTAATAGGGCGATTTTTCAAAGAAGGCAAAACAGTCCTCAATTGTCTGTTGCTGTTGCGGATTGAGTGTACTGTAATCGATACCGAGATAGTGGTCGCCTTCCTTATCTGATTCCCAGCAGACGTTGGCATGAATTGCGACAGGTTTTTGCGTGCTGTAATTTTCAAGGCTCTTATTGGGTGAAAACACCAAGGCTGTAACACTTCCCTGATGATAGGGTTTTCGCGACATACGCAGGCGCATGCCGGTTAGACTGATATCTTCACTGACCGCTTCGATAGTTTCTTCATCGGTCTGTATCTGAACCCGAACATGATTTTCCAGGCGGGGTGAGCGACGCTGTTCATTTGGCTTGGAAGGTATGTCGGTTTGACGTGAGAAGTTGAAGTCGCCCAGTAGGGTGTTTAGTTTTGCAGTGACCTCATACAGATTGTCACTGATGGTGGCACTGGAAGAGACCTTGGCAGCATTCTGGCCGAGGGTATGAAATAGTGTTTGCAGCTCATTTTGCAGTGAGGAAAAGTTAAGCAGCTGTTCTTCACTCGCAGTATGTATCTCGCTGTTTGCCTGCGAGGTTTCACTTACCGCTGCCGCCAGTGTTTTGAACAACTGCTCACTTTCATTGGCCTGTTCCTGGCCGGATTTCACCTCGTCCACTACGGTTGTTACAGCGTTGGATACAGAATCGACGCGTTGCTTTAACTGGTCGATGATGGTGCTAATCTCTTCCGTGGCATCAGTGGTGCGTCCTGCCAGATTGCGAACTTCATCGGCGACCACGGCAAAGCCTCTGCCATCTTCGCCTGCCCGCGCGGCTTCTATGGCGGCATTTAATGCCAATAGATTGGTTTGCGATGCAATATCCCGAATCGAGTTAATGATGCTGTAGATCTGCTCAGCAGAGTCATTCAGGCCGTCTACCTCTTCTGCAACATGATGTACATCTTCAACGGCATGAGACATCTGGCTTAAGGTGCGCTTGGCACTTTCTACGCCGTTAGATGCCTGCTGCTGTGATTGTGTAGCCTGTTCTAATGTGTTCTTGGCCAGGTCCCTCACGGTCTGTGAAGTCTGCTCTAGATTTTGCGCTGCATGGGTGACTTCGTCACAGCGTTGTTGCTCTTGCTTTCCCGATTCGGCTGTTTCGTGAGAAATTGTGGCGATTTGATAGGCGGACTGCCCCATCTGTTTTCCGCTATCATCAATACGGCGCATGATCTGGTTTAGGTGCTCAAGCATCGAATTAAAGCTGCGTTCCAGTACGCCTACTTCGTCATGTGAGCGGATCGGAACCTGTATGGTCAGGTCGCCATGGTCCATGCCTTCAACCGCTTCACATAACTCCAGAATGGGGTAGATGAGGCGCTTGGCTAAAAAGCCAATGATAAAAAATAGAACAAAGAATTCTATGCCGGCCGGAATAATGCTGTTAAGCCAGAAGCTGTCAACAAGCGCTGATAGTTGTTGCGCACCTTCTTCACTGACGCCACCCTTAAGGGCGAGCTCATACATTTCAATAAGCTCGTTATAACCGTGTACACGATTGATTAATATTGTGATGGCAGCAAGGGCAAATCCACCAAATTGAAGCTTCCAGCGGATACTCAATCCTAGAATCCAGCGCATGGGCATTCCTTTCGTTTTTATATTGCGGCTGAGCTTTTGTATGCCCCAAAGGGCAAGCTATGTGGCTAAGGACCGCATGACTGAGTCTTGTCAGGCAGGCGTCCTTTGGTACCTGATACTGTCTTGGGCGGTATCAGTGATAATAATTATTTCAGTTTAAATTGGCTCACCAGATCGGCAAGTTGATGGCCAAGGTTTTGTAGCGACTCACTGGCCTCTTCTGTCTGTTCGGAGCCTTTCAGGCTGTGGTCAGATATTTGAGCAATGCCCGCAACGCTGTCGTTCATATCCTGGGATAGTTGACTTTGTGTTGATGCAACTGTCTGGATAGTCTCGTTGATGGTATTAATGCCATTCACAGCTTCTAGGATGCGGGAGAGGGCATCACCTGCACCACTTACCTGTTTCATTCCTGTTTGAGCCTGATCTTTACCCCGTAACATGACAGCTGCAGCTTCTCTTGCACCCATTTGCAATTGCTCGATAGTGCCCTGTATCTCTTCAGTGGCCTCCGAACTTCGTTGTGCAAGAAGTCGGACTTCATCGGCAACCACGGCAAAGCCTCTACCTTGCTCTCCTGCACGCGCAGCCTCAATTGCGGCATTTAGTGCCAGGAGATTGGTCTGGTCGGATATGCTCTGAATAACGCTGAGAATTGAGCTGATACCTTCACTATCTTGTTCAACCTTATGCACCACCGACGCGGCTTCTTCGATACCACTGCCAAGTTGATTAATAACCTCAACCGAAGTGTTCACGACATCACTACCTGCCTTGCTTTGGATAGTGGCATTTTCAACGCGCTCTGTGGTTTGTAAAACCAAATCGTGCTCTTCTTCCAGTGACTGATTAAGATTGTCTAAACACTGAGTGATGACCCGAGATTGCTCGTGGGTAGTAAGAACGCCTTCATGAGTATTTTTGGCAACCTCGGAAAGCTGATCGGTAGCCTTGGCGATACTCGAAGAGGTTTGGCTGATATCGCCGATCATCTGGCGAAGGGTGTTGGTCATCATGTTGAAGCCGTCAATAATGTCGCCAATGACATCTTTGCTTTCTATGACACAGGTAACACTGAGGTCTTTATTGCTTATTGCACGTGAGACGTCCGCAATACGTTTGAGCTTGTCGATGAGTATCCATTTCAGCATAAGGTAATTGATAACGCCTATGATTACTCCTGAAAACAGGCAGCCGACAATAAACCATTTCATCATGCCTGGCTTCCATTCAACAAAGAACTCGGCGTAGAAGGGAAACACGATTCCCATGCTGATACCAAAACCCAGAAAAGCGATCAATATGTTGCGAAGAATGCTGTTTTTCATCGTTTATCTACTGTTTTATCCGAAATATGACAGTTTTTGTATCGTCTAGCTGAGTGAGTTCTTGAATTTTTTTTCCCCAAACTTAATTAGGTGCCTGTAGATTGCCCGCATGAAAGAGAAGTTGAATTTTCAGCTTACATAAAATGTTTGGGGCTAATATTGATGACAATGTACTGCTGTGTAATGACTTGTTTGTCAGTAGGGGGCTTTGCTGGCGAGTAAGTAAAGTATTTCCGCATTAGGGGGATTGCGGGTCAATTTCTGCGCTGTGCTGCCGATACAGGTGGATAGCTGTGAATTTATCTCTAAATTGATTTTAAAAGACCCCAGGGTCAGGCCAAAGATGACTATGAAAACTACGCATGCTAGTAACACCCTTGAATCCAATCGACTAGCTGGCACACGTCTGGAATTATTGTTATTTCAACTTAATGGAAGACAGCAATACGGTATCAACGTCTTTAAGGTGCAGGAAATTATTCCCTACAGTGAGCTGACTCGTTTGCCGGGTGCCCACCCCCTGGTTAAAGGTATTGCTACCTTGCGTGGTAAAACCATGCCGATTATGGATCTGTCTCAGTCTGTAGGCGCTTCTCCTCTGCGTGACATAGAGAACAGCAATATCATCATTACTGAGTACAACCGGTCTGTGCATGGCTTTTTGGTCGGCCCTGTTGACCGTATCGTAAATACCCAATGGGAAAAGGTTCACGCTCAGCCTAGTGGAATAGGCAAAAAAAGTTTCGTAAATGCGATCACTGTTATTGAGGATCAAATGATAGAAATACTTGATGTCGAGAAGGTGCTCGATCAAGTCGTCAATGCCAATACACGTGTTTCATCTGACATTACCGATCAGGCAAGTGATAAGCCCCGTACTGTATTGGTTGTTGATGACTCGGGTGTTGCCAGAAAGCAGATAAAGCTGGCACTCGAACAGATAGGCGTCGAATGCATTACAGCGCCTGACGGTAAGTCTGCGATTGAAATACTTGAAGGGATGCTTGCGGATGGCCTGGATGTTGCCAGTTATTTTTTAATGGTGGTCTCGGATATCGAAATGCCGGAGATGGATGGCTATATGCTCACTACTGCGATTCGCAATAATCCCAAGCTGGAGTCACTTTATATATTGCTTCATTCGTCTATCAGTGGTGAATTTAACCTCGATATGGTGGAGAAAACAGGGGCCAATAAATTCATTCAAAAATATGATGCTAATGATTTGGCCAAAGCAGTGCTGGAGTGTGTCTAGGCGTTATTGCATCCGGTGCATTTTGAGGTGAATTTAATCAATCAAGTGAGAATGTATGAAAAGAATTGAAATGGCTAAAGCAATACAGCTGCTTTTGCTCTCTTTCTTTTTGTTTACCTCTTCCATTGTGCATGCGACACAGAGGGAGCAGAAGCCCCTTGTAATGGGTTTCTTTCCTATAATTAGCACAGTGGCTCTGTTCAAGCGCTTTGTACCGCTGAAAAACTATCTCTCAGATCAGTTAGGTCGTGAAATTGTGATGGAAACGGCGAAGGATTTTCCAACCTTCGTAAAGCGGACTGCAGAGCGCCGTTATGATTTTGTGTTTACTGCGCCGCATTTCGCCGTTAGAGCTGAGGATAGCGGTCTCTATCATATCCGTGTAACACCGCCGAATGTTTTGCGTGTCCTTATTGCTGTGCGTAAAGAAAGCGCTATTACCGACGTGAATGGTCTGGAAGGCAAGCGAATTTCGAGCCCACCCAAGGGCGCCCTGGTAAGTATGATCGGGAAAGACCGTCTTGATTCCATCGGTTTAACTGGGGCCCGGTTGCCACAGTACCAGTATTACTCTACGCACAATGCAGCATATCAGGCCGTGGTGGGAGGACGGGCCGATGCGGTGATTTCTGCCAATAACGTAGTGCTAAAGAAAATTAACGAAGGTGTGCCATTGAAGGTCATTGATCAGGGGGAAGCATTTCCCAGCATGGCGATATTGGTGGCAAGTGATCTGCCAGAAACGTTTTCATCGAAATTAACCCATGCCATGGTTGAAATGAAAAATACCGTCATCGGGCAGAGGGTTCTTAAGGTAGTCGGATTCTCTGGCTATCAGGCGGCATCAATTGCCGATTATGAGGTAGTGCGTTCCTATGCCTACAGAAAGAAAAATGCTGATTGAACCCCTTCGGCCTGCTTGCCTTTCCCATGCAAAGGCTTTTTTTATTGAATTGCTTTGCCTGTATTCGCCTTGAAGATCCGTTTATCCACCCGCTTAATTGTCAGCATCCTTGTCATTGAACTGGCCATGTTGAGTGTTCTCGTTTGGAACAGTGTTCGTTTAATCAGCTCCAGTCATGCTGAGCGCCTGGAGATCCAGGTAGACCAGCAGACTGACTTGTTGGCTAACCTTATGGCGCCAGGCCTGGCTGCCCATGACCGTGCAATCTTGCTAGATAACTTATCGTTGCTAACGAATCGTGCCCATATTGTTTACGCTTCGGTTCATAATCTTCAGGATCAGCTGATGGCAGAGATCGGAAATTCTCCCGAATATGTTGAGGCGGATACAGATTATATTAGTGCAAAGCAGGATGGTGTCTTTGATGCTGTTCGAGTCATTAAGCTATTTGGCCAGGACCTGGGGCGGCTACAAATTGGGTATTCCATCAAGGGCGTCGAAAATCTGGTTCAGAAAACGCGATTCCAAAATTCACTGATTGCTGCTGTAGAAATAATACTGTCAGTTTTTGTTACCGTGCTCTTGGGGTTTGTTCTGACACGTAGTCTGAGAAAACTCGAAGAGGGTGCAAAGGCATTAACCCGTGATGAGTTACACCATCGTATTCAGGTAGATAGCAATGATGAAATGGGCGATCTAGCACGTTCATTTAATACTCTTGCAGAGCACCTAGCTGAAACACGGCTTGAGTTATTGGCTGAACATGAGGCGCTTGAGCAAAAAACCGGTCAAATGCAAACCCTGTTGGATGGTGTTGATGCTGTTATCGTTGAGGCGGAAGTTTTAGATGGCCACTACCGGTATGTTAGTCGTGAATCGGAACGCCTGTTAGGCTACCCGGCGGAGGACTGGTTAAAAGCAGGATTTATTAAGAGCCATAGTCACCCGGAAGATGGCGAAATACTAGAGGAAAAAATCGGATCATATCTAGATACACTGGGCTCATTTGTTGTTGATTTTCGAATGTTTCACCGTGAAGGACATACTGTTTGGGTGCGTGCTATTCATTCATTGGATATCGAGGCATCTGGCAAGAAAGTCTGCCGAGGATTGTTACTTGATGTCACCGAGCAGAAGCACAGTGAAGAGCGTATCGTCTATTTGGCAGAACATGATTCATTGACGGGGTTGTATAACCGTCATCGCTTTCAGCAGGAGCTTGTGCGCTCCCTTGATTATGCCCAGCGCTTTTCTGAGGAGGGTGCACTGATGTTTGTTGACCTCGATCAGTTTAAATATATTAATGACTCACTAGGGCACCAGGCTGGTGATAAATACCTTTGTGTCATTGCTGAACGGCTTGCTAGCAAATTGCGTAAGGTTGATGTGCTCGCGAGACTTGGTGGGGATGAATTTGGCATCATTTTGCCGAATACGAATCGTGAAAATGCTGAGCGGGTAGCAGGATATTTATTAAATGCCTTGGCTGAGCAAAACAATGGATTCGGTGAGATTGAATCTCCTGTAACGGCAAGCATCGGAATCGTAACTTTTCCGATGGATGATTCAGTGTCGGGTAACCTGCTGGCGATGGCTGATGCTGCCATGTATCGTGTAAAAGAAAATGGTCGCAATGGCTA
>Ga0316204_10012232_pt1 | contig 10529 bp, 12 predicted proteins | sample 6monrhotite_MG_2_FD_205661 | JGI IMG/M metagenome (GOLD analysis project Ga0316204, IMG submission 205661) | Microbial mat bacterial communities from mineral coupon in-situ incubated in ocean water Damariscotta River, Maine, United States -... | ecosystem: Environmental > Aquatic > Marine >... | reverse complement strand
GCCGTTTGTGGAATATTTACCTGTAAAAGAGATTGCTGACCCCAAAACAATGGTATCACCTTCAACCTTGGACAGAGCCGGTTGTGACGCAAGCAAGCCAACGGCTGCAACACCGGCCACAATGCCGGGTACAAAACCGGCGGCCCTGGTAAGCCCGAATTTTGACATGAATTCCTCCCTAAATGATCCTGATTGCCTGAAATGGCAGTGGATTTTGGTTTTAATTCAGGTTTCTTTTTCCAAGACGTTAACCACTGAAGTGGTCTTTTCTCCCTGTTTCAGTAAGGTATCCTAATCAGGTTCCAATCAGTTGCAACAATTTGTCGCACAGACCTTGCGTCAATTGATCATTAATTGCTGTATTTTACGTTCAGAGAGTGAAAAGAAGGCCGGGAACCAAACGCCACATGTCAAATTCACTGAGACAGCGTTGTTATTACCTGCTCAACGGGGCGAAAACGAGTGGCCACCCAAGTCACTTTGTTGATATCGCCCTGATTGTGCTGATCGGCATCAATGTTCTGGCCGTTGTTCTGGAAACCGTTGAAGGCCTGGCCAGCGAATACGGTACTTTGTTTCAGAATTTCGAGATTTTTTCAGTGGCTGTGTTTTCAATCGAATATCTGGCCCGGCTGTGGACCTGCGTCGAGAGTGTGGAAGAGCGCTACCGACACCCGATCAAGGGACGGTTCCGCTACATGATGTCACCCATGGCGCTGATTGACCTTGTTGCCATCCTGCCGTTCTTCCTGGTCTTCTTTGTCAATGTGGATCTTCGCTTTATGCGGATATTCCGTTTGCTGCGTCTGCTGAAACTGACACGCTATTCTGCCGCTCTGTCGCTGGTAGGCTCGGTTCTGTATATCGAACGTCGCTCCCTTGGCGCGGCAGCAATGGTCATGTTTGTGCTGCTGATATTCGCATCCAGCCTGGTTTACATGGTAGAGCGCGAGGCCCAGCCCGTTGCCTTTTCCTCCATTCCGGCTGCCATGTGGTGGGGCGTCGCCACATTGACGACCGTTGGTTACGGCGATGTCACACCGATTACGCCACTGGGCCGGTTTCTGGGCGCAATTGTGACCGTTATGGGCGTCGGCATGTTTGCCATGCCCGCCGGCATCCTTGCCTCAGGGTTCGCCCAGGCTGTCAAACAGAAGGAATTTGTTGTTTCCTGGAATATGGTTGCCGGTGTGCCCTTGTTCTCTCATCTGGAAGCCCTGCGTATCGCCGAAATCGTGGCCTTGCTGAAACCCCGGGTCGCCGTTCCCGGTGAAGTGATCGTCCGCAAGGGCGCTGAAGCCAATTGCATGTATTTTATTACTTCCGGACAGGCCATGGTCGAAACCCGGGACAAACCGGTCTACCTGGAAGCCGGTGATTTTTTTGGTGAGATCGCCCTGATCGAACACAGCGCCCGCACAGCGACGGTAACCACTGTGACAAGTTGCCAGTTGTTAATCCTGGATGAAGAAGACCTGGTTGAACTGATGGAAACGGACCATAAACTGGCTGAGGAAATCAGAATGATATCCGAAAAACGCCGCGCGGTGCTTGATCAACTGGATAATGAAAACCCGGGTTAGATCCGAGCCTGTATCACCCTGTCAGACCAGATAATCAGCCGGATCGTAGGCATCAATCTGGTCAGGTAACAGGTTCGCCTCGGCATAGGACCGGGGGATATCTGCCTCCAGAAACAGGCGGAAGAGATCGGGATCGATATGCGCATCCTTGACCATAAAGCCCATGATCTTCAGGGATTCCGAAATGGTCTTGGCCTTTTTATAGGGCCGGTCTGAAGCCGTCAGAGCCTCAAAAATATCGGCAATGGCCATCATCCGGGCAGGCAAAGACATCTGTTCCGCCGTCAGACCACGGGGATAGCCCGTACCATCCATCTTTTCGTGATGTCCACCGGCATATTCCGGCACCTTCCTGAGGTGTTTGGGGAACGGCAGTTGCTCCAGCATTTCAACGGTCATAACAATGTGATTGTTGATCACCTCACGTTCTTCCGCCGTCAGGGTACCGCGGGCAATACACAGATTGTAAACCTCGTTTTCACTGAGGAAGTTTTCTGTGGTGCCATTATTTTTCCATGTCCGGGAGGCAATTTCGTGAACACGTGCCTGATGTTCATCAGACATGAATTCACCGCCAATGTTGGCCATCTCTATGAATGACCAGTCGTCATCCAGTCCGGCAATCCGCACTTCAAATTCCGATTTCAAAGCATCGGCATCAGCGCCATCTTCCTGCAACGCCCGCAGATATTCAATTTCTGCATCGCGTTTGGCCACCTCAAACCGAGTGCGCACAGTTTCCACGCGATCATAAATCGTTTCCAGCTTTGTCGACTTGTCGACAACATATTCCGGCGTTGTCACTTTGCCGCAGTCGTGCAGCCAGGCCGCTATCGACAACTCGTACATTTCTTCTTCGCTGAGGCTGAAGTCCCGGTAGGGTCCCTGTTCCGCCGTACAAGCAGCCTGGGCAAGCATTTCGGTAATCACAGGCACACGCTGACAGTGTCCGCCCGTATAGGGCGACTTGGCGTCAATGGCACCAGCGATCAACTTGATGAAGCTTTCCAGCAACTCGCGCTGGGCATCAATCAGCATCTGGTTGTCAGAGGCAACGGCTGCCTGGCTGGCCAGTGCCTCGATCAGAGACTGCCTGCCTCGTCCGAACGGAACAACTTCATCTCCGTCGCGGGCATTAATCAGTTGCAGCACGCCGAGGACATCACCTTCGTAGTTTGTCATGGGCACGGTCAGGAACGACTTTGAGCGATACCCCGTAGATTGATCAAATTTTTTGGCCCCGGAGAAGTCAAAGGTTTCAACTTCATAGGCATCGGAGATATTCACGATTTCCTTCGAAAGAGCCACATGAGACGCCACGTTTTTGTGGTTGGGCGTTCCCTCTTCATCATGCAGGGCCAGTGGCGGAAACGGTATTTCGACGCCGGTGGTTCCGCCCATGGCGATATTCATGGTGTCGTTACGCATGATTTCGAAATTCAGGGCCCCGTTCTTGAGCAAATACAACGTACCGCCGTCAGCGTCGTACAGGTCCTTGGCTTCCAGTAATATCCGTTCAATCAGACGATTATGGTCGCGCTCCGCAGACAATGCGATGCCCAGATCGATCAGACGCCTCAGACGTGCTTCATTGTCGCCGCTGTCCTCCCCGGAACCTGCTTCGCCTTTGGCTTCTACGGCGCCTTGTTGCATATCCGTCATTATCGCCCCTTTTTCATCCGGATACTCACGTCTGCAGCCAGACTGCCATACGCCTGAAAGGCGTCGGCACATCCCCTGCCAAGATATTGCAGTACCTGACGAAAACTGCAACACCCTTCGTCCCCGTCCGCGCTGGCACTACACAGTAATATATAAAATTGTTCTTAAATATTTAGTAAAATAAATAGAAAGATTAAAGCAAATACATTTAAATAAACTTCATGTATACATAGATTTTTCATTGCATTTATTTTTATTATGACCATGTATTATACAGTAATACACAAGGCAAATGATTAATGGAGGCTTTCTATCCATGACTTCTCAGGAATTTGAGGCCCAGGTCTGGGAAGAAGTCAGAAAAGTTGCAGTCTACTATGCGCATGCACTGCCGGAGATGGCTTCGGACGAAACCCCGGATACACCGGACTGGCTCAGCCCTGAGGCGCAATCATGGATCAGAAAGAACTATTTTGAATTTTCGGACCTTGTCCTCGCCGCCAAAAACAATACTGCCGAGGGCTGAACCAACTGAATTTGTTTGAGATCTTCCCTGCTAACTCTCCCCGCTGTCTCTTTATACAGCGGGGATTTTTTTGCCTCATAAACAATGATTTCGCATAGCGAACGCAGACTGCCCGGCATATGCTCTTGATTGCATAAAGAGGAAATTATTCGAATGGCTGACAAGACCCCGCATTTCAGGGACCGACTGATCGCCCGCCGGGAAGAACTACGCAGCCTGGCTGAAAGCAGCGCTGAGTCGCGAAAGCCCGTTGAACTGGACCAGACCAGTGTCGGACGGTTGTCCCGCATGGATGCCATGCAAGGCCAGGCCATGGCGCTGGAGACAGAACAACGACGGAAAAATGAATTGATAAAGATCGAATCCGCACTGATCCGCATAGAAGAAGATGAGTACGGCTACTGCCTCAAGTGCGGCGAGGATATTGCCCCGGGACGACTGGAACTGGATCCGGCTATTCCGATATGTATTGACTGCGCGGACCCGGGAAGATGATCCGGGAACATGGATTCGGATCGGGTCACGACCATGCTTGATCGTATTGCCCGGATGTTAGGATTGAACCGGCGTCGGAAGATGCGCGTCGAACGTCCGGGCCTGACATTGACGATTGAGCGCAAGGCCTATGAAACCTTCGACTGGGGTCTGGGCGGTTTTCGTGTCGCCAATTTCAAAAGAGAAGTCGTGACCGGTGAAACGATTACCGGCCAGATCGGCCCGTACCTGGGATCGGACGGCGGCAGCTTTACGGCATCGGTTGTCAGGCTGACAGATGACGGGGGCTTCGGGGCCTGCTGGTCAGAGATAGATCGGGACATCTTCGCCGCCATGAGCGGCTCTGGCGGTGTTTGATCAGACGCCGGTGACTAGTTTGCGTGCCCGGGCAGTTGCTGGTAGCGACCTTCCGAAAGGCCACTGAAAAACTCATCGACCTGGGGGTGTACAACCGGCTTGCCGCTTTCGTCGGGCAGCAGGTTCTGCTCGGACACGTAAGCGACATAAGTGGTTTCCGCATTTTCAGCCAGTAAATGATAGTAAGGCTGGTCCTTGCGCGGACGCACATCTTCCGGGATCGAATCCCACCATTCCTCCGTATTCGCAAATTCCGGATCAACATCAAAGATGACCCCGCGAAACGGATAAATCCGGTGGCGAACGATATCGCCGATCTGAAAACGTGCTGTCAGTATTTCCATGGCCGCAATCCTACCACATTCCCGAAATCGGTCCATAGCTGGCCGACAGAGAGAAACCGGTCCGCTTATTCATCCAGAAGTGATGTTTTCTGCGCCGCACCAAAGCCGTTAATCATACCGCTGGCCCGCGCAAACACGGGGCGTTTGATCAAGGTCGGGTTGGCCACAAGGACGTCAACCGCCGCACTGGTGTCCGCGCCATCAAACACAGCCCGGACCGTGTCATCCAGGCCGCGCCAACTGGTGGAGCGACGATTGATCACGGCATCCATACCCAAAGCTGCGATGAATCCGGTTGTTGTTTCTGCGTCCAGCCCGTCATCCCGGAAATCATGGAACTGATGCTCCAGACCTTCGTCCGTCATCCACTTCAATGCCTTGCGGCAGGTGTCGCAGTTCTTGATCCCGTAAACTGTAATCATCTTCGCCAGCCTTGTTTCTGAAAATATTTGCGGCATCCTGTACGATGCTGCCGGGTGTCAAAAGCGGTCAAAACCCGCGTTGCATTTTGACGCGGATAAATTCGGCTCGATTAAACATCCCGCCGGATGTGGGATGAGGGAATTTTTGCATCCACGCCGTCATCTTTACGGAAAGTGTGCACAACACCGCGCCCAGGGCCGTGTGATTACTGACGACCACCGATTTAAAGTCCTGGAAGCGGTCCGTATCCATGTTTTCCCACATCTTGTCGGTGTAGTCCTCAAAAACCTCAAACCGCTTCCTCGCCGTCTCATCAAGCCTTTTCGCCTTTTTCAACAGCCGGTCACAGATACTGGTCAGGCTGCGGTCCTTACCCAGATGAGGATGCGCCCGGATATCCCTGATTGTGACTTCGAAATCCTCTATTCCGGCCTGCACCCTTTCCAGGCATTCCCGGTAGTAGGCAATGGAAAGATAGATATCGCCATAATCCTCCAGAAATGCCGGGACCTGATGGACATCGACGCCCAGACTTTCCGCCAGTTGGTTCAGCTTGGCTGCGGCCTGCGTTTTGTCAGGGTTGCGATATAGCGCCAGCACATCCCTGAAATCACTGACCTGGTCATCGGCACCAAACACCTCCACGATCAGGCGTTTGGTGAACTTTGACATGTAGTCGCGCAATTCGGTCTGCTTGTTTTCAGACAGTTTCAGATGTTCGTCTTCGTCAACATCGATGCCCAGGGCCCGCAAATGAACCCGCAAACAAAAAACATCATAGCTGGTCAGCTTGGCCAGCTTCTGCAGAATACGGTCGTCCTTGTTGGACAGGTCAGGAAAAGTCAGGTGCAGCGAATCCAGCTTGACCTGGCCGCTGCCGCTGTCACCTCCAAATACTTCGATGACGCTTTCCATCTCATCATTTTTGAGCATCTTCAGACGGCCGAGACCGCTTGATTCGAGAGGAATAATGCCAAGCGGCAACACATGGATCGCATCGCGATCAAAATCCGCTGCTGGCTCTAGATCCGCCACCCTGCCCCCCAAAAAAGCCGTTTAACCCGAAAGGCAAAGCCTACGATACTTTCGCAGCGGATGGCACAGGTCAGTATGAGTTTTTTTCAAGTATCGGCTGTATCCGGCGGAATTCGGCCCGCCACCAGACGGACCTTGCGCGGCGCCGCCAGCCACATGGCCGTGATTGAGATCAGGCAGACAACAATGGCCACACCAAAAGCCGCATCATAATCCTGCCGGTGATCAAACATGACACCGGTCAGCCATGGGCCCATGGCGGCGCCCCCGCCTGCCGCAGCCGCCAGTACACCAAAAATCCGGCCATAGCTTCGGCCGGCAAACAAGTCTGCGGGGACCGAGCCAAAAACAGAAGCCAGGCCATAGCCAAGGGCCCCTTGCAGGGCGACCATGGCATACATCAGCCAGGCCTCAGGCCAGAGCCGCAACAGATAAAGGGCTGCGTAGGTCAACAGAAACCCGAGACCGCTGAGCGTCCAGGCCCATTCCCGGCCCATACGATCCGAAAACTGGCCAATAAAGATCTGCCCGACAACACCGCCCAGACTGACCAGTGCCAACGCCATGGCGGCCACATCCCGCGTGAAACCAACGTCAATCAGGTATTTGGTCTGATGCACCTGTACCGCGTACCAGACGTACAAGCCGCCGATAAAAGCAATCATCAAAAACCAGAAACGTGACGTCCGCATGGCAAGGCGCAGGGTCCAGTCGGTTTCGACCCATTTATGATCAACGATGGCCCGGGTCTTGCGGCGACTGGCTGGTGTTCCGCCTTCTGAATGGTCTGGTTTGTCGCCATCCGGCAACAGGCCAAAATCCTGCGGATGGCGGCGCTGGAATATGATTCCCAGGGGCACCAGCACAAACAGGGAAACGGCCGCGATTGCCAGGCAGGCGGTGCGCCAGCCGTCACTGTCGATGGTGGCCTGCATCCACGGAAGCAGGATCATGGCCCCCGCCCCGACACCTGAAAAAGCGACACCAACCGCCAGCCCGCGACGGCGCTCGAACCAGTTGGGCACAAACAGGGTATGGCCGATATAGCTCATGAAAATGGACCCACCGACCACCAGCACACCAAGGCTTAGATAGAAGTGCCAGATCTCGGTCGACAGGGTCGCCGTATACATGCCCAGACTGACAAAGACCGCCCCCAGCGGGATTGTCAGCCGGGGGCCGTAGCGGTCCATCAATAAACCGATCACCGGTGTCAGGCCGGTGGAGATCATGAAGCCGATAGAAAAGATGGCGGCGACGGTGCCACGGTCCCAGCCAAATTCTTCAACAATGGCCGGAAACAGCAGCGAAAAAGAGGTTCGCGCATTAACCCCGATTGCCATGGTAACAAAGGCCATCGCCACCACAACCCAGCCATAATAAAACGGCAGGCGCTTGATAATCGCCGGTGTTTCAGGCGATCCGGCCGGCGGAGGAGTAGCTGAGCTTGTCATCGTCCTCCCCGGTAATGTATGGAAAAACAGGACCGCCGGATGGCTGGTGCCCCCGGTCCGAATCGAACGGACACTCCCTTGCGAGAACGGGATTTTGAATCCCGCGCGTCTACCAGTTCCGCCACGGGGGCACGGCTGCGGATCATAGAGAAGGTTTTTTGTGGGTCAAGTATTGTGCGCCCATTGCACCCTGGCCCCGTACAAAAATAATTCAGGCATCCCGACCCCTGAATATCGGCCATCTCAACGGGCCTTGAACATTGCCAGAACAACCTGTGCCTGCTATGACGCGTTCTTTCTTTATTGGGATGGATTTTCGCCTTGATGCACGGACTTTATAACTGGACGCTGGGCCTGGCCGGACATCGGCATGCGCTTGCTGTTCTGGCGCTGATTGCTTTCGTTGAAAGTTCGGTTTTTCCGATCCCGCCAGACGTGCTGATCATTCCCATGGTGTTGGCGACGCGCCAGCGCTGGATCGCTATCGCGGCGGTCTGCACGGTGGCCTCGGTTGCAGGTGGCCTGGCCGGATATGGCGTTGGTTTTTACCTGTATGAAACCATCGGTCGGGCGATCGTCGACTTCTATGGTTACGCCAACAAGTTCGAGACCTTCCAGCAATGGTACAACGAGTTTGGCCTGATGATCGTATTTGCCGCCGGACTGACGCCGCTGCCCTACAAGGTCTTCACCATCGCCAGTGGCGTCGCCGCCCTGGATTTATGGAGCTTTACCGGTGGATCGATCGTCTCGAGGGGGATGCGGTTTTTTGCCGTTGCCGGTCTGCTCTGGTATTTTGGTGAACCCATTCGCCTGTTCATTGAAAAATACCTGAATATCCTGGCGGTGATTTTCACGGTCCTTCTGATCGGCAGTTTTGTGCTTTTGAAATACCTGGTCTAGCGTCATTCTTGGCTTCACATTCCCGGCACATTTCTGGACATTTCAGCGCATTTCGGGACAATACTGGCCAATACCAGGTTTATTGAACCCAGGGAAACGGCAGACAGATGATTGACTATTTCCTCCAGCACCGGCGGGCGTCCCTGCTGATTGCTCTCGCCAGCCTGGTCGTTGTGGGCTCGGCGATTTCTTCTGAAGTTTTTGGCGGCCTGTCACCCTGCGTGTTGTGCCTGTACCAGCGCATCCCCTATGCCATCACCATCGCTTTGGGCCTGATCGGATTTGCCGTCCCCCGGTTATTCATTCCGGCCATGCTGCTGGCGGCCCTGGCCTTTCTGGTTGGCGGCGGCATCGGCGGTTTCCATGTGGGCGTTGAACAGGCCTGGTGGGAAGGCACGGAGGCCTGTGTCGGCTCCCAGGACAAGACCGCGTCCATCGACGAACTGCGGGCCCAGATCATGGCCGCGCCGGTGATCCGTTGCACGGATATCCAGTGGTCCCTTTTCGGCATCTCCATGGCAGGCTACAATGTTCTGGTCTCCCTGGCTCTGGCGGCATACGCTCTGCTGGCGGCGGCAAAACGGAACAAGGCCGAATAACGGATTACCTGCAGTCATGCCGGACCAAAAATCACATCCAGAACGCACCGGCGACGGACGCCTGCCCGGCGATCTGACGCGCGAGGAAATGATTGAGCGCATCATCCGTGTGGATCACGCCGGCGAATATGGTGCTGTGCGTATCTATCAGGGGCAGATGGCGGTGCTGGGAAAATCATCCAGTGCTGAAACCCTGCGCCATATGACCGAGCAGGAAAAAAAGCATCTCGATACATTTGAGAAACTGGCCATCGAACGCCGCGTTCGCCCCACCCTGCTGACGCCGATCTGGCATGCCGCCGGATTTGCCCTGGGTGCCGGAACCGCCTTGCTGGGTGAAAAAACAGCCATGGCCTGCACCCAGGCCATTGAAGAAGTCATCGACGAACATTACGCCGAGCAGTCCGCTCGCCTGGGTGACGACGAAAGTGAGCTGCGCGAAACCATTGATCAGTTCCGGGCCGAGGAAATTGAACATCGCGACACCGCTGTCGCCGCCGGGGCTGAAGAGGCACCTGGCCATGCCCTTCTGACCGGCGCTATCAAATCCGGGTCGCGTCTGGCAATCTGGTTGTCTGAACGTATCTAGAATTTCCAGTCAAATATCGGGGGTCACATGGCACAGAAAAAGGCAGTGGTTGTTGGCGGCCTGGGTGTGATCGGGCGCAACCTGATCAATGCGCTGAACGAAGACCCGGCCTGGGATGTGGTTGGCCTGTCGCGCCGAAGCCCGGACTTTACCTCATCCGCTGAATTTATTTCCGTCGATTTGCTCGACCGGCAGGATGCCGAACAGAAACTCGCGGGCCTGACCGACGTCACGCACATATTCTACGCGGCCTTTCAGGGACGCCCCACCTGGGCGGAACACGGTGCGCCGAACCTGGCCATGCTGGTCAACACGGTGGAACCCATCGAAGCCGCCAGCCCCGGACTGCAACACGTAAATCTGGTTCAGGGCAACAAAATCTACGGCAGCCATCTGGGGCCGTTCAAAACCCCGGCCCGCGAAGATGACCCGCCCCATATGCTGCCCAACTTCTATTGGGATCAGCAACAGTGGCTGAGCCAGCAGCAAAAGGGCAAGTCCTGGACCTGGTCGGCGTTGCGCCCGCAAACCGTTTGCGGCTTTGCCGTTGGCAACCCCA
>Ga0316204_10012231_pt1 | contig 10529 bp, 8 predicted proteins | sample 6monrhotite_MG_2_FD_205661 | JGI IMG/M metagenome (GOLD analysis project Ga0316204, IMG submission 205661) | Microbial mat bacterial communities from mineral coupon in-situ incubated in ocean water Damariscotta River, Maine, United States -... | ecosystem: Environmental > Aquatic > Marine >... | reverse complement strand
AGCTGTATACAACTTACTAATACTAGCAATTTTAAAGAGTGATTTTGGGTCGGCTGGTATTTTCTTTTCTCTATCTTTCCAACCGCCTGTGTAAAATGTGGGTGGTTTTCCTGCTTGGTCTACGTAAACAATCATACCGTCAAAACCATAACCTATTGTTTCATCTACTTGTTCTTGAATGGTATCTGGTAGCGGTAAAATCCAAGCCTTTACCAAGATCCAAGGAACAAAAAATAATGAAACTGCGGTTCCAACAAGCAATAATGCTCTTACAATCCATTTGGCTTTTTTGTTTTTTATCATTTTTAATCTTCGACAATCGTGTCTATTTCCTTAATAATGCTTAAGCCTACATCCCCTAATTCATTGTATCGATGAATCATCGTATCAAACTGCCAGGCAGCTAAACTAATTACGTTTCGATAGGCAGGAAATGAAGTATATTCCTTAAAATCGGTAAAATACTCAGTTTGTGAAGTGGCTCTAATGTTAAGTGAATCGGGTGGTACAAAGGCATATGCCAAAATCAAAGACCTGTCAAATTGAGTGGAAAGATATGCCTCTTGACTTTCAGCATATTCATTATAACTCTTTTCATTTAATGCAATTTCGCCAATAATGGTATGGTATCTTGTTAAAAGCGAATCCAAAGCTGTATTGTTAATTTTCCCATAGTAATTTGAATTTTTTAAGGCTTCATACCCATCAATACTAGGATTAAAATAAAGGTCAATAAATGCCCAACCACTGGACATAAAAAGCACAGTGTTTTCATCTTCCGTCTTATCCAAAATACTAGTGCGTGCCTGTTTACATAGCTCAGCTATTTGTCTTCTTCCGATTGTTAACGAGTCTAGCTCGATAATATCTTCCAAGGTATTGGATTTGATTTTTACTAAATACTCTTTCAAGGCTATATCGCCTTTTCTGGATTCATTCCAATTGTTGATTTGTAAGGCAATCAAAATTCCGATTACGACCAATAGAATTTCACCTAAAGCATACTTAAGGTATTGAGCTTTTTTATTGTCTAAAATCAGCTTATGTCGTATTCTTCTAAATAATTTCATTCAGTTGATTCAAATTAGCCACAACGTGTTGGTGTTATGGTTAGTTGCGGGAAAATCCGCGAGGATTTTCCACTGTACTCAAATATAGTGAATCGTAAGAAAAGATCCTGCTCTTAACCAGCTATAGCAATTAAATATACACGTTGTTAGGCGCTGTATTTTTTATTTACAATTTTTCTTTAATTGCTTTTCTCCAAAAGTAAATTCCAAAAACACAAGTAACAATTGTAAACATAATTCCATTTTCTCCAAGCCAATGTTCTGTTCCTTCAATTTTTGCTGTTAAAGGAGGCATTATTTTTTGTATATAAACATTACTTACTGCGTGGAAAATTACTGCTGGCCAGAGACTTTTAGATTTAAAAGTATAGTATGTCATAGTAAACGACATAAAAATACAAGTAGTCAAAAAGGCTAAATATTCCAATATTGCATTATTACTATAGTAAACGAACAATGGCCAATGCCAAGCTGCCCAAATAATTCCACTAAAAACAGAAACACCTGTAAAAGAAAGCACTTTTCTTAATTCATAAATAAAAAAACCTCTCCATCCAATTTCTTCTCCTAAAGTTGTTGCGGCTGATCTAATAACTTCAACAGTTCCTAACAAGAGTATGGCTATTACTACAATAGGTATGGTGTCTAAAGTTCCTATTCCTATTAATTGAAGTTCTTTAGCCCATTCAGTAATAACTTCTGCATTTGCTAAATTTCCAAATCCAAATATCCAGATGAGTATATAGGTAATTATTCCAGCTAAAGCTGGAATAAAATAAGACAATCGAATGTATTTCCAATCTCCCCAATTCCAATTTAGAGATGAAATTTTACGCCCTTTTATTTTTAGGGTGATAAACGTAGCTATCGCAGGACACCACATTATAGCCCCAACATATATTCGTGAAGGATATAAATTTACTATTGCATAATGGAAAGGCGAAGTAAGAATAACAACTAATACAAGAAACAAAAATATTGTTTTCCACGCATCTTTTCGTTCCGATATATTTTCTAACATAATGGTTTAATGATTGGTTTATTTATGGAAGACGAAGAGTTAATGGTTTTGTTACATTGCGCCTAACGGTCTTGTATATGATTTGCTTCGCCAGTTCGCTACGCTCGTGTGTGGCGGTTGGAGCGGCTGAATCGGCAAGGGATCCCGCCTTCGGCGGGAGTGGAAGCAGCTCACAGAGCTGCGTGCGATTCAGCGAGCCTTTGGGCCGCTTTTGTTTGGATTGTTCCGCCTTACTAATTTACTCTTTTTTAACCGATCGCCTAATGAACCATCTTGCTTGGCCATAAACTTACGTGCGTTGTTGTACTCAGTTTTTTAATTTCCCAATTCTTTGTCCTTGTTCTACTGTTATGGAATTCAAGGTACCTTTCTCAAAAATCAATAACACAGTTGAGCCACCATATTCGAAATGACCAAGCTTGTCTCCTTTGTATATCTGTATTGGATTTTCACTATTAATTTCTTTAAATTCATTCTCAAATACTACTGAACCAACCGTTTGTAATCCAATAGGGACCATTGCAATGAAACCGTATTTTTTTGTTTCAATAATGAAATATCCGTGTCTGAAGTTTTCAAACACACTATAGTCTTTATTATAACCCGGATTGCCATTATTAATCATATCAAGCAAGTCAGGCATTCCAAAAAGTCTGCTTCCTACTTCTTCTTTTGATTCTACTATTTTTCCAGTTGTAGGTGAATGGTAGTGATGGTAATTGTCTGGCATAAGAAAAACTGCCATTGCCGAACCTCCAACAAATTTTTCGGCATATTTTGAATTATCAAGAAGAGAATTTAGGCTCATTGTCATTCTACCTTTTGTTTGAATTTCAGTGTCTAATTCGAGTTCATTGGCTATCATATTAATAATTCCATCAGCTGGCGACACTAGCACAGAATTGTCTGTAGCATCATCTACAGGTCGAGTTCCCGGTTTTAAGTCTCGAATGAAAAAATCGTTGAAGGACTTAAATCCATCTTCAGGCAATACAAAATCTTCATTTCCGAGAGAATTATCAGACAACCATTCCTCTATTATTTTTGCAGATTCTGGACTATCCATAAATTTACCACGTTCTTCGATGAATAAAATAGTCCAACTAAGTCCTGGTTCGCTAAGAACGAACTTCATTCCATCAGGATTCTTATAATAGAGAAAGGAAAAATTTAGTATTCTATCCAGTCCATTATGGGTATTTGGCAGAAAATAGAACCAGTCGTTTAAAAAATCATATAAATCAACAACGCTTTTGTCCTTCCAGGGATTTGAATTACCATTAGGTAAATCGTGTACATTTCGGAGCATTAAATCAACCGTATTCCTTAATTCTTTGTTGCTTTTATAAAGATCTTTTAGATTTTCAACAGGTAGACTTTCAGTTTGTGCCAATGAATTAAATCCAATTACAAGAATAGTAAATAGGCAAATAATTTTTTTAAACATTTTGGTGTTTTTTAATTGAGCACAACGTTCTTGTATATAATTTGCTTCGCTATTGTGCGGATTGTTCCACGTTACTAATTTACATTTTTTTTATTCGACTGCATGTCTTGGGCATCTCTTTGAACTTGGCAACCAATCCGAGATATATTTTCTTTAATTGTAAAAGAAGCTAATTTTAAACATCATATAATTCACGCCAAAAATGACAATATACCCAAGTATGACTAAAGTCATAACGAGTTGTATTTGTTATCAATAACTTTGCTCAGAGCAATTATTTAGTGGCTTTATTATTTAAATTTTTACTCTTATAAAATCATAAAAGCAACGGTCATATAAATTTGATAAACCATGAAAAAAATCATTTTAAATTTTTGTACATTTTTATTTACTGCCTCAATGTTTGCGCAGGCAGGTCACGTTATGCAAGGAGTTGGTGCTGTTAATATGTCTATGGGAGGGGCAGCCACTGCTCAACCTCTCGATATTAGTGGTGCACTTCAGTGGAATCCAGCGACCATATCCACATTCAATGATAGAATTTTGAAACTTGATATTGGTTTATTTTCTTCTTCTCCTGAATTAAGTTCTACGGTTCCAGAGTTTGATGAATTCGGAATGCCAACAGGAAATTCCTTTAGCGGCACTACAGAAGATGACCGTGGTTTATCTCCAATGCCGGCTTTAGCGATGGTTTGGGGTAGCGAAACGAGTAAACATACTTTTGGAGCATTTGCCTTCGGAATAAGTGGTTTTGGAGTTACGTTCCCAGAAAGTATAACCAACCCTATTAATGCACCGCAAAGCATGGGAGGATTCGGTCGTATAGAATCCGATTACATACTATTACAAGTTGGTTTAACATATGCCTATGAAATCAGTAAAGCGTTTTCAATTGGTATTCAACCTACATTTAACTATGCAACCTTAGAGTTGATGCCTAATCCAACTGCCAATCCAACTATGGCGGGTTATCCGTCAACAGATAAAGCCACAGCAACGGGATTTGGAGCGCAAATAGGAGCATTTTATGATACGGGTGTAGGACTTAAACTAGGGGTTTCATTTAAGTCTCCGCAATACTTTAACGACTTCGAATTCAATAATACGTACTTAGATGGTACAACAGCTGTAAATTCTTTTAGCATGGATTACCCATCGATCTTTTCGGCTGGTTTAGGGTATTCTCGCGGACAATTTGACTTTGCTGCAGATTATCGTTATGTGGATTATAATAACACTGATGGATTTAGCAAAACTGGTTGGACTCAAACAGCTTCAGTTGCTGGTTTTGGCTGGGAAAGTATGGATATCATTTCTGCAGGTCTTCAGTATAAAGGGATAAACAATTTCCCATTACGCGTAGGATATACATACAGCTCGAACCCGATCAATGAGGATGTAGCATTTTTCAATATCCCTGCGACTGCTATTATTAAAAATGCGTATCAATTTGGATTTAGTTATACTGGATTTGAAAAAATGAATTTTGATGCTGTAGTTCATTATGGGGCAAGTGATGGCGCAACCAGTGGTCAATTGCTAAACCCATTATTTGCATCTAGTGGAAATCCTTACGGAGCGATTCCTGGAAGCAACGTCTCTTACGAGATGACCACAGCAATGATTATGTTTGGCGCTAGTTATACCTTTGGAAAATAGAAACCAACTGACGAAAGAGGTTTAAAACCTCAAGACAGGCCCAGGCCCAATGCAATTATGTGTTGGGCTTTTTTTCTACGTATGCTTTCACCTAAACTAAGCAGTATCACATTGCCTTTTTAAAAAAGCGACAAAAGGAAGTAACCTTTATACCATTTTTCCGTTACAATTTTTTCAACCTGCATGTTTTTTAACGCAACTGAATGAATTAATAGTTTGTTGACTATCCCTTATAAAAGTACCAATCTGGTTATGTGTATGGCGGTAATCAGTGCGCTACATAGAGTTGCAGGCTAATTATTCGCTAGGCGATGCTTTTTACTCTTTATCGATCTCGTCAGTAATGGATTTTATAAAATTAGCTGCTGCGAAATGTCGCTCGTTACTATCGGCTTCCGGCCAAGCACTATTGATTGCAATCACAAGTTTCCTTGAAGGGTCGATATAAATCTTCTGTCCATAGATTCCCAATGCCTCAAAACTATTGCTGTTAAAGATCCACCACCCATATCCATAGCCTCCGCCAGGCCAAAGCGGTACTTGTATTTGGGTTGCTGTCTTGAACCAGTCATCGGGTACAATAGATTCTCCGTTAATGTATCCGTCTTCAAGCACGAGTTGTCCAAACCTTCCAAAATCACGGAGCCGCATTTGAAGGCAACAACCTGCCATTTCCTGACCAGTGCGATCCAGTCTCCAGGTAGCAGTTTGCTCCATGCCATAAGGAGTCCAGATCTTTGAAGAAAGGTAGTGCGACAAGCTTTGTTGGGTAGCTGAACTGATAAGTGCTCCTAAGAGGTGAGTTTCACCTGTACTATAATTAAACTTTTTGCCAGGCTCTGCTTCGGCTGGCAATTGCCTCATATAGCTCACTATGGCTTTCATGCCATCTATGGTGGTGTCCCTATCAAATCCGGCGATGTCAGAATCCGGATCTGTATAGTTCTCGTTCCATTTTATTCCAGAGGTCATTGTAAGGAGATGGCGGATTTTCACATTATCAAAGGCGCTCCCTTTTAATTCGGGCAGGTAATCTGTGACATAATTGTCCACGCTTTTAATATAGCCATCCTTGATAGCAACACCCACAAGAGTGCTGGTTACAGATTTTGCAACGGATAATGAAGACCATAGGTTTGTATCGCTATTTTCAAGCGCATAGCGTTCTAGCCTTATCTTTCCATCGTGTAAAATAAGGAGTCCGGCTACTTTCTGTTCCTTTATAAAATCTTCCAATACGTTTTCTTTTGTTCCACCTGCACTAAATGCAGCTATAGGCGATCCCGCTGGAAGCTCGTGAATTTTATTCCCCATAGGTACTTCATGCTCTTTCTGATTCCATTGGGATGGTTCTTGTGAAATTGAATCCGTTTTAGAGGTTTGCTGTGCAAAGGCAAAGGGTCCTATGGTCATTATGATGGCCAATCCAATAATGGGTAGGGTTTGTGAATTAAGGAGTCTACGCATAATTTTATGTTGTTTTTTGCTTTTCATAATTTCCAATTTTTCCCACTGCGTAATCAAGTACGTTTCCTTGAGAATCAACTATAACTATTGTTGGTGTTGCATCAATCTTATAGCGTTTTACAAGCGCTTTGGTGTTTTGGTTGTCAATGTCAATCATTACTGGTATAACTTCAGAATTGACCACCTTCATGACTTCATTGTCTGCAAAAACTTCACGCTTCATAATACGGCAAGGGACACACCACTTTGCTGTGAAAAAAAGAAGCGCATTCTTGTTTGAATTGTTGGTAAGCGTTTGAGTAGAAGTAATGTTGTTAGCCCATGCTATATCATTAGAAGGAACATAAAATGAATACCACGCATAAGCAAGGGAACCTGCAAGAAAAGTGAGCCAGAACCATCGCCAAAATGGATGAGACTTAGTTGTAGCAAATTTTAGGTATGTATTATTTACTTTCTTCATTTAATTATTACTTGAGTTTTGTTTTTCGATTCAAAATTCAGTAATAAATTTCATCCAGGTTAATATTACTTACTCAATTGTTGTTTTTCTGGGGTGAGTTGCTTTAATTTAAATTTTTTAAATCAGCTATAAGATTTTCATTTTGTGTAAATTAACCACAATGCCCCCGTATATTGCTGCCATCCAAAATATCTTGAAGACATTTGATGGCAGCATCGTAGTCGATTTTCGATATCGTTTCTTTCCGAGCACGTATATTTTATAGAAATATAAGAATTTGAATTCACTTGACCATCTCGCCATAAGTTATATGCGTTGTTCTCCATCGTTTTCTTTTGTTATAAGCTCTTTTTTATATGTCATACTTCAACAGCCTCAAAGCATTCATAACAACGACCAGAGTAGAACCTTCATGCCCCACCACAGCCGGTCCAATTGCTATTGTTCCCATGATAGTCAAAGGAACTAAAAGAGCTACCATGCTCAAACTGATAATTAAGTTTTGCTTTATTATGAGTTTTGCTTTTCTACTCAGACCAATAGCGAATGGAAGATTATCCAGTTTATCAGCCATCAATGCAATATCCGCTGTTTCCAAAGCAACGTCTGAGCCTGCTGCACCCATTGCAATACCGACTGTGCTTTTAGCCATTGCAGGAGCATCATTTACGCCATCTCCGACCATTGCTACACTACCTTCTTGTTGTTTTAGTTGTTCTATTGCCTTTACTTTATCTTCAGGAAGCAAACTACCCATTGGGTCGGTTATTCCTATATTATTAGCGATTGCATCCGCTACTTTCTGATTATCTCCTGTGAGCATAATCATCCGCTTAATCCCCATTTTTTTTAAAGTAGCCAAGGTTGTAATGGCCTCAGGACGAGCAATATCCATTACGGAAATAATACCCAAGTATTCGTCATCTTGATGAACAATCATAGTGGTATGTCCACCTGATTCGAGTTCCGACATTTTTAGGTTAATTTCTTCAGGAACTAACTCTCCTGACAATTCTTCAAAAAGCCTTCGATTACCAATATGGACAATGCTATCATTCCAATTGGCTTGGATCCCCCTAGCAATTAATGCTTTTAAATTTTCTGCCATAGGAATATCGATGTTTCCTAATTCTTTTTTTCCTCCCACAACAATAGACGCAGCCAAAGGATGGTCACTCAATGATTCTACCGCAATAGCGATTTTTAATAGATGCGTTTTGGTAATTGTTCCAAATGGAATAGCATGAGTCAAGGTAGGTCTGCCTTCGGTTAGCGTTCCTGTTTTGTCAAAAGCAATTGCACTTATTCCACCTAATTCTTCAAGTGGACGACCACCTTTAATTAGGACGCCTTGGCGGGCAGCTCTTGCAATTCCTGCCAATACGGCACTTGGAGTAGAAATGGCTAATGCACAAGGCGAAGCAGCAATTAGCACAGACATAGCTCTGTAAAAACTCTGCTGAAAGGTTTCATCAATAATGAGGAAAGCAAATAACAAGAATATAACTAAAACTAAAACAGAAGGAACATAGTATTTTTCAAACTTATCGGTGAGGTGTTGTGTTGGCGATTTTTGTGTTTCCGCTTCCTTTACTAAAGTAATTAATCGAGAAAGTGTACTGTCCTTTGCTTGCTTCATTACTTTAATTTCCAGTACTCCATTACCATTCATTGTGCCCGCAAAAACCCGGTGCTCTGGAAGAAGTTTATTAACTTCGTTTTCATTTTGCCAATTGAGACTAGCGTGTTTATCTATAGGTACACTTTCACCTGTGATGGACGCTTGGTTGACAGGGCTTGTTCCTTTTGTAACTACACCGTCTGCGGCTATTTTTGAATTGGGTTTTACTACAATAATATCTCCTAATTTAAGTTGTTCGATATGTACTTCAGTCAATTCGCCATTGTATTTGACCAGAGCTATTGGAGGCGCTAAATCAGAAAGTGCTGCAATAGATTTCCTCGCTCGTTTCATGGCATAATGCTCTAAGGCATGTCCCAAACTAAACAAAAAAAGCAGCAAAGCACTTTCTCCCCACTTTCCCAAAGTCGCCGCACCTACTGCTGCAAAAAGCATAAGGAAATCTATTTCAAACTTTCCCCTAAGTAAATCTTTACCTGCGGTGATGAAAGTAAAAACCCCTCCAAAAGTAGCCCCAAAAATAAAAAGAGTAGTTGCTATATTTTCAGAGGTTCCGGAGACAAAGGAAAAAACAACTCCTAAAACCCAACATACACCACTAATTATTGCGAAATAAAGTTCAGTGTTTTCTCCTAAAATGTGAAGATAAGAATGTGCAGGATTACTTTCTTCTTGGTGTGGCTGCTCATTATCAATTTTTACATTGACAATATTTAAACCTAATTTTTTAATCGATTTAATTATGTCAGATTGATTCGTTTCATTAGCATTCCATTCTACATGCATCACTCCCGAAGCTGAAACAGACACATAACTTATACCTCTTTTTTTACTTAAAACTTGCTCAATTCTGCGAGCCATCCGAGTATGCTCAATTTTGCCTATTTCGACTTGGAGTTTGTTCATACTTAATTTGTGTGCCTTTTGAAATATTTTAAATTTCGTTTTTTAATAATGGAGTAGGCGTTTGTGTATGATTCCGTTGGGTGTTTCAGCAACCAATTTAGCAAATAAATCATAGATAGACCCGAGCAAAGCGAACTGGCGAAGCAATGTTCGTAAGCCGGCAGTAAACTAGCAATTAATTATACAGGGTGTTGACAAACGTTCTTCCTTTGTAAGAATAGAATCTTAAGCATATTTCTGCCTAAAGTTGATTTTAACACAGACATTAATTGATTTTTAATTCGTAGTAAAAAAACTAATTTTCGGTCAATTTTTAAGGCAATTTAATCATTGATTAAAAATAATCAGAAGTAGAAGGTCGATCATCCTTTACATCTTCATCAAATATTGGTTTTTCTTTCTCTTTAAATAATTCTTTTTCTTTTTCGATTGCACGATCAATTATTCCTTTTTGGAATGCTTTTATTAAATCAACTTCACTTTTGTATTTTAATTCTTCCAGTACCCATTTGTATTTTCCTTTTAAATCAGAAAACATGGCAAACGCATGTTCATCTTCTTGAATAATTGGAATGAGAGGAATTTTAAAATTAGGAACTGTTGCCTGAAGCTCGAGAGGACTACTTTTAGGGCTAGTGATATCTGCTATGACAAACCTTGACATTCCTGCTAAGATTTGGATTGTCTCTGTATAATCTCTTGATTTCACTTGTTCAAAATCAAACATCATAGGAACGTAATCTAATTCTCGTAGCTTATTGCGAATTGCATCCAATATTTTTTTTCTTTCTGGAGAAAATCGACCAAGAATTAGGACTCCCTTTCCTGTTATCGTGGTTAATATTTTTCGA
>Ga0316204_10012230_pt1 | contig 10529 bp, 9 predicted proteins | sample 6monrhotite_MG_2_FD_205661 | JGI IMG/M metagenome (GOLD analysis project Ga0316204, IMG submission 205661) | Microbial mat bacterial communities from mineral coupon in-situ incubated in ocean water Damariscotta River, Maine, United States -... | ecosystem: Environmental > Aquatic > Marine >... | reverse complement strand
AGGTTGAGAAGGATCAACTGGGGCTGGCCCTCAAGGGTGCGTCAGACGATGTCCGCGAATTGTTCTTCGCCAACATGTCGGAACGGGCCGGCAAGATGATGCAGGAAGACATGGAAGCCCTTGGCGCGGTCCGCCTGAAAGATGTCGATGAAGCCCAGTCCGGCATCGTCCAGACGGCAAAAGCCCTCTCCGATGCCGGTGAAATCGTCATTGCCACCGGTGGTGATGAAGATGAGCTGGTGTTCTAGAACACTTCCGGCGATTTTTGGATCACCGAAAGTGTTCTAACGAGTTGATATCCCCGCAAACCCACGTTCGCGAATGAACCTATTCGCTCCGGTTTTGCTCTAAGCGACAACCTCCGCATTCCGTCAGCCTTCGTCTTTCACGACATCAAATCCCACCAAAGTCCCAATTAGTCGAATTGGGCGGATGCTTGGTCCATGTTTGTTGTCGCGACCCTTCGCCCGCGACAGAGATTGAAGGTGAACATCGACCTTTCGCTGTGAGATATCGACAATACCATCACCTACAAGACTAAGGTGTTTGGCTTTCAACAACAGATCGCGTCCATCGATAACGCCATGATCGATGGAAAAGCTGCCAAACAGTTGCGAAAACCCGAGTCTATTCTGTCCGGCGACCCGAAGATGATCGGCCAAAACCGCATTCGACACAGAACCGTTTACGACATTGAAACCGCCCCTCCCACGAAGCGCGGCGATCAATTGTGCCGTATTACGTCCAACCGACGCAATTTTTAGGCGGACATTTGCCTCCCCAGCCAGCGGCACGTCGGCGCGGAGTGCTTTGAACAGTTGACCGGAGCGCACGCGCGTTACGTTAATAGCGGCATCAAGCGCATACGCGTCCCCCAGTCTGGAAATTTTCACACGCGCACGCGCCTGTCCGCCATAAAGCGTCATGCGGGACAGATCAAATGACGTCATCCGATCTTCGGATGAGAAATCGACCTTCAGCCTCCCTTGCCCAAACCTCAAGTCGCCATAGGACAGTTTTCGCCAATTTACGTCTAGATGTCCATCCACCGCATTTGAATGCCATAGGCTTGGCAGCATGTTTGAAAAGGAAGACAGATTAAGATTGTCAGCAAGGATTGAGCCTCGTAGAAAGTGCCCCTTAACCCCGGCCACTAGGCGTAGATCGCCGGAATACTGGTCGCCTCCAAGGTTCAGGCGCATATCTTTTAGGACAATACGATTTGCATTGGATGAAAAATATGACGTCCATCTCAGACCGCCGTTCACGGCGGTTGAAAATATCGGGCCGAGCCAGCTTTCCAAGTGATTGACGTTTACGGCGTCAACGGACACTTGCCCTTCGGTGACGACATATTGACGTTTGGCAATTGTCCCCTGGTAGCGAAGCGTCAACGGGTTCGCTGAAATTTCTGCAATCATAGGCATGCGACCGCCAGACAGAAACCGCTTGGTCGATCCCATATCAATACGCAAATGTACGGGTTCGCCATTGACATCCATATCGCCATCAAGTGACAGCCCGTCGGCGGCGCCAGTTATGGCTGAGCGGGCAATACGAAAATTGGCGTTCACGCCATTGATATGCCGACCCGACACCCTGTCATCAAAGATAAACCGACCGTTGTTTAATTGGACATCGCCGATCCGAAAATCACGCCACCGCCCCCAGTTGAAATCTGGTTTACGTAAGTTGCTTGACTGATCCCCCCCGTTCGCCAATCGCCAGTTGGTCCGTCCGGCGTGGTCGCGACTTAGGCGAAGAACGGGTTGATCAACGATTAAATGATCAACAGTCAGTGTGTTTGTTAACAGCCCCCATGGTCCGGCTTCCAGATGCAAGCGTGCGATGTCAGCCAGCACGGGCTGATCGCTATTTTCCTTATTCTCAACAATGATTTTTGTCGCCGTCAGTTGAAATTTAGGCAATAGGGAAAACTCAGCATCGCCGGATATCTTGATGGGGCGCTGTAACGCCACCTCCAATACACGTGCGACAAAAAATTTCTCAACGCTTCCAGGCAACACATAAGGCAAAACAAACAAGCAGAAAATAAATGCTGATAACGCTCCACCCAGACCTATCAGCACGCGCATCAGGGCGACCCGACCGGAAGGTGATATCAAGGTGTCGCCCATATTTTTCTGCCTTATCAGAGCCCTGCTTACCGTCCGTTGATCTTAATCCGGGTCCCCTTAATATGAGGTAAAGCAACCGTCGCGTTTATCTCGTCGCCTTGCAGAGATTATCCAATGCGATTTTTTCATCGTGATATGATAAGGTACGATCCCTTATTTCATGTAAGACGTAAAAATTATGACGAGCACACAAGTCTTGATAGATGACAAACCTCAATTCTCCCCAGACCCTGCAGAACCCCTACGATTTTTGAACGCCTGCCCAGCCTATCGACCAACACCACTTGTTAAAATTGAAGACAATTCGGGCCTGACACTTGTTCTCAAAGATGAAACTTCGCGCTTAGGGCAACGGTCGTTCAAGGGATTAGGCGGCGTGTATGCGGTGGCAAAACTCATTGCTGTGGCGTGGGAGAAAAAAACCGGAAAGGCCTTGCAGGTCGAAAGCCTCACCAGTGAAGCCGTTCGCGACGTTGCACGGTCAATGACGTTTGTCTGTGCCAGTGCGGGCAATCATGGATTAGCCGTCGCGGCTGGCGCAAATATATTTGGCGCTTCGGCTCGAATTTATCTGTCTGGTGACGTACCGAATACCTTTGAAGCTGAGTTATCCCGACTTGGCGCACAGGTTATCAGGTGTGGGCTATCTTACGAAGACAGTATGGAGGGAGCGGCGGCGGACGTTGAGCAAACCGGAGCCATCTTGCTGGCTGATAGTGCTTGGGCCGGTTACACAGGCCCGCCGTCTCTTATCATGGAGGGCTATTCGGTTCTGGCCGAAGAACTGCGCCTAGAGTTTGACGCCATGGGAAAATGGCCGACCGATGTTTTCTTGCAGGCCGGTGTCGGTGGCTTAGCTGGCGCAGCAACCTACATGATCCGTAAAACCTGGACCGTGCAACCACGGATATTTATCGTCGAACCGCAATCCGCCGCCTGTCTGCAAGCCAGCGATAAAGCCGGTTACCCGGTCCGTGTGACTGGACCAGTCTCGAATATGGGACGACTGGATTGCAAGGAAGCGTCCCTGATTGCAGTTGAAATTCTACGCAATGCCAGCGTCAACTATATTACCATTGCTGACGCAGCCGCCACGTCAGCAGCAGAATTTTTGCAGTCCAACGGCCTATCCACCACGCCTTCTGGCGCGGCTGGCCTTGCCGGGTTTTGGCAAGCATTACCAACGATACCGCGACAAAAAGAAATCAGGCCACTGATTATTATCAGCGAAGGGACGTGGTGATTTATCATCAGAAATTTCGCAGGGCGAGGCCGTTCGATATTAATCGTCAAGGTCACTATCGTGTATGGTGGCCCGTCGCTGTTTCTCGTCCAAGATGAGGATCATACGTGATAAACTGGCGGCATCCAGGTTTGACCACCCCGCCGTGACCCGCCCATCTTTCCACAACACAGTGGCGGCAACACCGACGATTTCACCGACGTTTTCCAAACCGCTTTCGAAAATTTCTGCTGGCGTCGTCCCATGAAGGCTTTCAATTTTTCCCATCAATACTCTCCCCAGTGTGAGAATCCAAAATATTAAAGTCATCCGGATCAGACAGGTTGTGTCGATAAAACACAAGGACCCAAGAACAAATCGCGGGGCCGCCATACCAAGGAGCGATCAAGCGGACATACACCTGATTGGATGATCAGTTGAAATGAAAGCTTAAGGGACTTGAGTCGTTCGGCCAAATTCCCTTCCTGGCAGCGTGCCCCCCGTCGAAGGAAATATAGCTTTGACGCCCATAATGGGGCAGCGGTCGGACGATGTCTTTAACTGCTTGCACCGAGTCGGCACGTACCAAAAGAACCGGGTGTCCGCTTGTTGTTCGGATCACCCATGCCGACGCCGTCCCGGATTTGACGACGTCCGGCATATTGGATTGGTCAATCGTCGCCAAAAAAACCGCGATTTCCTCGACCGAACCAATGACCAGCGTTGGTCCTGTTACAGGATCGGCGTGGTTGATCGGAAGGCCGGTTGAATATATTTTGGAGTCAGGTAACATGCGCTTGATCAACATGGCCGCTGCCGCTCGATAATTTGACTCCGACGACAAGATTGACGTTGTCACCGTGCTGGCGAGGGTTACGTCACGCAGGATAGGGGGGCTTTCGCCAGGCAGCAGATGTCTGAACACGTCGAAGCCTGCGTCAACGCTGACCTTGAGCAGTTTGCCGTTTACAGGAAGCTTAACGGTTTTGCTGTTCTCCTGCAGATGCACCTGATGACGCGCACGCCCTTTGGTTGTCTCGACATCGACGTTGACCGATAGCCGGTACGGCGGGTCGCCCTGATGAAGCGTTAATGATATAGTGCCATCCTTGCGAATAGGCGGAGAGGCGAGATAAATGTTAGGAGCGCCTGAACGCGTTATCCATTGCTTGAAAAACCAGCGAAGATGACGACCAGAGACCTTTTCGAACGCGGCTTGGACATCGCCCCATCCGGCGACCTTGAATTTATTGTCGGCCCAAAACCGCTTCACGCCCTGCGCAAAAATCGCCTCGCCCAATTCGCCTCGCAACATATGAAAAATAAGCGCGACTTTGTTGTAGCCGATGACTTGAGAGGCCTGATGTGTCCTCGATACAAAAGTGACCACGGGCTTGTCTAGCGCTGCGGGCAAAGCGGCGTAATCACGAAGCCACCCTAGTCGCATCTCACGTGCTGCAATAGGCCCCCGCTGCTCCGCCAGTCCATAATCTGCCATGTAGGTGGTCATGCCCTCAGCCCAGTTGCCATGGGCATAGTCGGCAACAACCCCATTTCCCCACCAGTTATGCAAAATCTCGTGGGCCAGGGATTGCCCGCGCATGAACGGAAGCGGCGCGATCATTCGCCCGATATAGGTCAGATTTGGGAAGCCCAGCCCGACCGGTAACGGCGCCGAAATAATGTGAAAATCATCAAACGGATAATCACCAATCCGCTTGGCATAATGCTCAAGATAGTCGGTCGAGGTTGTCAGATAAGTTTCCGCCAGGGAGGCGATGTCAGCATGGAAATACGTACGCAATCGGATTTTGCCAAACATTTTTTCTTGGATCGTATAGGGGCCGACAAACAACGACGGAAGCTCGGATGGGTAGTCCGCTTCAAAGTGGGCACGGTAGGTATTGTTGCCGCGCCCTTCTTCGATCAACCGTCCGGTGGCGACGGCACGTTGGGTTATGGGAACTTCAACCCGCAGACGGAAGTTGACCTGATCGTCGCCGGTATCGGCGACCCAAGCAGCATATCCCGGCAGATAACTGCCCTCCGCCGCAGCCACAGCACCTGCGGCCCGTCGGTGCCTATCATTGGGTGGCAGTGCCGGGACACGCCCGGCGAGGACCAACGTTAATTGGCTGATTTTACGCTGCCGGCGAGCAATCTTCCATATCCCCGATGTGCGGCGCGGGTGCAACGTTTCGCCCTCGGCCTCGGCACTGACGATCGTCAACCAGCCCGCCAATCGAAACGCAATCACAGATCGCTCACTAACCGAAATGCGCTCTGTGACGTTGAGCATCCTCGTTTCGGGGTCAAATTTTACATCAATATCGTGATAGGTCCGCCGACTTTCCACTGCCAACACACCGCCAGACACGAGAATACAAAGCCAAAATATCAAACAAATTCGACGAACGGCGTGGTTCACGGTAAGTTTTCCGGTATCTGAGGGAACTTGGCGATGATTTCAAGTTTCTGATCACCACGCAAAATATCCAAAGGCAACCATGTCCCCGGTGCGTGTCGCTGAATTATCTCAATCAGGTCAGAAACGTGCGCCAGTTGACGACCTGCAGCCTTAACGATGATATCTCCTACAGACAGGGTCGCCGTCTGCGCAATACTGTCGTCCAACACCTTTATCACCCGAAGGCCATTGTCCACGGCTTTGATTTGAACCCCAAGCTTCGGTTTTTCTGGAGGGTGCTCCGTCTCGATCTTCTTATCGACCAGAAAAATCGCATCGGCGACGCCGGCAGACATACTTTCGCAAGCATCACCAATTTCGACCGGCAATAATACGGCGACATCTTTGATGCCGAGATCATCCAATTGATGCGGTATGCCGTAGCGGTTCTCGATATGCCCTCGACCAACAACGCCGACAACCAGGGCTTTCGGGTTATCCGTTCTCGCATTTGCAAGCGCCTCGGCCATAGCCCTGTCCCAGGTCAACTGGGCGTCAACAAACCGCGAAAACCCGTCACTTTCCATGACCGCCTTCAAAGATACTTTTTCCTTTGATTGTTGTTCTGCCGCCCCCTCATCAGGGTCCGATTTCTCAGCTGCGGGGGCGCTGTGCAGGCGCTCCATTTGGTAAACCTTGGCGAGGGTTTGACGATAGGCCTTAGCGGCAGGCGACGGATCCGTCACCCCCTCGCGCTCCGTAGGCGGAATGGCCGCCCAACCTTCCGCGCCAACGCGCGAGACCAACGTGCGCTCGACGTTGATCGCGATCATAGGCAAGCGATTTTGCCGAACAATGTTGAACAACGACATGTAAAAATCGGAATCGTATCCCCAGACATTGTTCCAGCCAACGTTTTTGAGGAAGGCATGTTCTGATAAACTCCCTTTGGCCCACGCATTCAGGACTGTCTGCACAGAACGCGGGAACATTTCAAAACCGACTGCAAGATTGGGTTGATAGGCCAATAGACCCGACAGCGTTTGGGCCTGCCAAAGGTGATCTTCGTTCATCGTGTGGCTCTCGCCCAGCAAGACCACGGCTTTTTTGGACATGCGTGACAACAAATGCCGGGCATCGAGGGCCTTGCCGGTGCCAGGGTCCAGCCAGCGTCCGGCCAGCGCGCAGGCCTCGGCACTTGGATGGTTTTCCTCAGCATGATTGTCTGCTCTGGCGCTTTGTCCACCGACAATATCAAGTAGCAGGCCAAGGACGAGCAACAAAGCAAGTGGCGAGGCAATAGGTCTACAGGTTGACCTAAACTGTTTTGTACGTTTTTTCTTCTTCACGGGGAGACCCTAATTATTTTGATTTTCAGACACTGACAACGGCCTCCATACTATCAGCTTGACCAGCAAGGACACAGCGCAAACAACGCCTTAATCCCAACCATACTTGATTGAGAAAATTCACACATTTCAGATGTTTTTTAGATTAAGCCCCCCGTCCTTAAATCGACCAATGAACGAAAAATAAGGCCCAACAAATAAAGAGCATCGGGCGCGGAAACCGCCCGTCAGGCCAACACATGATTGACAGTCCATATCCAATCGCCTAAAAGCCCCTAAACCTTTATGGTTGAATGAAAAATCCGCATGAGTGGGGACCCTAAGCTCAAACCCTGCCTACGGAACTGTTGGATTTCGCCGTCATGCAGATTTATCTCCCTATTGCCGAAATGTCCGTCAACATTTTTTTGTTGCTTGGGCTCGGAGGCGGGGTTGGCATGTTATCTGGCATTTTCGGGGTTGGTGGCGGCTTTCTGATGACTCCTTTGCTGTTCTTTATGGGAATTCCGCCCGCCGTTGCCGTGGCGACGGAAGCAAACCAGATCGTCGCCTCATCCGTATCTGGTGTATTGGCGCATTGGCGGCGTGGTAACGTCGACATCAAGATGGGCGGCGTATTACTGTTTGGTGGCGTCTTAGGATCAACGTTCGGGGTATGGCTGTTTTCTGTCCTGCGGGAACTGGGATATATTGATTTAGTCATCAAGCTATCCTACGTGGTGTTTTTGACAATTATTGGCTCGCTGATGTTGATTGAAAGCGTCAAATCCATGCGGGCGACGAAACATGCTGTTAAGTCGAAGGCCCACCGCCACACCTGGATGCATGGCCTGCCGTTCAAAATGAGGTTCAGGAAGTCCCGCCTTTACATTAGCGCCTTACTTCCCCTCGCCATTGGTTTTTTTGTAGGATTATTAGCCGCTATCATGGGGGTCGGTGGCGGCTTTGTCATGGTCCCGGCGATGATCTATCTTCTCGGCATGCCAACGTCGGTGGTTATTGGCACGTCCCTGCTACAAATCATTTTTGTGACGGCCAATGTGACGTTACTTCAAGCGATCAACAACCAGACAGTTGACGTTGTGCTTGCCATGCTGCTGATGATTGGTGGCGTCATCGGTGCACAGGTCGGCACCAGGATCGGCGGGCTTCTGAATGGCGAACAATTGCGCGGCCTGCTGGCTCTGATCGTGTTGGGCGTTTGCGCCAAACTATCATTCGACCTTGTGGTCACGCCGGAAGATATTTACTCCCTTGGCACGAGAGGCGGACACTGATGATCAAGCGCTTGTTCACGTTAACATTTCTAAGCGCCGTTCTCGTTTTCGGTTTATTTCGCGTCGCCAGCGCCAGCGAAATTACCGTGGATTTGGCTGACCCGGTTGTTCAGATCACCGCAGGGTTTTCTGGCACCGATTTGCTGCTGTTTGGCGTCGCACCGGGAGAGGGTGATATTGTCATCGTCGTCCGCGGCCCTATTCATGATCAAATTGTGCGCAAAAAGGATCAGGTTCTTGGTGTCTGGGTGAATAGAGATGAAATCACCCTTGAAAACGTGCCTGCGTTTTACGCGATGGCCTCTAACCGCGCTCTCGATGAATTCCTTCCTGGTGGAATTGCCAATATTCATCAAATCGGATTGGAAAACCTTCAATTTCAACCCAAGGACAAATCCGAGGTTGCTGGTGGCTGGGACCATTTCCGCCATGCGCTGCTTCGTAATAAACAACGTCAGGGCTTGTATACGTGGGACCCCCTTACGTTAATTTTCAAGGGCAACCGCCTGTTCCGCACAAAAGTTCGCTTTCCTGCCAACGTTTCCGTCGGTACATTTGGCATTGAAACCTACTTGATCCGCAAAGGGGAACTGGTGGACACCCATACGACCTTGCTCAATGTGCGCAAGTTTGGCGTCGAAGCCAGTGTTTATGATTTTGCCCACCGCCAATCCTTTGCATATGGCATACTTGCTATCGTTATAGCCTGCTTTGCGGGTTGGGCGGCTAACGCGGCCTTCCGTAAAGCTTAAACCTGATAGGTGAAAACCGTGAGTGAGCAAACCGAAAACAACACAGTTCCCGCAGACCACCGATCATTTTTGTGCGTTGTCGATGAAAGCGACGAAATGGGAAATGCACTGCGGTTCGCCTGCCGTCGCGCCAGCCGGTCAGGACGGCGGGTTTCGTTACTTTATGTGATTCAGCCTGCCGAATTCCAACACTGGATGGCCATTGGCGAGCGCATGCGGGAAGAAGCCCGTGAAGAGGCCGAAGAGCTTCTACAGGTTGTATCGTCGGTCGTTCTTAAACGTACGGGGCAAATGCCAACCTGTTATATTCGTGAAGGAACAATTCGCGAAGAAGTCGTCGATCTGATTAATGAAGAAAAAGGTATCGCACTTCTGGTTCTTGGTGCGGCAACGGGAACCGATGGGCCAGGACCATTGGTCACCTATCTGGTCGAAAAGATGGCCGGGCAGCTTCGGGTGCCCGTGACCATTGTCCCAGGCAGCCTGACAGAAGAAGAAATCGATGACATCACCTGAACCGCGACGCTCACCCCCCGGCGGCGTGACGCAATTCTGAGATCGATTTTACGTAGTCTCCGCCATTAAAGACGGCGCTTCCTGCAACAATGACATTGGCACCGGCATCAACAACATCGGCTATTGTCTTGGTGTTTACGCCACCATCAACTTGAAGATCGATAGGCCGGGCACCGATCATCTGGCGAAGGCGGCGAATTTTTTCCAACTGGGAAAAGATGAAACTCTGACCGCCAAACCCAGGATTGACCGACATCACCAGAATCAAATCAACCTTATCCAAAATATACTCGATCACATGTTCGGGTGTCGCCGGATTTAGGGAAACCCCGGCTTTTTTACCAAGCGACCGAATAAACTGCAGGCTGCGGTCAAGATGGATATCGGCTTCCGCATGGACGGTAATGATATCTGCGCCTGCGTCTGCGTAATCTTGCAAAAACGGTTGCGACGGACTGATCATCAGATGAACATCGAAAATTTTATCTGTATGCGGTCGGATACATTTAATCACCGGTGGGCCGAAGGTCAGGTTGGGAACAAAATGACCGTCCATCACATCGATGTGAACGTAATCGCATCCGGCGGCGTCAATCGCGCGCACTTCTTCGCCCAATTTGGCAAAATCCGCAGATAGAATACTAGGTGCGATTTTGATGTCGGCCATGATTTTGTCCTCAGTCTCGTTATCAGCCAACTGGCTTAGCTTTGTCCTCTAGAGTGAAGAAAGAGGAACAGGCCGTTATTTCACGGTCGGATCGAGGGATCCGTCGGCGTAGCGTTGTGCCATTGTGGCGAGCGGGATGGCGGTGATTTTGTGGGCCTGCCCGGCGCAGTTGAAGCGCTCGAAGCGATCAAGGCAGACTTT
>Ga0316204_10012229_pt1 | contig 10530 bp, 5 predicted proteins | sample 6monrhotite_MG_2_FD_205661 | JGI IMG/M metagenome (GOLD analysis project Ga0316204, IMG submission 205661) | Microbial mat bacterial communities from mineral coupon in-situ incubated in ocean water Damariscotta River, Maine, United States -... | ecosystem: Environmental > Aquatic > Marine >... | reverse complement strand
CTCAGTCCCACGAAAGCAGCGTTAGGGCCCCGGGCCAAAGTTCAGGGGGTCTGGGGGAGCGCAGCGTCCCCCAGTAAAAGGCGAGACCGAGCCGTGCCGAGAGGGGCCCCCAGCTGCTTTCGCCCTGGGATCAACCGGCCCCGTCCCTTAGTCCCACGAAAGCAGCGTTAGGGCCCCGGGCCAAAAGTTCAGGGGGTCTGGGGGAGCGCAGCGTCCCCCAGTAAAGGCGAGACTCTCAATCCACCACCTTTGGGAGTTGCCATGCGCTCGCTGCTGACTGGACTCTTGCTCTTCCTTCCCCTCGTCGCCTTCGCTCAAGACCCCGCGCCGAGCTCGACGCCCGCTCCTCCTGCGTCTTCCGAGGACGTCGAGACCCAGATCCAGAAGGCCGTGTTCGAGGCTCGGGCCGAGATCCTGAACCTCCTCCTCGACGACGAGGCGGGGATCGCTGATTGGATCGACAAGGGAGATCAGCTCAAGTCCGACGAGGACTATCTCGGGGCGGCGACCCACTACGCCATAGCGCTCCGGATCGACCCCAAGCTCCACGACGTCGCCTATCAGCTGGCCTGCACCTTTAGCCTCTGGGGCTACTCCGAGTTGTCCCTGGATTGGCTCGAGAAGGCCGTCGCCAAGGGCTTCTGGGGCCACCCCGTCATGGTTGAAGACCCAGACCTGGAGTCGATCCGCAAGGAGGCGCGTTACCTCGCGGCCCTCAAGACCGTCAAGGGACGCTACCCAGCGGCCGCCAAGGCCAACGCGGGCGAGGCTCACCTTTACGTCCCCTCGGGCCCAGTCCCAGCGGAGGGCTGGCCGGTCGTAGTCCTGATGCACGGTTGGGGCGACTCGGCCGACGGGTATCGCGAGCTGGCCAAGGAGATCACGGCCGAGGGACTCGCTGGCTTGGCGCTCCCGGCGGCCGTCCCCCAAATGCAAAACAGCTACCGCTGGCCGACGGACTCCTACCAGACGACCCACGCCTACCTCCAAAAGCGCCTCGCCGCCGAGCGCCAGCGAGGCAACCTCGACCTCAAGCAGGTCTACCTGCTCGGGTTCTCTCAGGGGCGCTGCACGCGGTCGGGGTCCTGGCGGGCTACCCGAACCACTACCGTGGTGCCCTCGCGATCTCGCCCGGCGGCCGCCTCGAGGCCCCGGCGGCGATCCAGGGTCAGACCTCGCGACGCCTGATCGTCGTCGTCGGCAAGGAGGAGCCCGAGGGTAACAGGGACCTAGCTGAGGCCTGCGTCAAGCTCTGGCAGTCCAAGAGCCTCCCCACTCAGGCCATCGAGCACGCCGGGGGACACCACTTCCCAGAGGACTTCAGCGAGCGCCTCTCGAAGCTCCTCAAGTGGCTCCGGGAGTAGCCCGAAGAGCTGCTCCTCAAACGTCCACGTCGGACCTAGTTGCTAGAATCCCACCCAAAAAGCAACAGGGGGGCTGGGGGGCGCCTCGTGCAAGCGGCAGGCCTGCCTCCAACGCGAAGGCCCAGAAGGACTTGTCCCTCCAGTTGCCATTTTCCAGGCGGAAGGGCTCCTAGCTGAAGCTGAAGGGAACCGGAACCAGCCCCGCTCCGCCCGCGCGCAGCCAGAGGCCGCGGTGCTTGCCATAGGTCCGCCCCCCCGAGATCCGAGCTCGCCCGCGCAGCGCGAACGCCAAGCCCTCGGCTGCTGATGCGGTAGCGTCGTCGACGCGGACCTCCAGAGGAAGGTCGCAAGGTGACGCTGTCCGAGAGTGGACTCCGAAGCTTCGGTCGCCGCAGCGCAGGCGGAGGAGATCTGCGCCAGCTGGCTGAAACCAGGACGCGACCTCGGCGGCCAGGCGCAGGTCACCGCCGCGGTTGCCGCAGAGATCCAATACGAGTCGCCTGGCACCAGCGCTTCGCAATCCAGCTAGGGCCTCCAGCAAGGGACCGCGAACGCTGGGGATCAGGCGGGAGAGCCGGAGCGTGCCTACTCCCTGAGCCAGGGTGACCTCGAGATCCTCGTGCCCAGCCTCGGACGCTAGCTCAGCCAACTCGGCCCGAAAGGACATCATGACGTTGGTGATCGCGGGCACGAGCTTGGCGTCGGTCGAGCAGTTGAAGTTGTTGCCCTGAGCCGTGGTGCAGAGGTTCTCAGCCGGCGTCCCGCCGACGTGGACGATGGGGTTCCCGACCGTGCAGCCGCCCGGTTGCATGAAGGCGGAGTGGGCCACCCCGGCGTTGTCACCGTTGGTCATTGTCGGCTTACAGGTCTGATTGTGCCCTGGCATGAACGAGACCATGACCGTGGCCGCAAAGGGCACGGCCATCACGTCACTGCCGATGTTGGGGTAGGTGATCGGCGCGGTTCCGGTCGGACTCGGCGTGTTGCACACGTCCGGGAAACCCGAGTTTTGGCTCGACCCCTGGTTGGCGGCTGGCATCATGGGCTAGTGTCCCAGGTGGACTTGGTGAGCGTCGACCTTGATCGCGTCTTCGGCGAGGTGATAGCTCCGTTTGCTGCGCGTGGTCTGAGTCCCCTCGATGACCCGGGTCTCTTCGCCGGCGCGGACGTTGAGTTGCTTCTTGATCCAGCTCGTGACCGTCCCGACCTTGTCCACGACGTCGGTCGCTATGGTCTTGAGGGTCCCGGCGCTGAGCGTGGCCTCGTTGGGCGTGTGGATCAGGACCCCTTCGTCGCCGACCAGCTTCAGCTTGCCCCCGACCGCATGGAGGGACAGGTCGCCCGCGACGGAGATTCCAGGCGTCCCTTGAGCGTAGAGGACGCCGATTCCGTAGCAGGCCCCCTCGGGGCAGATCACCAGCAGGACGTCGCCAGCCTGGGGCTGATAGAGAAAGGCCAGCGCGAGCTGGGCCTCGGTCTCTTGACCGTTTTGGAGCCGGACCCGAACGTGGGTCGCGCCCCCCTCCAGGACCGTCGCGGGTCCCACCAGGCTCGCCGGCAAGGATCCTGCCTGCGGCTGAGGTCCAGCCTCGACGTCTTCGGCGCGGCTGGCAGTGCGGGAGCTTCTCATGAGGTTTCTCCGGGAGCTAAGTGAGGTCTGGGTTGAGGCGGCCGCCAGGTCTCGCCGTCGAGCCGCTCAATGTCGGTCTCGCGCGTCTTCTTGAGCTTGGCACCACGGAAGTTGGCGCCGTCTTTGAGGGCTCCGTGGAGGTTGGCCCAGGTCAAGTCGGCTCCACCAAAGTCTGAGAGCTCGAGGCGGGCGTAGCTGAAGTCGCAGCGGTCGAGTTTTGTCGCCACGAAGTTGACCTTCTGGGCCATGGCCTTGACCCAGCACGACTCGCTGACGTCAGAGCCGTTGAGGTTCGCGCGAGTCGCGTCGGCTTCGGGCCAGTTGCTCCGCCGGAGGTTGCAGTTGGAGAGGTCGGCCTCGATCACGCTCGCCTGCCAGAAAATGGCATAGGGCATTTCGTTCCCGCGGAACTTCGCTCGCCGCAGGTTCGCGCTCTTGAAGTTCGCCATTGCGAGCACGCAGTTGCGGAACACCGTCCCCGTCAAGTTGGCGTTCATGAACTGCGCCATTCGCATGTCGCAGTCGGTGAACACCATTCCGCTCAAGTCGGCTCCGTTGAACACCGAGCGCTGGAGCGTCAGTCCCGTCCACTCGATCTGGCGGTGATCGAGGGCCGTCAGGTCACAGGTCAAGGAAGCGCCCGTGAGCTGAATTCCGGTGACCTTGGCCTGATCGAAGTCCACGGCCTTGAAGCTGACCTTGCTCAGGTTCGCCCCGGTCAGGTCGGCCTCCTTGAAGCTCCCCATTTCGAGGGTCAGGCCCTCGAAGTTCGCGCCCCGGAGGTCTGCCTGATCACAGATCACGATCTTCAGATCCCGTTTGCTGAGGTCGAGACCGGGCGCGATCGCCTCGCGGAGCCCGATCCCGTCGAGCTTGGCGCCCGTCAGGATGGCGCCAGTGAGGTCGCAGCCGTCGAGCTGTGCCCACTCCAGGTTGGCGTCAGTCAGGTTCGCTCCGCGGAGGTTCGCCTTGCGGAGTGAGCTCTTGCTGAGGTTGGCACCCGAGAGATCGACGCCCTCCAAATTTTGTCCCTCGAGGTCCGATCCAGAGAGATCGGCCCCGCTCAAGCCCTCGGGCGCGAACTTGGCCCCGTCCATGAAGCAAGACGAAATGACCCGAGGGAGCTTGGCGCCGCGCAAGTCCGCCTCAACGAACACGCACTTGTCGAACACGAGTCCGCTCAGGTCGGCATCGCGGAGGTCTGCCTTGAGGAAGGCACACTCGCTCAGGGTCCCCTCGCCAAAGGTCGCCCCACGGAAGTCGGCGTGAGTGAAGCTACCCTTGGCCGCGTTGAAGGTGCCGAACTCGACCCCGCGAAGATCGCTCATGTCCAATCGAACGCCGTCGAGCTTGGCGCCCTTGAGGATCGCGCCGCGGAGGTCGCACTTGACCAGAGCCGCACCTTCGAGGTCCACCCCGCTGAGGTCGACCTCCTGAAAGTCCGAGAGCGCGAACTTGGCCCCGGCCAGGGTGGCACCTGCGAAGGTCGCCTCGCGGAATCGACTCTTCATGACCTTGGCTTGGCGAAGATCCGCACGCGAGAAATCCACTTCGCTGCAGCCGACCTGGCCCAACTGAGCCCTGCGAAAGTCAGCTCCAATGAGGGTGCTCTCGCTGAGGTCGGCCGCGACCAGCCGAACCTTCGCCAACTGCGCGCCGGGGAGTTCGAGGCCCCGGAGCCTCGAGCCCGGCGTCGGGAAAGTGTCGTAGCAGGACTCACCAGCCTGAAGGCGGGCCTTGAGCCCAGCCGTGGAGATCTCCTGAGGCGGGAGGTAGAAGCCCGCGCCACCGAGGGGGTCGTCCTCCTGCTCGAGGAGGTCGTCGGGAGCCTCTGGGATATCGGTCGGGTCTGGCTTGGGCTCTGGGTTCTCGATCTGGGCGGCGAATTCTTGGAGCGCCTTCCAGTCGGTGGCGTCGGCCCCCTCCGGCGGAGCGGCTTCGTGCTCGTGCTCCTTGAGGCTGCTTGGAACGGGTCCGCTGTCGAGCAGCGCCCCGTCCAGGAGAGTCTTCTCGAGGCCCTCCTTGGGGGGGAGGGTCGCGCCCCTCAGGTCCGCCTCGGCGAGCAACACCTGCTCGAAGGTGCAGGCCGAGAGGTCGACGCCTTGGAGATTCGTCTTGGCCAGGTTGACCATTTCGAGGCTCGAAGTCCCGAACACGGCCCCACGGAGGTCGGCCTTTCCAAAGCTCGTGCTGGCGAAGACAGCGCCGCTGAGGTTCGCCTCGCGGAGGTCGCACTCGTCGAGCTTCGCGGAGGTCAGATCGGCCCCGCTGAGGTCTGCCCCGCGGAGGTCGGCCCGGATCAAGACGACCCGCTTTAAGCAGGCCCCAGCCAGGTTGACGCCACGCAGCTCGGCCTCGGGGAGGAGCGCCCCGGTCAGGTTGGCTCCGCTCAGGTTCGCGCCGCTAAAAAGCCCCTCGACCCAGGTCGAGTCAGTGAGGTCGGCACTCGCAAGCGAGGCACCCTCGAAGCAACCCTTGATCACCATGGCCTCGACGAGGAGCGCCTGGTCTCCGAAGGTCGTCGCCTTGGCGTCGATCTCGCGGAGCCGAGCCTTGGTCAGGTTCACCTCGCGCAGCTCGAGTCCAGCGATTGCGCTCCCTGGCTCGGGGTCGCCCAGCTCGCAAGAAGCTCCGACCTGGAGACGGCCGACGAACTCCTTCTCCGTCAGCGGCACGTAGACCGGAAGCGGAGGCATAGCCAGAGGATCCTGCGGCGGCTCCTCGGGAGGTGGCTTCTCGATCTCCCAGGGCTTGGGCGGGAGCTTCGGGAACCCGTCCGGAGGCTCGGGAACGCTGTCTGGGATCTGACCCGGTTGGAGCTCGCTCACCGTTGCTCCGTCATCATGAACTTGGTCATCAATGCGCCGTCGAGGCTACAGGTCTTGAGCGAGGTCTCGAGGAACTTCGTGTCGTAGAGGTTGGCCCCAGAGAAGTCGCAGTCGTCAAGGCTAGCCTCGTTGAGCTCAGTCTTGCAGAGGTTGGCCCGCACGAAACGCGCCCGCACGCAGGACAGCTTCCGCATCGCTGCCTCGCGCAGCTCGGCACCGTCGAAGCGGGTCCGATCGCATCGCGCCTCGTTGAACTGGGCCCGACGGAGGTCCGCGTGGCTGAAGTCGGCGTCGTCGAGAATCGCGTTGATCCAAACCGAGTCCGGAGCGTCGATCGCGCTCAGGACAGCACCTGTGAAGTTGGCACGTCGCGAGGCGACGAAGCTGGGCAGCTCTGCGCCAGCGAAGGTCGCTCCCTGAGCCTGCGCGGTCCTAAAGGCCGCCTTCTCGAGGAAGGACTGAGTGAAGTCCGCTCGCTGCACGATCGCGTTCTCGAAGCTGCCCTTGGGAAGCCGCGCCTTGTGAAAGCTGGCTTCGACGAGGTCGCAGCCGTTGAACACAGTCATCAGCCCTTCAGCCTCACTGAAGTCAGCGCCGGCAAGGCTGGCCTTGGTGAAGGTCGTCATGTCGAGCTTTGCCCCGCGAAAGGCTGTCGCGTTCAAGTTGCCCTCGTTGAACACCGCCATCGACAGCTCGGCCTTGGCGAACTTGGCCCCCACGAGGGTCGCCTCACCGAACTGAGCAAGGGTCAAGACTGCGGTGCCGAAGTCGCTCCCGCTCAGGTCCGCTTTCGGGAATTGCGCGCCCTCGAGTTCAGCCCCCTGGAAGTTGACCTTGCGACCGACCGCTCCGGCGAAGGAGACGCCCTGGGCCCTCGCCCCCGAGAAGTTCGCTGACTCCAGTTGGCTCTTGCCGAAGTCCGCGCCTCGAAGGTCGGCTCCCGAGAAGTTTGCCTGGCGGAGGTCCGCCCGCAAGAAGGTCGCTCCCCGCAGGTCCTGCCCGCTGAAGTCTCTCTCCCGCAGATCCTGTCCGTCGAACTCCGGCGCGTTCTCGGGAGGCAGGCCAGCAGCGATCTCGGGCACAGCCAAGATCTGATCGAAGGCCTCGAGCTGAGGAACCTCGATCCCGCTCGCCTCGACTCGCTTCTTGGCGGCGACGACGCTCTTGGCGATCCCGCTCAAGTCGATCTTCGGAGCGGCGAGGGTCCCCTTGTCGAAGTCGGGGCGGGGAAAGGCCGGAATCGGAATCGCGGGAGCCTCCGTCTGCGCCTTCGCGATCCCCTCCGCGAGCAAGAGGTCGAAGGGCTTCTTGGGAGCCTCCTTGGTGTTGGGCACCATGTCGTAGGTCCTACGGGCCTTCTCGATCTTCGCCTGGACCTGAGCCTGCACCTCGGGCCGCATCGTCCCCAGCTTCTCTCGGAGGAGCGCGGAGACCGGATTGCTCGGAGGAGGCAATGAAGCTGGGTCGGGCTGGGGCACCGGGGGAAGGGGAGCCAGGCCCATTAGGTCTCGGCTGAGGTTGATCTCGGCCAACCCAGCCGCCATGAACTTGGGGTAGACGTCAGGGGGCAGCGCCTCTTTGAGACCGAGGGGATCCTCTTCGTGGTTCCGCAGAATCTCGAAGTAGTCCTCGGCGGGCTTGGGCGCCTCGCTGAGCTTCTCGCTGGCGGTGAGGCAGGTGGTGATGTCGGTGAAGTCGCGCTCGGCCACGTTGACCAGCCCGCGCCAGGTCAGGTAGAGCTTGTTGTCCTCGAGGTCAGCGAAGAGGGTGTCTAGGACGAGGGGGACCTCGACGTCCTCGCCGGTGATTCGGCGGACGAAGTGACGGACGCGGATCTTGGGCAGCTCCGTGGACCAGGCCGAATGGCGAACGTGCAAGTTCTGAAAGAAGAGCTCCTCGTCGCCTCGAAGGTATCCCTCGAGCTGTTGGTCCTCGGGCGCCGCGCAGAAGTAGCTCCAGTCGAAGTCGTCCGAGAAGAAGGGCGCCCGGGTCGCCTTCCAGACCTTGCCGTAGTTCTTCCCCGTCTTACTAACGCGAGGCTCCCAGAGCGGATTGATCGGCATGAAGCACCCAGGCCGTGGCTTGTGCTTCATGGAGGTGATCAGCTCCTGCGGGAGCTCGACTCGTGGCAGGACGCGCCGCTCTGCGCCCATTCCGACCGGGTTCTGCGGGATCTTCGGCCCGCCAAAGGCAGTCTCCCAGGTCAGAGGAACCGAGCGGAACTTGAGCGGAACCGAGTAGGAAGCCCCGAACAGGAATCCGGGCTTCCAAGCCCGCGGTCCACTGACGACGAGCTGCTTGGACCACTCGCCGACCTTGAACCCGACCGCCGTAAAGGTGTCGGGACCACCACAGGGGTAGGCGGTCCCCCGGAGCATGACTTCGGCGTTGGGTTTCCAGTCAGCGAAGTCGCTCGGGTAGACGATGGCCTTGACGCGGTCGAGATCGTCCTCAGCGACGGTATCGGCGGTCATAAAGCCCGCCTCCATCACGTCCTCGATCTCGGTCAGCGGCTCACCGGGGACGAGCCGGTAGGTACCGCGGACCACGACGGTCATCTGAGCCTGAGGTGGATTTCGGCTGGTTAGCTTTCGCCCGTACTGGAGCGAAGTCAGGTTCTTGTGGAACACGGCTCGGCCTAGCTCCCGACCGTGACCATCAAGCCCGTCTTGCCGATCTTGAGCTTGAGGTCCGTGCTCTCCATGCCAATGTTCGTTTCAGAGGCGAGCTTGAGGGTCATGGCGGAGCCCAGGAACATTTCCATAGTCGAGGCCAGCTTGAGGTCCATGGCCGACCCCAAGAAGAGACCCATGGTCGAGGCCAGCGAGAGGTTCATCTGTGACCCCATGAACATCCCCATGGTGGAGGCCATAGCCATGTCCATCTTCGACCCCATGCTCATGGACATTTCGTTGCCCATGTTCATGGACATTTGATCGCCCATGGCCATGGACATCTCCATCCCGACCATGCTCATGGAGGTGCTCATGCCGCCCATCTTCATGGAGTTCGCGACTCCGACGGTGCTCATGTCCGAGACCATTCCGGCCTTGGTCATGCTGTTCGACATTCCGAACATGTTCATGGAGTTGCTCATAGCGCAGTCGGACTTGGAGTTACTCATAAGCGACTTCGACATGCTGTTCGACATCAGCGAGGCGCTCTTTGAGTTGCTCATGAGGCAGTTGCTCATCGAGTTGCTCATCAGCGTGTTGCTCATGCTGTTGGCCGCGCCGATGTTGCTGACGTCGTTGGTCGTGAGCGCGTTGGTCAGGCTCATGGACGCGCCGATGTTGCTGATCGAGTCCGTCATGCCGACGTTGCTCAAGGAACGCTTGGTGACCCAGGTCTCCATGGAGCCCGAGTAGATCCCATCGCTCTGCGAGCTGGAGTTGCCAAGGCTGATGCTCGCGCTCGGTCCGACCGAGACCGAGTAGGAGCCGCCGAAGCTGCCAGAGAACGAGGTGCACTCGCGCTCGAACATGTTCCAGGGCTGACCGGGAGGCAGGACCATTTGCATCCGCGGAATCAGGGTCGCCTTGTGCTCGTGGTGCCAGTGTGGGCGCCAGGTGGGCTCGGTCTGAGCCGAGTAGTAATCGTCGAGCCAGTTGTTCCAGAGCTCTGCGCTGAGGTCGAAGGGGTTTTCGTCGGTGTCCTCAAGGCTGCGCGTGTCGGTGTCGCCGTCCCCGTCGCTGTCGTCGTTCGCGCTGTAGCCCTCTTCACCCTTCTCGGGCGAGCCAAAGCCAGGGCTCGGGAGGGCCCCCACGAGCTCCCGCGCCTGTGGAGGTGAGTTGGCGGGAGAAGCGGCTGCAGTCGCTTGGGGCGTGGGCCCAGCTGGAGTCGCTGCCTTGGGAGTGGGTGCCGGGAACCCGCGAGCAGCCGGAGCGTGCGCCCGCGCAGGGTCCTCGGTTTCGGGTGCCAAGGCGGCTAGGGCAGCGGCCGTGTTGGCGTTGGCTGGCCAAGGCGTGAGTCGCGCAGGGCGGTGAGGTGCTGCTGCCGACTCCGCGACCCATTCCAGATCGAAGCTGGCCTGCTCGTTTCCAGCGCGGGTGTAGTCGTAGCGGACCCCCAACACGCGCAACAGGTGCTCACCCGAGCGAATCCGAAAGCCCGGTCTAATCCGGCCATCACCAGAGGTTGCCCTGTAGCGAGTTCCTTGCCCCAAGAGTTCTTGGCGACGCAACTCAGCAAGGTGGCGCGCTTGTCGAACGTTGCGCCAGTGCGCGTCGGGGAGGATCTCCTCTGGGCCACCGCGGGGATCGCAAGCCGCGCTGGCGTAGAGGGGCTCCTCGAGTTGACCGTCTGAGACCAAGACCACGGCTCGCGGTAGCGGGCTTCGAGTCGTCTTCAGATGACGTTGCTGGTCGAGCGGAAGCTCGACCTCGCCGCAGGGGAGCTCGCCGTCGAAAAAGAGGATCTGCTCCCGCCCCGTCTCGTCCGAGACGAAGCTCAACCCTACGCCTTCGCGCTCGAGCCAGCGGGTCAGGAAGGACAAGTCCGTCTCGTTGTCTTGCACGATCAGCTTGTGAACCGGTCGCTCAGCGCGGGTCGCTAGAGGACGCTTGGCTTCGCTCTCGAGTAGCTCTGGGGCCAAGACGAAGTCCTCGCCCTCGGCCAAGCCCAACTCGCCGAGCAGCGTCCGGATCAAGCCTAGGACCGAGAGGTGGCGCAGGACTCGGCTTCGGCGACGCCGTCCGAGAGCACTCAG
>Ga0316204_10012228_pt1 | contig 10530 bp, 8 predicted proteins | sample 6monrhotite_MG_2_FD_205661 | JGI IMG/M metagenome (GOLD analysis project Ga0316204, IMG submission 205661) | Microbial mat bacterial communities from mineral coupon in-situ incubated in ocean water Damariscotta River, Maine, United States -... | ecosystem: Environmental > Aquatic > Marine >... | reverse complement strand
ATGAACCATATGAGTGAGCAGCATGACCTTGGTGATATCGATATCATCATGCCAGTAGAGAACTACGAAGGTGACTTCAAAGCGATGGCGCAAGGGGTGAATGATATGGTCAATGGCCATATCGCCGTTAAGAAACTTGCAATGGGTGTAGTCTCAGAGTTTGGTAATGGTAATTTTGATGCACCAATGGAAGAACTTCCGGGTAAAAAGATCTTTATTAACAATATCATTGAACATGTAAGAAGTCAGTTTAAAGGTCTTATTAAAGATATGAACCATATGAGTGAGCAGCATGACCTTGGGGATATCGATATCATCATGCCAGTAGATAATTACGAAGGTGACTTCAAATCTATGGCGCAAGGGGTGAACGATATGGTCAATGGCCATATCGCCGTTAAGAAACTTGCAATGGGTGTTGTTGGTGAGTTTGGTAAAGGTAACTTTGATGCGCCACTTGAAGAGCTTCCGGGTAAAAAAATCTTTATTAATCATGTGATTGAAGAAGTACGAACTAACTTGAAACGTTTGGTCTCTGGTTTTGAGACGGCTGGTGAAGCCGTTAAAGTGGGTGATCTTAAAGTTAGGGTTGACACTACCGGCCTTGAAGGTGACTTTGGTACGATCGTAGGAACCATCAATAACTTACTCTCAGTTGTTGATGATGCCTTTGCTGATACGATCGGCGGATTGCAAAAACTTGAAGGTGGGGACTTGACATATCGTATCACTACGCCTTATGCAGGTGATTTTGATACGGTTAAGCAGACGGCGAATGCTGTGGCAGAGAGTCTACAAAACATGGTTAGAAAGATCACTGCAGGTGCGAGTGAGATCGGTTCTGCTTCTCAAGGTGTGAGTGCTTCATCTCAGTCTCTATCATCAGGAGCAACGCAGCAAGCTTCATCTCTTGAAGAGACAAGTGCGGCTCTAGAAGAGATGAGCGGTAGTGTTGCTGAGTCAGCTAAAAATGCACAACAGACAAATACGCTGGCTGAAGAAGCAGCGCAGATGGCAAGTGACGGTGGTGACGCGGTAACAAAAACAGTTGAAGCAATGCGTGACATCTCAGCGAAGATCGGGATTATCGAAGATATTGCATACCAGACAAACCTTATTGCGTTAAATGCTGCTATTGAAGCGGCTAGAGCAGGGGAACATGGAAAAGGTTTTGCGGTTGTTGCGGCTGAAGTCCGTAAACTAGCTCAGCGTTCACAAGTATCAGCACAAGAGATCAGCAAAACAGCTACAGACAGTGTGAAAGTAAGTGAACAAGCAGGAGAGTTGATAGGAAGTGTGGTTCCAAAAATTCAAGAAACAGCAAAACTTGTGAAAGATATTGCGAATGCATCTAAAGAGCAAGATGTGGGAATTGGTCAGATCAATACGGCTATGTCTCAGTTAGACCAGCTTACACAAAGTAATGCAGCCGCTTCATCACAGATGGCTTCAGCAAGTGAAGAGTTGAATGCGCAGGCAGGAAATCTAAGTCAGATGATGACCTTCTTTGTAATAGGCCAAGATGAAGATAACTTTGGGGGAATGATGGGCAGAAGAACACAGTCAGCGGCTGCCTTGCCAAGTCACCAGCCTGTGCCTACAGCAAGTAAGGATTCATTAGATCTACGTGATTTTGATCGATATTAAGAGGTAGTATGATGGCAATGGATAATTCAGATGATTCACAAGAAGATGTGAGTACTGCTCAAAGTCAATATCTTTTATTTATATTAGATGAGACGGTGTATGCTGTGGAAGCGTTACATGCCAAGGAAATAGTTGAATATTCCCAAGTCACTAAGGTTCCAAGAATGGATCCTTGTGTAAAAGGTGTTACGAATATCCGTGGTGATATTGTTCCTGTTATCGACCTGCTAGAGAGATTTGGTATGGGAAGTACGGCTATTGGGACGAAGACATCAATAATTGTTATGAAGTCTATGTCCAAGGGTGTAGAGATACAGATGGGGGTTTTAATCGATGAAGTGTATGAAGTCGATGATATAAAAGCGGTTGACCTAAAAGACACACCTCAGTTTGGTTCGAGAGTTGATAAAAGTTTTATTAAGAGCATGGGACATTATAATAAAGATTATATTCCTATTTTAGATATGAAAACTATTTTAGATATAGATGTTTTATCTAAAGAGGTAAGGACGTAGTTATGCCAGGTATAGATGATTTAGAAGATATTATGCAGAGTCAATATGATGATAATGATGGGGACGAACTTGATCTGATCAAACTGGTAAGTACCAATGCAAACGATACCAGTCAGTATCTTATATTTTTAGGTTCTGATGAGCAGTATTATGCAAAAAATGTCTCAAAGATTGAGGAGCTATTAGTTTACAAAGATCTTAAGCTTGTTAAAAATACAGATGATGGCCTTATTGTTGGGACTGCAGATATCCGTGGAAACATGACGACAATCGTTAATTTTGACAGATGGTATGGAAATGAAGTCTTAGATGATAGCGAGTATGAACTTGTTATTTTGGCACATTATGGGGGACATCGTATTGGAATAGTTGTCAAGAGGGTTGAATATATTGTAAATATCCCAGCTGACACGATGGTGGATAACTCTGAGAACAATGAAAAGACCTCATTTATTACTAATGTGCTTGTCTCTGGTAAAGAGCAACTATGTCTTATATTTGACAGCGATAAGTTCTTACTGGATGTATTTGACAAGATAGACAGTAAACGTATCAGTGATACAAACAGTCTAAAGATGCAGACACAAACCAATAAAAAAGTGTATTTTGCCGACGACAGTCGTTTTGTGAGAAAAATGGTTGATGAACTTTTTCACAAGCTTGGACTAGAGTTTGAGATGTTTGAAAATGGTCAGTTGATGATCGATGCATTAGAAGACGTAAAAGCAGACGATGTAGCGCTGTTTATCACCGACCTTGAGATGCCTGTGTTAGGCGGTCGTGATGTAATGCGCTACATTAAAAAACGCCAAGATTTTGATGATATTAAGATCATTGTACATACCAATATGTCTAATGATAATATGGAAAAGACACTCTTGGAAAATGGGGCAAATGAGATTATTGGTAAGGTGAACATGCTCAAACTTGGTGATGCTATAAACCGACTGATCAGGTAGGAGAGAAGTTGACAGCTGTGACGCTAAAAGAATCAGAGTTTAAGATTTTTCAAAAACTGATTTATGATGAAGCCGGTATTGATATTAGCGATAAAAAGCTTCTTCTGGTGCAGAGTAGATTAGTAAAAAAATTATTAGACTATAAGTTAAGTTCGTACAGTGAATACCTTCGACTTGTTCAGATCAACCCTAAAGAAAAGATTGAGATGATCAATCTTATAAGTACCAATGAAACCTACTTTTTCAGAGAGATCGAACATTTTTCCTTTTTACAGAACCTTTTGAAAAATGAACACGCTAACACACCCTTGTTTAGGATTTGGAGTGCGGCTGCATCGGTTGGTGCAGAGGCATATAGTGCAGCTATGATTCTTGATTCTATTTTGGGAAGTGATAAGTGGGAAATCGTAGGCAGTGATATAAATACGGATGTATTAAAAAAAGCACGGGTTGGTCTGTACCCTGAGAGTTGGATAAGTAAGATTCCTGATGCTTTTAAAAAGAAATACTGTCTTAAAGGAAAAGGTGCTCATGAAGGAAAGTTCTTAGTTGATAGAAGTTTAGTCAATAATATAAGATTTCATACGGTAAACTTGCTGGAGCCAGTTATGACCTTTGGTCGTTTTGATCTTATCTTTCTTAGAAATGTACTTATTTATTTTGATGATAAGACCAAGCAAAAAGTTGTTGACAATATGATTTTAAACCTTAAGCCTGGTGGTTATTTTTTCATAAGCCATACTGAAAACTTAAATATGATAGACCTAGGGTCATTAGAACAGGTTGAAACAGCTATATATCGTAAGAAAAGATGAGAGAGATGCCCAATAAAAAATTAAAGATTATGATTATCTCCAGCAAGGGTGGTGTAGGAAAAAGCACCATCTCAATGCAAGTGATCGCTCCGTACTTGTATCAGTACAACGGAAAAGAAGCTATTAACTATTATGAATTTGATGAAGAAAACAATGACCTTTTGAGCTTTGGTGACAGTAATCTAACCAAACGTCAAAAGGGTTCGGTATCAACACCTAGGCTAAGAGAAGAGTTTACCGATATGTTTTTAAAAGATGAAAACGCCTGTTTTGACATAGGTGGAAACAAAAGTACAACCCTTGTCCTAGAGGCGCTGGAAGATAGCGGTATGATCAACTTTGTCGATCTTGCAGTGATTCCTCTTTTAGAAGGTGAACAAGACGGGATCAATGCAAGTATCATCTATTCTGTCTTAAAAGGAATGCGCAATGACCTTAAGATACTTTTTGTATTAAACCGCGCAAGAGACTTTGAACATCTTGAGTATCAATTTGATAACTATTTTGGAGATGTAAGGGGTTTTTTCCATGATAAGTATGCAGTTAAAAGTTATCTTGTAGATGAGTCAAGTGATCACGTTGCCTTATTGGACAATGATATTATTAAATACAGCAGAAAGTTTGGTTTGACTATTTATGAGATTGCAAAGCAACAACGCGATTTTGTAGCAGAGATGATAAAACATAAAGAAGAACAATCTAAAGAAGAAGAACTAAAACTTTTAAGTTTTAAGAACTATATCAACAAGAGTGCAAAGACATATTATGTTGATGTCCTTATCCCTATATTTAAAAAGCTAGATACCCTATTTGGAGTTGAAAAATGAAGCAAAAACTATATGATGAATACTTGCCATTCTTAGCAAAAAACCATGGTGTACTCCTTTTAAGTAATGAACACTTCGAGGCCTTTGATGCAGTGAAGCCACTATTTTCTGCCGCCTTACAAAGGAATATAACACCTTCTGCTTTAGAACATATATCTAATACTTTGATTCACAGTTCTATTGACCTGGTGATTCTTGATACTGATATGTCACAAGAAATGCTTGAATCTTTTGTGAAGAAAATAAAAGATTATACGAAGGATATTAAAACCATACTGGTGTATGATGAAAAAAGCTCACAACAATGTTTCTCAGTGGTACAAAAGTGTGACTTGATCGTGGAGCGAAATACTTGTAATGCATTGCTTGTACAGAAAATGTTTTTACTTTTAAGCCTTGATTATACAATGCAAAAACTTTCACAACAAGCGGTTGTGACATCAAGAAAAGGTGAAGATCATATTAATGATATGGATGAGTTTTTTGACACCTATGAAGGTGTTGCTCTTTTTTTAATTGAGGACTTGTCAAGTTTATGCAAGTCTATGCGAGACGGTGAACTCTCTGATGAACTTATTATGCAAAGCAGTGTAAAACTTAATGATATTGCAGAGATCTTTTCGCATCATGATAGGATGAAAAGTATTCAGCCGATCTTGCAGGACTTAGCGGTATTTTTGAAAAATCTTGATTTAAGTACCTTAGAGCCATCAAGTCTGAAAGGTTTTGATTATCTTGTTGCTATTTTGGATGATGTCTCCAGTGCCTTGTTGAACATCTTTGTGGATAGGATATTTACGGATGTATATATTATTGAACACTCTTTAGAGAACAATATTGATTTTATGGAAAATGCTTTAATGAATGTCAATGATAACAGCAGCGAGTTGGACTTTTTTTAAGATGATAAAACTAATGGTAATCGATGATTCTGCGGTAGTCAGGAATGCTTTTAAAAACATGTTTGCAAAGGTGAGTGATATAACCCTGATCGCAACAGCACAAAATCCCGTGGATGCTTTTAATGAGTTTAAAAGAGTAGGCTTGCCGGATGTCTTTATCTTAGATATTGAGATGCCAAAAATGGATGGATTGACATTTTTGAAACAGATAAATGAACAGCGTCCCACGCCTGTTATCATGTGCTCGACGCTAGTGTCAGAAGGAAGTCATGCAGCCATTGAAGCATTAAGTATGGGAGCGGTTGGTCTGATGCATAAACCAACGGGTGCTTTATCTAAATACTTTAATACTTATGCAGACGAGTTTATCAACCTTGTAAGAACGGCGAGTCAATCAAAAATAAACTTTAATTCAAACATCTCATTTAAAAAAAAGAAGGTCCAAGCTACGCCAACACGATCCATATCTGCGAAGGCTTCCAAAAAGATCGTGGCAATTGGTGCGTCAACAGGAGGGGTTCAAGCTATTGAAAAGATCGTTCTTAACTTAAAAGACAACCACCCCGCGGTTGTTATCACACAGCATATCCCTCAGGGGTTTTCTGCTTCTTTTGCAAATCGTTTAAATCTGATAGCCCCGCATTCAGAGGTTAAAGAAGCGGAAGATGGAGATGTTTTACTCTCGGGCAGGATACTGATCGCACCGGGTCATCTTCATATGGAAGTTAAAAAAGAGGGACTGAGTGTTGTGACAAAGCTAAAAGATTACCCTAAGGTCAATTCGCATAAACCAAGTGTCAATGTCTTGTTTGCTTCAATGGCAAAAGAAGTCGGGGCTAGAGGGGTAGGCATAATATTAACAGGTATGGGTGATGATGGTGCAAGTCGGCTAAAAGAGATGCGAAGACATGGGGCTAAGACGTATGCTCAAGATGAAAAAACCTGTATGGTGTACGGTATGCCTCGCGCGGCAGTAGCACTTGACGCAGTAGATGAGTCTTTGTCTTTAGAAGGTATCGTAGATGTTATTAATAAAATATAGTCAGGCAGGGTATATGTATGGAAAGAATTAAACTATTAAAAGAAAATGCAAAGACGTTAAGTGTTCTATATGTAGAAGATGAAGCGTTAATACGTGAAAACATCTTAGAGTTTTTGAAGCTGCTATTTATGAGAGCAGATGATGCAGAAAATGGCCAAGAAGGATTGGAAAAATATAAGGCTTACAAAGATGAGACAGGTAAGCCTTATGACATTATCATCTCGGATATAAATATGCCAAAGATGGACGGTATTGAGATGTGTAAAGAGATACTTGCTATCTATCCTGAACAAAGCATCGTCATTACATCGGCGCATAATGATACTGCCAGATTGTTAAAGCTTATCAATATGAATGTGAACTACTTTTTACTCAAGCCTATTCCGCATGAAGATATGGTCCGAGTCTTATGCAAGATCTCTATGATACTTACGGATAAGCAACTGCTTGAGCACTATTTTAAAGAGACGGAGCAACTGAGTGATGAGCTGGCGGATAAAAACATCCAATTAGAAAGAACGATACGGTTTTATAAAGAAGAAGTACAGCGTTTAGAAAAAGCTCTAGCAGAGGGTCACTCTGCACCAATTCAAGAGCAGGTGCCAGAAGTTAAAGAGATGAAGATTGATAAGGCCTTAGAGACTGATCTGCGTTTTACCCAACACGACAAAGTAGACGCACAATCTTTTATCGCGACTTTGGATGATTCTGTTATGGACAAGGTTGAAGGGTTTTCCCATGAGCTTGATCGTTTAGCCTTATTAGTCTATGATATAGAAGATGCTGACACAGAGACAACGGTAGTTAAGATGAATGAAATCGTTGAGATATTTAGAAACTTTACCAATATTGTAGACACCTTGGTCACTTTTCCTGTAACCGTACGTGCTTTTCAGTCATTTTCCGATGTACTGGCCGGTTTAGACCCCGATTTTGGAGGCGATCTGAGTAAGAGAAAGCTGTTCGTAACGGTCTTACTTGGGATCATAAAAGATTTGGAAGACTGGATCAATAGTATTTTCATTGACAGGTCAACAGATGATATCCATTACTTTGATGCTTCTTTTGCCAACAACTGTTTTGAGATCGAAGCGATGTTTAATGAAAGTGAAATCGAATCCGATGATGATGACTTAGAATTTTTCTAAGTCAACTCATTCATCCAGAGGTAAAATGATAGTGAAAACAGCACCCTCAAGCGTATTTTTAGCTTCTATCTTTCCTCCACAGTGTTCATCAATGATCACATGAGACATATACAGACCTAGACCGGTCGCATTTTTTGACTTTGTAGAGGTGTAAGGATCAAAAATATAAGGAAGAATATTTTCGTCAATGCCTCCGGCATTATCTTCAAAACTTAATATTATCTCTTGCTCATGTAGGGTAACGCTGATTTTTATCATAGGGTCTTTGATATTTTTTCCAAGTAAACAGTCTTTGGAATTGTTTAAAATATTTAGGACTACTTGTATGAGTTCATTGTCAAAACTCATAAATAAAGGACAGGTCTCATACTGTTTTTCAATTTGAATGTGTGCTTCATCCAAGCTAGCAGATATCAACTCTAAAGCCTTGTCTATAATAGAACAGATATTACATGATTGTTTAGCCTTTGATGGTTTGAAAAAGTCACTAAAAGCCTCAATGGTCGTAGAAAGATGCAATAATATGTGCTCAATACGATTTAGATCTTTTGGCAGCATATCTAAGGTTAACATATCAAGAGATTGTTTACTCAGCATATTGTTTATAATTGCATTAATAGCACCTAGAGGCTGTTTCCACTGGTGTGCTATCATGGCAAGGGTCTCTCCCATACCTGCGTATCTGGCTTGTTGCAACATGTGTAGGCTCTGCTCTTTTACACGGGTCTCAAGTTCAGTGTTTAGTAGTTCTAAGTCATGTGTTTTTTTAGCGATAATCTTTTCAAGGTTGAGCTCATTGTCTTGAAGCTTTTTAAAATCTCGATAAGAGCGTAAGGCTGAGATCACTGTGGTATAAAGTTTGGTACTAGTGAGTTCTGTCTTATCTTTAAAGTCATGAATCTCATAACGTTCTATGATGCGTCGTTCTGGCGCGTGGTTGGGTGCACCTGTACGCAGGACAATGCGTGTCGTATTGTTGTGAAGGACCTCGCGAATAGCCTTGACAACAAGTAAACCGGCATCAGGTGTTTCCATAACTACATCGAGCAAGACCAAGGCATATTGTGGGTCATCTTTAAGTATGGATAGTGCTTGGGATGAGGTGTAAGCACTGGTGAAACTGAGGCCTCTGTTTTGAAAAGAAAAATCTTTTAATACTGTTTTAGTAATAACATGGATCTGCTCCTCATCATCAACAATCAAGACCTTCCAAGGATCTAAAGTAGTTTGTGTAGGATCTTCTTCAGGTGAAAATATGAGTTCATCAGGCATCTTTTTCCTTTGTAGGCATGGAAATGGTAAACCTTGTACCTTTGTTTAAGGTACTTTGACATTCTATCTCTCCATGCAGTTTCTGTGTTACAAGGTTATAGACGATATGCATACCGAGTCCATTCCCACCTTGCCCCAACTTAGTCGTAAAAAAAGGATCAAATATATGTCTTAAGACGTCCTCACTCATTCCGTTTCCATTATCTTCATAAATAAACGTGAGTATCTCTTTGTCTTGAGTGGCAGAGATAGAGATCATTTTTTGTTCTTGCATATCAAAAGCATGCATAGCGGCGTTATTTATAAAGTTCGTGATGATTTGAGAAAAAGTCCCTGGGTACGAGTATAAATTGATGTCAGGGGGTATGCGGTTGTCAATCTGAATGTTTGCATGTTTGATTGTACTTCGTAAACTAAGTATAACGTCGTCAATGTATGCAAATAAATTGAACTCACGTAGATTTTCAGCATGTTGATCAATGGCAATTTGTTTAAATGAACGAATCAGCTCTGTAGCTTTTAAGAGAGAAAGCCGCATTGATTTAGACATAAGACTGACATCCTCTAAGTAGTTTGTCAAAGAGGATTGTTTAAGGGACTGCGTCTTTATCCTCTCTTCAATCTCTTTGGTTAAAGATTGAATGTGAGTAATCCCTGTATAGCTTAAACCGATGGGTGTGTTTAACTCATGTGAAATACCGGCAACAAGAGAACCTAATGAAGCCATCTTTTCTGATTCTACTAACTTGTCTTGAGCATTGGTCAGTTCAAGGATGGAATCTTCTAACTCTTTCGTTCGTTCGCTTACAAGTGATTCAAGGTCTTTTCTGTAACGCCTAAGTTCTTCTTGGGCCTGATACTCTGTCGTAACATCTCTAAATATCAGAATGATTCCAATAGTGTTCCCTTCTTCAATAATAGGAGCAATACTGCTAGAGACTTGATACCGTTTATTGTCTTTTGATTCTAAGACGAGGTTTCTGTTTGCAGTTGTTTTACTAAGCTGCGAGACCTGATTGATTTCATTTTCTTCTTCTTGCTGTGTCGCTGCATAAGAAAACTTAAACACGTCATCAATCTTTTTTCCTATAGCGTCTTCATAAGAGTAAGCTGTGAGTTGAAGGGCAGCAGGGTTTATACGTGTGATATTTCCTTCTTCATCTGTAGCGATGATAGCTTCTTTTATACTGTCAAGGGTTAGGGCAAGATACTTCTCTTTATTTATAATAAGTCTGTTTTGTTGCTCACTATCTTGAACCATAGTTCTGAATGTTTTTCCCAGATTGCTGATCTCATCATGCCCGTAGACTTCAAAAGAGACATCTTTGTCTCCCTTAGTGTAAAGGACAGTGTCTTCATTAAGTCTGTTGATACGGTGTACAATGAAAAAGTGCAGTACAACA
>Ga0316204_10012224_pt1 | contig 10532 bp, 6 predicted proteins | sample 6monrhotite_MG_2_FD_205661 | JGI IMG/M metagenome (GOLD analysis project Ga0316204, IMG submission 205661) | Microbial mat bacterial communities from mineral coupon in-situ incubated in ocean water Damariscotta River, Maine, United States -... | ecosystem: Environmental > Aquatic > Marine >... | reverse complement strand
CCCCGCACCGATGACGGCGACTCGCACGCGGGCACCCTACTACGATCGCGCCGGATCACGGCGCGGGGGTCGAGCCGCATCGGTCATTTGCCGATCCAGTTGAGGCACCCAGCCGCGCCGGGGTCGGATCACCTCTGCGAGGCGCGCAAAACCGTACAGGAAATAAATACTTATGAGCATCACGATTCTCCTGGCCCTCGCCGGCTGCGGCAACTCTCTCGACGCCGCGACCACCCTCGACGACAGCATCAACGTGGCCCCCGAGGGAGCCCACGCGCTCGACCTCTCCGCGGCGAGGCCCTACGCAACAGACCGGGTCATTGTCGGCTTCCGCGACGCGCCGCTTGAGCGCGTGCGGTTGTTCTCGGGGGAGGCGCCCCGCCTCAAGGAGTTCGCCTCCTCCCGGGCCGGCGTCTACCAGATCCCCGCCGGCGTCGACGTCAAGGACGCCATCGAGGAGCTGCGCGCCAGCGGCGACTTTGAGTACGTCGAGCCCGACTACGTGCGTGAGCTCGCCTCGATCGACGTCGATGACCCCTACGTCGGGTTCCAGTGGCACATGGACATGATCGGCGCCCAGACCGCCTGGGACTGGACCCAGGGCGACGGCGTCATCGTGGCAGTGCTGGACACCGGCGTCAGCGACGGGCCGCTGGACGGCCTCGGTCAGCTGCTGGAGGGCTGGGACTTCGTGAATCAGGACTCGGACGCCAGCGATGATCACGGCCACGGCACCCACGTCGCCGGCACCATCGCTCAGGCCACCGACAACGGCCTGGGCGTCATCGGCCTCGCGCCGGGCGCCAGCATCCTGCCGGTCAAGGTCATGAGCGCCGCGGGCGTCGGCTACACCTCCGACATCGTCGCGGGCATCGAGTTCGCCATTGACCAGGGCGCCCAGGTCATCAACATGAGCATCGGCTCCACCTCCAGCTCCCACGCCGAGGAGGCCGCCGTTCAGGCTGCCTGGGACGCCGGCGTGTTCGTGGCCGCGGCCACGGGCAACGAGGGCGCGAGCGCGATCAACTACCCGGCGGGCTACGGCGGCGCGGTCGCGGTCGGCGCCACCGGCGGCTCGGACCATGTCTCCGGCTACTCCAACGCGGGCGAGGGCATCACCCTGGTGGCCCCCGGCGGCGACCTGAGCGCTGACGCCGACGGCGACGGCTACCCCGACGGCATTCTGCAGGAGACCTTCTCCGGCTCCACCTGGAGCTTCTTCTTCTACGAGGGCACCTCCATGGCCTCGCCGCACGTCGCCGGCGCCGCGGCGCTGCTGATGAGCGCGGGTGCTTCCCACGAGGAGGCGCTGGACCTGCTCATCGAGACCGCCGTGGACATCGGTGACCCGGGCTACGACCTGGAGAGCGGCCACGGCCGCATCGACGCCGCCGCCGCCGTGGAGCTGCAGCACGGACAGGTGGACGACCCGGGCCACGCCGGCCCCCAGATCACGGACGTTCACAGCGCGCCCCTCGGCTCGTCCACCGAGGCCATCCGGTGGTGGTGGGTCACCTGGAACACCGACATCCCGGCGACCTCTCAGGCCTGCCTGACCGCCGTTGACCGCTGCAGCCCCGACCGCCCGAACCTGGTCACCGAGCACCGGATGCGCCTGAAGGGCCGCGCCGGCGGTGAGTTCATGGTCGTCTCCGTTGACGATGAGGGACAGGTCACCATGAGCGACGTTCACGTGCTGGAGTAGCTAGTTCTGCCAAGTCCTGGAGAGGGCGCTGCGTTATTGTCGGGACCTTGCCCGCGGAGGCCCCGAGATGAGCGACCAGAGCCAGGACATCACCGTCGAGTTCACCCTGAACGGCGAGCCCATCACGCACACCGCGCGGGCTCGCCGCTCCGCGCTGGATGTGCTGCGCGAGGACTTCGACATCAAGTCCGCCAAGTCCGGCTGCTCGCCGCAGGGTGTCTGCGGCTGCTGCGTGATGATGGTCGGAGGAAAGCCCCGGGTCACCTGCACGCTGCCCTTCAAGTCGCTGAAGGGCAAAGCGATCGAGAGCCTGGAGGGCTTCTCGGACGAGGAGCGCGCCATCCTGGCCGAGTCCTTCGTCCGCGCCGGCGGCACCCAGTGCGGCTACTGCACGCCGGGCATCGCCGTCGCCACCAAGGCCCTGCTGGACAAGAACCCCTCGCCGGACCGCAAGGCGAAGGACAAGGCTCTGCAGATGCACATCTGCCGCTGCACCGGCTGGAACAAGATCCATGACGCCATCGACCTCGCGGCCGCCATGCGCCGGGGCGAGGAGCCGGTCGCCCTGAGCCCCGAGGAGGGCGGGGTCGGCGACAACCTGCCGCGCAACGAGGGGCACGATCTCGTCCTCGGTGAGCGGGCCTACATCGACGACATGGTTCGCCCCGGCATGCTGCACGGCGCGGTGGTCTGGACCCCGCGGCCCCGCTGCAAGATCCTGAAGATCGACGCCTCCGAGGCGCTGGCCCTCGACGGCGTGCACAGCGTGGCGACCGCCGCCGACTACCCGGGCGACCGCCGGGTAGGGCTCATCTTCCGGGACTGGCCCGTGATGATCGCCGAGGGTGAGGAGACCCGCTGCGTGGCCGACATCCTGGCCGCCGTCGCCGCCGACACGCGCGAGCTGGCCATGAAGGCCCGGGACCTGGTGAAGGTCGAGTTCGAGGAGCTGCCCGGGGTGTTCACCCTGGAGGAGGCGGTGCAGAACCCGGACAACCTGCTGGCGACCTCCCGGGTCAACAAGGGCGACGCCGAGACCGCGCTGGCCGAGGCCGACGTGGTCATCCGCGAGAACTTCCAGGTCCAGGTCCAGGACCAGGCCTTCCTCGAGCCGGAGGCCTCCCTGGTGGTGCCCCGCCCCGACGGATCCCTGTGGGTCTACTCCTGCGGCCAGGGGGTCTTCGATGACCGCAAGCAGCTCTGCGAGCTGTTCGGCATGCCCGAGGACAAGATCGTGGTCGAGCTGGTGACCACCGGCGGGGCCTTCGGCGGCAAGGAGGATCTGAACGTCCAGCCCCACGCCGCCATCCTGGCTCTGAAGACCGGTCGGCCGGTGAAGCTCTCCCTCTCCATGGAGGAGTCCACCCGCTTCCACCCCAAGCGCCACGCCATGAAGATCGCCTTCGAGCTGGGCGCGAAGAAGGACGGCACCTTCACTGCGATCAGGACTACCATCCTCGGCGATACCGGCGGCTACGCTTCGGTGGGCGACAAGGTCCTGGAGCGCGCCGCGGGCCACGCCTGCGGGGCCTACCGGGTGCCCAATGTGGCCGTCGAGGCTCACACCATCTACACCAACAACCCAGTCTGTGGTGCCTTCCGCGGCTTCGGCGTCAACCAGATCGCCTTCGCGCTGGAGGGGTGCATCGACCGCCTGACGAAGCACCTGGACCTCGACCCCTGGGAGATCCGCCACAAGAACGCCCTGCGCCCCGGCGATCGCTTCGGCACCGGGCAGGTGATCGACGCCTCGGCGGGGGCGATCCCGACCCTGGAGGCCATCAAGCCGCGGTACGACGAGGCCCGCGCCGCGGGCAAGCACGTCGGGCTCGCCATGGGCGTGAAGAACACCGGCATGGGCAACGGCCTGAAGGAGGTCGGCCGGGTGGTGCTGGAGGTGCGCTCCGCTGAGGACATCTGCATCAAGACCGGCTTCACCGAGATGGGCCAGGGCCACAACACGGTGATGCGCCAGTTCGCCGCGGAGGCCACCGGCCTGTCGGCCTCGCTGTTCACCGTGGAGTGCGACACGACCCTGGCCGTCGAGGTCGGCATGACCACCGCCAGCCGCGGGACCTACCTGGGCGGCAACGGCGTGCTGGCCGCGGCCCCGGCGTTCCTGGAGGCGCTCAAGGACGCCGGCGGGGAGCTGGGCGGGCTGATCGGGCGCCGCTTCCACGGCGAGTGGTGGGCCCCGGACACCTGGAACCCGGAGGACGGCACGGACGTCGACAACCCGGTCACCCACTACGGCTTCGGCTGGGCCACCCAGCTGGCGATCATCGGCGAGGACGGCCGGCTCGAGGAGCTGGTGGCCGCTCACGACGTGGGGCGCGCAATCAACCCGGTGCTCTGCGAGGGACAGATCGAGGGCGGAGTGCACATGGGCATCGGCTACGCCCTGAGCGAGGACCTGGTGCTCAAGGAGCCGGGCGTGCCCACGGATCGCTACCTGAAGCTGGGGGTGATCAAGTCCAAGTACACCCCGACGATCACCCCGATCCTGGTAGAGACCGCGGATCTGCACGGCCCCTGGGGCGCCAAGGGCGTGGGCGAGATCGGGCTCGTGCCCACCGCCCCCGCCATCGCGGGCGCGCTCAGGGAGCATGACGGGCAGTGGCGCAATGTGCTGCCGATGAAGGAGACCGAGGCCGCGCGAGGCGTCGGTGTCCGCCTGCCCCGCAAGCGGTAAGCGCAGGAAGGTCGTGTTACCCAGTCGGGCAGGAGGTCCGCTTGGGAACCATCACCGCCGCCGAACTGGAACGCCTCAACAACCTGAACGCGAACGAACGCGCCGAGTCCCTCGCGGGGTTCGCGGACGACTTCGATCCTGACGCGCTGGAAGGCGCGCTTCAGCAGGAATTCATCGACGTGCTGCTCGCGGCCGTCGAGGGCGGCGGCGGCACCGCACGCGCCCGGATGCTGGTGGGCGAGATGCTGGGCAAGCTCGGCGATCCCCGCCTCTACATGCCCCAGTACCCGAGCTACTGGCGCACGGCCCCGCTGCTGGACGGCGGCTCGCTGGAGCTGGGCCGCTTCCCGGTGACCAACAGCGAGTTCTACCGCTTCGTCGAGGACGGCGGCTACGACGACGAGTCGCACTGGACCGAGGCCGGTCGTGCCTGGCTCGCCGCCGACGGCACCCGCCCCTGGCGCGACTCTTCGGCGGACACGGACGAGAAGTTTCTCGTCGACAACCAGCCCGTGGTCGGCATCTCCTGGTTCGAGGCCGCGGCCTACGCGAGCTGGGCCGGCGGCCGGCTCCTCACCTTCCAGGAGCGCATGGGGGTGGTGCGGGGCCCCGGTAAGCGGCCTTACCCCTGGGGCGAGCCCTTCGGCCACGGCAACGCCAACACCCGCGAAGAGGTGCTGGCCCGGCCTTGCGCGGTGGGCCTCTACCGCCGCGACTGCACCCCTGAGGGCGTCTTCGACCTCGCCGGCAACGTGGCCGAGTGGGTGGAGGACGAGGTCGACGAGCAGCGGGTCATCGCTCCGGGCGCCTGGAGCCAGGAGTCGCTCAGCTCATGGGCCAAGGCCCGCGCGCTGCAGGCCCCTGAGTGCCGCGGTTCGGACCTTGGGTTTCGCATCGCGCGCGGTTGACCTATAGTTTTTGCAGCTCTCGTCAGGGTGCCAGGAGGTCGGCAGGTATGCGTAGCGGCGCGGCGCTCCTCGGAGCCCTCCTCACAGCTGCACCCGCGTGGGCAGACTGCCCGTCCGATCTGGCCGGTGTGCGAGCCGAGCTGGATGTGGCCGAGGCGGCCTACGGCGAGTTCGACTTCGAGACCTACTCCCTGCAGGTCGTGAGCCTCATCGAGGACGCCGGCTGCCTGGAGGAGCTGCTCACCCCCGAGGACGCCGCCCGGCTGCACCTCGCCCGGGCGCTGGACGGCTGGGTCCGCCGCGCCGAGGTCGGTGACCAGGCCTTCACCCGCATCGAGCTGGCCCTCCGCGGTCTGATGGCCGCGGATCCGGACTACGCGCCGCCCGACGATCTGATGCCCGAGGGCAGCCAGCTCCGGGCGATCTACGACGCCGCGAAGTCCGTGGGGATCGGCGACGCGGACCCCCTGACCGGCGAGGGCTGGCTGGTGGACGGCGGCGCCGCCGAGGGCCTGCCCATGGAGCGGCTGGCCCTCATCCAGTTCTCCGGCGCCGAGGGCGTGGAGACCTGGTACGTCGAGGGCGCCTCCATCCCCGGCGAGCTGCGCGAGCTGATGCGCATCACCGCCCGCGCTACGCGCAGCGATGACTCCGAACTGCCGAGCGAAGACCACCTGAGCGAAGGCCCCCGGACCTCGCGGGCGCTGCTCATCAGCGGGCTCGCGGCCGGCGTCGTGGCTGGCGCCGGCGTGGGCCTCGCCGCCTGGAGTCAGGGCGAGTACCTCGAAGAGTCCGACCCGGACGAGGCCGAGGGGCTCTACGCGCTGAACCGCGTCAGCGGCGTCGGCGGCTACGCCGCCGCGGGCGTGGCCGGCGGCCTCGTCGTCAGCGCCGTGCTCGTCGGGAGGTGGTAGTGGAGACTCCCGAGAGCAAGCGCCGCAACTACCACCTGCTGGAGCCGCTCGGCAGCGGCGGCTTCGGCGCCGTCTGGCGTGGACAGCTCGTCGCCGGCGAGGGCTTCGTCAAGTCCGTCGCCATCAAGATCCTGAGCGCCGAGGCGGAGCTGGTCGACGAGTTCGTCCAGCGCCTGCGCGACGAGGCCCGCATCCTCGCGCTGCTGCGCCACCGCGCCATCGTCCAGGTCGACGACCTCGTTCAGCTCGAGGGCCGCTGGGCCGTGGTGATGGAGTACATCAACGGCGCGGACCTGACCGAGCTGATGAAGCTGGGGCCCGTGCCAGAGATGTCGACTCTGGGCGTGGGCGTCGAGGTCGCCAGCGCGCTGCACGCGGCCCACACCGCGGTGAACCCGGAGAACGGTCGGCCCATGCTGATCGTGCACCGGGACATCAAGCCAGCCAACATCCGCGTCACCCCGGCGGGTGAGGTCAAGGTCCTGGACTTCGGCGTCGCCCGGGGCGTGTTCGACGAGCGCGAGGCTCAGACCCGGTCCCTGGCCTTCGGCAGCCTGGGCTACCTCGCCCCGGAGCGCTTCGACGGCATCGACACACCGTCGGTCGACATCTACGCCCTCGGCGTCATCCTCTTCGAGTGCCTCGCCGGCCGCGGCCTGGGGCAGCTCAGCGTGCGGCCCAGGCTGCACGGCGAGGTGGTCGAAAAAGCCATCGCCTCGCTGTCCGTGGACGACACCTTCAAGGCCCTGCTCACCAACATGATGAGCTACGAGCCGGAGGACCGCCCTGACGCGGACACCGTGGCCAAGGCGCTCCGCAAGGCCCAGCGCACCGCGGAGGGGGAGTGGCTGGCGGAGTGGGCGGCGCAGGCCCTGGGGAAGATCCAGGGGGCGAAGGCCCTGGCCCCGAACGAGCCGCAGGCGACCTCCGAGGCCACCATGGACCTCTTCATCTCCGCCAAGGAGCAGAAGCCGGCGGCCCCGCCGGCGGCAGAGGTGGCGGAGCCGAGCTCCCAGCACACCCTGGCGATGGCGGCGGCGGCCGCCGGCGCTGTGGCGGCAGACAAGTCGCCCAACCTCGTCGATGCGCCCATGGATGAGGCGCCGGAGGTGGACGCTCCGACGGCCGCCGCGCAGGCGCTGGCGCCGACGGTCGCTGAACCCCCCGCTGAGGGCAGCGAGCCCGTCACTGCATCGGCCGCTGAGCCGGTCGTTGAGCCGGTCGCTGAGCCGGTCGCTGAGCCGGTCGTTGCGCCGGTCGTTGCGCCGGCTGCCGAGCCGGCCGTTGAGCCGACTGTGGCGACTCCAGCGTCGTCAGGCTCGGGCTGGATGAAGTGGGCCGCGGTCGCCGGGCTGCTGGTTGTGCTCGGCGGCGGCTACGCCTTCGTCAGCTCGGGCGACGGCGACGTGGCGTCGCCAGACACCACCGAGATCGCGCCCGCCGAGATCGCGCCCGCCGAGATCGCGCCCGCCGAGGCGACGCCGGAGCTCAAGGAGGCGGCCGAGGCGGCCGAGGCGGCCGAGGCGGCCGAGGCGGCCAAGGCAGTCGAAGAGGAGCGGGAGGCCGCGGAAGAAGCGGCGGAAGAAGCCGCGGGCAAGGACGGTAAAGACAGCGACAAGGCGGCGAGCGCCGCGCCGGTCTACCGAGCGGCCCCCGGATCGGTCAGCATCGAGGGCGACTACGACGCCGTGTGGCTGACCTCCTTCGCCGGCTCTGAGCTGTCCCCGGGGCAGCTCCCGCCCGGCGCCTACACCATCCACGTGCTCTTCGGCGCGGACGAGATCACCGGGCCGACGATCGACGTCGGCCCCGGACAGACCGTCGCCGTGCGCTGCAACTCGGTCGCCCAGACCTGTCGGGTCCAGTAAATGCGCCGCTCGCTCCCCGGTCTCTTCGTACTCCCCGCGCTCCTCGTGATCGCCGCGTCCCCGGGCTGCGTGATCCTCACGGAGGACGACCAGGATGACTGGGATGCGAAGTACGGCGGTCCGGACTGCCCGGAGCTGTCCCAGGGCAGCGTCACCGCCGCGGTCGACGGCCTGACCGATCCCTGGCCCAGCTCCTCGGTGGCGTTGAACCTGAGCATCGCCGGCTTCACCGACGATCCTGAGTGCGGCCACTACCAGATCTTCGTCGAGGACCTCGCCGCCGGCACCGCGCCCGCCTTCTGGACCTACGGCGACGACAGGCTGGTTGTGCCGGTGGGCGCGCTGGAGCCCGGCGGCGAGTACCGGGTCTGGGTCTCGCTGGTCGATGGCCCATGGGACCCCGGGCTGCGGGTGGAGCCCGGCGACGACAGCCGCTTTGACTTCGTGGAAGTCACCATCGATGAGGACGCCCTCTACGTCGCCATCGTCTCTCCCCAGGAGGGCGCCGAGGTCGAGCCGCCCTTCGCCCTGGAGTTCGTGGTCCGCAACTTCGTGCTGGATGACCCCACGACCAGCGAGATCACCGGCGACGGGCACTGGCACGTCTACACGGACTTCGACGGCGATCCCACGGTCGATCTACCGCCCAGCTACGTCGCCGACGCCGGCACCAGCCTCTCGATCAGCGACGCCGACCAGGGAGCGCGGCGCTACCTGATCCGCCTGCACGGCCAGGAGCACCAGGTGCTCACGCCTGCCACGTTTGACGAGGTCACGATAGAGATCGACGACTGACCAGGAGTACGTCCGATGGCCTCCCCAGCCTTCCCCGAAGCTGATCGCTCCATCCCTGAGACCACCCTGGCCGAGGCCGACGCCATCGTCGCCCGCCTGGGCGAGAAGAAGGACGCCTGGGTCCGCGTCGGCATCCCCGAGCGCATCGCCCTGCTCAAGGCCTGCCTGCGCGGCACGATGGGCGTCGCCCAGGACTGGGTCACCGCCGCCTGCAGCGCCAAGGGCATCCCCCGGGACGCCGAGCTTGCCGGAGAGGAGATGCTGGTCGGCCCCTGGACTACCGTGCGCAACATCCGGCTGCTGATCGAGGCCCTGGAGTCCGGCGGCAAGCCCCGCCCGCCCAAGCTCTATCAGCGCGGCGACGGCCAGTGGGTGGGCAGGGTCTTCCCGGCGACCCTGATGGACCGCGCCCTCTACACCGGCTTCGAGGGTGAGGTCTGGATCGAGCCCGGGGCGTCCCCCAGCCAGGGCGGCATCTACCAGAAGAAGGCCTCGGGCAGCTACGGTGAGGGCAAGGTCTCGCTGGTGCTCGGCGCGGGCAACGTGGCCTCGATCGGGCCCATGGACGCCCTGTACAAGCTCTTCGTCGAGGACGAGGTCGTCATCCTCAAGATGAACCCGGTCAACGAGTACCTGGGGCCCTTCCTGCTGCGCGCCTTCGCCTGCCTCAAGGACGCCGGCTACTTCGACGTGGTCTACGGCGGCGCGGTCATCGGCGGACACCTGGCCCACCACGACGGTGTGCACTCCATCCACATGACCGGCTCGGATCGCACCCACGACGCCATCGTCTGGGGCGGCAGCCCGGAGGAGCAGGAGCGCCGCAAGGCCGCGGATGAGCCCCTGCTCACAAAGCCCATCACCTCCGAGCTGGGCTGCGTCACCCCGCTGTTCATCGTGCCCGGCCCCTGGAGCGCCTCGGAGATGGACTTCCAGGCCCGCCACGTGGCCGCCATGGTGGCCCACAACGGCAGCTTCAACTGCAACGCCGCCAAGGTGCTGGTGACGCCGAAGGACTGGGACCAGCGGGACGCCTTCCTGGCGAAGGTCCGCGAGAAGCTGCGGGACATCCGCGCTCGACGGGCCTACTACCCTGGCGCCCAGGCCCGCTACCAGGGCTTCCTGGACCGCTACCCCCAGGCCGAGCCCATGGGCGATCGAACCGATGACGTGGTGCCCTGGACACTGATCCCCGATGTGCCGGCGGAGGAGGGGGAGTACGCGCTCAGCAACGAGGCGTTCTGCGGCGTGCTGGCCCAGATCGACATTCCGGGCAAGGACGCCGCCGAGTTTCTGGCCAACGCCGTGCCCTTCGCCAACGAGTCCATCTGGGGCACCCTGTCCTGCATGATGCTCATCCACCCCGACACCCAGCGGGAGCACGCTGCGGCCTTCGACAAGGCGCTCAAGGACCTGCGCTACGGCGGCATCGGCGTCAACGTCTGGGCGGGGGTGATCTATGGGCTGGTGGTCACCACCTGGGGGGCCCACCCGGGGCACACCCTGAAGGACATCCGCTCGGGCATCGGCGTGGTGCACAACACCTACCTCTTCGACCACCCCCAGAAGTCCGTGGTCAAGGCCCCCTTCGTCATCAAGCCCACGCCTCTGTGGTTCGCCGATCACGGCAACCTGCGCGCCACCTCCGAC